>ULPS01026947.1_pt1 | contig 319175 bp, 258 predicted proteins | sample 1953711 | NCBI WGS metagenome assembly ULPS01 (sample SAMEA4835635, study PRJEB28245) | human gut metagenome | biome: gut microbiome; material: fecal sample | place: Denmark | collected 2008 | reverse complement strand
CTTTGTTTATATATTATATATTATATATAGATATATATAAATATATAAGTATATATTTATTAAAAACTATTGTATTATAACAAAAATGATGATATAATTATTTAAATATTTATTTCAACAATAAAGCAGGCAAAATGTTTAAAAAATCAACTCAAAAGGAATATTTATTATGGCAATGACTACTTATGACGATATTTGGCTTGCTGTTTTAGATTATTGCAAAACCCAAATATCAAAAACCGGCTTTTCGCTTTGGATTGAGCCTCTTAAACTGACTGATTTTAACGACAATACCGTTACTTTGATGCTTACATCCCCAATGCAGGAAAAAATAACTAAGCAGCAATACGGCTCTCTTTTAAATCAAGCCTTTGAAGAAGTGCTCGGCTTTAAAGTTAATGTTGAATACAAACTTTGCTCCGAGCAAAAAACAGAAGAGCAAAAAGAAGAAAAAGAAGCAATAAAAGAGGAAAACAGCGAAAATTATCCCTTTACATTTGACACTTTTATTGAAGGCCCGTCAAACCGCTTTGCTTACAGAGCAGCAATAGCCGTTTCTGAGGATCCGGGCGGGCAATTTAAGCAAAATCATTCTTATAACAACTATAACCCGCTTTTTATTTATGGAAAACCCGGTCTTGGCAAAACACACATTCTTAATGCAATATGCTATCAAATTCGCAAGAATTTTCCTGAAATGAAAATTCTTTATGTGCGTGCAGAGGATTTTGCAAACGAATTTGTTAATGCATTGCAGCACAAAACAACAGATGCATTTCACAACAAATTCAGAAACGCAGATGTGCTTTTGATAGATGATATTCAATTTATAGCCGGCAAGGAAGCCACGGAAGAGGAATTTTTCCACACTTTTAACACACTTGTTGAAAGCGGAAAGCAAATTGTGCTTACTTCGGACAGGCCTCCTAAAGAAATTCAAAGCCTTACGGAAAGGCTTTGCGGCAGATTTGAAAGCGGACTTTTGGCAGACATTCAGCCGCCGGAATTTGAAACACGCTGCGCAATTATAAAAAACAAAGCACAGCTGCTTAATTTTAAAATTCCAAATGATGTGGTTGATTTTATTGCAGAAAAGATAAAATCAAACATAAGGCAGCTTGAGGGCACCACAAAAAAACTTTATGCAATGTGCGAGCTCAGCGGGCACAAGCCTTCAACGGCAATTGCCCAAAAGGTTATTAAAGATGTTATAGATAATGAAGTGCCTCCTACCTCCGTTACCATAAACAGAATTATAGAAGAGGTTTCAAGAACGGAAGGCGTTTCTGAGGAAGATATTAAATCAGCCAAGCAAAAAGCAAATATAACGCATGCAAGAAAAATGTGCATGTTCATAATCAGAGAGGCAACAACGCTTACCTTTGAAATGATAGGCAAGGAATTCGGCAAAAACTATTCAACCGTTATTTACAGCATTAACGATATGGAAAAAGAAATTCAAACGGATTCCAAAATGCAGCGCAAAATAAATGATATTATAAACAACATTAAAACAGAATAATTCAACATTTTATTATTCTTTCAACAAAAAAACTTCAACAGCGACTGTTTAAATCAAAAATTTTTAACAAAACAAACAAATCCTTTAAAAATTTTCAACACTGAAAAATCAGCGATTTTTTAAGCAGCCGCCCCAAAAATTAAAACTTTAAACAATTTAAACACTCTATATTACTACTACTAAAAGTCAGTTAGTGTAATTGAAGCGGAGGAAAAATTTATGAAATTTACCTGCAATACCAAAAATCTTAACAACGCCTGCAATAATGTTATGAGGGCAGTTAGCACCAAGGTTACTATTCCCACAATTGAAGGCATACTTGTTGAGTGCGGATCAGACACTTTAAGCCTTACGGGATATGACTTTGAATTTGGAATAAACACAATTATGCAGGCAACCGTTTCAGAACCGGGTGCGCTTGTTATAAATGCAAAGGTTCTTTGCGACATTATAAGAAAAGCCGCATCGGAATCAATAACCTTTGAAACAAGCGGCACATCCGTTTCAATTACGGCGGGGGCAGCTCAATATAACATTATGGGAATCAGCGCAGACGAATATCCCGAATTGCCGAGTGTTTCCGGCGGAATTCCCGTTTTCATAAACCAAGGCGTGCTTCAAAAAATGGTTATGCAAACTCTTTTTGCCGTTGCGGAAGACGAAAATCAAAAAATGGTGCACACCGGTTTAAAATTTGAACTTTCAAAAAATCAGCTTCGCCTTGTTGGTGTAGACGGATTTCGCCTTGCAATAAGAACGGAAACAATTAAATATGACGGTGAAGAATTAACCTTTATAGTGCCTAAAAAAACAATAAGAGAGCTTATTAAAATCATAGGCAGCGAAACAGATAAAGATATTCAAATCAGCGTTGGAAAAAGGCATATTATATTTGATGTTGATAATTACAGCATTATAAGTAGATTGCTTGAAGGCGATTTTCTTGATTACAATGCGGCAATTCCAAAAACATCGGGCACAACGGTGCTTATTAACACAAACGATGCAATTTCCTGCATTGAAAGAACAATTCCCGTTATTGAAAACAGCGCAAAAAACCCCATCAGATGCCTTTTTGATAATGACGAAATGAGAGTTTCAACCGTTTCCTCCCTTGGCAGAGTTGTGGATTACACACACGCAAACATCAGCGGCAACAGAGTTGAAATAGGCTTTAATTCAAAATATTTGCTTGATGCTTTTAATGCGGCAGACACGGATCAGGTTAAAATTGAGCTCAGTGGCCCTGTTAGCCCGGTTAAAGTTTTACCGGTTAATGATGAAAGTTTTCTTTTCCTTGTTTTGCCGATGAGATTAAAAGGCAGCGACAATGATTGATTGATTAACATAAAAAATAAAGAGTAAAAAAGAATTAAAAAATATGAAATTAAAGGTTAAAATTGCCGAAAGGCACAGTAAAATCATAAAAATAAACACACCTTTTATTAAGCTGGACAGTTTATTAAAATTTGCCGGAGCTGCCGAAACGGGAGCAATAGCAAAGCAATTTGTGCAGGAAGGCAGAGTTAAAGTAAACGGCGAAACTTGCCTTTCAAGAGGTAAAAAAATAAAGGCCGGCGATAAGGTTTCGTTTTTAAATATTGATTATCTTGTAGAAAATGAAGATTAAAAGCATAGAGGCGGAAAATTTTCGCAATTTAAAAGATATAAAACTTGATTTTGACGATGTAAACATAATTTACGGCGAAAATGCTCAAGGAAAAACTAATTTGCTTGAGGCTATATATCTTTTTACGGGCTCCAAATCCTTCAGGGGCGCAAAAGACAGCGAATTGATTTCCTTTGGAAGCAAATTTGCAAGGCTCGGAATTGATTTTGAAAGCGACAAAAGAGAACAAAGCGCAAAGATATTTATAGATGATAAAAGGCATGCAACTATTAACGGTGTAAATAAAAAGTCGCCGACGGAGCTCGGTGATGTAATCAAAGCGGTAATATTCTCTCCCGTTCACCTTTCAATGATTAAGGACGGGCCTGCCGAAAGGCGAAAATTTACAGACAATGCTCTGTGCCAAATAAAATCAAATTACATAACTGTTATTAAAAATTATAACAGAAGCCTGAAACAGCGAAATGCCGTTTTAAAGGATATAAATACCTGCTCGGATTTAAGGGATATGCTTTATATTTGGGATGCGGCACTTGCAAAAGACGGCGCAAAAATAATTTATCAGCGCCAAAAATACACAGAAGCGATTTTGCCTTATGCAAAAGAAATTTATGCGGGGCTTTCGGGCGGAAAAGAAGAATTTGACATTTGCTTAAAAGGCAAATTTGATTATAAAGATTTGTCCCTTGAGGAAATTGAGCAAAGGCTTAAAAAAATTCTTAATGAAAAACAAAACGAAGATATAATTCAGCGAATAACAAAAACAGGTCCGCACAGAGACGATTTGCAAATTCTTATAAACGGCAATTCGGCAAGGCTTTACGGCAGCCAAGGGCAGCAAAGAAGCTGCGTGCTTGCGCTTAAGCTTGCGGAGGCAAGCCTTTTAAAAGAAAAAACGCAAAAAAATCCCGTTGCGCTGCTTGATGATGTTATGAGCGAGCTTGACGAAAAACGCCAAGATTATATTTTAAACCACATTAAGGATTGGCAGGTTTTTATAACCTGCTGCGATGCGCAAACCGTGCTAAGATTAAAAAAAGGAAAAACCATAAGAATGCACGGCGGCCGGGCGGAGGAAAACTGATGTATATAAATATCGGCGAGGAATATGTGCTTAAAGAAAAAGACATTATTGCCGTTTTTGATATGGACAAAGCAACAGTTGGCAAAATAACAAGAGATTATTTAAATGCGGCGCAAAAAAGCGGCAAAATAATCTATGCGGGTTATGATTTGCCTAAAAGCTTTATTGTTACGAAAGACAAGGTTTACATAAGCCCGCTCAACACGGCAACGGTTTTAAAAAGAGCGCAAAGATAAATGATTTAATAAAAAAGGCAAAAACAATAAAAAATTTGTTTGCTTAAAAACAAAAAAATAAATTTCGCAAGGCTGCGGCGAATTTAGTTCAGATTAAAAAGGCAGCCGGAAAGGCAATGTGAATTATCTATGAGCGAAGAAAACAAAACAGTGCTTGAAGAAGAGGATATTAACACGGTTGTTACGGAAGAATATTCCGCAAAAGACATTCAGGTGCTGGAGGGCTTGGAGGCAGTTCGTAAAAGGCCGGGTATGTATATCGGCTCAACAGGACCGAGAGGGCTTCACCATCTTGTTTATGAAATTGTTGATAACTCTATTGACGAGGCTTTGGCAGGCGTGTGCACACACATTGAATGCCAAATTTTGCCGGATAATGTTATTGCGGTGCGTGATAACGGCAGAGGTATTCCCACAGGCATAAACGAAAAAACAGGCTTGCCGGCGGTTACGGTTGTTTTAACGGTGCTGCATGCCGGCGGTAAATTCGGCGGCAGCGGCTACAAGGTTTCTGGTGGTTTGCACGGTGTAGGCTCATCTGTTGTTAACGCTCTTTCCGAATGGCTTGAGGTTGAGGTAACTCAAAACGGCCATATATATTCGCAAAGATTTGAAAGAGGCGTGCCGGTTAACGATTTGCACATAATAGGCGATTCTGACGGCCACGGCACATATATTAAATTTAAGCCGGACGGTGAAATATTTACCGAAACACTTGTTTATGATTATGATGTGCTTGCAAGAAGGCTTCGTGAGCAGGCGTTCCTTAACGCAGGGCTTTCGATTACACTTTCAGATTTACGAGAAAGTGACCCCGAATTGCAGCAGAGCGAGGAATTTAAATATGAGGGCGGTATTCGCTCTTTTGTTGAATACATAAACACAAGCAGAGGCTTAACTCCCATTCAAAACGAGGTTATTCACCTTTCTGCCACCAAGGAAGACAGAAGTGCAGAGGTTGCCATTTGCTACACGGATTCATACAACGAGATTTTACTTTCGTTTGCAAATAATATCAACACGATTGACGGCGGCACGCACGAAACCGGCTTTAAAACGGCACTTACAAGAGTGTTTAATGATTACGGCAAAAAATTCAATATTTTAAAAGACAGTGATAAAAAGCTTTCAGGCGACGATGTAAGAGAGGGCTTAACGGCAATTATCAGCGTTAAGCTTACTGAGGCTCAGTTTGAGGGGCAAACAAAGGGCAAGCTCGGCAACACAGATATAACAGGGCTTGTTTCATCAATGGTTTATGAAAAATTGATGACTTATTTTGAAGAAAACCCCCAAACGGCAAAAGCAATTTTAAACAAAGCGCTTGATGCATCCCGTGCAAGAGAAGCCGCAAGAAAAGCAAGAGACAGCGCAAGAAACAAATCCGGACTTGAAAACACAAAGCTGCCGGGCAAACTTGCAGACTGCTCTTCAAACGACCCTTCACTTTGCGAAATTTACATTGTTGAGGGTGATTCGGCAGGCGGCTCCGCAAAAGATGGCAGAGACAGAGTGCACCAGGCAATTCTTCCATTGTGGGGAAAAATGCTTAATGTTGAAAAAGCAAGGCTTGACAAGGTTTACGGCAATGAAAAGCTTATGCCCGTTGTAACTGCTTTGGGCACGGGTATCGGCGATGATTTTGACATAACAAAGCTGCGTTACCACAAAATAGTTATTATGGCGGATGCCGATGTTGACGGCGCTCATATCAGAACGCTGTTGCTTACATTTTTCTTCAGATATATGAAGCCGCTTGTTGAGGGCGGATACATTTATCTTGCACAGCCCCCTCTTTTCAAGGTTTCAAAGGGCAAAAAGAGCGTTTATGCTTTCAGCGATGAGGAAAGAGACCGTGAAATTGCAGAAATGGGCGGCCAATGCGATGTGCAGCGATACAAAGGTCTTGGCGAAATGGATCCCGAACAGCTTTGGGAAACAACCATGGATCCGGAATTCCGCACAATGCTCAGAGTTACGGTTGAGGATGCACAGCAGGCAGACGAAACATTCAGCATCCTTATGGGCGATAATGTTGAGCCTCGCCGTGAATTTATAGAGAAAAACGCAAAATATGTTAAAAACTTGGATATTTAAGCTTTGATTTTATTTGCCGCAAACGCAAATTGCAAGGCAAAATAATTCAACTGATTATTCCGCACAGGAGAGATAATAAATGGCTGATGAAATAGTTCGCTATGACAATCAAAAAATTATTGATGTTGAAATAAACAAAGAGGTGCGCAATGCATTTCTTGATTATTCAATGAGCGTTATTGTGCAGCGTGCTTTGCCCGATGTTAAAGACGGATTAAAGCCGGTTCACAGGCGCATACTTTACACAATGTTTGAAAACAATCTTTATCCCGAAAAGGCATACAGAAAGTGCGCCGACACAGTCGGCTCCGTGCTCGGCCGATATCATCCGCACGGTGATGCTTCTGTTTATGATGCAATGGTTAGGCTTGCACAAACCTTTTCAATGCGCTATGTTCTTGTTGACGGCCACGGCAACTTCGGCACAATAGACGGCGACCCTGCCGCAGCATACAGATACACGGAATCAAGAATGAGCAAAATCAGCATGAGAATGCTGCAGGATATAGATAAAGACACGGTTGATTTTGTTTCAAACTATGACGACCGTTTAAAAGAGCCTTCCGTTTTGCCAACAAGATTTCCCAATCTGCTTGTAAACGGCTCATCCGGTATTGCAGTTGGTATGGCAACAAACATTCCGCCGCACAATATGAAAGAAGTTGTTGACGGCGTAAGCTACATTATAGACCACCCCGATTGCGATTCGCTTGATTTAATGCAATGCATTAAAGGCCCTGATTTTCCGACTGCCGGAATAATAATGGGCACAAAAGGCATTAAAGATGCTTACACCACGGGCAGAGGCAAAATTTATCTTCGTGCCCGTGCCGAGATAGTTGAAGAAAAAAACGACCATTTTAAAATTATCGTTACAGAGCTTCCTTATCAGGTGCGCAAGGCTGCTCTTATTGCAAGCATTGCCGATTTGGTAAAAGAAAAGCGCCTTGAAGGCATTTCCGGAATCAAAGATTTTTCAAACAGAAAAGGAATGCATATTGAAATAACCGTTAAAAGAGATGCAAACGCACAGGTTGTTTTGAATAATCTTTACAAAATGACTCAAATGCAGGTTACATTCGGCGTTATTATGCTTGCTCTTGTTGACGGTGTGCCTAAGGTTTTAAACCTTAAGCAAATGCTTCAGAATTATGTTCAATTCAGAGAAGAAGTTATAACACGCCGCACAAAATATGATTTAAAAAAGGCACAGGCAAGAGCTCATATTTTGGAAGGCTTGCGCAAGGCTATAGATATTGTGGATGAAATTATTGCCACAATCAGAGCCTGCAAGGGCGGCAAAAGCGAAGCAAAGCTTGCAATTATTGAAAAATTTGGCTTTGATGATGCGCAGGCAACCGCAATTGTTAATTTCCAGCTTGGCCAGCTTGCGGGGCTTGAAATTGAAAAAATCACAAACGAATTGGCAGAGCTTGAAGAAAAAATTGCCGATTATGAGGATATTCTTGCAAACGAGAGCAGAGTATTTGATATTATAAAAACAGAATCAAAAGAAATTGTTGATAAATTCGGCGATGACCGCAGAACTGAAATCAGCCCTGTTATCGGCTCTGTTGACGATGAAGACCTTATCCCTGTTGAGGAATCTATTCTTACCCTCACAAACATGGGATATATGAAGCGCATGACGGTTGACACCTATAAAGCTCAAAACAGAGGCGGAAGAGGCATAATGGGCATGAGCCGCCGTGAAGAGGATGTTGCAAAAACGATGTTCAGCTGCTCCTCGCACGATGTTGTGTTCCTTTTCACAAACACCGGCAAGGTTTTTCGCAAAAAGGCATACGAAATTCCGGCTTCCTCAAGAACCGGCAAGGGCATGAATGTTGTGAACCTGCTGCCGCTTGAAAAGGGCGAAACCGTTTCGGCAATGGTTAAAATTCCTGAGGATGAAAGCCGCAGATACCTTTGCATGGTTACCAAAAAAGGCGTTATCAAGCGCACGGATATTGATGAATACAAGCACATCAGGCAAAGCGGAATTATTGCCGTTAATCTTGATGAGGACGATGAACTTGCATATGTTGAGATTACGGACGGCAACAGAAACCTTGTTGTTGCCACACACAACGGAATGTGCATTTGCTTTAAGGAATCCGATGCACGCCTTATAGGCAGAACCGCAAGAGGCGTTAGGGCAATCACACTTGCAGAGGGCGATTATGTTGTTGGTTTTGCCGCAGAGATAGAAGGCTTTAAGCTGCTTACCGTTTCGGAAACGGGCTTTGGCAGAAAGAGCGATTTTTCGGATTACCGTGTTCAAAGCAGAGGCGGCAAGGGGCTTATCAACTACCGCTGTGCTCAATTCGGCAAGGTTGCCATGATTGCGCCTGTTTCGGATGATAATGATGTTATTATGATAACGAGCGACGGCATTGTTATTCGCACGCACGCCGATCAAATTTCCACATTCCTGAGACCGAGCAAGGGTGTTAAGGTTATGAAGGTGAATGAAGGCGAAAAAATAGCAACAATTTCAATTGTTGACAGATTTGATGAAGACGCCGAGGACGCAGAGGCTTTGGATTCCGAGCAGGAAGAAAATGCCGCAGAAGCAACCGAGGAATAATTGAGCCGAAAGCGATAAAAATATCGGCTTAAAACAATAAAAAACGGAGATTGAGGCGTGCGCCTTGGTCTCCGTTATTTTTATAATTAAAGCAAAAATACAAAATATTCAGAAAAAAATATTATTTTTTAAAAATCCATGCAAATGCTTACAATTCTTAATAATATGTTAAATGAGCAATATTTCTTGAAATGAAAGATAAAATGTTATATAATATTTCCGTGTTATCTTAAGGCAAATGGCTTTTTTTGCGGAAAAAGCGCAAAATTTGCCTTTATTCGGCAGCAATTTTGCCGAAAAAGACAAAGAGGAGTGACCGAAATTGCCGAACCCTTCTTATGACGTTGATGAAATACTTAAGGAAGTAAGAAAACGCAGAATAGAAAACGAAGAACGAGTTAAAGCAAGCAACGGCGCAGCGGCCGAGCCACAGGCGGAAAAAGCGGAAGAAACCGTTGCCGCAGTTATAACGGAAAAGGCTGAAACAGCCGCTGATGATTCAACATTAAGCCTTGATGCCGAAGAAAAGGCAGAGGCTATTGTTGCGCAATCGGAAGCAGAAGAAAAAACAGAAATTTACGAAGCGGTTGCCGAAACAGAAGAGCAGCCGGCAACGGACAGCGCAGCAGAGCTTGCAGATGCCTTTGATGCAGAGAAAAAAGCACAAGCCGGCAGCGAAAACACGGAAAGCGCCGAAGATGCACCGATAAGCCGAGCCGCAGCAAGCGTGCCGCCTATTGATTCCGTATTAGATGAAGCGCTCACTCCGGAAGACGGCGCCGATGTGCCCGGAGAAATAGATATTTTGCAGTTTGCGCCGGACAATCAGGAAAAACGCAGAAAAAAAGGCAAAAAGAAAAAGAGCAAAAAAGCAAAAATAATAATCAGTATAATCATGGCGCTTGTTATTTTGATTGCGGGCACTTGCGCAGGCATATATATATATGTAAACCGTGCGCTTGACGAAGCAACGGACAACGGCGGCGAAAAAACCGAAACCATTAACGAATGGACGGGAATGAGCGTGCTGCAAGAGCAGTTTGACCCGATATACGAAAACGGCAGAGCAGATATTTCAACATATAAAAATATGGTGAAAACCTGGTATTATAACGGAAAACCGGCTTCATCCACACATGTTTTGAATGTGTTGCTTATCGGCGAAGACACAAGAGAAGACGATATTGCCGAGGACGGCACCCGTGCCGATTCCGCTATTATTGCAAGCATAAACACAGACACAAATAAAATAACGCTTACCTCTATTTTGCGAGATGCATATTGCTATTACGAGGTTAAAGAGGGCGATCCCTCAACGGGCAAATACGGCAAAATAAACGAATCAATGTCCGTTGGAGGAATAGATTGCTATATCAGATGCATTGAAAACACATATAAACTGAATATTGATAACTATGTTATCGTAAACTTTAACAGCTTTGAAAAAATTATTGATAAGCTTGGCGGAGTTACGGTTGAACTTACCAAGGCGGAAATAAATGAAGTTAACAACCACCAAAAGAGATACGGCCATGTTACGATTGACGCACAGCCGGGTCTTGTGCAATTAGACGGCGCACAGGCGCTTGCTTATTGCCGAATCAGAAAGATAGATTCTGATAATGCCAGAGCAGACAGGCAAAAAACAGTGTTGTTGCAGGTGTTTGAAAAAATGAAGGGCGCATCAAGCGTTAAGGCGCTTGAGGTTGCAAACAGCCTGCTTCCCTATGTTAAAACAGGATTTTCAAAAACCGAGGTTGTTGATATTTCCTCTTATGCATTAAAGCACGGCTGGCTTAATTTCCAAACTGCAACGCAAACCGTGCCGGAAAATTCAACAGATGAAAACGGCAACGTTATCACAACCTGCAAGGGCGGCACCTTCAGCGGAGTTTGGCTTTGGAAGGTTGATTTTCCGCTCAGCGCACAGATTATGCAAAAAGAAATTTACGGAAAAACAAACATTGTGCTGGCAGAAAAAAGGCCAAACTTTTCAGAAATTTCATTCAGCCTATAATATTTAAAAAGGAGCAGATATAAAATGCCATTGATCACTACCCCGGAGGGATTTGCCATTAGGCTTGGCATTGCCGTGGTTTTAGGTATCATAATGGGTTCCGAGCGCCAGCTCACAAAGCACAAAACGGGAATATTAACCAATGTTATCGTTTGCGTGGGCGCTTTTGCATTTACATCTTTTTCATTTCTTGCACCGTCAAGAGAAAACACTTCCGATTTCACCCGTGTTGCTGCCCAAATCGTTTCGGGCATCGGTTTTTTGGGTGCCGGTGTTATCATCAGCGACGGCACAAAGATTAAGGGCATAAACACGGCGGCATCTATTTGGGCTTCTGCCGCAGTGGGTATTCTTTGCTGCCTTGATAATCCTTTGTTTGCGATTATGGTGGCACTCACAATTGTTGTTTCCCACCTTGTTATTCACCCCATCACGGATTGGATAACCAAAAAGCAGGAATATGATAAGCAAAAATCAAGCAAGCAGGAAACGTTTTACAGAATTTCAATTGTTTGCTCAGAAGAAAATGCAGACGAAATTAAGAAAAACATCATTGAATATCTGCGAGAACTTGATAACATTTTGCTGCGAAACCTGCAAATGTCGGATATGGACGGCGGCAATGTAAAAATCAGAGCAGAGCTTTCAACCAAAACAAAAAATAATGAGCTTGTTGAGCACATCATAACCCATGTGGGCAAGCACGAGGATATTATTTCAACCGGCTGGAAGCACATAACCGAATAAAACGCAAAATTTAAGGGCGGATATTTAATATCCGCCCTTTTTTTATGCCGAAAATTAAAATATTATGATTGCGGTGCTTCCTTTGCGGAAACGGGTGCGGTGTCTGCCACTTCAAGCTTGTTTGCACGCATCCAAAGCGACGGAGTTATGCGAAGCTTAAAGCCGTAGCCGGGATCCATTTGCCAATGTGCCATAGGTGCCTCAGGCAAGCCGTAGCACGAAAGAATGGTCATCAACACGCCTGCGTGGCAAACGATTGCGGCGGTTTCGGTTTGCGTTTTTATAAGCCCATCCACAATTTTTTCAAAGGCAGAGCAAACACGGTGAATAAATTCCGCATTGCTTTCACCGAAGGGAGGGCGTGAGTTCATATCGCCCTGCATCCAGGCTTTAAAATCGTCGTTATCTTTTAATTCCTCCGCCGTAAGCCCTTCAAACTCACCGAAATCATATTCGATAAGCTCATTTATTACAAGCGGATTATTTTTCGGAAACATTATATTTGCAGAATCAACGCTGCGCTTCAACGGCGAGGTAAACACCGCACTCACCTGCGGATAATGGCAGTGCGCTTTGATATTTCTGAGCTGCAAAACACTATCACTAGTTAGCGGAAGATCCGTATGCCCAATATACTGTGCGTTTAGATTTCCTTTTGTTATTCCGTGGCGATAAAGATAAACGGTGAAAGTTTTCATTTTTAACACTCCAAAACAAAGCCCGAAAAATGCCGCAAAAACGGATATACGGGCGAATAATTACAAAATGTTTACATTTTAAATTTACTCTTTACAAACGGCAATACAAGCAGTATAATTACTGACGGTATAACGAGGGATGTTAAAGGGTAAAAAACAGCCGCATTCTCGGCGGCGAAAGGATTTTTTTAATGAACGATAAAAAAGCTACAAACGAAAAAAAATCAAAATTTGCAATGATTCTTTCGCAGCTTAGAAAAGAAAGAGGCAGCAGCCAAAAAAAGGCGGCGGCGGATTTGGGAATAAGCCAAGCGCTGCTTAGCCACTATGAAAAAGGAATTCGTGAATGCGGGCTTGATTTCGTTATAAAATGCAGCGAATATTACGGCGTTACAACCGATTACCTGCTTGGCGTTTCAAAAAGCAGATACGGGATTGATGAGGATTATTTCGACAAGCTTTCCGGCGACGATTCCGACGGTGTTTCAATTAACACACTTTCGCAGAGCACAAAAATTTTGATAGACCTTGCCACCTCATCCGCAACGGATAAAACGATTGCAAATTATTTGCATGCATATTATATGCTTTGCATTTACAGAGGCGCGCTTACCATGGCGAAGGCCGGCCTGCTTTCAAGCGATATGTTCAGGCTTGATTACAATTTGGGCCACGAGCTTGCAAGTGCGGCGATTGCCGTGCTTGATTCACGCTTTGCCTTTATTGAGGATAAAACACGCTTTGATGCAGACGGCACTTCAATGGATGAAAATGCCCTTGCAAAAATGATAAGCGAGGCAGAGGAATACATAATGAATGCGTTTATTGCGGAATAATTTTTTCGATAAACACATTAAGCCGAAGTTGCAAGCGGATTGCCGGCAGCGCAACCGAGCGACTGATTTTTGCAGCCGAAAAATATTATATGATAATCAGAGGGGCGGTTTTTCCGCCCTTTTTTTGCGCCGTTAAGCCCGTGCCCGGCGCATTACGAAAAAGCGTTTCAATATTCCATTTCAATTTGCATTTTTTTGGATTTAAGATATTTTAAGATGATGGCTGTTGATTTTTCCGCCGCCAGCTGCTTAAATGTTGGATAATCCATTGCGGCAGAAGCGTCTCCCCCATCGCTTACCGAGCGAAGCACGGCAAAAGGAATTTTGTTTGCGGCGGCAACCTGGCCGATTGCGCCGCCCTCCATTTCGCCGCAGATTGCGCCGAATTCGGCGGCAATTTCTGATTTTAATTTTGCGGATGCAATAAAAGTGTCTCCGCTGGCAACGGTGCCGCGGTGAATTTTTTCGCCGGAATTGATTGCAATGCGTGCAAGCGATTCGGAAACGGCGGCATCTGTTTTTATTTTAATTGTGTTAAGCCCGTTGATATATCCCTTTGGCTCGCCGAGCGCCGTTATATCAATATCATATTGGCACACATCTGAGGCAACAACAATGTTTTTGATTGCAACATCAGGCGAAAGCGAGCAGCCCACTCCGATATTTATAATTTCATCCGCATCAAAGCGATCTGCCATAATTTGAGCGCAAAGGGCGGCATTTATTTTGCCGGGGCCGCATTGTGCGGCGCAAACAGTGCTGCCGTTTATTTCGCCGCACACAAAATCAATGCCTGCGATTTTTGTGCAAACGGAATTTTCGATTTTGCTTTTAACGCTGTTTATTTCCACATCCATGGCGCCGATAATGCAAATCATAATTAAAACCTCACGCAATAACAATTTTTGGCGGCGGCAATCTTGTTGTGCAAGCAACGCACGCCCACAAAATATAGTGTTATTATAATATATAATTTTAATAAAAACAAGATTTATTATTTTTTAGTTGACAAGCTCGGTTATTTTAATATATAATATTGTTCGCTAATGTAGATAAACCGAGGAGTATATATTATTGCCTGCGGCGTTATCTTGGTGATTGCCTGCACTATACCGTGCAGAGAACATAAGGATTAAGACAAGTTTAGTCTGTGAAAGGTAGTGAATTTTAATGAAAAGAACATTTCAGCCGAAGAAGAGACATGCAAAGATGGAACACGGTTTCAGAAAGAGAATGTCAACAAGAAACGGAAGAAAGGTATTGGCTCGTCGCCGTTCAAAGGGCAGAAAGAAGCTTTCATACTGATTTCTTCAATATTGCGGGTAAATTAAAAGCCCGCGCAAAAGGAATGGTTTCGTGAAAAGCACAGCTCTTAAAGAAAACAAGGATTTTCGCCGCCTTTATTACAGAGGCAAAAGCAGCGCTTCCAAAAACCTGGTAACATATGTTATGAAATGCAAGCGGCCGGGAGTGCGTGTTGGAATAACAACAGGCAAAAAAATCGGCAAGGCTTACCGCCGCAACCGTGCAAGGCGTGTTATAAGGGCTGCATTTTCGCAGCTTGAGGGCAGATTTTGCGCAAATTGCGACATTGTTTTCGTTGCCAGAACAAGCACATGCGAGGTTAAAATGCAGCAGGTGCTTGCGGATATGGAAAAGCAGCTAATTCAGCTTGGTGTGATTGAATGAAAAATTTAATTAAAAGGGCAATGATTTTTCTTATCAGAACTTATCAAACAACCCTGAGCCCAAGATTTTCGGGCGGAGCCTGCCGCTACACCCCAACCTGCTCGCAATATGCGATAGAGGCAATAGAGGTGCACGGCATTTTTAAAGGCAGTTTGCTTGCCGCAAGGCGAATTTTACGATGCAATCCGTTTTTTAAAGGCGGATACGACCCCGTTCCTCCAAAAAAAAAGCAATAAGCTTTTATCATTATTATAATGAGGAAACCAAATGTTTAATTTATTACTTCAACCTGCGCTTAAAGCCGGCTCGATGATGGGTGAAGGAAACGGTATTTTTAAACCGCTTTATTGGGTTTTCGGTAAATTCATGGAGCTTTTGCTTTCCATGATGAACAATGAATATTTCATTGCAATTATAGTTTTTACTGTTTTAACAAGGCTTGTGCTGCTGCCGCTTAACATTCGCCAGCAAAAAAGCACCGCAAAAAACACAAGATTGCAGCCGAAAATTCAAAAAATTCAAAAAAAATATCCCGATCCCAAAGACAGAATGAAGGTTAACCAGGAAACACAGGATCTTTATGCCAGAGAGGGCCACAACCCCATGTCTATGGGCTGCGGGCCGATGGTTTTCCAAATGATTTTCCTTATGGGTATCGTTGGTGTTATCTATTACCCGCTTTCTTATATTTTGGGAATCAATTTCACAGATGCCTCTGTTAAGCAGGCCATCGGCGAATATTTGAAAAACACACTTGATTATTCGGGCAACTATTTGCAGCTTGGTATTCTTGAAAACTGGGCGGCAAACAGAGATGCGTTTATTTCTCAATGGCCTGAATTGTTTACAGCAGACAAAGCCGCTGCGATAGACAGCTTCCGTGAAGGCATGTATATCGGCAATATGGATATGACGGTGCTTCCCTCTTGGAAAAGCAGCGTTGTTTTAATTCCGATTTTATCGCTTTTAACATCACTTGGCTCTTCGGTTGTTTCAATGCTTATTCAAAAGAAAAACAACCCTGCCGCCGCTCAGCAAATGGGCAGCATGATGATGATGATGCTTATGATGCCTCTTTTCTCGTTCTTTATTGCGTTTAAGCTGCCGGCAGCTGTTGGCTTTTATTGGACTGTATCTAATGTTGTTGCAATTTTGCAGCAGCTGTTTCTTGCTAAATTTTTCCCGCCGAAAAAGAGCCAAGCCAGAGATATGATTGAAAACACAATTCAGCGCAGGGCAAGGGAACAAAGCATTAAAAGAACAAAGGCTCAATAAGCCTTTACACCAAAATAATCGGAGGATTATATGAAATACGAGTATATCGGGCACGGCAAAACCCGTGAAGATGCTGCGGCAGATGCCGTTAGAGGACTCACCGCCGCCCTTGCAAAGGACGGACTCGGAACGCCTGTTTCGGCAGATATTCACGAGGAAGTTATTGCCCTCCCGAAAAAGAAAATATTAGGCCTCTTCGGCGGCAGCGATGCAGAGGTTAAGGTTACTTACGAAATTGTCGTTAAGAAAGACCGCAAACCCCAGCAGAAAAAAGCAAAGCCACAGCCGAAGAAGGAATACAAAGCCGAAAAGGCAGAGCGCCCCGCAAGGCAGGAACGCCCTGCAAAGGCAGAGCGCCCCGCAAAGGCAGAGGCTGCCGAACCCGCAGAGCCGATTGAAGTGCCCGGCGAGGTTGTTTCTCAGGCAGAGGCTTATCTTAAAACAATTATAGACGGCTTTAAGGTTGAGGATGCCAAGATTACCGGCGAGGTAAATGACGGTGTGCTTGAGCTTACCGTTGATTGCGATGATTACGGCATTATCATCGGCAGAAGAGGCGACACTCTTGATTCGCTTCAATATCTTACAAGCCTTTATGTTAAAAAGCTTTGCGGCAGATATATCAGAGTTGTTATCAATGTTGGTGATTACCGTGAAAAAAGAGTTGAAACACTCAGGCATCTTGCACGCAAAGAGGCAGATTATGTGGCAAGAAGCGGCAGAAGATACACTTTTGAGCCGATGAACCCATATGAAAGAAGAATTATTCACACAACCGTTCAGGAAATCGAGGGTGTTGAATCAATTTCCGTTGGCTACGGCCAAGACAGAAAAGTTATGCTTCAGCCCGAGGGCGGAGTTCGCTATCGCTCAGACAGAGGCGGCAGAAGGTCTTATTCGGATAACGGCAGATCTGATGCAAAAAAAGCTGCTCCCCTTCCCAAGGATTTTACCAAATTCGGCAAAATTGAAGTGAATAGCAACAACGGCGAAGAGTAATTCGCTTGCGGAGAGAGGTCGGAGTTTTCCGGCCTTTTTGCTCTTTTAGGGGCAATTGCCGCAAAGAGCGATTGCCTGCTTTTGCAGAAAAATTATGCACGGGCTGCTTTTGCGCCATTGTGCATTTTGAAAAAGCAAAGAAAAGATTTACAAAATTGCCAAAGCGTTAAAATTGCGCCTTTGGATTTAAAAAAAATTGATTTAGCTAAAAAAATATAGTATGATAGGAGAGTGGCGCTGTGGCAAAGACGATTGCTGCCGTGGCAACGGGAAATTCCGCCGGCGGAATAGGCGTTATAAGGATAAGCGGCGATTCGGCAATTGAAATTGCGGATAAAATTTTTGAGCCTGCAGACGGCTCTGCCCTTTGCGATTTGGCCGGATACCGTGCCAAATTCGGCAATGTTATCTGCGGCGGCGAGGCTGCGGACGATGCGGTTGCGCTTGTTTTCAGGGCGCCGAAAAGCTACACGGGCGAAAACACAGTTGAAATCTCCGTTCACGGCGGATTATATATAGTTCAAAAAACACTTGAAGCGGCTTTTGAAGCAGGCGCCGTGCCTGCCGAGCCGGGAGAGTTTACAAAGCGTGCGTTTTTAAACGGAAAAATGGATTTAACGCAGGCGGAAAGTGTGGCGCAGCTGATTTCCTCAAACGGCGAAACGGCTGCAAAGGCAAGCTATAATTTATTACAAGGCTCGCTGAGCAGGCAGATTGATGCCGTGCTTGGCAATTTGGAAGATACCGGTGCGCTTATGGCGGCATGGGTGGATTATCCGGACGAGGAAATTCCGGAGCTTGGTGAAAGCGAGCTGGAGCAATCACTGAAAGCGGCGAAAGCAAGCCTTGAAAAGCTGCTTGCAGGATACGAAAACGGGCAAATTATAACTCAGGGAGTAGATACTGCAATAGTAGGCAAGCCGAATGCGGGCAAATCCACGCTGATGAATTTGCTTGCAGGCAGAGAGAAAAGCATTGTTACCGACATTGCAGGCACAACAAGAGACATTGTTGAGGAAAGCGTGCGGCTCGGCAACATAACTTTAAGATTGAGCGACACGGCAGGGATTCGTGAAAGCGATGACACGGTGGAGGCGATAGGCATTCGCCGAGCACTTGAAAAAATCGATTCCGCAGAGCTTGTTATTGCCGTGTTTGACAACAGTATGCCGCTTGATGAAAACGACTTAAAGCTTATTGAAAGATGCAAGGGCAAAAAGGCGGTTGCGGCAGTTAACAAAATAGATTTAAATTCCGGCAGGCTCGGCAGCGTTGAAGAGGCGTTTGCCAAAACCGTTTACATAAGTGCAAAGGGCGATGAATATCTTAACGAAATTGCAAAAGCGGTTGAGGATGTGCTTGGCGTTTCCGATTTTGATGCAGCGGCGCCGATGCTTGCCAACCGCAGGCAAAAGCAGTGCTGCAAAAATGCGCTGCAAAGCGTGAACGAAGCGCTTGATGCCTTGCAGGCGGGAATGACATATGATGCAATCAACGTTTTAATTGATTGTGCAGTTGATGAGCTTTTGGAGCTTACGGGCAAAAAAGCCACCACGGAAGTGGTAAACAATATTTTCAGCAAATTTTGCGTGGGAAAATAAATTATGGAATATTTTTCAGACAGTTATGATGTGGCGGTTATCGGCGCAGGACACGCCGGCATAGAAGCAGGGCTTGCGGCAGCAAGGCTTGGCTGCAAAACCGCAGTTTTTACAATAAATCTTGATTGGATAGGCAACATGCCATGCAACCCCTCAATAGGCGGCACTTCAAAAGGCCACCTTGTTTGCGAAATAGATGCTCTTGGGGGCGAAATGGGCAAAGCGGCAGACAAATATTCGCTGCAAAGCCGCATGCTGAATTTGGGCAAGGGGCCGGCAGTTCATTCTCTGCGTGCGCAAATAGACAGGCGTGAGTATTCCAAGGGAATGAAGCATGTGCTTGAATTGCAGGAAAATTTAGATGTGCGCCAGGCGGAAATTATTGATTTGCGCCGTTGTGAAAACGGAAATTGGCAGCTTAAAACAAAGCTTGAAGCACTTTTTACGGCAAAAGCCGTTATTCTTGCAACGGGCACATTTTTGGGCGGCAAGGTTTATATAGGTGATGTTTCGTATTCAAGCGGACCGGACGGTATGTTTCCCGCAAACGAACTGTCAAAAGCGCTTTATGCGCTGAACATTCCGCTGCGCAGATTTAAAACGGGCACTCCAAGCAGAGTAAACAGGCGCAGCATTGATTTTACTAAAACAACTCAGCAGCAGGGCGATGCGGAAACGGTGCCCTTCAGCTTTGAAACAAAGCAGCCGCCGCAAAACAAGGTTTGCTGCTATTGCACATATACAAATGAAGAAACCAAAAGGGTTATTCTTGAAAATCTTGACCGATCGCCGATGTACAGCGGCAAAATAGAGGGCAAGGGCCCACGCTACTGCCCAAGCTTTGAGGACAAAATAGTTCGCTTTGCAGACAAGGAACGCCACCAGCTTTTCATTGAGCCGTGCGGCCTTGAAACTGAGGAAATGTATCTTCAGGGGCTTTCCTCCTCACTGCCGGAGGATGTGCAGCTGCAATTTATCCACACGATTCCGGGGCTTGAAAATGCAGTTGTTATGCGCACGGCATACGCCATTGAATATGATTGTGTTGACCCAACCGCATTAAAAGCAACTCTTGAGTTTAACGATTTGCCGGGGCTTTACGGCGCAGGGCAGTTCAACGGATCCAGCGGATATGAGGAAGCTGCCGCTCAGGGACTTGTTGCAGGCATCAATGCCGCGCTTAAAATCAAGGGGCGTGAGCCGATGATTTTAGACAGAGGCGGCTCATATATAGGAACTTTGATTGATGATCTTGTTACGAAAGGTTGCTCGGACCCATACAGAATGATGACGAGCCGCAGCGAATACAGGCTTGTGCTCAGGCAGGATAATGCAGACATTCGACTTACCCCCACAGGGCATGAAATAGGCTTGATAAGCGACGACAGATATGCCGCATTTCTTGAAAAGCTTGATATGATAAAAGCAGAAAAAGAAAGAGTGCGTGAAACATCCGTTGCAATAACGGATGAGCTTCAAAAAATTCTTGAGGCAAAGGGCACGGCACCGCTTAAAAAGGGTTGCAAGCTGATTGAGCTTTTACGCAGGCCGCAGATAACATATGATGATTTAAAAACGATAGACACCACACGCCCGCAGTTGCCGAAAAGAGTTTTCGAGCAGGTTGAAATTTCTGTTAAATACGAGGGCTATATTGCAAGGCAGGAACGCCAGATTAAAGAGATGCGCCGCATAGAGGCCAAAAAGATTCCCGAAAATCTTGATTATTCAAAGCTTAAAGGGCTGAGGCTTGAGGCGATTGAAAAGCTTTCAAAAATCAGACCGCAAAATTTGGGCCAGGCAGGCAGAATCAGCGGAGTTAACCCCGCCGATGTGGCTGCATTAAACATAATATTGGATTCAATGGCGTAATTCTTGCGCCTATTTGTTAAGACAAACCCTGAAAGGCGTGTTAATATGATCAACAAGGAAATGCTTAAAGCATATTCCGCAAATTACGGTGTTTCGCTCAGCGAAATGGAGCTGGAAAGATTTGATTATCTTTGCCAAAGGCTGCTGCGCTGGAATGAGCATGTGAACTTAACGGCAATAACGGATCCCGATGAAATTGTTATTAAGCATTTTGTGGATTCGCTTACGCTTATGCCGTATACTGATTTGCCGCACGGCGCAAATGTTATTGATGTTGGCTGCGGCGCAGGATTTCCGGGGCTGCCGATTATAATTCACCGCCCGGATTTAAACATAACCTTTCTTGATTCGGTGGGCAAAAAGCTTTCGTTTATCAGCGAGGCACTCAGCAACAGCGGCCTTTTGGGCGAAACGGTGCATGCAAGAGCCGAGGAGCTTGCCCATCAAAAAACACACAGAGAAAAATTTGACCTTGCAGTCAGCCGTGCCGTTGCATCGCTTAACATTCTTGCGGAATATTGTTTGCCGTTCGTTAAGCCCGGCGGATATTTCATTGCAATGAAGGGTGCGCAGGATGAGGTTGAGCTTGGCTCAAACGCCATAAAGCAGCTTGGGGGCGAAATCGAGCAGGTTGTTTCGCTGAAACTTCCGAATAATGATGAAAGAAATTTGATTATCGTAAAAAAGATTTCGCAAACTTCGTCAAAATACCCCAGGAAATCAAAAAAAATAAGCACAAAGCCGTTGTAACATTATTTATAATGTTGAATTTAGTTGAATGTTTGTGATAAAAAATACTTCCATTTTGCCTTGATTTATGGTATATTTACCAATGGAAAGGGAATGATGAGCCCGCCGAGGAGATACATAAGGAGTGTGCCCTAATGGCGGAGGAAGTTCAAAGAATAGCAACGGAAAAGCTGCTGCCCAATCCGTATCAGCCACGCAAGCAATTTAAAAGCGAAGAGCTTTTAAGCCTTGCGGAATCCATTAAAGAAAACGGCATCTTGCAGCCTTTGCTTGCAAGGCAAATCAACAACAGCGATTATTATGAAATTATCGCAGGCGAGCGCAGATTGCGTGCGGCAATTTTGGCAAATCTTGCCACGGTGCCCTGCCTTATAGTTGATTGCGATTACGAGGAATCAGCCGTTTATTCCATTCTTGAGAATATTCAGCGCTCAGATTTAAGCTTTTTTGAAGAAGCGCAGGCAATCAGCCAAATGCAAAATCATTTCGGATTAACGCAGGAGGAGGTTGCAAAGCGGCTTGGGAAAAGCCAAAGCGCCCTTTCAAATAAATTGCGGCTTCTTAAGCTGCCCGCCGATGTGCGATATTTCATAGAAAAAGAGGGCTTAACGGCGCGCCACGCAAGAGCATTGCTTAGGCTGCAAACCGAAAAGCAGATATGGACCGCACTTAACATAATTAAAGAACGCGGCCTGAATGTGCAGCAAACAGAGGCTTATATTGACTCTGTTTCATGCAAGCAAGTTAAACCAAGAAAAAAAGTTGTTACGATATTCAAAGATGTGCGAATATTTGTTAACACTGTAAATAAAGCAATAAACACGATGAAGGAAGCCGGAATTGCGGCCGAATCAAACAAAACGGAAACGGACGATTATATTGAATTTCTTGTTCGTATTCCGAAATCTTCGCAGCAGCAAAAGAAAGCGGCGGCGAAGACTGAAACAGCTTAAAACGGCTTATGCCGTTTTAACATGTTCTCCTCTTTTCATCACGTGGAACAGCCTGCCTTAACCGGTGGGCTGTTCTGCGTATGAGGGGTGTGCCGTTGCGTGCTTTTTTTTGTGCAACAAAATGTATTCATCGCCGCCGGTAAAATTAAAATATTATATAATGTATGCCGTTTTGCCCTTTCGGAACGGTTTGCAATAAGTTTTCAACAGTGCCTTGACGGGAAGAATTATTATTCTTCTTGACGAGGCACTTTTTGTTGTGTGTGATAAAAGTTAAATCACAATATATTGATTTTCATACAAACATTATATAAAAAGTGCCGCCGTGATTAAATATTGTTGAAAACTCTGTTCAAAATGTTGAAAACTCATATAAACAATGTCACCGTGGGGTGTAAAATCATTTATAAGCGTACTCTGAATGGTATACTTCGAGCAAAAAATCGGCAGAATAAATTTACTGCATTTGCAGCTGTTGTTTGATTGCGGTTCCAATTATCCGACATTGTAATAAACGCCCTTCCCTATTCTTTATATAACAACTCAACTCTGAATTGCACGGTGTGCTTTTTAATTGCATAGATTAGTTTGCGTTGATATATTCGCAAAATTGATTTGCAGTTTTTTGCGTATTTGCTTTCGCAGAGATATAAGATATATAAATATTATCATACACAGTGTTTTTCAGTGCCTTTTTATGATTTTGTATGTATAAGCTTTATTGATTTGTTTGCAGGCGTGTTTTGCACAGTATTTGTTTTAAGGCGCAAATATAACAGCCACGGTAATCGTGAGTAGCTGCTCGTAATGCCGGCATAGCATTTTCATATACATATTATATATACATATCCGCTTTTTTATAGACGCAATTACTTGTTTGGTTTTGCTTTGTTTCATATGAAACGTTTAGTATATGTTTCTTATATTTTGTGTTTCATGTGAAACAATACTTTGCAATTCTAAAATTATGATCAGAGATGTAATATGCGCCAAAACGAAAGGTTATTATATGTTTCATGTGAAACATTGAATTAGGAACAGTTAAAAATAACACTTATTGTTTCATATGAAACAATTGGGGCAGCGATTTTTTAATACAAAAGGCAAATCGTAAAAACTGGAACTGTATTCTTGTATGTTGAGAATATAGCAGAAAATAATCGGGTTGTTATCTAAATTCGGCTAAGCGTTATTTAGAACAGACGGCAACATTAAAATTCTTTTAAACGGCGTAATATTGCTTGATTTATGCCGTATTCTATATATTGTGTCTGATCCTTTTTCAGGCACAATTTTTGAAAAAAAGTCCGGGTGTTTCATGTGAAACATATTGTATGTGCGGCATTCGTGTAGTATAATTAGGTTACTGTAAAACGCATAGGTATGCGATTTATAAGGCATTAACACAAAACGCAGGAGGCTAATATGGGAAAGACTATATCTATATTTAATCAAAAAGGCGGAGTAGGAAAAACAACCACCTGCGTTAATCTTGCAGCCGCACTCGGCGCAAAAGGAAAAACCGTTTTGCTTGTTGATGTTGACCCTCAGGGCAACAGCACAAGCGGCGTCGGCGTTGATAAAGCGGAAATCGAGTATTCAACATACGATATTTTAATCAACAAGGTGCCGGCAAGAGGCATTATGATTGAAACGCAGTTTAAAAATCTGTTTTTATTGCCTGCTAATATGAATTTGGCAGGTGCAGAGCTTGAACTTGCAGATCAGGAAGACAGATTTTATGCTCTGAAAAAAGCAATTTCTCCTCTTGCGCTCGATTTTGATTATATAATTATTGATTGTCCGCCGAGCTTGGGGCTTTTGAGTCTTAATGCGCTTGCCGCTTCAGACACTTTAATTGTTCCGCTTCAGTGCGAATATTATGCACTTGAGGGTTTGAGCCAGCTTCTCAGCACGGTTCGCACGGTAAAACAGCTTTATAATGAGCATTTGGAGCTTGAAGGTGTAATTTATACTATGTATGACAGCCGCTTGAAGCTTAATCAGCAAGTTATAGACGAAGTAAATAAGTATTTTCCGAATAAGGCATATAAAACAATGATTCCCCGTTCCGTTAAGCTTGCAGAAGCGCCAAGCTTCGGAGAACCGATTATATACTATGAAAAGTATTGCAAAGCATCTTTCGCCTATAAAAAGCTTGCAGATGAGATTATAAAAAGTAACAGGTGACATATGGGATTCTTTAAAAAGCCGGAAGTGGTGATTCTTAAAGACGATTCATCTGCTGATGAAATGTTAGTTCAATTGAAACAAATGTGTTCTGAAGCCCGAGGTGAATTAAAAAAAGAGCTGGAAAATCAAATTTTTATTCTTGAACGTGGTCTGAAAGGTGAAGAAGAAATCCTTTTTCAACTTAAATATGCAGGAATGGACATGTTTGTGCTGCACGATGTTTATTTTGAAGTCGGTGATTTGTCAGCACAAATAGATTTTTTAATTATTACACCAAAACTGAATTTTATAATAGAGTGTAAAAATCTTTATGGGGATATAACTATAGACAATAAGGGGAATTTTGTTCGCAGCTATCAAGTAAGAGGTCGTAAGGTGCGAGAGGGAATTGAATCCCCTGTTACTCAAAACCAGCGTCACTTGCAGGTAATGAAAGAGTTGATCATGAGCGGCAAAAGCAAAATGATGCAGTATATCATTGATAAAAACTTTGATTCGTGGAATAAATCGCTTATTGTGTTGGCAAACAATAAAACAGTTTTAAATGATCGATATGCACCGCGTGATATAAAAAATCGTGTTATCAGAGCAGATGCGTTGGTTGATACAATTAAGAAAATACATTCCGAAAGCACCGAGATTGCGCAAAGTATTAAGGAAACAAGAGAAAGGGCAGAAGATTATTTTAATCATTCCGTGCCCGTTAAAACTGATTTTCTTGAAAAATACAAAATTATGCTCGAAGAACAAAATAAGAATTTAGCTGCAGTCAAAGAACTCGGTTTGTGTGAAACAACAGTTCAGAAAGAATTCAAGGGAAGATGCAACGAAAATTCATCTTGTTCAGAAACCAATAAGCTATTCGGTGATGAATCGGTTGAAATCGATTCGACCGAAACAAAAAATAATCAAGGCGGGCGGATTTGCCCTCGTTGCAATGCAAAGCTTGTTCGCCGAAATTCAAAATACGGCGCTTTTTGGGGCTGCTCAAATTTTCCCAAATGCAGATACACCAAAAGCGTGAAAGAAGATGAATAGGAGGAAAACATATGGCAAAAAAGCCATCCGGGCTCGGCAAGGGCTTGGGAGCACTTATGCTTGAAAACGCCACAGATGAAATGGTTGGCTCAAGCACACTGCCGCTTAATGAGATAATTCCGAATAAGGATCAGCCCAGAAAAACCTTTGATGAGGGCGCACTTGCAGAGCTTTCCGAAAGCATCAGGCAGCACGGAGTTTTGCAGCCGCTGCTTGTTAGGCCGCTGCCTGCAGGCGGATACCAGCTTGTTGCAGGCGAGCGACGCTGGCGTGCAAGCCGCATGGCAGGCATTAAGGATGTTCCTGTTGTTATCAAAGAACTTACAGACACAGAAACAATGGAAATCGCCATAATCGAAAATCTTCAAAGAGAGGATTTAAATCCCATTGAAGAGGCAGAGGGCCTGCAGGCGCTTATTGACAAATGCGGCTTTACTCAAGAGGAGGTTGCGGCAAGCGTTGGAAAATCACGCCCTGCAATCGCAAACAGTTTAAGGCTTTTAAAATTGCCTCCCGAAGTTCGTGATATGACCAAAAACGGCGAAATTTCGGCAGGCCACGCCCGTGCGCTGCTTGCTTTTGATAATGAAGCAATGATTTATGAAGTTGCAAACAACATTGTTTCAAATAAACTTACCGTAAGAGATGTTGAAAGGCTTGCAAAAATCAAAGAGCCGTCTGCTCCGGCGCAAAAGCGAAGCAAAAGAAGAGACAGCTTTTATGATGAGGTTGAAATTTCCCTCACGGAAGCACTCGGCCGCAAGGTTAAGGTTTATACCGGCAGAGGAAAGGGCACTCTTGAAATAGAGTTTTATTCGCAAGAGGAATTAAAGGATTTAGCAAATAAGATAGGAGAATAATTATGCTTGATATTAAATTCGTTAGGGAAAATCCCGATGCAGTTAAAGAAAATATAAGAAAAAAGTTTCAGGATGATAAGCTTCCGCTTGTTGACGAGGTTATTATGCTTGACGGCGAAAGAAGAGATGTTCAGGGCCGTGCAGACGAGCTTCGTGCAAACAGAAACAAGCTTTCAAAAGAAATCGGCAATCTTATGGCTCAGGGCAAAAAAGAAGAGGGCATGGCGCTTCGTGAGCAGGTAAAGGCTCAGGCAGACGAGCTTGACAAGCTTTCCAAAAAGGAAACAGAGCTTACCGAAAAGGTTACCAAAATCATGATGATTATTCCTAATATGATTGATGAGAGCGTGCCGATCGGTAAGGACGACAGTGAAAATGTTGAGCGTGAAAAATTCGGCGAGCCGGTTGTGCCGGATTTTGAAATTCCTTACCACACACAGATTATGGAAAGCTTCAACGGCATTGATCTTGACGCCGCAGGCAAGGTTGCCGGCAACGGATTTTATTATCTTATGGGCGATATTGCAAGGCTTCATTCGGCGGTGCTTGCATATGCCCGTGATTTTATGATAAACAGAGGCTTCACCTATTGCATTCCGCCTTATATGATTCGCTCCGCTGTTGTTAACGGCGTTATGAGCTTTGCGGAAATGGATGCAATGATGTATAAAATCGAGGGTGAAGATCTTTATCTTATAGGCACCTCGGAGCATTCTATGATAGGCAAGTTTATAGACACTATCACCCCCGAAAGCGAGCTTCCCAAAACGCTCACCTCTTATTCACCCTGCTTCCGTAAGGAAAAGGGCGCACACGGAATTGAGGAAAGAGGCGTTTACAGAATTCATCAGTTTGAAAAGCAGGAAATGATCGTTGTTTGCAAGCCGGAGGAATCAAAAATGTGGTTTGATAAGCTTTGGCAAAACACGGTTGATCTTTTCAGAAGCCTTGATGTGCCCGTTCGCACACTTGAATGCTGCTCCGGCGATTTGGCGGATCTTAAGGTTAAATCCGTTGATGTTGAGGCTTGGTCTCCCCGCCAGAAAAAGTATTTCGAGGTTGGCTCCTGCTCAAATCTTTCGGATGCTCAGGCACGCCGCCTGAAAATTCGTATTAAGGGTGAAAACGGCACCTATCTTGCCCACACTCTCAACAACACGGTTGTAGCTCCGCCGAGAATGCTTATCGCTTTCCTTGAAAATAATTTGAATGAGGATGGCTCCGTAAGCATTCCCAAGGCACTTCAGCCTTATATGGGCGGCACGGAAAAGCTTATTCCCTCCGTTAAATAATTTTATACAAATCAAAAACGCAAATCATAAGCGCCACCGATGCTTTCGGAGGCGCTTTTTGCAATAAAGCGGCAGAATTTATGCGCCGCCAAAGCGAGAAACCCGGTTGAGCATTTTAGAGGCGTTACACGCCCTTTTGATTTTTTTGATTGCACGATTTTGCAAAAATGGGCGCAATACTTGTATAAATTCGGTGTTTGTGTTATTATCAAATCATAAAATCAAACGAAAAAACGGTGAAAATTATGGATATATCCGCAGAATTCAAAAAAAGATTTAACACCGCCGAAACTCCGCTTTCGGTTTATTGCCCTTATCGAATTGCTCCCGTTGGCGCTCATTCCGATTATCAGCACGGGCTGATTTCCGGCTTTGCAATCAACGAGGGTGTGCAACTTGATTTTTTACCTACCGATGACGGCTCCGTAAAACTTTACAGCCTTAATTTTGAGGGTGCGGCGGAATTTTCCGCCTTTGAGCTTGCACAAAGGGCTTACACCTGGGGCGATTTCGCAAAAGCTGCATTTGTTTCGGTTAAACGCAAGCACAGGGTTGAAAAAGGCATGATGGGCATAATTTACGGCAGTTTGCCCGTTGGCGGCTTATCCTCCTCGGCGGCCGTGCTGATTTCGTATATATGTGCAATTTGCAAGGCAAACGATATTAAAATCAACCGTGCGGAGCTTATTGATTTGGCACTTTATGCAGAGCACGATTATCTTGAAATGAATGTGGGCAAAATGGACCAAAGTTGCGAGGTTTATTCAAAAAAAGACCATCTGCTTTATTTAGACACGCTTGATGATTCATATAAGCTTATTCCAACAAGCAAAAATATGCCGCCTTATGAATTTGCCGTTATTTTTTCCGGCAAGGAGAGAAAGCTTGCAAACACGGCGTTTAATTCAAGAGTGGATGAGGCCAAAGCGGCGTCCTTTGCTCTTCGTGCGTTTGCCGGCATCCCTTACGGCAGCTTTAAGGATTCTTATATGAGAGATGTGCCGAGAGAAGTTTTTGATGAATATAAAGATAAAATTCCTCCGGCTTGGCGCAGGCGTGCAGAGCATTTTTACGGCGAATATGCAAGAGTTCAGCGTGGCGCAAAGGCTTGGGAAAGCGGCAATATTGCGGAATTCGGCAAAATAATGTTTGAATCCGGCTATTCCTCGATTTATAATTGGGAAACAGGCTCGGCAGAACTGAAAACGCTTTATGAAATTATGCTTAAATGCAACGGCGTTTACGGCGGCAGATTCAGCGGCGCAGGCTTTAACGGCTCGTCCGTTGCCCTTGTTGACCCTGCCAAAAAAGAGCAGATTACGGAATTTTTAAAAGAAGAATATCTTAAAGTATATCCTCAGTATAAAAATGATTTTGCCGTAAGATTTGTTAAAACGGCAGACGGTGTTAATATATAAACAAAATATCCAAACGGTGCGGTTGCTTGTTGCAGCCGCATTTTTTTTGCGGCAAAGCCGGGGTTTCGCGATTCTTGCCTCGGCAGTGTATCCTAAGCTGTTGATTTCTTAAACATAAACTTAATATTTATTATATTTTTCCGTCATTGACAGTGCATATATTATAATATATAATAAAAGAATAATGGAGTTACCATATGCTTTTGTAAAACAGGGTAAATTTTATGAATGATGTGAAGGTTTCCGTAATTATGCCCGTGTATAATTCGGAAAAATATCTTGAAAAATGCATATCAAGCGTTTTAAACCAAAGCCTGAGGGAAATTGAGCTTATTTGCGTTGATGACGGCTCAACCGATTCCTCGCCGAAGATTTTGCGGGAATTTGCAAAAAGCGATTCCCGTGTTAAGCTGCTGCATCAGCAAAATCTTTATGCGGGCGTTGCCCGCAACAACGGCATGAAGGCTGCTTGCGGCAAGTATTTTGCTTTTTGGGACAGTGATGATTTTTTTGAGCCCGACGCACTTGAAAAAATGTTTTCCCTTTGCGAAAAATCAAATGCCGATATTTGCGTTTGCGGGGCTTATTCCGTGGACGGTGCAACGGGCAGGCGCATGGTTGATGAAACGTTTTTGAAAAAACGCTTTCTGCCCAGGGAAAAAGAATTTTCGGCAAAAAGCCATCCGGATTATATTTTCAATTTTGCTTCAAATGTGCCGTGGCAGCGTCTTTACAGGGCAGATTTCATAAGAAAATGCGGCGTTGAATTTCAACCGCTTCGCCATGCGAACGACACTTATTTTGTGCTGGTGGCAACTTATTGTGCGGAAAAAATCGTTTGCTGCCCAAAGCCGCTTATAAATTATCGCACAAACAATTCGCAAAGCGTAACGGGCAAGGCATCCAAAGATCCGCTTTGCGCTTATGAGGCATATAAGGCGGCGTATAACAGGCTGCTTGAGCTTGGGCTCGGCGGCAAGGCGCTGCAAAGCTTTCATTCAAAGCTGCTTTCGGGGCTGATTCGTGCCGTGATGCTGCAAACAAGCGGCGAAGCCATGCAGCTGGTTTATGACAAAATCAAAAACGAAGGGCTTGAATATTTCGGCATTGCGGATAAAAACAACAGCGATTATTTTTATTTCAAGCCTGATTTTGAGGATTTAGAGGCAATTAAGGCAGGCTCGCTTCCCGAATTTCTGATGTTTAAATACAGAAAAGAAAAAGAGGGCAGGCTTTATTATAAAAGCAGGGCGGAGCGCAGCTTGAAAATTCGCCTTGCAAGAAAAATAGCAGGCTTGCTGCCTGCAAACAGCAGCCTTTATGATAAGGGCAAAAAGCTGCTCCGTTTCAAGTAAAAATCGGCCGCCCGGTTTCAGTGTGCAATCGGAATTTTCCGCTTTGCAAGGTGTTGCCGGCAGCGTGCCGCAGTTAATAAAAATAAATTCTTGTTGCATTGCATTAAGGAGAGTTATATGGATAAAAAATACGATTATCTTATAGTCGGCAGCGGCCTTTTCGGCGCAATTTTTGCTTATGAGGCAAAGAAAAGAGGCAAGGAATGCCTTGTTATCGAAAGGCGAGATCATATTGCCGGAAACATTTATTGCGAAAATGTGCACGGCATCAATGTGCATAAATACGGCGCACATATTTTCCACACAAGCAACAGAGCCGTGTGGGATTATATAAATCAATTTGCCGAATTCAACAATTATATCAATTCACCCGTTGCCGTTTATAAGGACGAGCTTTATAACCTGCCGTTTAATATGAACACGTTTTCAAAAATGTGGGGTATCAAAACTCCGGCAGAGGCTCAGGCAATAATCGAAAAACAAAAGGCGGAATATAACATCACAGAGCCGAAAAATCTTGAGGAGCAGGCGCTTTCTCTTATCGGCAAGGATGTTTATGAAAAGCTGATTAAGGGCTACACCGAAAAGCAATGGGGCAGAAGCTGCACGGAGCTGCCGGCTTTCATTATCAAAAGGCTGCCCGTTCGCTACACTTATGATAATAATTATTTCAACGATCGCTGGCAGGGCATTCCCATCGGCGGCTACACGGAAATAATCAAAAAAATGCTTGCCGGCATTGATGTGCTTACCTCCACCTCGTTTGAGGATTATAAGGCAGCGCACGATATTTCCGATATGCGAATTGTTTACACAGGCAATATTGATGAATATTTCGGCTATAAATACGGCGCCTTGCAGTATCGCACCGTTCGTTTTGAAACGGAATATATGCCGGATACGGATAATTATCAGGGCAACGCCGTTGTGAATTATACCGAAAGAGAAGTTCCTTACACTCGTGTTATAGAGCACAGGCATTTTGAAAAGTGCGATGCAAAGGGCACGGTTGTTTCAAAAGAATTTTCATCGGAATGGAGCGTGGGCATAGAGCCTTATTATCCCATAAACAACGATGAAAACAACGCTCTTTATAAAAAATACGAGCAGCTTGCCTTGCAGGAAAAAAATGTTATTTTCGGCGGCAGGCTCGGCAAATATAAATATTATGATATGGATAAGGTTATTGAGGCTGCGCTTCAAGCCGTTTCCGAAGAGTTTTAACGGAAGGATGTTAATTTAAATATGGCAAAGGTTTCAATAATCGTGCCCACTTTTAATGTGGAGCCTTATTTGAAGGAGTGCATGGAAAGCATCACTCATCAAACGCTTGAAGATATAGAAATTATCTGCATTAACGACGGGTCTACGGACGGCTCGCTTGCAATCCTTAAAAGCTATGCCGAAAAGGATTCGCGCATTAAGCTTGTTGATAAGGAAAACGGCGGCTACGGAATCGGTATGAACATCGGCTTCGGCTTGGCAACCGGCGAATATATCGGCATTGTTGAGCCTGATGATTTTGTGCCGGTAAATATGTTTGGCGATCTTTATGATATTGCCTCCAAAAACGATCTTGATTGGGTTAAGGCAGATTTTTATCGCTTTCAGCGTGCCTCAAACGGCGATATGTTTTGCGAATATAATCATTTAGACAGAAAAAATCAGTATTACAACAAAGTGTTTAATCCAAGCCAAACTCCGGAGGCAATTCGCTTTATTATGAACACTTGGAGCGGCATTTATAAAAAGTCGTTTCTTGATGAATTCAATATCCGCCACAATGAAACTCCGGGCGCATCTTTTCAGGATAACGGATTTTGGTTTCAAACTTTTGCCTTTGCTCAAAGGGGCATGATAATTGATAAGCCCTATTACATGAACCGCAGAGACAATCCTAACAGCTCTGTTAAAAATATGCAAAAAATCTATTGCATAAATGTTGAATATGATCACATTCGTGATATTCTTATTCAATATCCCGAAACATGGAACACCTTTAAATCTTATTACACTCTTAAAAGATTTCACAACAGCGTTGCCACTCTTCGCCGAATTGCAAATGAATTTAAGCATGATTATGTTATTCGCTTTTCAAAGGAAATGAAGCGTGCAAGAGAGCTTGGCGAAATGGATGAAGAGCTTTTCACCCCGGCAGAGCGTGATAATTTGCATATGCTTATAAATCAGCCGGAAATGTATTATAAAATAAAGGCGCTGCCAATGAATAACGGCAGCACCAATTTCAACAACAATATCAAAGAGGTTAAGGCAGAGCTTGATAAGATTAAGCGCAGCAAATCTTATCGCATAGGCAGGGCTATTATGTATATTCCCGTTCGCTTTAAAAGGCTTGCCAAAAAGATTTACAGAAAAATAAATCAAAAGAGAAGGGGTTATAAAAAGAATGGCTGATATTAAGGTTTCTGTTATAATTCCCGTTTATAATGTTGAAAAATATTTGCGCCAAAATCTTGAAAGCGTGCAAAAGCAAACTTTAAAGGATATTGAAATTATTTGCGTGGATGACGGCTCAACGGATTCCTCCTGCAAAATTGCAGAGGAATTTGCGGCAGCAGATTCAAGATTTGTTGTTATTAAGCAGCAAAACGGCGGCGCCGGTGCGGCAAGAAACAACGGCTTGCGCCATGCAAAGGGAAAATATCTTTCTTTTCTTGATTCGGATGATTTCTTTGAGCCGGATATGCTTGAAAAAGCATATGAAAAGGCAGAGGAAACAAAGGCTGATTTTGTTGTTTTCGGCTCGGATCAGTATTTTGAAGATTCAAATCAGTTTAAGCCCGTTTCTTGGGTTGTTCGCTATCAGGAACTTCCGCCCTATCAGCCCTTTGGCAGAAGGTCAATGACGGATAATATATTCAAGGTTTTCGTTGGCTGGGCTTGGGATAAGCTTTATAACCGTGAATGGGTGCTTTCCCGTGATTTGTGGTTTCAGGAGCAGCGCACAAGCAATGATATGCTTTTTGTTTTCTCCGCAGTTGCAGAGGCAGGCCGCATTGCTTATGTTGAAAAGGGCAAGCCGCTTGCTCATCAGCGCCGCAACAATAAATCGTCGCTTTCCAACACAAGGGAAAAATCTTGGGATTGCTTTTATAATGCCCTTTGCGCACTTAAAGCAAGGTTGCAAAAGGACGGCATTTTTGAAGAAGTTGAAAAAGACTACATAAATTATGCGCTTCATTTCAGCCTTTGGAATTTGCGCACAATTGCAGAGCCCACTTACACAAAGCTTTTTGCAAAGCTGCGTGATGAATGGTGGCAGCAGCTTGGCGTTGCAGGCAAATCATCCGATTATTTTTATAATAAAAAAGAATATGATGAATATGCTAAGTTGTTTTTAAAATAAATCTCTTTCGCACGAATTCGGGCACACATGAAGATGCCGGTGCGGCTTTGCGGAGGCGCCTGTGAATTCCTGCAAAATATCTGCAAATATAAATCAAAAGGAGTATAAATTGGAAACGAATAATGCAAAACGGCGCAAATTTAAGCTCAACACTTTTCAAACCATTATTTTGGGCTTTGCCGGTGTTATTTTGCTCGGCAGCTTTTTGCTGAGCCTTCCTTTCGCCACAAACAGCGGCGATCCCGTTCCTTATATAGATGCTCTGTTCACCTCCACCACCTCGGTGTGCGTAACCGGGCTGATAACAAGAGACACGGGCACATATTGGTCGCTCTTTGGGCAAATTATTATACTGATTTTAATTCAAATAGGCGGCATGGGGGTTATGACGGTAACTATTATGCTTGGTTTGATTTCACGCCGCCGTTTCAGCATAATGCAAAAATATACCATGCAGGATGCAATTTCTGCGCCTGTGTTCGGCGATACCATTAAGCTTACAAAGTATATTATTTGCGTAACCGCGTGCACAGAGGCGGCAGGGGCGCTTTGCCTGCTGCCGGTGTTTAAGCAGCATTATGGCTGGCTGAAGGCAATTTGGTATTCCGTGTTTCATGCCATTTCCGCATTTTGCAATGCCGGCATTGATTTAAACGGAGTGGAGCAGCCTTATTGCTCGCTCACTCATTATTATAATAACCCCGTTGTTAATTTTGTGATAATGTTTCTTATCGTTTTCGGCGGTATCGGCTTCATCACCTGGGATGATATGCGCCGAAACGGTTTTAAATTTAAAAAATACCGTTTGCAAAGCAAAATAGCTCTTTTAATGACGGCAATTTTGATTATTTTGCCCGCTCTTTATTTCTATATTTATGAATTTCATCGTGTTCGCTGGGATTGGATGAGCGAGGGCGGCAGAATTATGGCCTCTTTGTTTCAGGCGGTAACGCCCAGAACGGCCGGCTTCAACACAATTGATTTAAATATGATGAGCGATGTAAGCAAAATGATTATAATTGTGCTTATGCTTATCGGCGCATCACCCGGCTCAACGGCAGGCGGTATGAAAACAACCACGGTGGCCGTGCTTATAAGCTCTGCCTTTTCCGTGTTTAAAAAAAGAGAGGATCCAGAGGCGTTTCACCGCCGCCTTTCGGCAGATGTGGTTCGCAGCGCATCCGCCGTGCTTTCAATGTATGTTGCATTGTTTATGCTTGGCAGCATTATTATTTGCCAACTTGAGGATGTGCCTATTATGCCCGCAATGTTTGAAACAGCATCGGCAATCGGCACGGTTGGCCTTTCGCTCGGCATAACTCCGGAGCTTTGCACGGTTTCAAAGGTTGTTTTGATAAGCTTAATGTATTTCGGCAGAGTCGGCGGCCTAACCTTGATTTTTGCCGCAGCGTCCGGAATTCAAAAAAAGCGTTCAAAGTATCCGCTTGAAAAGGTTGCGGTTGGCTAAGCGGTTAAAAGAAACCCAAATGTGCAGAAATCAGAGCAGCACGGCGGCTTTTGGCTTTTGCCGCATAAGCCGTTGCAGGCAATCGGTAATCGCTTGTTTGCCGCGCACGGAATGCCTTGCTTTTCGGTGCCGGCGGCAGCATTTTTGCATTGATTATATTTTTTAAAGAGGATAAAACAATGAAATCTATTTTATTGGTAGGCGCAGGCCAATTCGGCATGCATCTTGCAAGAAAGCTTTATGATCTCGGCCATGAAATTATGGCGGTGGATACCAAAGAGGAGCGTGTGGATTCGGTTTTGCCCTATGCCGCAAGCGCTCAAATAGGCGATGCATCTTCTTATGATTTTCTTGAAACGCTCGGCGTTTCGGATTTTGATGTGTGCTTCGTAACAATCGGCGATGATTTTCAGGATTCGCTGGAAACAACCTCTCTTTTAAAGGAACTCGGTGCAAAAATGGTTGTTGCAAGAGCTTCAAATGATGTTCATGCAAAGTTTTTGCTGAGAAACGGAGCAGATCAAATTGTTTATCCCGAAAAGCAAACGGCGGATTGGGCAGCGGTTAAATGCAGCACGGAGCATGTGCTTGATTATATGGAGCTTGGCGGCGATTTTGCCGTTTATGAGGTTGAAGTGCCGTATTCTTGGATCGGCAAAACCATAGGTGATCTTGATGTGCGCCGCAAGCATAATATAAACATACTCGGCAAAAAGGAAAACGGCAGGCTCGATATAACCATTTCGCCGGCAACAATGTTTCATTCGGGCGAAACAATTCTTGTGCTAACCACAAAAAAGGATTTTTGCAAAACATTTAAAAGCTGATTTTTCTTTAGCGTGAATTATAAAAGCGGATTTTGCAATGCACAAAATCCGCCTGAAAATTCGCCTTGCTCGGCAAAGCGAAAATAATGTGTAAAAAAAGACCTTGCAGATTTTACTCTGCAAGGTCTGATTTTATTTATTCGGTTTCAGCACCAAAGCAAGCTTACGCTTTCTTAGCCTTGATAGCAGCCTGTGCAGCAGCAAGGCGTGCAATCGGAACACGGAAAGGTGAGCAAGAAACATAGTCGAGGCCAATCTCGTTGCAGAATTCAACAGAGCTGGGATCGCCGCCGTGCTCGCCGCAGATGCCGCAGTGAAGAGAAGGTCTTGTTGCCTTGCCCTTTTCAACAGCCATCTTCATAAGCTGGCCAACGCCTTCTGTGTCAAGCTTAGCAAACGGATCGTTCTCGAAAATCTTTGCATCATAGTAAGCATCAAGGAACTTACCTGCATCGTCACGGCTGAAGCCGTAAGTCATTTGGGTAAGATCGTTTGTGCCGAAGCAGAAGAATTCAGCCTGCTCTGCAATCTTGTCTGCAGTAAGAGCAGCACGAGGAATTTCGATCATTGTGCCAACTTCATATTTCATATCGATGCCTGCAGCTGCAATTTCAGCATCAGCTGTTGCAACAACAACATCCTTAACATATTTGAGTTCCTTAACATCGCAAGAAAGCGGAATCATGATTTCGGGAGCTACTGTCCAATCCGGATGAGCCTTTTGAACATTGATTGCTGCACGGATAACAGCCTTTGTTTGCATCTTTGCAATTTCAGGATATGTAACTGCAAGACGAAGACCACGGTGACCCATCATCGGGTTGAACTCGTGAAGAGAAGCGATGATAGCCTTAATGTCTTCAACAGATTTGCCCTGAGCTGCAGCAAGCTTTTCAATATCTTCCTCTTCTGTGGGAACAAACTCATGAAGCGGAGGATCAAGGAAACGGATTGTTACGGGGCAGCCTTCAAGTGCCTCATAAAGCTTTTCAAAGTCGCCCTGCTGATAAGGAAGAATCTTATCAAGAGCAGCTTCTCTTTCTTCAACTGTGTCTGCGCAGATCATTTCACGGAAAGCAGCAATTCTGCTCTCTTCAAAGAACATATGCTCTGTGCGGCAAAGGCCGATACCCTCTGCGCCAAGCTCACGAGCTTTTTTAGCGTCTGCAGGGGTGTCTGCATTTGTGCGAACCTTAAGAGTTCTGAATTCATCGGCCCAGCCCATGATTCTGCCGAATGTGCCGGCAATGGAAGCATCAACTGTGGGGATAATACCCTCGTAAATGTTACCTGTTGAGCCGTCGATAGAAATTTCGTCACCCTCGTGGAATTCCTTGCCTGCAAGAGTGAATTTCTTGTTTTCTTCGTCCATGTTGATATCGCCGCAGCCGGAAACGCAGCAAGTGCCCATTCCGCGAGCAACAACGGCAGCGTGTGAAGTCATACCGCCGCGAACTGTAAGGATACCCTGAGCAGCCTTCATGCCGGTGATGTCTTCGGGAGATGTTTCAAGACGAACAAGAACAACCTTTTCACCGCGAGCTGCCCATTCAACAGCGTCATCAGCAGTGAAAACGATTTTGCCGCAAGCAGCGCCGGGAGATGCACCGAGGCCCTTGCCCATAGGTGTGGCAGCCTTAAGTGCTTTAGCGTCAAACTGCGGGTGAAGAAGTGTGTCAAGGTTACGAGGATCAATCATTTCAACTGCCTCTTCGGGAGTTCTCATGCCCTCGTCAACAAGATCGCAGGCAATCTGAAGAGCTGCCTGAGCAGTTCTCTTACCGTTACGGGTTTGAAGCATGTAAAGCTTGCCGTGCTCAACGGTAAATTCCATATCCTGCATATCTCTGTAGTGATCTTCAAGAGTTTTGCAAACCTGAGTAAATTCAGCAAATGCTTCGGGGAACTTCTGCTCCATCTCAGCTATTTTCATAGGAGTACGAACGCCTGCAACAACGTCCTCGCCCTGTGCGTTTGTAAGGAATTCACCAAAGAGTCCCTTTGCGCCGGTAGCGGGGTCACGGGTGAATGCAACGCCTGTGCCGCAATCATCGCCCATGTTGCCGAATGCCATGCTCTGTACGTTTACTGCAGTACCCCATGAATACGGGATATCATTATCACGGCGATAAACGTTTGCACGGGGGTTGTCCCAAGAACGGAAAACGGCTTTGATAGCGCCCATAAGCTGCTCTTTGGGATCTGTTGGGAAATCCTCGCCGATTTTTTCTTTGTATTCAGCCTTAAACTGAGAAGCAAGCTCTTTAAGATCTTCTGCTGTAAGCTCAACGTCCTGTTTAACGCCCTTCTTTTCCTTCATTGCGTCAATAAGCTGCTCAAAGTATTTCTTGCCAACTTCCATAACAACGTCGGAATACATCTGAATGAATCTTCTGTAGCAGTCCCAAGCCCATCTGGGGTTGTTGGATTTTTCTGCAATAACGTTAACAACGTCTTCGTTAAGGCCAAGGTTAAGGATTGTGTCCATCATGCCGGGCATTGAAGCACGAGCACCGGAACGAACGGAAACGAGAAGCGGATTTTCCTTGTCGCCGAATTTTTTGCCTGTGATTTCTTCCATCTTAACGATGTATTCATTGATTTCTGCCATGATTTCATCATTGATCTCACGGCCGTCCTCATAATACTGAGTGCAGGCTTCTGTTGTGATGGTGAAGCCCTGAGGAACGGGAAGACCGATATTTGTCATCTCAGCAAGGTTAGCGCCCTTACCGCCGAGAAGCTCTCTCATGTTGGCATTGCCTTCAGAGAAGAGATAGCAATATTTCTTTGCCATTGGGGATTACCTCCTAATAATAATTTGCAAATTATTTATACTTATTATAGTATAACGCAATGGAATTATAACATATATAAATTCAAAATACAAATATTTTTTGCAAAATTAACGAATGGGTTAAGTTTGTATTGAAAAAAAACAAAATTTGTTGCATAATGAATGTAAGTAACAGTTTATTTTATGGAATTTTTATGAAATAAAGAGAGGTTTTTATAATGAAATGTGCAATTATATTGGCAGGCGGAAAAGGCACAAGAATGAAATCGGAATTGCCAAAGGTTATGTGCGAAGTGCTTTTTGAGCCCATGCTTAAATATGTTATTGATGCGGTTAAAGAGGCCGGCTGCAAGGATATTTGCGTTGTAACGGGCTATCGCCACGAAATTGTGGAGGATTATTTGCCGGGCGAAATCAAAACCGCTTATCAAAATCCTCAGCTTGGCACCGGCCATGCCGTTATGACGGCAAGAGCTTTTGTTGAGGAGCATAAGGATGATGATATTCTTATTTTAAACGGAGACGGCCCCTTGATGGATGAGCCAACAATAAATGCCGCTTATGATTATCACAAAAGCAACGGCAATTCAATTACTCTTGTTTCCGCAATTGCAGACGACACAGAGGGTATCGGCCATATTAAAAGAGATGAAAACGGCAAGCTTCTTTGCATTGTTGAGCATAAGGATGCAAATGAGGAAGAAAAGAAAATCCGTGAATCAAATGCAGGCACATATTGGTTTTACGGCGCCGATTTGCTTTATGCACTGGACAGAATTACAAACGAAAATGCACAAAATGAATATTATTTAACAGACAGCCTTGCAATCCTTTTGGCGGCGGGCAAAAATGCCGGTGCATATGTTTGCGAGGATAAAGAGGCAATTCTCGGTGCTAACGACAGATTGCAGCTTAACGGCTTAAACAATATTATGCGCCGCAACATAAACAATCGCCATATGATAAATGGCGTTGATATTCCCTGCACGGACGGCGTTATGATAGGCAAAGAGGTTGAAATCGGCTGCAACACACAGATTTTGCCAAACACAATTATTTTGGGCAACACAAAAATCGGCAGTGATTGCGTTATCGGCCCAAACACATATATCAAAAACGGCACGGTGGGCAATAATGTTGTGCTCAACAATGTTCAGCTGCTTGACAGTGAGGTTGAGGACGGCACCGATTGCGGACCGTTTGTTAAAATCCGTGCAGGCAGCAAGGTTGGCAAGGGTGTTCATATCGGCAATTTTGTGGAGGTTAAAAACTCTGTTGTGGGCGACGGCACCAAGAGCGCACACCTCACATATATCGGTGATTCCGATGTTGGCAAAAATGTTAATTTCGGCTGCGGAACAGTAACCGTTAATTATGACGGCAAAAATAAACACCGCTGCAAAATCGGCAATCATGCATTCATCGGCTGCAATTCAAATCTTGTGGCTCCCGTTGAAATCGGCGATTATGCTTTCACCGCCGCAGGCAGCACCATAACGGATGAGGTGCCCGAAAACGCACTTTCAATTGCCCGTGCAAGGCAGGTTAATAAAGAAGATTGGGTTTTGAAGAAAAAGCCCTATAAAGATATGAAATAATTTTTCGGCGGCTTTCAGCCGGTTGTGATTGCTTTGGCACATTCCGCAGGGTGCATTCCCTCGGAATGTGCTTTTTTTGCGCCGCTGAAACATTTTTGCCGCAAATGCGGCGGCGTTTTAGAATTCTTAAATTTTTATTGCCTTCTGCCGCAGGCTTGATAAAGCGGCGGAATTTTTATATAATATAATCAAGTAAGTTTTTTCTGTAACGTTCGTTTTTTATGAGAGGGTAAATGAATTATGTACAGTGTGCTTGTTGTGGATGATGAAATACGCCAAAGAGAAGCGGTTATAAAAAGTGTTGATTGGGAAAAGGCGGGCTTCAATGTTGTGGGCGATGCCGAAAACGGCATTGAGGCGATAGAGCAGCTTGAAAAGCTGGAGCCGGATTTGATTTTAACGGATATCAAAATGCCGCTTATGACGGGGCTTGAGCTTGCCGCAAGGGCAAGGGAAATTCGCCCTGCCACAAAGTTTGTTATTCTGAGCGGCTATGATGATTTTGAATATGCGCAGGAGGCATTTAAGTATAACGTTATTCGCTATCTCTTAAAGCCTATTTCCGCAAGCGAACTGACTTCTGAGCTTGAAAAAATAAAATCAGAAATGGATAAAGAGCTTGAAATGCTTAAAACCGGCGGCTCAAACGAGGAAACGGAGCTCAGGCTTAAAAAGGCGGAATTTTTGTTGCCGCTTCTTTTGGGAACGGGAGAGGATGTTTATTCCTCAAGCCAGCTCACCGAAAGAATGGAGCAGCTTGGGCTTGTAAAAAACGGCTCGGATTGCTACAGCGTTGTTGTTTCAAAATTCAAAAATGCCTCCGGCGAAAGCTGCACGGATGAGCACCATGTTGATTTTGTAACCGGAATTGTTAGCAAATATGCGCTTTGCGAAAGCTTTTTCGTAAACGGCAGAATAATTACTCTTGTAACAAGCAATGCAGAGGAAATGGCTTCAAAGCTTCGCATTCCCGTTATAGAAATTGTGCAAAGCACAAAAAAGGTGTTTAATCAAAAATGCACAATCGGCATCAGCGAAACCGTTTCCAGCCCATCGTTTTTGGCAATTGCCTGCTCACAGGCAATCACGGCAAGGCGCTACACCTCGGACGGTGCCGGCGATATCAGATTTATTAACGACCAAGAGCGTGAAAACACAACAGAGCTTGAAAAGGTTGAAAAATCCGTGAATAAGCTTGAGCAGCTTTTAAAGGTTGGCAGCAAGGATGAAATCAGCTCTTTTCTCGAGGATATGTTTTCGGGCAAAAGCAGAAGCAGCGTTGATTATTTAATTATTCAAATTCTTGCAACGGCGCACAGGTGCGTAAGCGTTTTGCCGGATAGCGATGCGCTTTCGGAGCTTTTCGGCTCAAACAATTTCTTTACCTCCCGCCTTTCGTTTGATTTTAACGAGCAATATAAAAATGAGCTTATCTCGCTTTGCCTTGATGCAAGAGACATTATATCCCGTGCTCAAAGAAACGAAAGCAAGGCAATTTGCGACAGGGCAATGCAGCTTATAAACGATGAATATATGAACGAGGATCTTTCTCTTACCGATGCAAGCGAAAAGCTCGGTGTAAGCCCCAATTATCTGAGCGCACTTATAAAGAAAACAAAATCGCAGAATTTTGTGGCACTTGTAACGGAAAGAAGAATGAAAGCGGCAAGTGATTTGCTGCTTTGCACCTCTATGAAGATTTTTGAAGTTTCTCAAAAGTGCGGCTACAGCGATCAGCATTATTTCAGCTATTGCTTTAAAAAATATTTTGGAATGTCGCCGAATAAATACAGGGAAAAGCATTTAGGAGCAGGCAATGTTTAAAAAAAGCAAAACAAAGCTTTCCGTGCTGATTATAGCAATCGTTGTTTTCGGCATTATCTTTTCAACGCTGGCAGCAACGCTGCTTTTCGGGTTGTTTTATGAAAAATCCATGTCCGAATCGGCAATGGTTTCAAGCAAGCAATCGGTTTCTCAGGCAAACGAAACCGTTTCAAACTATGTTTCGTCAATAAAAAACAAGCTTGATAATTTGTGCGCAGAGGCCGATAATTGTGCAGACACGGATTCGCTGCAAAACGCAATATCAACAGCCGCCCGCTTGGAGGATGATATTTACTGCGTTATGATTTATGACACGCAGGGAAATCTGCTTCTAAACGGAAACGGCGCAACCGGCAGCGTGAAAAACGGCACAACCAATCTGTCGTTTGACAAATCCGTTTATTCAAATTTAAAAGACGGCTATGCAATAACTCAGCCTCATGTAAACACGCTTTATGAAAATCAATATCCTTGGGTTGTAACCATTGCAAAAAAAGAATATTCAAATCTTTTCAGCAGCCAGGTTTTTGTTGCAATTGATTTTAAGTTTTCGGCAATTGCAAAATATATTGATAAAGTAAGCATAGGCCAAAGGGGTTATTGCTATATCGTAAATTCAACCGGCGATATAATTTATCATCCTCAGCAGCAGATGATTTTTTCCGGGCTGAAAACGGAAAACACTTCGGAAATTGCCAATATCGCAAACGGAATTTATAAGAAAAAAGATAATATTTACACAGTTTCCTCGCTTGATTCCTGCAATTGGAAAATAGTTGGGGTAAGCTTTAACAACGAAATTGCTCAGGCGGTGCAAAATCAAATAATAATAGGCTCCGTGTTTGCGTTGCTTTTTTCGGCGGCAATATCCGTTTTGATTTATATTTTGCTTTCAAGAACGGTAACACGCCCGGTAAGGCGCCTGGTGGAATCCATGCAGAATTTTGAAAAGCAGGCCGAAACCTTTAAATATAAGGCCGATATGAGCAACGTAGTGGAATTTCAAACTCTTTCCGCTTCGTTTGAGCATATGGTGCGAATGATTCAGTCGCTTATGGAAAAGGTGCACAATGAGGAAATCGTGCTCAGAAAAACAGAGCTTAAAGCGCTTCAGGCGCAAATAAATCCGCACTTCCTTTATAACACGCTTGATTCCATTCAGTGGATGTGTGAGCAGGACAACAGTAAGGATGCCGTTAAAATGGTGGGTGCGCTTGCAAAGCTGTTCAGAATAAGCATCAGCCACGGCAACGAATTTATAACTATAAAGGATGAACTTAAACACGCCGAAAGCTATCTTATCATCCAAAGCTATCGCTATAAAAATCAATTTACTTATTCTTTTGATGTTGATGAAAGCTTGCTTGGCTATATGTGCAACAAAATCACCATTCAGCCATTTATAGAAAATGCCATTTATCACGGGCTGGACAGAATGGTGGATGAGGGTGAAATCAAAATCGGTGTTTGCCGCAGCGGCAATGATATTGATATAATTGTTAAGGACAACGGCCTCGGAATGACGGAAGAGCAGTGCAAAAAAATCCTTGAAAAGGGCAGAAGCGATTCCAAGGGCATAGGCGTTAAGAATGTTGACGACAGATTAAAAATCTATTTCGGCAATGAATACGGAATCACAATCGAAAGCGAGCTTGATGTGGGCACAACGGTAACTATTAAAATTCCTAAGATAGAGAAGGGGCAGGAAAATGAATATTAAAAAAGCAATTGCGGTTTTAACACTTGTGCTCTTTCTTGCTTCCTGCTTTTTCGGTTGCGCCAAAATCAGCGGCCAAAGTTCAAAAAATTCCCGTGTGGCAATCATAATAAAGGGCAGCGATTCGGATTTTTGGAACGATGTTAAAAGCGGCGCCTTCTCTGCCGCAACGGAATATAATATTGATATAACATTTGAGGGCCCCGATAATGAGGAGGATTATGAAAGCCAAAACAAAATGATTGAAAACGCCGTTTCAAAAAAAGTGGGCGCAATTATTTTGTCTGCAATAGATTATGAAAAGAATGCCCCGGCCGTTCAAAAGGCGGTAAACAGCGGCATTAAGGTTATCACGGTAGACAGTGATGTTGATGTTTCCGGCAAGGAGCTTTTTATCGGCACAAATAATTTTTCCGCAGGCGAAAAAGCGGCAGAGCAGGCAATTAAGCTTTGCAAAAATCGTGATTCTATAAATATAGGTATAGTAAATTACGGCGCAAACACGGAAAACGGCAAGCAGCGCATTCAGGGATTTACGGATTATGTAGCAAATGCGGAAAATGCCCAAATCGTTGGCACCGTTAATATTGAATCAAACACGGAAAGCGCAATTGCGGGCGCAAAGCAGCTGCTTGGCGAAAACGAAAGCATTGATGTGCTTGTGGGGTTTAATGAATGGTCTACCCTCGGTGTGGGCTATGCCATAAAAGAGCTTGGGCTTAAAGACAGTGTTTGCGGAATCGGGTTTGACAGTAATATAAATTGCGTTAGCATGCTTGAAACGGGCGAGCTTGATTCCCTTATTGTGCAAAATCCGTTTTCAATGGGTTATCTTTCCGTTTCAAAAGCGGCAGAGATTTTAGATGGCAAAAAATCGGATTCGGTTATTGAAACAGACACTTATGCCGTAACCCGTGAAAATATGTTTTCGCAGGATGTTCAAAAAATACTTTTCAGCTTTAATGACGGTGAAGAGTGAATAAAGGTTAAACAATATATAAGGCACAAATGCGCCGGGCGATATGCACTCGTAAAGGTATCTTTTTTTGGATGCATAAATCAAAAACGGCGTGTTTGTGCCTTTTTTTGAATAAAAACGGCGCAAAATAAACATAATATATTAACAACAGCGTAAAATTTTATACACTTTTGATAATTTTTTGCATTTCCTTTCTTCTTCTTCAAAGATATAATGAAGATGCTTAATGACTTAACAATAAATTTTAAGGAGGCAGTCTTTATGAAAAAGATGAAAAAGTTATTGGCATTATTATTGGCAGTTGTTATGGTTGTTGGCTTTGCCGCTTGTTCGTCAAATAAAGAAGGCGACGACAAAAAAGCCTCAACAAAGGGTGAAATTTCCGTATTTTATTACACCTTCAGTGACGCATATATTTCAACAGTGCGCTCATCAATGGATAAAATATTAAAAGACGGTGGCTACAACTACAACGACTATGATGCAAACGGTAACCAAACCACACAAACAGAGCAGGTTCAAACGGCGCTTGCAAAAGGCTCATCAATGCTTATCGTTAACGTTGTTGATACCGGTTCAAACGACGCTGCTCAAAACATCATCAATCTTGCAAAGGCAAAGAATGTTCCCGTAATCTTCTTTAACCGTTCTGTTGATCAGTCTGTTATCGAAAGCTATGATAAGTGCGTTTTCGTTGGCACAGACTATGAGCAGGCAGGCCATATGCAGGGCCAGATGATCGGTGAATACCTTGTAAACAATTACGCTAAGGTTGATCTTAACGGCGACGGCAAAATCAGCTATGTAATGTTTAAGGGCCAGGAAGGCAACATGGAAGCAATTGCACGCACACAGTATGGTGTTGAAGATGCTAATGCAGTTCTTGAAAAGGCAGGCAGGCCGGCTCTTGAATTCTATGATTCCGCAAACAAGAATCTCTATCTTGTAGACCAGGACGGCCTTTGGTCTTCTGCAGCTGCAACAAACTATATGAGCACCGCACTTGCTCAGTATACCGAAGCAAATAAAAATATGATAGAGCTTGTTATCGCAAACAACGATGAAATGGCTCTCGGCGCAATTTCGGCTCTTCAAACAGCAGGCTATAACAAGGAAGGCGCAACAGTTATCCCAGTATTCGGTGTTGATGCAACAGATGCTGCAAAATCCGCTATTAAGTCCGGCTCAATGATCGGCACAATCAAGCAGGATGCACAGGGCATGGCAACTGCAATCACAACAATTATGGCAAACTATCTTAACGGTGCAAACGCACTTGAAGGCATAGACACAGCCAATGTTGTTGGCACATGGAGAGTTAATATTCCTTATTCTGCTTACACCGCAGATTCCGAATAATTAAAGCTTAATAATTTAAAACATCAAAATTAAACTATCGGAAAATAAACAGCAAACAATAAATAATCTATTATTCATACGGTTGAGGTGGTTTCACCTCAACCGTACTATTCAAAGCAGACAGGAGGATACATATGCAAGAAAACGTTAAAAAATCCGATGCTGCGACTGACAAAGATGTATTGTTAAAAATGGTTGATATCGAAAAAACCTTCCCCGGCGTTAAAGCGCTTGATCACGCTCAGCTCACGGTTAAAAGAGGCACCGTGCACGCGCTTATGGGCGAAAACGGCGCAGGCAAATCAACGCTTATGAAGTGCCTTTTCGGTGTTTACAGCAAAGATAACGGCCACATTTATGTTGAGGGCGAAGAGGTTGATTACAAAAACTCTAAGGAAGCTCTTGAAAACGGCGTGGCAATGGTTCATCAGGAGCTAAACCAAGCCCTTAAACGCAATGTTATGGATAATATGTGGCTTGGCAGATTTCCAAAGGTTTCAAAATATTTGCCGTTCACCAGCGAAAAGAAAATGTATGATGCAACGATGGAAATATTTAAAGACCTTGAAATTAACGTTGATCCGAAAACAGTTATGAGCACCATGTCGGTTTCGCAAAGGCAAATGGTTGAAATTGCAAAGGCAGTTTCTTATAATTCAAAAATAATTGTTTTCGATGAGCCAACCTCATCTTTAACAGAGGAGGAGGTTGAGCACCTTTTCCGCATTATCAATATGCTCAGAGACAGAGGCTGCGGAATTATTTATATCTCTCACAAAATGGAAGAGATTTTGCGCATAAGCGATGATGTTACGATTATGCGAGACGGCAAATGGATTGCCACAAAGCCGGCAAAAGAGCTTACGATGGATGAAATCATCAAGCTTATGGTTGGCAGAGAGCTAACCAATCGCTATCCGGAAAAAGACAATGTTATCGGCGATGTGCTTTTGAAGGTGCAAAATTTGAGCGGGGAATACACAAACCTGAGCGATGTTTCTTTTGAAGCCTGCAAGGGTGAAATAATCGGTGTGGCCGGGCTTGACGGCTCCGGAAGAACCGAATTGCTTGAGCAAATCTTCGGCATCACAACCAAAAAAAGCGGAAAAATTTTCTTAAACGGAAAAGAAGTTAAAAACAAAAATCCGCACGAATCAATTAAAAACGGCTTTGCTCTGCTAACGGAGGAAAGGCGTGCAACAGGTATTTTCGGAATTCTTAACATAAGAGAAAATACCACCATTTCAAGCTTAAAAAAATATCAGTCGGGTCCATTCTTAAATGAAAAGAAAATGAAGAAAACGACTGAGGAATATATAAAATCGTTAAGAGTTAAAACTCCAACTCAGGAAACAAAAATCAGCTCGCTTTCAGGCGGTAATCAGCAAAAGGTTATCCTTGCAAGGTGGCTTCTTACGGATCCCACCGTGCTTCTTCTTGATGAGCCCACAAGAGGCATAGACGTTGGCGCTAAGTACGAGATTTATCAGCTTATTCTTGATCTTGCAAAAAAAGGCAAAACGGTCATTATGGTTTCTTCCGAAATGGCAGAGCTTTTGGGCGTGTGCGATAAAATTCTTGTTATGTCCGGCGGCAGGCTCTCCGGCGAGGTAGATGCCAAAACCACAAATCAGGAAGAGATTATGACTCTTGCGGCGAAATATGTATAAGGGGGATTTCATTATGGCTGACACAAGTGTAAAAAAAGCAAAGCGTTCACGAGTTTCACTTTGGATTGAAAAATTCAAAGCTGCAGACCGTGATGATAAAAAAAGATTGATAACAGACCTGTTGTTTAATAATGCAATGTATATTATAATTGCAATAGCGGTTATTTTTATTGCAGTTAAGGTTCCGGCGTTTTTAAGCGTTTCTTCAATAGTTAATATTGTTTCGCTAACCGCCGCAAAGCTGCCTATTGCATTGGGCATTGCAGGCTGTATCGTGTTAACGGGCACCGATATTTCGGCAGGCCGCTGCGTTGGTCTCACCGCCTGCGTTGCTGCGTCCTTGCTGCAAATGACGGGCTATGCAAATAAGATGTTTCCGAATTTAAAAACAATGCCTCTTATAGTGGTTTTCCTTGCCGTAATCGCAATCGGTGCGGTAGTCGGCGTTGTAAACGGTTTCTTTGTTGCTAAATTTAAGCTTCATCCGTTTATCGTAACTCTTTCCACTCAGCTTATCGTTTTCGGAACGGTTCTTATGTATCTTATGATCGGCGGCAATAACGGACAAACTCTTTCCGGCCTTGACGCTTCTTACACAAACTTTATCACAGGCACGCTGTTTACAATCGGCGGCGTTGCAATTCCTAAATATGTGCTTTATTCCGCTATTTTAACCGCAATTATGTGGGTTATTTGGAATAAAACAAAGTTCGGCAAAAATATGTTTGCAGTCGGCTCAAACGAAGAGGCTGCAAGAGTATCCGGCGTAAATGTGTTTATGACCATCCTTATGGTTTTCGTTCTTGCAGGCGTTATGTATGGCATCACGGGCTTTATTGAGGGTGCCCGCATTGCTTCTTGCTCTGCAAACACAGGCCTTAACTATGAATGCGATGCCATCGCAGCTTGCGTAATCGGCGGCGTTTCGTTTGTAGGCGGCACAGGTAAAATCAGCGGCATCGTAATCGGCGTTTTGCTTTTGCAAATCATTTTTGCAGGCCTTAACTTCCTTTCGGTTTCCGCAAATATGCTTTACATCATCAAGGGTGTTATCATTCTTGTTGCCTGCGCAATTGATATGCGTAAGTATCTTGCCCGCAGATAATAAATTAAACTTCAACAAAACATAAGAAAGGCAGTGAAAATATGAACGAAGGCGGCAGCATGGGCTCTCTTAACACAGAGCGTAAGCCGGGAGGGCTTTATCGAAATTTAAAAATGTCGGTAAAAACGGCAAATAAGCTCATATTGATCGGCATCATCGTTCTTGTTGCCTGCTTGATATTTGCGGTAACTCATGCAGGCTTCACTGTAACTTTTAACACTAACGGCGGGTCTGAAATTGAAAATCAAAAGGTTATGTACGGCCAGCTTGTTGATGTTGAAGAAAATCCCGTGAAGGAGGGGTACACCTTCACGGGATGGTATCTGGATAAAGATTGCACAAGGCAGTTTGATGTTGAAAAAGACACGGTAAGCGACAGTGTAACTCTTTATTCCGGCTGGGAAAAGAAATAGCGGGGGCTCTTAATGTATATAGCAAGCGAAAAAAGATATGATAATATGGTTTATAACAGATGCGGCAACAGCGGCTTAAAGTTGCCTGCCGTGTCGCTGGGTTTTTGGCACAATTTCGGCGATAATTGCAATTTTGCAAATATGAAGCAGCTTTGCTTCACCGCTTTTGATAACGGCATCACTCATTTTGATCTTGCCAATAATTACGGCCCGTTGCCGGGAAGTGCGGAAAAAAACTTTGGCAAAATCCTTAATCAGGAAATGAAGCATTATCGTGATGAATTGATAATCAGCACCAAAGCCGGCTATGAAATGTGGCCCGGCCCTTACGGTTGCAGAAACGGCAGCAGAAAATATTTGCTTGCAAGCCTTGATCAAAGCCTGCAGCGAATGCAGCTTGATTATGTGGATATTTTTTATCATCATTGCCTTGATCCCGAAACTCCGCTTGAGGAAACAATGGGCGCTCTTGCCACGGCAGTTCAAAGCGGTAAGGCGCTTTATGCCGGAATTTCAAATTATGACGGCGAAACCCTTGAAAAAGCCTGCAAAATATTAACGGATTTGAAATGCCCGTTTATTATAAATCAAAACAGATATTCTGTTTTTGACAGAACTATTGAAAATAACGGCTTAAAGGAAACTGCCGCAAGGCTCAATAAGGGCATAATTGCTTTCAGCCCTCTTGCCCAAGGCTTGCTGACGAACAGATATTTAAACGGAATCCCGGCAGACAGCAGAATTGCCACAGACGGAAGATATTTAAAGGAATCTGCAATCACTCCCGAAAAGCTTGAAAAAATCAAAGCTCTTTCAAAAATTGCAGAGCGCAGAGGGCAAACCCTTGCGGAAATGGCCCTTGCGTGGGTGCTGAAGGACGGCGTTGTTACCTCTGTTTTGATAGGCGCTTCAAAGCCGTCTCAAATTCTTGATAACATAAAGGCAATTCAAAACACTTCGTTTTCTGCAGAAGAGCTTGAGGAGATAGATGAGCTGAGCATTTAATGATTTTTGCAAAGCTCAAAGTTTTAAAACGGCTTATACGGGCCGCCGCATAAGGCACAATCGGAAATTCCCCGTTTCGTGCTCTGTGCGGCGGCTTTCTTGCCTTTTGTGCGCCGCTGCCGCTTTGCTTTAAGCAGAGGCCCCGTTTTGGCCGTGTGATTTTCGGTTAAAAAAACAAAAGAAAAAAGGAAGCACTTAAGTGCTTCCTTTTTTTTGGAGCGGATTACGAGACTCGAACTCGCTACCTCCACCTTGGCAAGGTGGCGCTCTACCGGATGAGCTAAATCCGCAGGTGTTCTTAAACCGTAAGGAAATTATACATAATATTACCTCTTTTGTCAACACCGAAATTAAAAAATTATGCATTTATTTCTATTTACATTGCGCCGCCTTTTTGCTAAAATTAAAATGTGTTAATATGTATATAAATAAATTAAAGATGCAGGCGATATTATGAATTATCAAATTTTACCAATCGGCGGCGTTTGGGGCGGCGGAATGTTTTCCGTTCCCCATGCAATTGCCGATAAATATTTAAAACTTGCAAGTGAATATCAATTAAAGGCACTGCTTTATCTGCTTGCAAACGGCGGTGTTGCTTCATCTGCCGAAATTGCCAAAAAGCTTGGCATCACAAGGGCGGATGCGGAAAATATTATGGATTTTTGGGTTGCAGAGGGCGTTTTGGCGCAGGGCACGGGTGATTTAAGTGCAAGCGCCGCAGAGCAAGCCGCCATGGCTCAGCCTGCCGCAAGCGCAGTTTCGGAGCCGGTTAAAAATCAAGCCGCAGAATCGTCGGCGGCAGAAAAAAACCGAAAAAAAAAGGCGGCTTTTGAAGTTTCGGCTCCTAATTTAACTCCGGCAGAGGTGCAAAAAATCGCTTCTGAAGATTCGGAAATAGCAAGCCTTCTTAATGAAGCGCAGGTTGCATTCGGCCACACTCTCAGTTTTTCGGAAACGGAAATGACGGTTAATCTTGTTTCGTTTTACGGTATGCCGCCGGAGGTTGTTCTTATGCTTATTGCATATTGCAAAAACGCAAAGGAATCCGGCAGGCGAATAAGTCCGTCTTATTTTTATGCAATTGCAAAAAACTGGCTTGAGCAGGGGATAAACACCGTGGCAGAAGCGGAAAAGCGCCTTTGCGAGGCTGAAAATGCAGGCGGTTTCTGGCAAAAGCTGAAGCAGGCGGGCGAGTTTGAGCGCAAATCGCCAACGGAAAAGCAGCTTGAAATGATTATGACTTGGCGCAAAGATCACAGTGATGAATTGATTTTGCATGCCGCATCGGAAATGCGAGAGGCAATAGACAAGCCGAGCCTCAACTACATAAACACAATGCTTTCACGCTGGAAAAACGCAGGTATTTCAACAGTGCAGCAGGCTAAGGCAGACAGCGAAAATTATAAAAAGCAAAAAGAGGGGCGTGCTTCAAAGCAAGATGCCGGCAAAATAAGCCGCAAGCCCACTTATGATTTGGAAAAAATCAAGAAAAACGCACTAAACAACACCGAAATAAAGGCTAAATATTGAGATTAACGGAGAAAAACAATGGCTTACAGCAAAAAAGTGTATCAAAAAGCGATAAATATTTTGCAGCACAGGCGTGATAATGCCCTTATGGAGCAGCAGGAGCGCACAAATGCGGCAATTGAAAAAATACCGCAGCTTGCGGATATTCAAATGAAGCTTTCAAGAATAGGCTATAACATTTCAACCTTGCTTTTCAGGGATGAAAATCCCCGTGAAAAGGTGGCGCAGCTTAAAGAAGAATCCTTAAAGCTGCAAAACGAAAAACGCAGACTGCTTAAAGAAAACGGATTTGACGAAGATGCTCTTGCCATTAAATACACCTGCTCTGTGTGCAACGATTCGGGCTTTGTGAATGAAAGAATGTGCAATTGCCACAGAGAACTGCTCAAGGAAATAGAGCGTGATAATTTGCGCCGCTTTGCTCCCGTTGATGATTGCACGTTTAACAGCTTTAACACGGAATATTATCCTGCACAGGCCATGGAAAACGGCGTTTCGCCCCGTGAAAAGGCGCAAAAAATTCTTGAATCCTGCCGCATATATGCGCAGGGCTTCAATTCGCACGCCGCAAGCATTTTGTTTATGGGCGGCACGGGGCTTGGCAAAACGCACCTCAGCCTTGCCATTGCAAATGTGGTTATAAACAAGGGCTATTCCGTTGTTTACGGCACGGCGCAAAATATTCTTTCTGATTTGCAAAACGAAAGCTTCGGCAGATATGAAAATCTTGATTATACAGAGCGTGAAGTGCTTGCCGCCGATTTGCTTATTATTGACGATTTGGGCACGGAATTTAAAAATCAGTTTTCCGTTGCCTGCCTTTATAACATTATCAACACACGCATATTAAAGAAAAAACCAACCATTATAAGCACAAATTTCAGCTATGATGATTTGGAAAGAGATTATAATCAAAGAATCACAAGCCGCATTGCCGGCGTTTATATCACTCTTGTGCTTGAGGGCAATGATATAAGATATATTGATTGATTTTGCCGTGCCGCAAATTTTTCTGCTTGCGGCAATATCTCAGCCGGGCGGCATATAATTAAACAGCGGCAAAAGCGCATTGCGGCGCAGAATATGCCGAAAATTGTTAAAACGGGTGCCGCACCGCAATGAAAGCGAAAGGAGGAGCGCAGCTGAAAAAATATAATTATTTTGATGATGACGCAGAATATCTTGATAAGCGCCGAGCAAGAAAAGATGCGCAAATCCTTGCAAAGCAAAAAGTTATTTCGGCGCTGCAGGGCGCAGCCGATTCGGCGGTTGAGGCTTTGAAAAAGCTTTCAAAAGGCAAGGTTAAAATTAAAAGGATTTCGGTTTCCAAAATCGGCAAAGCATTCACCACAATGGGATTTCGTGCCTCCGTAGGCATACTTTTGGCGGCAACCGTTGTGCTGACAAGCGTGTTTTTCTTTTCGGATTTAAAGGGCAGTTCAAATGCGCAAAGAAAATTCAGCCAAGATGCCGGTGATGTTTGCTCTAAGCTGATTTCGGCTTACGGTGTTTGCAAATCAATGCCGCTTGAGGAGGAAAATCAATACCAGCTTACCGGGCTTGCCTTCGTGCGCCAAATGGATTTTGATGCAAACGGCGAATCGGAGCTGATTGCCGCTTATTTGGACGGCGGTGAGTATAAAACAGAAATTTGGGGCTATTCCGGCGGCGATTTTATTAAGCTTTATGAAGGCAAGGCAAACACTTTTTCAAATGTAAACGGCAGCCGATTAACGATTTACAGCCACGGCGGCAAGTATTATATCGGCGAAATTGCGGATGATGAGGAAACGATGCAGCTTTCCACTCTCGGCTTCGGAAAGTTTAAGAGCAGCCGTGAGTGTAAATATGATGCGACAAACGATATTTATGCCGTTAAGGGCAAAATAGATGCGGAAAATTTTGAAACCGTTGCGCTTTCTTACATAACGGCAAAAAGGGCAGAGGTGCTTTCGGATCAGGTTTCAAAAAGCCTGGCAGAGCTTGATACTTCACAGGCGGTGCGCCGCCAAAGCGTTAAAAGCGATGCGGAATTGATGAAAGAGGCTTATTATTCCGTTGCGGAAGGGCTTAATCAAAAATACGGCAAGGCGTCTTATGAATCAGACAGTAATATTTGTTATGCCGGCGGGCTTTGCACCGTGCGCCTTATAGATTTTAATAACGACGGCACGGATGAATTGCTCACGGTTTTCAGATACAACAAAAAAGTGGCAACCGAAAATAAAAACGGCGAGCATGTTTTAAATGAAGAGCCGGATTATCGCTTGGAAATTTATTCGTGGAACGGCAGCACCGCCGTGCGAGCCTTCAGCAGCGACGGTGTTTCAACCATGCAGGAAAAAAGCGATGAATCACGCTTTTATATTTTGCAAAAGGATGATGAAAAAACATATATTTGCCGCAACAGCTATTCTTACGGCAAATCAAGCTCCCGTGTTTGGAACGGCACAAGCCGTATAAGCGCACAGAGCGATAATAACATATTCGAGCCGATTTTCACGGCAAATGTTGAATGCGATTACGGCTATATGAGCTATATGATAAACGGCGAAAAAACTTATCGCCGTGATTTTGAAAAAAACGGCTGCAAGGTGCCTTATTTCTGTAACGAAAGCACGGAATATGATGAGGAAGAATTTGAAATTCGCTATTTGCAGGGCGATTCTTCAAAGGGTGCTCAAATCCGTGAATCAATCAGCGAAACGCAAAAAACAATTCGCTCTCTGAATTCCGCTTATCAGCCTTGATAATGCAAAATTTTAAATGCAGTGCGGCAGGCTTCCGCTTGAGTGAATGCCGAGGCGATATTTTAATAAAGCAGCATATAAAAAGCAGGCAAGGGTGTGCCCCAAGCCTGCTTTTTTGCTATTCGCTTATAGTGTTGTCATAAATCCTGATGTTTCTGTGAACATCCTTAACGGGAGTGCCGATGCAAATCGGCTCCAATTTAACAGGATCTTTTTTTGAAAATGTGTTGTTGTGTATATCCAAATTCCTGCACGGGCCGCTTTCATACCAATCCTTGCAGTCACAGGAAATGTATATATCGGGCATCAAAACGTCCTTAAAGGTGTTGTTGCAAATTTCCGATTTTCTGTCTGTTGTGCAAAGTATGCCCCTGGTTGGAATTGCATTAAAGGTGCAGCCCTTAATCGTAAGCTCCGGATTATATGTTATGTTTTCAAACACAAACATTTCCGCTTTAAGCGGCGGCAGAGCCTCTTTGAATTTAATTTTTACCGTTTTTTCATTTATATTGTCTTCTGCGGATTCAACGGTGTAAACTCCGTTAAGCTCCGATAAATCCATTCGTTTATAAATCTTAACCTTGTCGCCGGGGAAAAACGCCCTGTAGCCGCCCTGCTGGTGATGCACAAATTCAAGCAACGCCGTGTTTGAATCGCAAACCTTTTTAAGCCTTAAAAATGCGCCGTGCACATTTATTGCATCATCATGCGGGTGCTCAAAAAATGAATCCGTAATGCGTGCATATCCCTTGCAGCCGCAAATGTGAATTAAATCAGCAAAGGAAGAAACGGTGCGCCCCTCGGCAGGCGTAAAGGTAATGTTTTTAAAATCGAGATTTTCGCACATTTGCGAAAGCCATCCAAAGCCGTGCATGTAATTAACCGTTATGCCCTCGCAGCAAACATTTTGGCATTCGCCGAAAAACAAGCCGCAGTTATCCCTCAGCTTGTTGCGCGAAAGTGTAACAATATCACCGATTTCAAAATGCGGGGAAAACAAATAGCGGCATTCAATTGTGTTGTCGTCTGTTTTCTTAACCTTAACGGCTGTTTTCGTGGGCGAAAGCATGGTTCTGAAAACGTTGTTGCCCCTGTGAATAACATTGCAGCAGGTGCCTACATTTGATGTGTAGCTGTAATACCACTTTCCCGTGAACGGGCTTTTTTCAAAAAAGGTAAGCTTGTTTCTTTTAACCTGAAATTCGGTGTGGGGCGGAACCTTGTATATTATCTTGTTGCGTGTGCGCTCCAAAACCTTCATCTCAAAATTTGTGGGAGCATAGTATCTAATCGTAAAATTGCGAAGCTTCACATTTTTGCAGCCGCGCATTGCAAAAGCGCACATATCGCCGTGAATAACGAATGTTGCTCCTGCGCCGTCTATGCAAATATCTTCCTTGTTTTCAATCAAAATCGCAAAATATTTGTCCGGCGCTTTAAAGGAATCCGTGTTCGTCATATGGCAAACCTTATGAACGCTGTAGTCTTTATAAAAATGATATTCTCCTTTGGAAAACAAAAGCGTATCTCCGCTTTGCATTTTCTTTATTGCCTCTGCAACGCCCAAAGATGCGTTTGAGCCTGTGCAAAAGTCTTCTGCTTTAATAATCATCTAATCACCCGCAAGCATTATATCAAACTCTCGGGAATATTTCAACTGCCGCCGGAACAAGTCTTTTGCGGCACAATTATTCATCAAAAACCGTAGATATGATTTTGGCCGAGCCTTCGGGCGAATAATCAAATCGTTTCATATGCTGTTGCAAAAAGTAATATTTTAGCTCCTGTGCCGGCTCCGCCTCTTCAAATGCTTCCACAATCACAAGCTTTATTTTCATTTTTTCCGGCAGCACGGATTTTATGTAAACCGCCACACGCTGCCCCTCAAAAAGAAAATCGCAAGGCTCGGCAAGGCCTGCCAAATTCGGCGCAAGCTCAACGAAAACACCGTATGTTTCTATGCTGCGAACGGTGCCCGTAACGGTTTCACCCGGCTGAAACAGTGCGGCGTTTTCCTCCCATGTGCCAAGCAGCTCCTTCAGCGAAAAGGTAAGCTTGCCAGGCTCCCTTTTTCGCAGCACTGTGCGAATGCATTCTCCCTCGTAAAGCCGTTCGCTTGGGTGGTTTATGCGTGAAACGGAAAGCATATCAATCGGAATCAGGGCATTTATTCCGGCGCCTATGTCTATGAATGCGCCGAATTTTTCAAGGTGCGTAACCCGTGCATCAATCACATCGCCCTCGCAAAGATTGTCAATAAAGCTCCTCTTGCAGCCAAGCTGCACCGCCTTGCGTGAAAGTATTGCACTCACATTTCCGGCTTCGTCTCGCTGAAAGCCAAGCACAATAAAGCAAACAGGTTTATTTACCTTTGAAATCAGGGCAATATCTCTTGTGGAGCCGTCGTCTATCCCGATTGCGCCCTCCTCTCTCGGAATAACTCCTCTGATAATCCCCAAATCAACATGAAGGTTATGTTCGCTGTCGCACAAAAGCACTCTTGATTCAATAATGCTTCCGTTCATCATGGCGGTTTTAACTTCCTCTAATGTGCCAAAGGTGCGCAGCAAATCGGCATTTTGCCCTTCGGGATAGAATTTCATAGATTTCACTCTCTTTACTTTTTTGATTATCTCTGTTAATTCTATGCAAAAGCGCCAATGATTATGTTGTAAATATATTGATGATGTGCTAAAATACTGTTTAATAATAAGTAATTTTAATAAGGTGATATTTTGGAATTGCAGCTTCACGATATTGTTGTTATGAAAAAGCCGCACCCATGCGGCTCGTGCGATTTTGAGGTGTTGCGCCTCGGAGTGGATTATAAGCTTAAATGCCTCGGCTGCGGCAGAGAATTAATGCTGCCAAGGGTTAAGGCGCAAAAAAACATAAAAAAGATTAAGGAAAAAGAAAATGAATGAATGCAGCCGGCCTATTGGCTTTCTTGATTCAGGCATCGGCGGAATAACCGTTTTGAACAAGGCATTAAAGCTTATGCCAAATGAGAATTATATTTTCTTCAGTGATTCGGAAAATAATCCTTACGGCGATAAAAGCGATGCAGAAATAAAAGCGCTTTGCAGGCGAACCGTTGATTATTTTGTAAACGAGCGCCGCTGTAAGGCCGTTGTGCTTGCGTGCAACACGGCATCCGCAAAAGCGGCAAAATATTTAAGAGCGCAGTTTCCCTCTGTGCCGATTGTGGCAATCGAACCTGCATATAAGGTGGTGCATGATTCCTCGCCGGGAGGCGGCACTTTAATTATGGCAACAAAGGGCACGGTTAAAAGCGAAAAATTCCGCCGCCTTTATTATTCATATTATGACCACCGCACTTATCTTCATGCCTGCAACGGCCTTGCGGATTTGATAGAGGGCGCAAGCAGCGGTGAAATAAAAAATTACTTAAATAAAAATTTGGCGCCGTATAAGGGCAAGGTGCAAAATGTTGTGCTCGGCTGCACGCATTATCCCCTTATAAAAAAAGAAATTTCAGAGGTGCTCGGCGATGTCAGATTTTTTGACGGGGCAGACGGCGTAAGCCGCCGCCTTTATGATCTGCTCGGCAGGGCGGGAATGCTCGGCAACGGCAGCGGAAATGTTGAATTTATAGATTCGTCAAGCTCTGCCGCAAAAAGAGCAGAAAAGGAAAAAAGATTTTATGAGCTGCTCGGCAATGTAAACGGAGAAATATAATGCCGCAAATTCGGCGGTAAACGGAGAGAATTAAATGCTTGATAAACTTAATGAGGTTGAAAAACGATTTGAAGAAATAAACACTCTTTTGTGCGATCCGGATATTGTTTCCGATCAGGAGCAATACACAAAGCTTATGAAAGAGATGAAACATCTTACGCCGGTTGTGGAAAAATTCAGAGAATATAAAAAGGCTCAGGCGGAATTTGATGAATGCCGTGCAATGCTTGATGAGGGCGTGGCAGATCCGGATTTTGCCGAAATGGTGAAAGAGGAGTTTGAGCAAAGCAAGGCAAGCACGGAGCGCATAACAGAGGAACTCAAGGTGCTGCTGCTTCCGAGAGACCCGAATGACGATAAGAATGTTATCATTGAAATTCGCGGCGGCGCAGGCGGCGAGGAAAGCGCCCTTTTTGCAGGCGTGCTTTTCAGAATGTATTCAATGTATGCCGAATCAAAGGGTTTTAAAACGGAAATTATGGGCGCAAGCGAAACGGGGCTCGGCGGCTACAAGGAAATCAGCTTTTCCGTTGAGGGCGACGGCGCTTACAGCCGCTTTAAATTTGAAAGCGGCGTTCACAGGGTGCAGCGTGTGCCGGAAACCGAAAGCCAGGGCAGAATTCACACCTCAACCGTAACGGTGGCAGTTCTTCCCGAAGCGGAAGAGGTTGATTTTGAACTAAATGAAAAGGATTTGCAGATAGATACTTTTCGCTCAAGCGGTGCAGGCGGCCAGCACATAAACAAAACCTCGTCTGCAATTCGTATAACGCATATCCCAACGGGCACCGTTGTTGAATGCCAGGATGAGCGCAGCCAGCATAAAAACAAGGAAAAAGCGCTCAAGGTGCTTCGTTCAAGATTATATGATGCCGAAAAGGCAAAGCATGATGCCGAAATTGCCGGCGAGCGCAAGGCTCAGGTAGGCACGGGCGACAGGTCTGAAAGAATTCGCACATATAATTATCCGCAGGGGCGCGTTTCAGACCACAGAATAGGGCTCACGCTTTATAAATTGGAGCAAATATTAAACGGCGATTTGGATGAGCTTATCGATGCACTTATAACCGCAGACACGGCAGAAAAAATGAAAGCAGGAGCAGAGGAGCTTTGATGCGCACTGCTTGCGCAGATATGAAAATCCGAGTGTGCCGCAGGCGGAAACTTTTCGGCGCATTGCAATTTGCCGGCTTTTTGCATTTTCGCCCGAATTGCGATTGTTTGTGCAAATTGCTTTGAAGCAAAATAAAAACCAAGCGCCCGTTCACGGCGGCTCCGTTTGGGCAAGAGATGATTAAAATGAACACCAAATTTTTAAAACCAACAGAAGAAAATATAGCCTCGGCGGGCAAAATAATAGCAGGCGGCGGGCTTGTGGCTTTTCCCACGGAAACGGTGTACGGCCTCGGAGCAGATGCTTTGAATGAAGCCGCAGTTGCAAATATTTATAAAGCAAAAGGGCGCCCAAGCGATAATCCGCTGATAGTGCATGTGGCAAAAAAAGAAGATATTGCGCCGCTCGTAAGCGAAATTCCGCCAAAGGCACAAATGCTTATTGATGCGTTTTTCCCCGGTCCCATAACCGTTATAATGCCAAAAAGCGAAAGAATAGGAAAAACGGTTTCCGGCGGTCTCGGCACGGTCGGCATAAGAATGCCGCAAAATCCGATTGCGCGCGCATTGATTGAGGCGGCAGGCACGCCCATTGCGGCGCCAAGCGCAAACACAAGCGGCTTGCCAAGCCCAACAGAGGCTAAATATGTGCTTGAGGATATGAACGGCAAAATAGATGCCGTTATTGACGGCGGCAGTTGCCGCTTCGGTATTGAATCAACCGTTATCACGCTTGCGGGGGATCATCCCGTTATTTTGCGCCCGGGCGCAATAACAAAAGAAATGATAGAAGAAGTTATCGGCCCGGTTGAAATCGCAAGCGCCGTGCTTGAGGGAATGAAAGACGGTGAGGTTGCGGCTTCGCCCGGAATGAAATATAAGCACTATGCGCCAAAGGCAAAAATAATTATCGTTAATGCCGATAAGGAAAAATATGAAAGCTATGTTAATTCGCAAAGCGGCGCATTTGCGCTTTGTTTTGAGGGCGACAACATAACCGTGCCAAAGGTGACCTTCGGCAGGGAGGGCGATGATTTAAGCCAGTCCCATGCGCTTTTTGATTCGCTTCGCAGGCTTGATGAGCTTGGTGCAAAAAAGGTTTATGCACGCAATCCAAAGCTCAGCGGAGTGGGGCTTGCCGTTTATAATCGCCTTATAAGAGCCGCAGCTTTCTGCGTGCTTGATTTGGAAAAGCCGTTTCTTGTCGGCCTTACGGGGCAAACGGGTGCAGGCAAAAGCTATGTTGCCGCAGCTTTTAAAAAATCAGGCTTCAATGTTGTTGATGCCGATGCAGCGGCAAGAAAAGTTGTTGAAAAAAACTCTCCGCTTTTGCCAAAGCTGGCAGAGGTTTTTGGGCAGGATATAATTAAGGGCGGCGAGCTGCAAAGGCAGCTGCTTGCAGACAGGGCTTTTAAGGATAAAGAAAGCACGGAAAAGCTTAATTCAATTATGCTGCCGCAGATTTTAAAGCTTTGCATTGCGCAGGCGGAATTTCCTTGTGTTTTTGATGCGCCGCAGCTTTTTGAAAGCGGGGCAAACGAGCTTTGCACACGCATTGTTTCCGTGTGTGCGCCTGATGATTTGCGCCTGAAGCGCATTTCACAAAGAGACGGAATAACTCCTCGGCAGGCTCAGGCACGAATGGCGGCACAGCACAGCGCGGAATTTTTCCGTGAAAATTCGGATTTTACCGTTATAAATGACGGCAGAGATATATATTCCCAAATAACTAAATTTAAGGAGGGCTCATTATGAGTGAAAAAAGTGCTAAAGAGCTGAAAAAGCTTCTTTTTAACGACAAGAAAAACGGGTTTGATTTTTTAAGCGATGAAGAGCTTGAAACGTGCAACACTTTTGCTGAGGGTTACAAGGATTTCCTTTTCAATTGCAAAACGGAAAGGGAAGTTGCGGCTTGGGCAAAAGAGGCGGCAGAGGCTTCCGGCTTCAGAAAGTTTGATGAATTCGGCAAGCCGCTCAGCGCAGGCGAAAAGGTTTATGTTGCAAACAGAGGCAAGGCAATTATTCTTTGCGTTAAGGGCAAAAGGCCTATTAACGAAGGCGTGCGCATTGCAGCGGCACATATTGATTCTCCGCGTGTTGATTTAAAGCAATGCCCGGTTTATGAGGATGGCTCAATGGCTTTCTTTAAAACCCATTATTACGGCGGTATCAAAAAATATCAGTGGACCGCTATTCCGCTTTCGCTTCACGGCAGAATTTGCAAGAATGACGGCACTTGCGTTGATATTCGCATCGGTGAGGAGCCGGGCGAGCCGAAGTTTTGCATCACGGATATTTTGCCCCATCTTGCGTTGGAGCAATACACAAGAAAGCCAAACGAGCTTGTAAAGGGCGAGGAAATGAATATTCTTATCGGCTCACGCCCGTTTAAGGATGATGAAGAAAGCGAAAGAATCAAGCTTAATATTCTTAATTTGCTTTATGAAAAATACGGCATTGTTGAGCGTGATTTCCTTTCGGCAGAGCTTGAGCTTGTGCCGGCATTCACTGTTGATGATATCGGATTTGACAGAAGCCTTATAGGCGGCTACGGCCATGACGACAGAGTTTGCGCTTATCCTGCTTTTGAAGCGATTGCAGAAACGGATGAAGCTCCCGAATACACGGCAATAACCGTGCTTACGGATAAGGAAGAAATCGGCAGCGAAGGCAACACGGGCCTTAAATCAGGCTATCTTACCTATTTCATAGATGATTTGGCTCGCTTGGAAGGTTTTGAGGGCAGAGATGTGCTTCGCCACAGCAAATGCCTTTCCGCAGATGTTAATGCGGCATTTGATCCAACATGGGCGTTTGCTTATGAAAAAAACAATGCAAGCTTCGTAAACAACGGCGTTTGCGTAACTAAGTTTACCGGCGCAAGAGGCAAGAGCGAAACAAGCGATGCATCCGCAGAATATTGCAGCTGGGTTAAGGCTTTGTTTGAAAATAACGGCGTTTTGTGGCAAAGCGGAGAGCTTGGCAAGGTAGACGGCGGCGGCGGCGGAACCGTTGCAATGTATATCGCAAATCTTGATGTAGACACAATTGATGTCGGCGTGCCCGTTCTTTCAATGCACGCTCCGTATGAGGTTGTAAGCAAAATAGATCTTTATATGGCATATAAGGCATTTAAAACATTCTTCACCAAATAATATTGCCGTTTTTTCGGCACAAGGGCGTTGCAGTAACTCTGCAGCGCCTTTTTTTGCGCAAAATTCACCGCCTGAAAAGTGGGCCTTTCTTTGCCGAATGCATCTGAAAACGAAAACGGCATAAAAAAACGGCACAGCTTTTGGCCGTGCCGATAAAAAATACTGTGTTTTAAAAGCGGCGTTTTCGTAGTTAGCCGCCTGCCGTTTAAAGGGTGCAAAGCTGAATTTGCTTATGCCTTTTTTTTGGCGGAAATCAGTGCATAAATTGCAATCAGCACCGCAACGCACGCCGCAAGATAAATATACATTGTGCTTTGCGGCACGGATTTATCAAAGAAATAAATGTTGCAGTCAACGCTGTCCTTAATTGCGTCAATTGCCTGATTCGGGAAAGAAAGGTTTTCCATTTCTCTGAAAACTCCCGCAAGTGTGTGGTTTCGCAGCAGGCTTGTGGCATATGTGCCGGGCAAAAACGAAAGCACTTTTTGCAGTCCGCTGCCGAATTGTGAAATCGGCATATAAGCGCCGCAAATGAAGCCGTAGCCGGAGCTTACTATTGTGCCGACGGCGGAAATTTGCCCCTGTGTTTTTAAAAAGCAGTTTATAATGCTTGAAAGCGCTGTGCCGAACAGCACAAGCAAAACAATATCAAGCGCCGCAAGCGCAATGTCTTTTCCGCTTAAATACCAGCCGATTTTGCTAAGGTACACAAGGCAAATCACGCTTGCAAGCAGGCAAACAATAATTGTTGAAATCAGCGTGGAAATATAGTAGCTTATTGCAAGAGTTGATTTTTTAACGGGCGAAACCGCCAAATCAAGCCGGGCACCGCTTACCTTGTCTTGCACGGAAATCATATTGCAGCAAAAGGCAACCGTAACGCAGCTGACCGCCAAAAGCGAGCTTACAAGCTGCCCTCCCACAGCGGCGTTTATCAACTTTTCTGAAATCGAAATTCCTTGCGGAATCCCCGCAATAAAGCTGTTTTTATAAACCTTTGCCAAAAATGTAACATAAAGAACAAGTAAAATAAGCGGCGTTATCAGCGATGTAAAGAAAACACCCTTGTCCTTAAAGAAAAGCTTACAATTTCTTGCGGTTAAATTATAAAGTGCCGTCATTTTCATTGCCTCCGGTCAGTTTTTTTCCTGTAACATTAAGAAAAACATCATCCATATCGCCTTTTTTTATTTCATAATCGGTGAAAAGCTGCGGGTGGTTAATAATCAGCTCCGTTGCCTGCGCCGTGGATTCAACAAAAAGCCGCACTCCTCCCGAAACTGGCTCGTGCTTTAAACCGAGCTCTTTAATGTCTTCGGCGCTTTTGTTATAAATTGTGATGAAATCACCGGTGTATTTGTTTTTTAATTCAAGCGGAGTTCCCTTTGCAGAGATTTTGCCGGAATCAAGAATAACCACATAATCGGCATCCGCCGCTTCCTCCATATAATGAGTTGTTAAAAAAACCGTCATCCCCTCGTTCTTTTGCAGCTCGGAAACGGTTTGCCAAATAAGGCGGCGGGTTTGGGGGTCAAGCCCTGTTGTGGGCTCATCAAGAATTAAAATTTGCGGCTTGTGAAAAAGCGCTCGGGCAATGTCTATTCTTCGCCTTTGGCCGCCCGAAAGCTTGCCTACCGGGCGTGAAAGCAAATCCTTAAAATCCAAAATTTGCGAAAGCTCATCAAGCCTTGCTTTAAATTCGCTGCCGCTTATTCCGTAAAGTGCGGCACGGCATTTAAGATTTTCTTTAACCGAAAGTGCACGGTCAAGCACGGAATTTTGAAACACAACTCCTATTTGTGCCGCCGTTTCTCCCATTCCGCAGTCAATATCTCTGCCGCAAATCAAAACGCTGCCGCTGTCTTTTTTTAGTTGCCCGGAAATTATTGAAATCGTGGTTGATTTTCCTGCCCCGTTCACTCCCAAAAAGGCAAAAAGCTGCCCTTTTCTTACGGAAAAAGAAAGGTTGTTAACCGCCTTGATATCTCCGAAAGCTTTATTTAAGCCCTTTATTTCAATAATGTTTTCCATTTCCTGCTCCTTTACCTTTTCAAATGTGCCTTGCCTGCAAAAACAGGGCGATGTTTCCCTAAGATAAACGTATCACAGAGTTTAAAATTTGTCAATAAAAAAGCAAAGGCGTTTGTAAGGAACGCACTTTGCAAAAATGATTGCTCAATAAATCAGGCAAACGGCAAAGCTCGGCAAGCTTAAACCAAATTTTTTTTGCAAAATGTGCCCCATCAAAGCCCTTGCTTTTGGGATTTTATTAAATTATGTTGTGCCTTTAATTACAGCCTCACTTCCAGACGATAAATCGGCATTCCCATATCGGAAAATCGCTTTTCGTATTCCGTAACTATGTTTCCCTCAAAATCGCTTGCGTGCAAATCAAGGCTTATGTTTGAAAGTTTGAAACCGCTTTGAGAAAAGCTTTCAAGAGAAAATTCGAAAAAGTGCATATTATCTGTTTTTTGGCAAATCGGCGCATCGGGTGCAAGCAGCTGCTTGTAAATTTTAAGAAAATTCGGGTGTGTTAAGCGGTGCTTTGCATATTTCTTTTTGGGAAACGGGCAGCTGAAGTTAAGATAAAGCGCAGAAACGCTGCCTGCAGGAATGTAGCAAGGCAAATATTCTGCATTGCATTTCATAAATTTAATGTTTTTCAGCTCTGCCTGCCGTGCCGCTTCGCACGCAGCCACTATAACATTGCCCACCTTTTCAACCGCAATGATATTTAAATCCGGGTTGCGCTTTGCAAATTCGCAGGCAAAGCCGCCCTTGCCGCAGCCTATTTCAAGCACAAGCGGATTGCCGTTTCCGAAAAGCTCTTTTAAGTTCAGCACGGAATCGGCCGGTGCGGCGTTTTCAAAATTCAAATCTTCGTTTTCACAATCAATTAAAATCTCAGAGCAGTCGCCAAGGCGCGTTTCAAGATTTTTCTTTCTTCTCATTCTCATAAAAGCAATTTCCGTTCAATAATTTAATCAGCCGCCGTATTCAATCATTTTGTCTATGCATTTTTTTGCGGCAAGGCGCATATCTTCGCTCATTTCAATTTCTTCGCCCGCTTTGCCCAGGCAGCATTTGTAAACCTGCGGCAGTGTGGTAAGCTTCATGTTCATGCACACAAGATTTTTTGAAACCGGGTAAAAGCTTTTTTCAGGGCAGTCATATTGCAAATGCTCCACTATGCTGTTTTCCGTGCCTATTATAAATTCCTCGGCGTTGCTTTCCTTGGCAAAATTCATTATTCCGCTTGTGGATCCTATATAATCGGCGTGCTTTGTAACTTCCTTGCGGCATTCGGGGTGCACCAGAAAAAGTGCGTTCGGGTGTGCGGCCTTCGCCTCAAGCACATCCTGCTCGGAAACAAGCATGTGCCTTGGGCAACCGCCCTGAAGCAGCACAAGATTTTTGCTTGGGCATTGCTCTGCAACATAGGTTCCCAAATTGATGTCCGGAATAAAAATAATGTCTTTTTCCGGCATTGCCTCAACTATTTTAACGGCAGAGGATGATGTAACGCAAACATCGCAAACCGTTTTAAGCTCCGATGTTGTGTTAACATATGCCACAACGGCATATCCGGGGTGCTCTTTTTTCAGCTCAAGAACCGCATCTTTTGTGAATTGCTCTGCCATCGGGCAGCCTGCCTGCGAATCGGCAAGAACAACCTTCTTTTCGGGCGAAAGGATTTTAACCGTTTCAGCCATAAAGCGAACTCCGCACATAATCACAGTTTTTTGCGGCACGGTTTGAGCCTTAACGGAAAGCGCATATGAATCGCCCGTGAAATCCGCAATTTCGCAAATCTCTCTTGCCTCATAAGAATGTGCCAAAATGCAAATGTCTTTCTCTTTTTTTATTTTTAAAATTTCGTCTTGAAGCTCACGAATATTCATAAAAATCTCTCTTTCACGGCAGAGCCGCCTTTTCATTATTTTATCATATATAAATTTACAATATATGCACCCAAAATGCAATATAAATTTTTTGCAGCCTTTGCATTTTTACATCGCCGCACGGCTGATAGCCTGCAACTGCGTGCATTGCTTTACTCTCTTTAAACCTGCAAAAGCGGCTCGGAAATTTTCGAGCCGCTTTGCTTTATGGGGAAATTTGAAATTATTTGAAAAGATCTGTTGAAAGGTATCTGTCGCCCGTGTCGGGAAGCAGCACAACAATGTTTTTGCCCTTAAATTCATCTCTCTTGGCAAGCTGCTCTGCGGCCCAAACAGCTGCACCGCTTGAAATGCCAACAAGGATACCTTCTGTTTTTGCTATTTTGTTGCCGGTTTCAAAGGCAGCTTCGTTCGGAACGGGGATAACTTCGTCGTAAACGCTTATGTTAAGAGTGTCCGGCACAAAGCCTGCACCGATTCCCTGAATTTTGTGTGCGCCGCCGTGACCCTCGCTTAAAACAGGCGATGTTTGCGGCTCAACTGCAAAAATTTTAACATTTGGATTTTTATCTTTAAGATATTTGCCAACTCCGGAAAGGGTGCCGCCGGTGCCGACGCCTGCAATGAAAGCATCAACTTTTCCTTCGGTGTCTGCCCAAATTTCCGGGCCGGTGGTTTCATAGTGAGCCTTGGGGTTTGCGGGGTTAACGAATTGGCCCAAGATAACAGAGCCGGGAGTTTGCTCCTTTAGCTCGTTTGCTTTTTCAATTGCGCCCTTCATTCCCTTTGCGCCTTCGGTAAGCACAACCTCTGCACCGTATGCTTTAACAAGATTGCGCCTTTCAACGCTCATGGTTTCCGGCATTGTAAGGATAACTTTATAACCCTTTGCGGTGCCCACGCTTGCAAGGCCTATGCCGGTGTTGCCCGAAGTGGGCTCAATTATTGTGGCGCCCGGTTTAAGCTCGCCCTTTGCCTCTGCATCGGAAATCATTGCATAGGCAATTCTGTCTTTAACAGAGCCTGCCGGGTTGAAATATTCAAGCTTTGCAAAAATATTTGCAGCCACGCCCTCAGATTTTGAAAAATTGTTTAATTTAAGAATCGGTGTTTTTCCGATAAGTTCCGTAACATTATTGTATATAGCCATGATATTAGCTCCTTTCTGTGCAGCCGTGTTATTTCTTAATGGCATTGAATCCGTTTTCAAGGTCTGCGATGATATCGTCTATATGCTCTGTGCCGATGGAAAGCCTGATGGTGGAATCATTGATGTGTTGCTTTTTGAATTCCTCCTCCGAAAGCTGCGAATGTGTGGTGGTTTTCGGGTGAATAACAAGCGATTTAACATCTGCCACATTTGCAAGCAGAGAAAAGATTTCAAGATTATCAATGAATTTCTTTGCCTCGGCCTCGCCGCCGTCTATATCAAAAGTGAATATGGAGCCTGCGCCGTTCGGGAAATATTTATCATAAAGAGGTTTGTATTTGGGATTAAGAGAGGGATGATTGATTTTTTTAACAAGGGGATTTTTTGAAAGGTAATCAAGCACCTTTTTGGTGTTTTCAACATGCCTTTCAACACGAAGCGAAAGTGTTTCAAGCCCTTGCAAAAGCAGGAATGCGTTAAATGGGGAAATTGCCGCACCCGTGTCTCGCAGCAGGATGGCACGAATGTATGTTACAAATGCTGCCTTTCCTGCCGCTGCATCAAAGCTTATTCCGTGATAGCTTGCATTCGGCTCTGTGAACTGCGGGAATTTGCCGCTTGCCTTCCAATCGAAGTTGCCGCTGTCCACAATAACGCCGCCGAGTGTAGTACCGTGTCCTCCTATAAACTTTGTTGCCGAATGAACAACTATGTCAACTCCGTGGTCAAATGCACGAAGAAGATACGGTGTTGTAAAAGTTGCATCTGCCACAAGCGGAATATTGTGCCTGTGTGCTATTTCTGCAAGTGCGTCTATATCAACAAGGTTTGAATTGGGGTTTCCGAGTGTTTCAAAAAAGATGAGCTTTGTGTTTTCCTGAATTGCGTTTTCAAAGTTTTGAAGATCATCAGGATCAACAAAGGTTGTTTTAACGCCGTGCTCCGGGAAGGTGTGCTCAAGGTAATTGTAAGTGCCGCCGTAAATTGTTTCGGCTGCCACAATGTGGTCGCCTGCTTTTGCAAGTGCTTGGAATGTGTATGCCAGGGCAGCTGCGCCGGAAGCTGTTGCAAGGGCGCCGACTCCGCCTTCAAGAGCAGCCATTCTTTCTTCAAAAACGCCCTGCGTTGAATTTGTGAGTCTGCCGTAAATATTGCCGGCATCGGTTAAATTGAATCTTGCCTGCGCATGATCCGAATTTTTAAAAACATAAGATGTGGTTTGGTAAATCGGCACAGCTCTTGAGTCTGTTGCCGGGTCCGGGCTTTCCTGCCCTGCGTGAAGCTGAATTGTTTCAAAATGATAATTTTTGTTTGCCATGATGTTTCTCCTTAAAATTTAAAATAGAATTGATTGATGATAAATTTTTTTACTTGCAACATCGTGGCATTCGTGAATAAGAGGAATAGATTATCTCTTTTGTTTTAGCCGCATTTTTCATTGGGATAAATCACACTCCTTATCGTGATTTTCAATTACTACTATTCCCACGGCATTGGTAGGAATTAGCTATGAATAAATAATATCATGCAGTAATGAGTTTGTCAACAGTTTTTTTATGATTTATTTGCGTTTTTTGTTAAATCACAAAATTGTTTGTGCTGCACTCTTCATCTGCCGCCAAATCCGCAATTGTAATATTATCCACAACATCGCTCACGGCCTTATTTATTTTCTCCCAAACCTTAACGGTTGTGCAGCAGCCGTATCTTTCGCAAAGGTTGCGTTCATCCTGTGTGCAGGTGGTAATTGCAAGGCTGCCTTCTGTTAGGCGCAAAATCATGCCAACGGTGTATTCCTCAGGCTTTTTGGTAAGGCGATAGCCGCCGTTTGCGCCCCTTTCGCTTTTAACATAGCCTGCCTTGTTAAGGATTGAAATAATTTGCTCCAGGTATTTTGTGCTTATTCCCTGGCGCTCGGCAATTGCTTTTATGGAAATGTTTTCGCCGGTGTTGTTCATTGCCAAATCAATCATCGTGCGAAGGGCGTAACGCCCTTTGGTTGATATTTTCATTTTGCTCCGCCTTTCGTTTTAATATCTTATCCCTAATATACTATAAAAATAGTAGGATTTCAAGAGGGCTTATTTTTATTTTTTAAGCCACGCAAATAAAAAAGCTTGGGGCAGCCCCGAAATGTTGATTTTCAGGGTGCTCCAAGCAAAAGCTGTTAAATTGCCTGTGTCGGTTTTTACCGCCGTGTTTATTCCAAATTGCCCGTAAGCAGCATAATTGCGGAAAGTGCGGCAACGGGCGCCGTTTGTGTGCGCAAAATTCTTTTGCCGAGCGTGGCGCAAATTCCGCCGGCTTCTTCTATTTGGCAAACTTCCTCTTGCTCAAATCCGCCCTCCGGGCCGATGAAAACGGCAACGCTTTGCGTTTGCGGATTTATTATTGATGAAATCGGCTTGCCGCCGCCCTCGTAAAACACAATTTTGCATTCCGCATTGCACGCCGCAACCGCCTCTTTAAGGCTTGCCATTTTGTTTATTTGCGGCACAATGCCGCGGCCGCTTTGCTGCGCCGCTTCAAGCGCTATTTTTGAATATCTGATTCTTTTTTTCTCTGCCTGTTTTTCCTGCGGTCTGCTTACGCTGCGTTTTGTAAGCACGGGTGTAATGTCGTGAATTCCAAGCTCAACGCATTTTTGAATAATATCTTCCATTTTATCGCCCTTAGGCACGCCCTGATAAAGAGAAACCTTAACACTCGGTTCGCTCTCGCTTGCTTTTTTGTAGCAAACCGAAAGAACAACGCCGTCTTTGCCTGCTTCTTCTATCATGCATCCGTAGTCCTCGCCCGTTCCGCTGCAAACGGTTATCATATCTCCCGCTTTCATTCGCAGGCTTTTGGCAAGATGGCGGCTTTGCTCCTCGCCAAGGTAAATTTTGTCTCCACCGTCATATTCCTCAATAAAAAGCTTTTGCATAATTCCTCCGATTTGCGCTTGTGCTATATATTATATACATTATATATGGAGCGCCAAATTATTTCAAATTATTTCTTGCCCAGTGAAAAAGATATTGCTGTGCAATTCCCTCATAGCCGCTGAAGCATTCGGGCAGCCCGTTTGGATAATATTGCATCGCACGCTTCATCCAAACATCAATCGGAAAGCAACGCACAAATTGAAATCCGAAAAGAAGAGCGCAGTTTGCCACCTTTTCGCCAACTCCGTAAATGGAAAGCAAAGTTTTTTTTGCACTTTCCAAATCCATTGCTTTAATTTTTGCAAGGTCAATCACACCGGCTGCAACATCGTCTGCAAGGCGCTTAACATATTTTGCACGATAACCCAGCCCAAGCGCTTCCAAGTCCTCAACCGTGCAGGAAGAAAGCGTTTGTGCATCCGGAAAAGAATTCCAGCCCGGGCAAATGGGTTTGCCGTATGTATCGCAAATGCGTTTTATTATTCCTTTAATTCTTTTAATGTTGTTTTGCTGGCTGATAACAAATGAAACAAGAGCTTCCCAAGGGTCTTGATTTAAAATTCGTATTCCGTAATATTCGTCTATCGTTTCGCAAAGTAAATCGTCTTGCTTCAGCTGCTCGCAAATAGCGGCATAATCCCTGTCTAAATCAAAATAGCCGCGCCAAACGCTTTCAAAATCGTTAAGTGTTGTGTTTTTAAGCACAAAGCTACCGTTTTCCTCTTTTATATTTAAATATTTGCCGAATGCGGCGCCGCTCCAAGAGCCGTCATCCTCAAGCTGCCAGCGAAACGCCTCGCCGCAATCAAGGGTCAGCGGCAGGCTGAGGCATCGAACATCGGTTAAAATCACGCTGTTATTTTCACTGCGAATATTCATTTCTGTATAATTCCTCCGCTTTTTAATAAGAAAATTATAACACATTATCGCCTCTGCGAAAATATAAAAAATAGCAAAATAGCTAAAAAAATCTGTAACTATTTGTAACTTTACAAAATGTTGAAAACTCTGTGTAATTTATTGAAAATCGGGGCTCTTTTTCCTTATTTTAACTTTTCAACAGTGATTTTTGGCTGTTTCAAGGCGTTTTCTGCAAGGTTTTTAACATTTTAAACATAGTTTTCAACATTTTTCAGTGTTGAAAAAGCATATACAAGTTGTTATAAATAACCTTGTCAAGAATTATTTTATTGCGTTTTTAACCAAAAATCAATTATCAAAATTCTGTATATTTTTTTAAAATCCGCCAACACTGTTTGTATAAATTCTTGCATAAAAATCGAAAGGGAAATCAGAATGATAAAGGGCGTAAACAAACAGGTGCTTGAGGTTACAAACACCGAAAATCCTTATTTTGAAAGAATTGTTTTTTTCGTTAAGCCCGAATATCAAAGCGGCCATGCGGAAAAACTTAAAAAAGAGGCGCAGCTTTATGCCGCAAGGGCAAAAAAACCGCCAAGGGCAAGAAGAACTCGCAGGGAAATCAGGTATTTCATCGGTCAGGGGCTTTTATGCACGGGTGCAGGCGTGGCAATAATGTATTTGCTTGGCAGATTCGGCTGATGTTAAAAAGTCGGGCTCCGGTGCGTGCAAAATATTTAAATCAAAAAGGAAGGCAGAGGCAAAATGACTGTTTATAAGGCGTTTCGCAATTTCTATGTTTTTTTAATATCGCTTTCGGTGCTGCTCGGTGCGATGGCAGGCGGCTTTACGGCGTATAAAATATGCTACCGCGAGCCGGATGCCGTTTATGCCGTGTCTAAATACGGATCAAACGGCACAGAGGTTAAGGAATTGCAAAAAAAATTAAAAGAGCTTGGCTATTACGCCGGCAGCACAGACGGAATATTCGGCACGGAAACTCAAAACGCCGTTAAGAAATTTCAAAAAAGCGTGGGGCTTACCGCAGACGGCATCGCAGGTGCAAAAACGCTGCTCTATTTAGGGCTCGGCGGCAGCGAAAGCAGCGGCACGGCGGGATATTCCGCATCCGATATTGAGTTGCTTGCCAAGGTTATTTCGGCAGAGGCCAGGGGAGAAAGCTATGAAGGCCAGGTTGCGGTAGGCGCCGTTATTCTTAACAGAGTGGCGCACCCCTCGTTTCCGGACAGTATCAGCGGTGTTGTGTATCAATCGGGTGCGTTTTCCTGCGTTAACGACAGTAATTGGTATCAGCCTGTTTCGGAAGCTTCAAAAAAGGCCGCAATAGATGCAATAAACGGTTGGGATCCGAGCGGCGGCGCCGTTTATTATTTTAATCCCGCAAAAACAAACGATTCCTTTATGCATTCACGCCCCGTTATAACTATTATCGGAAGCCACAAGTTTTGCAAATGAAAAAAGCGAAGCATTCCTAAAAAGGGTTTGCTTCGCTTGTTTTTTGATTAAAAAGATACTTGTGCCGGATTTTTCGCCTTGTATCAATTCTTTTTTTGAATTGTGCCCTGCGGTGTAAGCGCCGGATTTATGCCGCTTAAATCTCTATGCCAAGCTCGTTGATCTTGTCTCTGAGCGCAAGCCAATCGCCGAATGCAGCCTCTTTGTTGTTTGGGTTGCGCAAAATGGCGGCAGGGTGGTAGGTGCCCATCATCAGCACTCCGTTTTTCTCTATGAATGTGCCGTGCTGCTGTGTAACCTTGAAATCAGGCGAAATAAGGCGCTGTGCGGATATTCTGCCCACGCAAACAATGATTTTCGGCCTGATTATTTTGAATTGTGCTCTCAGCCAATCTATGCAAAGCGTTTGCTCCTCAGGCCTGGGATCTCTGTTTTTCGGCGGTCTGCATTTAACCATGTTTGCAATATAAACATTTTTATCTCTTGAAAGGTCAACGGCTTCAAGAAACTTATCAAGCAGCTTGCCGCTTCTGCCAACAAAGGGCTTGCCCTGCAAATCCTCGTTTTCTCCCGGACCTTCTCCGATAAGCATTATGTCTGCATCTTTTTTGCCTTGGCCGAAAACAACATTTGTTCTGTCTTCACAAAGGCCGCATTTGCGGCAATTTTTACATTCGATTTCAAGCTCGTCAAGAGTCAATTTCATCACCGTTTTCTAAAAAATATAAGCGGCTCTATGCCGATTGCCGTGCAAAGCGCAACGCCAAATGTGATTTTTGCGAATTTCACGGTTCTTATTTGCTTAGTATAACACAGGCTTTGCCGCCAAACAAGTTTTTTGCCCAATTTGCTATTGAAAAACGGCACAAAGAGGTATAGAATATAGGCAAAGAAAATTTATGGAGGCAATCTAATGAAAAACGATGAAGTTTTGGTAGAAATTTCAGCACGCCATGTGCATGTTACTCAAGAAGATCTTGAAACACTTTTCGGCAAGGGATATGAGCTTACGGTTAAAAAAATGCTTTCTCAGCCCGGCCAATTCGCATCAAATGAAAAAGTTAAGGTTATCGGAACAAAGGGCGAATTCCCCGCAGTTTCGATTTTAGGCCCCGTTCGCCCCGCAACTCAGATTGAGGTTTCGCTTACGGATGCACGCTCAATCGGCGTTTCGGCTCCCGTTAGGGAAAGCGGCGATGTTGCAGGCTCAGGCGCTTGCAAGCTTGTTGGCCCGTGCGGCGAGGTAGAGGTTAAAGAGGGCGTAATTGCAGCAATGCGCCACATTCATGCAACTCCTGAAGATGCCGAAAGAATGGGCCTTAAAAACGGAGAAATTGTTTCTGTTGAAATTCCAACGGCAAACAGCAGAAGCCTTACCTTTGGCGATGTTGTTGTTCGTGTTTCTGAAAAATATGCTCTTGCAATGCATATAGATACGGATGAGGCAAATGCCGCAGGCATGGCTCCGAACACAATCGGCAGAATTATTAAATAATTTTAATGCAAATATATTTGGATAATTAAAATCAGGCACATCATTGAAAAATGATGTGCCTTTTTTCTTGCCTTGGGTTGCCGCTGCCGCCGCTTTTTAATTTTTTTTGGGGGGCTCCATTGCTTGCGGCAAGCTATGTAAAATCGGGCAGTTTTGCAATGCCGCTTCCTTTAAGCGGATTTTAGCGAAAGCTTCAGCTTATCCGCAATCATTGCAATAAATTCGGAATTTGTGGGCTTGCCTCGCTGGTCTTTAATTGTGTAGCCGAAATATGATGCAAGCACATCAACATCGCCTCTGTCCCAAGCAACCTCTATTGCGTGGCGGATTGCTCGCTCAACTCTTGATGCGGTTGTGCTGTAAATTTTTGCAACGGTGGGGTAAAGCAGCTTTGTAACGGAGCCCAGCATCTCCGAATCGTTTATGCAAAGTTTTATTGCCGTGCGCAGGTATTGATAGCCCTTTATGTGCGCCGGCACGCCGATTTGGCGCATAATATCGGATATAACAACATCAATATCCGTGCCCTCGTGCGGAATGCGCTCGCTTTTCCAAACGGAAAGCCGCTTAATGCGCTTTGCAACGGATGCGGCGGAAACCGGCTTAATGAAATAATAGTCTGCGCCCGCTTGCATTATTTCCTCCTCAAGCTCGGCGCTGTTTGCGGATGAAAGTACAATCACAATCGGCTTTTCCTTTTCGCTTTGCGAAATCGCCTCAAGCACATCTGCGCCGTCTGCTCCGGGCATAAAAAGGTTTAGCAGCACCGCATTGTAGCCCTTTAATTTCATCTGCTGCATAATTTTTTCTCCGTCCTTTTCACACAGCTCGGCAGCAAAGCCACAAGCCTCAAGCTCTGCCTTGCATTGCTTGCCGAATTCTCCGTTCTCTCCAATCAGCACATTGAATGTTTGCTTCATTTGTGAATCTCCTTATCAATTAGTAATCGTATTCTAACATTAAACACCATAAAATGCAATAGAAATTCACATATTTTTTAAATATAACAAAAAATTCTTCACAAAATCGAATTTAAACCGAAATTCGATATTTTTCGCATGGGGTTCTTGAAGCCTGTTTTGGTTGCTCTTCATGCAGAAAACCGAAAAAGCGGAAGAATTGCAAAAATAAATGCCGCTGCTTAAGGCACAAACGGCATTTTTTAATTAACGGGCATTTTTTGGAAACAGTAAATATAAAAGCCTTTGGTGTTTTCTTTGCCAAAAAGGCGCAGTGCGGCATCGTGGGCGATGCAAATCGGTTTAAAACGGGGGATTTTTTTGAAAAGCGGTGTGCTGCTTGAAATGAAAAATATCACAAAAAGCTTTTACGGCGTTTGCGCATTGAGCAATGCCTCGCTGCGTGTGAAATCCGGCACGGTGCATGCTCTTGTCGGTGAAAGCGGTGCCGGAAAATCAACTCTTGTGAAGTGCCTTTTGGGAATTTGCAAAAAAGATTCCGGCAGTATAATCCTAAGCGGCAAAGAGGTTTGCTTTAAAAACACAAGGCAGGCGGGGGAAAACGGTGTTGCAATGGTGCGGCAAAAGCCGGATCAGGCGCTCAACATAAGCGTTGCGGAAAATATTTGGATGGGGAGATATCCTTCAAAATTCAAACTGTTGCCAATCGCAAGTAAAGCCGAGGCAGAGCGAAAAACGCAGGAAATATTTGCAAGCCTCGGAATTGCGGATATAAGCCCAAATCAAAAAATGGGCAGTTTGGATATTTCAAAACGGCGGCTGGTTGAAATCGCAAGGGCAATTTCCTTTGATGCAAAAATCATTGTGTTTGATGAGCCGGCTTCGTCGCCTGCACAGGCAGAACGCCTTTTTAAAATAATAAATGAGCTTAAGCGCCGTGGTTGCGGCATTATTTATATCTCCGGCAAAACGGAAGAAATTTTAAGAATTTCAGATGAAATAACCGTTATGAGAGACGGAAAAACAGTTGCAACTCGGAAGGCAAAAGAAATGTCCGTGTCTGAGATAATCAGGATTGCGGCGGGCAGGGAGCCTGAAAATCGCTATCCTCCTAAGCTGAATGAGCCGGGTCACGAAATGATGAGCGTTCAAAATCTTTCGGGCTGCAACGGCAGGCTGTGCAATGTTTCATTTAACGCAAGGCAGGGCGAAATCATCGGGGTTGCGGGATTCGGCGGTTCGGGTAAAACGGAACTTTTGGAAACTGTTTTCGGCGCACGCCCGGCATCGGGCGGAAATATTTATTTGTGCGGCAGCAGAGCAGGCAATAAAAATCCGGCGCAAGCAATTAAAAACGGTTTTGCCCTGCTCACGGAGCAACGCCGTGCAAACGGAATATTCGGGGATTTGGGGATTACCGAAAATGCAACGGCGGCAAGCCTGAATCGGCTTGGATCCGGCCCGTTTGTGAGCAAGCGCAAAGCACGGCAAGCCGCAGATGAAATAATTAAAAAGCTGAATGTTAAGGGGGCAGGGCACAATATGCCGGTTTCGCTTCTTTCGGGCGGAAATCAGCAAAAGGTGATTTTTGGCAGATGGCTGCTTAATGACCCTATTGTTTTATTGCTTGATGAGCCCACGAGGGGAACGGATTCAAGCACAAAATATGAAATATATAAAATTATTTCACGCCTGGCTCAAAGCGGTAAAATTATAATTATGGCGTCCTCCGAATTGCCGGAGCTTTTGGGAATTTGCAACAGAATTCTTATTATGAGCGGCGGCAGGCTTGCCGGCGTGGTTGATGCCGCCACGGCAACGCAGGAGGAAATTTTGAAAACTGCTGCAAAATATGTTTAAAAAATTGCCGCTTTGCGGCAGGGATGGTTGATAAAAAATGAAAAGCCTTGGCTTCAAAAAAATAAGTGTCGGCATTGCGCAGCTTCGCCGAATGAGCTGTGAGGAAAGGCAGAGCGCACTTTACACGCTGCTGCTGAATAATGCCTTGTATATAGTTATGGCGGCAACTGCCGTTTTCATCGCCGTGCGTGTGCCTGCTTTTCTTTCGCTTCAATCCGTAATAAATATAATATCGCTCGCTGCCGCCAAGCTGCCGCTTGCCCTCGGCTTGGGCGGCTGCATGGTGCTTTCCGGCATTGATGTTTCTGCCGGCAGGGCTGCCGGGCTGGGCGCATGTGTTTCTGCCGCTCTTTTGCAGGCATCGCATTATGAAAATAAGCTTTTTCCGTGGCTTGAAACGGCGCCTGTTTGGGTTGCACTGCTTGCGGCGGTTTCCGCCGGTGCGGCAGTAGGATTTATAAACGGATTCTTTGTTGCAAAAATCAAACTTAATTCTTTTGCGGCAACTTTTGCCGCTCGGCTTGTTTTATTCGGTGCTGCGCAGATGTTTTTGATGCTCGGCAACAACAACGGCCAACCCCTTTCGGGGCTTGATTCTTCTTACACGGAATTTGTTTGCGGCAGGCTTTTTGAAATCGGCGGCGTTGCCGTGCCCAAATATGTGCTTTATTCCGCTGTTTTAGCCGCAATCATATGGATTGTTTGGAATAAAACAAAGTTCGGCAAGCGAATGTTTGCGGTGGGCTCAAATGAGAAAGCCGCAAGAATTTGCGGAATAAATGTGTTTGCCACGGCGGTCGGCGTGTTTGTGCTTTCCGGCGCAATGTACGGAATAACAGGCTTTATTGAGGGCGCACGCATCGGCTCTTGCTCCGCAAATACCGGGTTGAGCTGTGAAAGCGATGCTTTTGCGGCCTGTGTTATCGGCGGAATGTCATTTGTCGGCGGCACGGGCACGGTGGGCGGAATTGTGGCCGGAATGCTTATGTTGCAGTTGCTTTTTGCAAGCTTGAATTTTCTTTCTGTTTCGGCAAATATGCTTTATGTGATTAAGGGTGCAATTATTTTGGCGGCGTGTGTGATTGATATGAGAAAACATATAAACAAAAGGCAGTGTGCGGTTTGCACAAAAAAAGAGCCTTCCGATTGGGAATAATTCCCAAAGAAAGGCTCAAATCCGGATTTTTTTTGCTTTTTTGCTTTGTTTGCGGTGTGCTCCGGTTATTGATTTGCCTGTGCGGCTTCAAGTGCGGCAATATATTCGCCGTATTTATCTGCGGCATCCTTGTTGTTGAAAACAATCTTTTCGCCGTCAACACTCCATTGATTTTTTGTTTCTGTTAAATAATCAAGCACGGCAGAAATGGCGGAAATTGTTTTTTTCGGTGATTGAAGCGATTCGATATATGCGTTTTCACTTGTGCCGGAGGTTATTGAAACGGCATCGTTAAACAGGCTTTCGTATTTTTTGAAAGGCCTGTTTCGGCAAAATACTGCTTTGCCTTTTCTTCTGCGGTAAGCTCGTTATATTGAGAAATGCAGCTGTCTACCGTTTCGGAAAGCTGTGCCAATTCGGCACGGGATTTTTCAAATTCGGGGCCGTCCGCTTTAAGATTTTCCGGCATCAGCATTTGGTCGTAGCTTGAATTTTGAAGTGCGTCTTCGGATTGAAATTGAATTTCGTAAATTGCCTTGTAATAGCTTTTAACGGCGTTTTCAAGCTTTGCGTATTTGCCCTTGCAAACTCTGCTGTCTATGATTGTGTTAAACGCATCTCTGTCTATTTCGGAAATATATTCCGTGTCAACCGTTTCGGCAAGCTCGTTAACCTGGGCTATATATGCGTTTTGGCGCTCTAAATCGGTTATTCTGATTCCGAAAAATGCCGCTGCCGCAATCACAAGCACAAGCACTGCGCAGCCTATGATAATACCTGTTTTCTTTTTCATGCTTTAAGTCCTTTTAATTTGATTCGTGGCCGGCGCTGCCGCCGAATAATTCAGTTTGATTTTGCAGCCGCCTGTGTGGCAAAAAGCCGGTGCTGATAACACCGGCTTGTTTTTTTAACTTGCAAAAAGTGCAAAAATACCTGCGGAAAGTCCGCTGCCTGCCATAAGCACGGCAAGTATAATTGCTGTGATTTTAACCCATCTTCTGTTGTTCATATTAAGGCTTCCTTTTCCTTGGCTTATGCCATAAATTTGCTTGCGTCTGCAATCAATTCGTTTGCAAGGGCGTTTGCGGCATCCTCGCTGCCTGCAATCGCCGTGATGTAAGCCTTGATTTTCGGCTCTGTGCCGCTTGGGCGAACTATAACTCCGTTGCCTGCCGCCGTTTTGTATGCAAGCACATTTGATTTTGGCAAATCTATCTTGCTTTCCGTGCCGTTTTCAAGATTTTTTGCAATGCTCGTTTTGTAATCGCCGATGTAAACAACGGGCGATCCGGCAAATTCGGCAGGCGGATTTTGGCGCAAATCATCCATAATTGAAGCCATTTTCTTCATGCCGGCTTCGCCGTCAAATTCATAGCTTTTAACAACATTGCTGTAAAATCCGAATTCCTTGTATATATCTTCCATAACATCGAGCAAGGATTTGCCCTGCAGCTTATAATAGGCAGCCATTTCGCAAATGAGCATTGAGCCAACAACGGCATCCTTGTCTCTTGCATGAGTGCCGGCAAGATAGCCGTATGATTCTTCAAAGCCCATAATGAAATCGGAGGCTCTGCCCTCTGCTTCAAGCTTGGTGATAAGCTCGCCGATATATTTAAAGCCGGTGAGCAGATTTTTAAAGGTGCAATTATATTTTTTTGCTATTTCCTGCGCCAAATCGGTGGAAACAAAAGATTTAACCGCAACTGCGTTTTTCGGCAATGTGCCGTTTGCCTTGCGCTGGGAAAGCAGGTAGTTAAGCAGCATTGCGCCAACCTCGTTGCCGCTCATCAATGTGTAGTCGCCGTTTTTGTTTGGCACTGCAATGCCAACTCTGTCGCAATCCGGGTCCGTTGCCAAAAGAATGTCCGGCTTGATTTCGTTTGCGGCTTTAAGCGCAAGCTCAAATGCCTGCCTGATTTCGGGGTTTGGGTAAGGGCAGGTTGGGAAATTACCGTCCGGCAGCTCCTGCTCGGGCACGATATAGATGTTTTCAACGCCGATGCGCTTTAAAATTTGCCTAACGGGTTTGTTGCCCGTGCCGTTAAGCGGAGTATAAATAACGCTTAAATCTGCCTTTTTGCAAATTTGCGGATAAACGCATTGCTTTTGAACTTCGTCAAGAAAATCCTCAATAACATCTTGATCCATATATTCAATTAAGCCCTTTGAAACGGCTTCGTCAAAATCCATGGATTTAATGCCGGTGAAGTAATCAACCTTTTGAATGTATTCATATGTTTCGGCGGCTTCTTCATCAGTCATCTGATAGCCGTTGTAATCATAGCATTTGTAGCCGTTATATTTTGCCGGATTGTGTGAAGCGGTAAGAATTATGCCGCCGGAGGTGTGAAATTTTCTGATTGCATATGAAAGGCACGGCGTTGGCTCAAGCTCTTTGTAAATGTAAACCTTAATGCCGTTTGCTGCCAAGGTTTTTGCCGCTTCAATTGAAAAATAATCGCTTTTGATTCTTGAATCATATCCGATTGCGCAGCTTGGGTTTTCAAAATGTTTGTTTAAGAAATCGGCAAGCCCTTGGGTGGCACGGCAAACGGTGTAAATATTCATTCTGTTTGTGCCTGCGCCGATAACTCCTCTTAAGCCGGCGGTGCCGAATTCAAGGTCTTTATAAAATCTGTCCGATATTTCGGCGTCATTTCCCGAAACCGATTCAAGCTCGGCTTTTAAATCGGGATCCGCCGTTGCGTTTTGCAGCCAGTTTTCATATTCTTTTTTTATATTCATAAAAACACCTTCCTGTTTCTTTGTTTCTTAATATTTATCTCAAAAATATCCATCATCATTTTAAACTTATTAAAAACCGTTGTCAACAAAATCCTCACAATCATTATAATATGTTTATTATTTGCATTAAATTTAAACTGTTGCCAATAAGGCGGTGATTTAGTATAATAAAATCAGAGCGGCGTCACAGCCGCAAAGGGTGTTTAAGTCAGTTTAAGCAGGTGAATTTATGTTTGCAAAAATAAAAAGTCTCGGAATTTTCGGAATGGATGCTTTTTCCGTTGTTGTGGAGGCCGATATAAGCAGAGGTCTGCCCAGATTTGATATTGTTGGCTTGCCGGACACGGCTGTTAAGGAAAGCCGTGAAAGAGTGCGTGCGGCAATAAAAAATTGCCGTTTTGAATTTCCGGTTTCACGCATAACGGTTAATATTGCCCCGGCAGACATAAAAAAAGAAGGCCCGCTTTATGATTTGCCCGTTTTTATTGCCCTGCTTAAATCAACGGGGCAAATTTGCGGCGAAACGGCAGACTGCGCATTTATCGGTGAGCTTTCTCTTGACGGTGAAATTCGCCCGTGCACGGGTGTTTTGCCAATGCTTTTAAAAGCAAGAAAGGAAAAAATCAGCTCGGTTTTCATTCCTTATGCAAATAAAACAGAGGCAGGCGTGGTGGATGGAATTGATGTTTTCCCTGCCAAAACGGTGTTTGATGTTATACGCCATTTAAGCGGTGAGTCGCCGATAGCACCTTGCTTCACTCCGGTTCAAAATTTGGAAACAGAGGATGAATTGCTTGATTTTGCGGATGTTAAAGGGCAGGAGGATGCAAAAAGAGCGCTTGAAATAGCGGCGGCAGGCGGGCACAATTGCATAATGGTTGGGCCTCCCGGCACGGGAAAATCAATGCTTGCAAAAAGGCTTCCCTCAATTTTGCCGCAAATGAGCTTTGAAGAAGAGCTTGAAACAACAAAAATATATTCAATAGCAGGCGAGCTGCCGGCAGGAGTGCAGCTTATAACAAGGCGGCCGTTTCGCAGCCCTCACCACACGGTTTCGGCGCAGGGGCTTACGGGCGGAGGCCAAACGCCTCGCCCGGGTGAAATCAGCCTTGCCCACAACGGCGTGCTGTTTATGGATGAATTTCCGGAATTTGATCGCCGTGCAAAGGAGGCGCTTCGCCAGCCGCTTGAGGACGGTAAAGTTACAATTGTTCGCAGCGCAGGCACGGTGTCTTATCCGTCTGCCATAACGGTTGTGGCTGCAATGAATCCGTGCCCGTGCGGCTATTTCGGGCATCCAACCCGTGAGTGCACCTGCACGCCTGCTGCAAAAAAACGCTATCGTGATAAAATCAGCGGCCCTATTTTAGACAGAATCGATATTCATATCGAGCTTGCGCCGGTTGATTATGATAAGCTTGCTTCGGCGGAAAAAAGTGAAAGCTCGGCAGAAATCAGAAAGCGTGTTAATGCGGCTCGTGAAATTCAACGCCGCAGATTTGAGGGCACGGGAATAAGCTGTAATGCGCAAATGACTCCGAGTATGACTCGCAAGTTTTGCGTGCTTACCAAGGATGCTGCCGAATTGCTTAAAATGAGCTTTGAAAAGCTTGGGCTTTCGGCAAGGGCTTATGATAAACTGCTGCGTATTTCACGCACCATTGCCGATCTTGAGGGCAGCGAAAGTATAGAGTTTGCCCATGTGGCTCAGGCCGTTCAGTATCGCAGCTTAGACAGAAAATATTGGCAGCTTTAATGCGTGCCGATTAATTTATGTAATGCCTTGCATTTTGCCGTGCAGCACACGGCGGCTTGCAGGCAGGGGAGTGTTTTTAATGAATGATGTTATTAAAAAAACAATGGAAAATCTGAAAAAGAATAATATGGCGGCATATTATGTTGAAACGAAAGAGGAGGTTGTGCCTCTTGTTAAGCAGCTTGTGCCGCAGGGCAGCAGCGTTTCAAACGGCGGCAGCGAAAGCCTTATTCAAAGCGGTGTTTTTGATTTGCTTGAAAGCGGATATTATGATTTTGCAGACCGCAGAGGCCTTGAGGGCGATGCAATTCGTGAATGCTACATAAAAGCTTTTGGATGTGATGCGTTTTTCTGCTCTTCAAATGCTGTAACGGAAAACGGCGAGCTTTATAATGTGGACGGTAATTCAAACCGTGTTGCTTGCATAGTGTATGGCCCCAAAAAGGTTATTATGGTTGTTGGCATAAACAAAATCGTGCCTGATATTGCCGCTGCCGTTGAAAGGGTTAAGAAAATTTCGGCTCCGCTTAACACAAAAAGGCTTCACTGCAAAACTCCGTGCGAGTCAACGGGTGAATGTATCAGCCTTGCAACGGGCGGCGCAGAGCTTTGCTCGGGCTGCAAAAGCCCGCAGCGCATTTGCTGCAATTATGTTGTTTCGGCGCAGCAAAGGCATGAGAACAGAATAAATGTTATCCTTGTGGGCGAGAAGCTTGGCTATTAAATACAATGCACTTTTTGCCTTGCCGGCCTAAAGTGCCTTTAAAAGTGAATAAAACGGAAAATAAAAACCGATTTGTGCGTTGCTTTTTTGCGCCGAATCGGTTTTTTATTCCCCCGCACACCTTTTTTGTGAGATAAATTTATTTTTTGTTGTTAATATATATAAATAAATATTGATTATTTCGAATTTTTTTGTTAATATAAAATTGCTATATTTTGTTAAAGTTATTTTTCAAATTAAATCAGAAAGCGGTGTTGTTTTTGGAAAATCAAGATCTTCTTGCTCAGGAGGAAGCCGAGCTTGATAAGCTTGCATACACTAAAAAGCGCTATCTTTCCCCAAAGGAAATAGCTGCCTATGTGCTTGTAAACTTCGGGCAGAAAAATCTTACCCAATTCGTAAGCGCGTATAAAGAATTCTTTATGATTCAGTTTTTAAAGCTGAACACAACCGCTTATGCTTACATAAATCTTGTTGCCTCTATTTATGATGCGGCAGACGATACTATTTCAGGCCTTATTATAGACCGCACACGAACCCGTTGGGGCAGAATTCGCCCGTTTTTCATTTTGCCGCTTCCGCTTTGGTTTATAGGCGGCGCAATGATGTTTACCGCACCGAGTCTTTCAACCGGCGGCAAATCCGCTTGGGCAATGATCGCAACGCTTGTTTACGGCCTCGGAATGAGTTATTTCGGTGCATGGAATCTTATGATTTATAACATCACTCCAAACACAAACGAGCGTAACAATCTTATCACCACAAGTAAATTCTTTGAGCTTTTCGGCACATGGCTGCCGTCGCTCGTGCCCGTGCTTGTGCAGTTTTTGCCTAAACTAAATCCGGCAATCAATATGCGCAGCGTTTACACGGGATTTGCATATTTCATGCTTATTTTCGCTTCTTTCTTTTCAATTTGGGGCTTTTTCAATATGCGTGAGCGTGTTCCGCTTCAGTCCAGAGAGGAAATGAACGAAACTTCCGTTTTGGAATCAATTAAGCAAATTTTCACAAACAGACCGCTTTTTGCAATAATTTTCGCCGATTTCTTCAACAACTTTAAGGCAGTCGGCGGATCATCGGAACAATATTTTTGGCTCAATAATACGGGCTCCATTGCAAATGCAACCGTTTGTGGCCTTTTCACTGGAATTCCAAACTATTTAATGGTGCCGCTTGCCGCAAAAATGGTTAAAAAGCTCGGCGCACGCACAACCGCTATTGTCGCAGGTGTGTTCGGCGGCGTGGCCTACACGCTTTTGCTTATAATCGGCTATCATCCCTTCGGCCAAACCTTCAGCGATCATTATGTGCTCAATCTTATTTGGGTTATTTTCGGTCTCACGATTTGCGGCCTGCCGAATAAGATTATTCAGGTTGTGGGCCCGATTCTTTGCGCCGAAACCTTTGATTATATGGAATGGAAGCACGGCCTCAGAAACGAAGCTCTTGTAACAACCGTTCAGGGCTATTTCACAAAGCTTTCCACTTCAATCACGGGCTGGCTTTCAGGCATGGTGCTCACTTGGATAAATTATGTGCCCCTCACGGACTCGCTCGGCAATGCTCTGCCGCAAACGGATCCTAAGATGTTAAACGGAATTTGGGCTGTTTTTTGCATCCTTCCGGCAATTGCAAGAGGGCTTTACGGCCTTTCGTTCTTCCTTTATCCGATTCACGGCAATCTTCGCAATCAAATGATTGCAGAGCTTGCGGATATTCGTGCAGACCGCCTTGCAGAGCAGGAAGCTGCACGCAAAGAAAAGCTTGGCGGCGAGGAATAATCACTTAGCCCGATATGCCTAAAAGGTGCGGTGCGGCGGCTTTTCGCTTTTTGCCAAGGTGCGCTTTTGCATGGATGCGGAGTTAAAAGTAAATCAAAGCAATATAAAAGCACCGATTCTTTAAGGATTGTTCCTTTTAAGAATCGGTGCTTTTTATTGCCGCCTTTTATTAGGCACTTTATTTAAGAAAGCCTTTAACTATTTGCTCTTCTGCCTCTTTTTGCGAAAGACCCAGTGTCATCAGCTTTGTGATTTGTTCGCCTGCAATTTTGCCTATTGCCGCTTCATGAATAAGTGATGCATTCACATCGTTTGCCGTGATTTCCGGCACCGCTTTAACACAGGCGTTTTCCATAATAATGGCATCGCACTCCGAATGGCCGGCGCATTCGTTGTTTCCGTTTATAACGGAAACGAATTTTTGCTTGGAATCACCCTTTGCAACGGAGCGGCTGCTTATGTCGGCGCTGCAGTTTTTGCCGTTCATATCAACCGTGAATTCGGTTTCGGCATATTGTGAGCCGCTTGTCATAATCTTTTCTTTAATAACAAGGCGTGCGTCATCTTTTAAATCCGCTTTTGTAACTCTTTTTGTGGAATCAACGCCCTCAATTTGCACCGTTTCCATTTCAAGATAGCTGCCTTTTTCAAGGTGCACCACCGTAACGGGGTTAAGCACTCTTTGGCCGGAGCCGTTGCCCTCGCCGTAATGATTTTCAACATAGCGCACCTTTGCGTTTTTGCCTATATGGAAGGTGTGAATGCCGTCGTGTTGCGAAAGATGCTCGCCGTCGTTATGAATTCCGCATCCCGCAACTATGTTTACATCGCAATCATTGCCTATATAAAAATCATTGTAAACCAAATCTTTGAAATCGGATTTGCTCACAACAACGGGAATGTGCACATCCTCGCCTTTTGTGCCGGGTTTAACATATATTTCAATTCCGGTGCCGTTTGGCTTTGGCACAATTTCTATGTTTTCCGTGCTGTGGCGCTCTATGCCTTGCCCGTTTAATCTTATGTTATATGCGCCCTTTGGTGCTTCCGTAATATCGGCAATTGTTTTTAAAATGCTTTTAAGGGCAGGGCTTGTGCTAAGCTCACTCATTGCTTTGCCTCCTTGCCTTATAGAATTTGCAGGTGTTTGAATCGGAAAGCAGCTCTGGCAAAATTTCATCCTTGCCGCCCTCTGCCGTGATTTCTCCGCCGGAAACCACCACTATTTTATCTGCAATTTCAAGAATTCTTTCCTGGTGCGAAATAATCATAACTGCGCCGTGCTGCGAATCTCTGATTTTTTCAAAAACGGAAATCAGATTGTTAAAACTCCAAAGGTCAATTCCCGCCTCAGGTTCGTCAAAAACAGATAAATCCGCGCCCCTTGCCATCAGCATTGCAATTTCAATTCTTTTAAGCTCTCCGCCTGAAAGGCTTGCGTTTATTTCTCTGTTTATATAATCTGCGGCGCAAAGCCCAACCTGTGAAAGATATCCGCATAATTCGGCTTTGTTAACGCTTTTGTGAACTGCAATTTGAAGCAAATCACGCACGGTAAGCCCTTTAAAGCGCACCGGCTGCTGAAAAGCAAAGCCGATTCCCAGATTTGCCCTTTCGTTAATATCTAAATTTGTAATATCTTGCCCGTTATATATTATTTTGCCGGCCGTTGGGTGCTCAATCCCCATAATGATTTTTGCCAAAGTGGATTTGCCGCCGCCGTTCGGCCCGGTTATAACAACGAAGCTGTTTTTATCAACGCTTAAATTGATGTTGTTTAATATTTCCTTTGTGCCGCCCTGCGCTTCATCGCTTACGGAAAAGCAAATGTTTTTAAGCTCCAGCATCGTGTTCCCTCCTGCCTTTATATAATCTGTGCAACGCTGCCCGTTTTATGCGGCGGCGTTGATTTAAATTGATGCCGCCCCTGATTTGCGGTGCGGCCGAAAAGCGTTAAAAAAGAAACGGATTTTCTGCCTTAAATTTGCACTTTTGAAAAAGCTCAAAAAGCGCAGAATTTATTAAAAAAACGTTGTTTTATGAATATAACGCCAAACGCTTTCTATATTATATCAAACGGCTTGCCCAATTTCAAGATTTTTGTATGGCACCTCTCCGCCGGCAAACAAAGATTGCAGTTGCGGCGCTTTTAATGTATAATATATATTGAATTTGAGCTCATTCGGTTGAAACGGGCGCACGGCATGCCGCAAAACGCCGGCATGCAGGGCATCATAATCAAAGCGGAGGAAATGGCAGTGTATAATAATCTCAGTGATTGGGACAGAATGATTTCGGGCAAGCTTTATAATTCAGAAAGCAAGGATATTTTTAAGCAGCATGCACTTGGGCTTGTAAGGTGCAACAGATTTAATAAAATTGCCGTGTGGAGGTTTAAAACAAAGCAGCGTGCTCTTGAAAGGCTGATTCCGTCTGCAAAGGGCAAGGATTTTTGCGTGTTTGCTCCGTTTTATTGCGAATACGGCGTTAATATTCATGTTGGCAAAGGCTGCTTTGCAAATTATAACTGCACCTTTCTTGATGTTGCGCCGATCACTTTCGGAAACGGTGTTTGGATAGGTGCAAATGTAACTCTTGCAACGCCTAATCATCCTTTCATTGCAGAGGAACGATTGCCTGCCGATTATCCGGACGGTAAACATGATCTTGAATATGCCTTGCCGATAACAATTAAGGATAATTGCTGGATATGCTCAAGCGCCACGATTTGCGGCGGAGTAACCATCGGCGAAAACAGCATTGTTGCAGCAGGTGCGGTTGTAAACAGAGACATTCCGCCAAACAGCATTGCGGCAGGTGTGCCGGCAAGGGTTATTCGTGAAATTGATGAGGACGACAGAATGAATGTGTGGGAAACATATGTTAAAAACGATTTTCCCGTTTCTGCAAGAAAAAGTAAAAAGTAAAAAATTAAAAGCGGCTTGCCTAAACTAAGGACAAGCCGCTTTTTGCCGTTGTTTGATTTATTGAGCAATTATTTCTTATGAGTGAGCCACTGTTTTATGGGGCTCACTTTTGTTTTTATGTGTTGATTATTTGCTGCGCTTTTTCTTTTTGCCCGCAGCAGTTAAGCCGAGCGCCGCACCGCTGCCGGTAAACATCAGCGCCGCCAATAAGGCAAGGTTGCCTGTGTGGCCGGTTTGCGGAGATTTGGAATTGCCCTTAAGCCTTGCCGTTACGGTGTCGGCTTGTTTGATTTTCTTTGTTCCTGCCGCATCGCTGTAATAATTGCCGCAGCCGTTGCAGTGCCAATATTCTATATTGCCCTCGGCACTCTCGGTTGCCGCTTTTGCTTCCGTGTGCCTAAGGTCGGTGTGGTTGCTTGCGTTAAACTCGCCGTAAGCCTTGCCGCAGAGCTCGCAAATTGCTTTTTCGGTGCATGTTGCATTTCCGCCGGTGCAGTCTTTGGTTTCAAAACCGTTGCAGCCGTCCACCGTGCATTTGCGTGTGTGCGTGCCGTTGCCGTTTGAAACCCATTCACCATAGGTATGCCCGTCGTTGACCGTTACGGTCATCTCGGCGGTGTTGCCGGCCTTATCGGTGACAACAATTTGCTGTTCGCCGTCTGCCGGATCAAGGCTGAAGCTGTTGTTTTCGTCAAGCTCAACTGCCGTGCCGTTTACGGTAACGGTATTCACATACTTTTCGTCAATGGAGACCGTTTGCGCTGCACAATAGAGCTTGCCGTCCTCTATGCCGCCGATTACGGGCTGAATGTTATCAAGTGTTATGCGGTCTGAACGAAGATATGTTATGTTAAGGCTCTCATCAACAAGCATTGCATAAATAATATGTTCTCCGTTGGGATCTATGCAAAACGGCTCATCATATGCTTGGTACACAAGGGAGCCAAGCTCCGCCTCGGAGAGATCCTGATCTGTTACCAAATAAGAGATAAACACGGTTGAACTGTTGTCGGTGGCGTTTATCGTTACCTCCTGCGTATTCTTAAAGAATAAGCCGAAAGTGAGCTTGTTTAAAAAGCTTTGCCATTTATTTGTGCCTATGATAATTTCGCCCGTGGGCTTTTCGATGTCTTTCCACCGTGCCTTAAGCGTTATATTCTCGGCAGGCATGGTTTCGGGAAATTCCCTGTCCCAGCCGATAAAGGTGTACCCCTCTCTTGTCGGGTCGGCAGGTGCGGTAATTGCCGTACCGTAGTCCTGTGTAATGGGTGCGATTTCGCTGCCGCCTGCGGTATCAAAGGTTATTGTGTAGGTATTCGCTGTCCATTTTGCATACAATGTTATGTTATCGGTGACTTTATCGCTTGCATAATTCCACGCCGTGCCGTCGACCTTGTTCCAGCCGCCGAAGGTGTAGCCCGGTGTGGTGGTAGGAGCGTCCGGACGCGTCGCGAGAGTGCCGGAGGGCAAGATCTGTCTGGCATATATTGTTTCGCCGTTCATATAAGTCACGGTGAGACCGATAATCGGGTCGTCGTAATAATTGGTTATACTGCCGTAGAAAATGCCCCAGTCAACACGTGCGGAGTTATGATAAATCCAAAAATTGTCTCTGAAAACGGTGACGCCGGCAATACCGTCGAGACCGGTTACATACGAATTCTTTCCGACTTCAACCACACCGTATATCTCGCCGCCGTTGGCATTCATAGTGGCATTTTCATTAAGCACAACACTATATTTAGCACAGTCTTTGATTACACCGCCGGTCATAGTGAATGTACCGCTGTCAAGGTACACGCCGCCGAAGTATGGCGTGCCGCCGGGGACCGAAAGGTCCCATGATGAGCAGCCCATGATGCTGCCGCCGTTCATGGTGAATGAACCGTTTTCGGAGATGTGCACACCGCCGCCGGTATTTGCTATACAACCGACAATATTGCCGCCGTCCATGGTGAATCTGGCGTCGCCTTCCAGGTACACACCGCCACCGCATGCAACAAAGTATGATGAACCGTTCACATAACAAGGCGTGCCCGTACCGCCGGTGATGACGCCGCCCATAACAATCTCTTTGCCGTTTTGCTCATCCGGTGCCCACAGAATATTGTCGCTGTTGAACCTATGCTCCGCGTCGGGTCTGCTGTCGATGACGGTCAGGTCGCCGCCGCTTACAATTTTAAACACACTACCATTGGCAGTCGTGTCAGCATACCGCAGCACATAGCCGTTGAGATCGAGGGTGACCTTGCGGTTGACGGTCAGGGAGCTGCTGATGTCGATATCTGCCGTCAGGAGAATTTTGCCGACAGAGATATCTGCCAGTGCGTCGTTCAGCTCCTGCTCACTTGATACACTCTGAGTTTTGAGTGTCCAGCGAGCCGTGACGGTTACGTTCTCGGTGACGGCAGTGGTGTAATCACACTGCGCGCCGTCGGAGGTGTACCAGCCGTCAAAGATGTGTCCGGGCTTGGTGGGGTCGTCAGGACGCGTCGCGAGAGTGCCGGAGGGAAGAACCTGCTTTGCGTATTCACTGTCGCCGTCCTTGTAGGTCACGATGACGCCGGTCGTATTGCCGTAAATATACAGACCGCCGTAGAAGAGGCCCCAGTCAACATGGCTTGGATTTACACTGGAAGTTCCGCCGATCACCGTCTTGCCTTTGAAGGCGGTAATACCGTTATCTTCTGCAAGATAGGTGATCTTACTTGACTGATTTAGGTAAACCCCACCGTATACCTCGCCGCCGTTGGCGTAAATTGTGGTCATATACGCAGCATTGATAGCGTATCTGCCGTTGTTTTTGATCAGGCCGCCGGTCAACGTGATCACGCCGGTTGTATCTGCGTTCGCCATCGGACCAAAAGCGTATATGCCGCCGTGAAAGGCCTCTCCGGTCGTTAATCTGTTTGGTGTTGAGCAGCCGACAATGCTGCCGGCGTTCATGGTGAACGAACCGTCAGAGAGAAACAGGCCACCGCCTTCATTGGCTATGCAGCCGACGATATTGCCGCCGTTCATGGTGAGTGCGCCGCTGCCGATGATCACGCCGCCGCCTTCCACCCCGTTGGAGAAGAAGATCCGGCTGCCCGTGCCGCCTGTGATGATGCCACCATAGACGGTCTCTGTACCGCTGTTGTCCAGCACCCAAGGTTCTGCGCCGTTAACCTTGAATTTGTGCTCCGCCGTGGGATTGCTGTCGATAAGGGTCAGATTACCTGTGGTCGTGCCGTTTTTGTCATCGAGGATAATAACGCTGCCGCTGCCGGTCATTTTCAAAACATAGCCGTTGAGATCGAGGGTGACCTTGCGGAGGATGGTCAGGGAGCTGCTGATGTCGATATCCTTCGTCAGCCGGATGACATCCGCTGTATCGTCCGCCAGAGCGGCGACCAGCTCTTGTTCCGTTTCGACTTTCCTGTTTGTCTCACCCGCGGCAAACGCCGTAGTCGGCACAAGGCATATCACCATACAAAGGGTGAGCAGGATGCTGAGTATTCGTTTCTTCATTTGCATTACCTCCGTTTTCGTGTACGTCGGCTCAGTCAAGAGCAATAATGGTTATGTTGTACTGACTGTCGGTAAAATTGGTATTCTGGAAGAGCATATTTGTATATTGAAATGTCAAAGCAATATCCTCTTCGGCACTGTATATAGTGTTATACGACATACCAAGTCTTGCACTTTGACCGTCATCTATCATACTCACATAGGTTCGCGTCTCAAGCATCATTTCAGAACTGTTATATCCGTCAATGAGTGATGCACCGCACAACTTATAATTACCGTTAGCGCTGATCATAACCGTTCCGCTGAACACCATACTGTATGTGTGACCTTTTGAAAGGGTGATTGTTTTGCTTGATGAGTTATAGGAGATCAAATCTCCGCTTTCTTTTTTTACATTGAACGAAAGCGGTGTTCCCCAAGTGTATACTCTGCCGTTTGCTGCAAAATATCCGGCGCATGATCCGTCTTTGCCGTCTGCACCTTTCAATGCGGATAAATCATATAGATTCAGCCAAATGGTCTCGCCTTCGTATCGCCATTGCAGCTGATTGCCATTTACCCGAAATTCGGGAGTTCTACCGTCTTCGCCGTTTGTGCCGTTTTGTCCGGAGGGACCTAAAATATCTGCGAGAGCCACAAGGTTTTGCCACTCGCCGCCCTTGTAACGCCATTGAATATACAAATCTGTCTTTTGGATTTCAATTTCCTTACCATTTGTACCGTCAATTCCGTTTATACCGTCTTTTCCGTCGGTACCCGCCGCCTTGATGCCGGTGTCGATTTCTCCGATCCACCAGTTGCCGTTTTCGCCGATAAAAGGTGTTTTACCGTCTTTGCCGTCAGAGCCGTTTTGTCCGTTTGTTCCGTCCGCACCGTTCCTGCCGTCTTGCCCGTTCCTGCCATCTTTACCGTCAATGCCGTCTCTGCCATCCGCACCTTTTAATGTGGTAAGATCGTACAGGTTAAGCCAAATCTCGTCGTCGACATAACGCCATTGCAGGATATTTTCGCTTACGCGAAATTCAGGAGTTTTTCCGTTTGCACCGTCCGTTCCGTTCTGTCCGGCGGGGCCCTCTATATCGGCTATCGCAACAAGATTTTGCCACTCGTCGCCCTCGTAACGCCACTGTATGTAGGATTCGACTCGCTGCACCTCTATGTTTTTGGCGTTAATGCCGTCCTTGCCGTCGGATCCGTCTTTGCCGTTTGTACCGTCGGCACCGTTTTTACCGTCAACGCCGTCTTTGCCGTCAATACCGTTCTTTCCGTCAATGCCGTTAATGCCGTTAATGCCGTTCTTTCCGTCGGTGCCGTTAACGCCGTCTTTTCCGTTTGTTCCATTTCTTCCGTCGACACCGTTCTTTCCGTCTGTTCCGTCCTTGCCGTTTTCTCCGGCAGCACCTCGCAGCTCGGTAAGTGCCACAAGGTCGCGCCATTCTTCTTCAGCGGGGTATCTCCATTGGATCGTCGTGCCGTTGTTCCGCACCTCCGGCAGTGCAGCGGCGTCGGTTTTTTCCGCTTTGCCGCATCCTGCGACAAAAACGATGAAAAGCACCAAAAGCATACCTGTGAGCAGTTTTTTTCCTGTTTTCATCTTCTTTCCTCCGTTTTGCCATCGTTTGAAAGCTTAAAATCATATTTCATTTCCAACATGGCAAACAGTTTGTGCATAACCTTGGCGGAAATCGCCTGAATATCAATTGAGCCTATAAAAGCAAGCACCTTTTCCTGATCTTCTTCCGGCACAAGATAAACTCGCATCGCTGCAGTTAAAAATCGGCTGAGCTTGCGCTCAAGGGGAAAATGAATGTCGCATTTTCTGGCCATATAGTTACGCATTAAACCTGCCGTGCCTATTTCCATTTCATAAAAATCGCTGTCACTGTAATTGGGAAAGTTTGTGCCGAAAATCTGCCTCAGCTCTGCCGTGGTGTGCAGATATATATATTCTGCCGTGTCCGGAATTGTGTATGCTTCAATATAAATCTCTCGCAAATTTTCGTTTAGCTCGGTAAGAGTAAGCTGTATTGCAGTTTCAACCGCATAGGCAAAAACCGGCGGCAAATTTCTGTTTGCAATGCTTCTTGCCACATCGAATTGCCCTCCAAACATGGTTTGGGTTAATTCAAGCAAAATTTTGTCCTTAGTGGGAAACAAATTAAGATAGCTTCCTCTTGCAACCTCTGCCTCTTCAATAATTCGGCTTACAGTGGTGTTTTTATATCCCTCCTCCAAAAACAATTTGACGCATGCGGTCAGAATTTTTTCCTTTGTTTCGCTGCTGCTTCTACGCAATTATATCACCTGTTAATAAATGTATTAGTATATATACCAATAATATCATGTTTGAAATCAAAAAGCAAGTGCCAAGCTTAGTTTTGGGCTGCAAAGCGTGATTGCTTTGAAAGCGGCAACGCGCAGGCCGAAATCAGAATAGCAAAAAGAAAAAGCCGAAAAGCGCTGTATCAAGGCTTTTCGGCTTTTTGGCGTCCCGGAGAGGAGTCAAACCTCCGACCTACCGCTTAGGAGGGGTTTATTATATCCATTTAACTAAGGCGGCATTTTAGTGCATAGTGCATAGTTGCCTTTAAAATAAAAAAGCAGCATCAAATTTTGATACTGCTTTTTGGCGTCCCGGAAGGCAGATATTATTTTACCGAAACATTCAACTTACGCAAATCCGTAGAAACAAGCTTGATTTCAGGCTCAAATTTTATATTACCCTTATTATTTACAACAACATCAACATTTTCGTTATCGCAATTTACATCAAACTCTAATTTTACGCAGTTGTTTTTTAAGTATTCAAAGGACTCGCCGTCATCATTAAAATAACGGGCAGTAAATTTGCCGTTTTTAACAGGATAAACGGTAAAAACGACTTTTTCTGCGGATTTGTATGAGCACTCGCCCTCATCAACGGGAAAAACAGAGCCGGAACGAATAAAATAAGGCACAGGCTTATCTGACGGCAAATCGACCTTTACCGTGCTTCCGCCGCAATAAAGCTTTTCTGTTTCATTCAGATACCAATCGTCGCCCTTTGGCAGGTAAACATCTGCCTGAGCTACACCCTCGTCAAGCACGCAGGCTGCCAAAACATCTCTGCCAAGCATAAACGCATCGGTATTTACGTCAATATTTTCATCATTGTAATAAATATAAGGCGGAGCTTGCACGGGGACATCATTTTCCACGCTGTTATAAGCACAATTATATAAATAAGGTATCAGGCTTTTGCGTTGTTTTAAAATCGCCTTTGCGCCGCACAAGCCGCTTTCGTAGCTCCACGGCATAGTAGCAGAGCCGTCGCCGTTCCAAGAATGAATTGTAAAGCGTGGCTCAAAAACGCCGTGCTGCATCCATCTTAAAAGCAATTCTTCGGAAGGCATTTCGCCTGAAAAGCCTCCCAAATCGTGACCGTAAAAATAAAAGCCTGAAAGGGACATTGTCATTCCCACATAATGGCAAAAACGCAAATCGTGAAACGAAGTAAAATTATCGCCGGACCAGGTTTGCGCCAAGCGTCTTACACCGCTGTTTCCGCTTCTCGTAGATAAAAACGGACGCTTATTGGGATATTTTTTCATTTGCGCCTTGTACGAAGATAATACCATTAAATAAGTTAATATCGGACGAATTCTGCACGCAGAAGCTTTTTCGCCAAAGCCTGCGGCAACAGCGTCGGTTGCCTTAATATCAAACTCGTTATTATCATTCCATGTAGCATCAATTCCGAAATCAAGCAGCTTTTCGGTTACCTGACTGCCCCAAAAATCGAAGGCGTCGGAATTTGTAAAGTCCAAATAACTGCCCACGCCGTCCCAAAACTGCGTTACATAGGGTGTTGAGTCTGCATTTTTAACAAAAAATCCTTTTTCAGCCAACTCATCATACATTGGATGAGAGGTCAAAAAAGCAGGCTTGATATTCGGAATTAAATGTATTCCTGCATTATTGTAATCGGCAACGAATTTTTCAGGATCGGGGAATTTATCGTAATTCCAATTAAAAACGCAACGCAAATTCCCTATTGAAGTATATCCCGATGAAAGATAAAATCCGCCGCAGCTCAAATCAAGGTCTTTAATTTTATCCAAAAAGCCCTGCATCTGATTTTGTGCGTCAGGTGCATCGGTATATGCCATTGTGCTGCCGCAATAATCGAAGCTCCACTTAGGCGGAAAAGCCTGCTTGCCGCACAAGCGAGCATATTGCTGTAAAACAGAAAGCTTGCTTCCGAAAAAAACATAATAAACCAAGCAATCGTCATCCGTCTTAAAATACTTGAAATGGCAGTAATAATTATTGATTTCCCTGCCCAAATCAACAAAAGAGGTGTCTGTTGTATCGTAATAAATACCGTAAGCACCAACAGAATTTTCGCAAATATAAAACGGAACGTGCTTGTACAGAGGATCTGTTTTTTCTGCGTCAAAGCCCATACTGTCCGCCGTTTCAACACGGTAAACCTGACCTGCTTTATTTATCAGGCCGCTTTTGTCGCCAAGTCCGAAAATATGCTCGTCATCTTCTCTGGTAATATAATGATAAGACCCATTGCCGAATTCGCCTTCAAAATTATAGGCAAGCGGCGCTCTGTCTCCGAACAAAAGCTTTGACTCTTTACTGTAAGACAAAATAAAATTGTGTAAATCAAGGTCAACGGTAACGCCGCAATCAAGAACAAATTTCTCTTTATTTTCAAATTTTTCAACAACAGGCGCAACACAGTCAAATCCGTCCACGGATAATCTGTTTCTGCCGAGAGAGGATAGGTTATTATTCGGATTTACGGTAAAGGTCGGCAGCATTTCGGCGTTATCGTTAAAAACAGCCACACGCAAAGCACTGCCACTTATGAAATCAATGTTGATATTAACGTTATCGCACTTATATTCACGGTGCGTTTCGTTTTCGTTTGTAAGCTTAAAAATATGATTAAATCTCATTATATTGATGCTCCGCCAATAAATGTATTTTTCAAAATCTGTGGGGTATTCCAATGTGCCGGCCTTGTGTTTTCACAAAAAGTCATAACCTTAGCCGTGCCGGGCTTCCACGCCGGTATTTCATTGCAATTGGGATTTCCGTTTTTTGCAAAAGCAATAAAAGATTTTGCAAGCTGATTTGAAATTTCATAATCAACAGCCTCAAAAGGCCGCCAATTTTTATCAAGAGTTGAAAAAGCATAAAGCAAATCGCTTGAATGCCAAGCACCCTTTTCATCGCCCGGCAAGCTGCGTGCAAAATAATAAATATAGCAATCGCTGTTTTTATCACAGGAAACCCATTTTTTATCGATAGCCTGCAAAACGGCAGGCACCATATCATTTTTTGTAACACCTATAATTTTGGGCATTTGAGGAATTGTCCTTTTGTTAAAATTTGACTGTGTGATTATTTCTCCGTCGCAAACCGGCAGGGTGTAAAGCATACTTTTAAGCTTATCCTCCTTGCATGCCTTATCCCAAGCACGATAAAGCACCTCTTTATCCGCTTTTTTTAACTCGGCTATACTTTTAACTCCTGCATTTTCAACAATCTTATCCCAAAAAGCTCTTGTTTTTTCAGGGGTCAGGGGTTTTGCGAGGAAACGCTGTAAACCGCCGCCGCTCATCATTATCGCTCCGGAAAACCAACCTTTGCAAAGCGGATTTGAAAGATGAATGTCAACGCTCATAGCCCCTGCGCTTTGACCTGAAAGCACAATATTATTCGGGTTTCCGCCGAAAGCTTCAATATTTTCCCTAACCCATTTAATTGCGGCATATTGGTCAAAAAGTCCGAAATTACCGCAAACTCCGTTTTCATCGGTTAAATCAGGGTGTGAGCAAAAGCCGAAGGCATTAAGCCTGTAATTCATCGCAACGAAAATCACGCCGTTTTTTGCAAAATTTTCGCCGTTGATATGTGCCTCGTTTGAGCTTCCGCCTGTAAAGCTGCCGCCGTGAATAAAAATTAAAACAGGACAGTTTTTAGCCTCTTTAGGCATATATATATTCAAAAATTGGCAATCCTCGCTGTATGTAAACGCCAAACCGTCTCTGAATTCATAATGATAAAAAGGGTTAACCGTTGCATCATCATCAAACCCACGGTGCTGATATGAGCACTCCTTAAAACAAGTTGCATCAAAAACACCCTGCCACTTTTCAATCACCTGAGGATATTCCCAACGCTTGGCATTTGCGTACTTTATGCCCCTGAATTCAAAGCAGTTTTCGCCGTCTATGCCTTGAATTTTTCCGCATTTTGTTTGCAATTCGACTGTTTTCATAAAATTATGCCCCTAAGTATATCAATCGTTTTTATTGCCGTAAAGCTGCTTGTGCAAATTCTCGATTTCCGATTTGCCCAGCTTGTAGCAAAAAGTCGTCAAAATAAACATAAGCAAAAGAATAACCGACGGAACTATTGTTGCCGCATCAAACATTTTCGTTAAAACCTGCTGCGATTGTACGGCTTGCGTGCCTTTGTAGCCGATAGCCCCAAGCACTGCCGGAACGCCTGCACCTGCGGCTGTTTGACCTAATTTGCGAACAAAAGAATAAATACTGTAGGTTGTGCCCTCTTCACGCCTGCCCGATAAAAGCTCCTGATAATCCGTAACGTCCATAACAAGCGCCCAAACCTCAAGCACAAGGAAGGTTTGACCTGCACCCGAAAGGAACACGAGTCCGAGGAAAACATAAGGATTGTGAGCAAACGGGGTAAAACGCAAAAGGAACATCAATGCGCTGATAACAAAGGCAAAGCCCAAGCCTGCGCCGCAAATTTCCTTTTTGCCGAATTTTCTGATAAGCTTACCCATAAACGGTAAAAACAACGCCATAGGCAAATATGTGCATATGGTAACAATGCTGTAAAGACCCGGCTTCTCAAAGTAATTTTTGAAAAGATAATTATAAAACGTTTGTGTGTACATTTGAAAACAGATAAGAAACATAGATATAAAGCAAAGCACAACAAACGGCTTGTTTTTAGCAAGAACTTTGACGGTTTTCAGCAAATTATAATCGCTTGTTTTTTGAGTCGGCGGAAGCTGAATTCGCTCTTTTGTCAATCTAAAGTGGATAATAAAAAGAACGATCGTTAAAATCGAAATTGCACCTACGCACAATGAAAGCTTGTTCCCGTCCAGCACCTTTGACGAACTGCCGTCGGCATTGATTACAGTCGTGAAAACAACAAGCGGCATAAGAATTTGCGCCGGCAAGCCGCCGATTCCCGCACCGACAGAGCGCCACATTGAAAGAGATGAGCGTTCAACCTCGTCATCCGTAATGGCACTTGCCAATGAGCCGTAAGGGATATTGACGCCGGTATACATCATTCCGTAGAAAATATATGTTATATAAGCATAGATTAAGTATTGGCCGTTTGACAATCCGGGGATTTTACAAAACATCAAAAAAGCACCCACGGCAAGCGGAAAAGAAGCCCCTAAAATATAGGGTCTGAATCTGCCGTGCTTTGTCGGCTTTCTTGAGTCTATAAATGAACCCCACATAGGGTCATTTACAGCGTCCCAAATTCTGGCAACAAGCATTAAGATTGTTATGCTTGCGGCTGAAATGCCCAAAATATCGGTATAAAACATTGTTAAATACGAAGAAACAAGACTAAACGAGAGTATTCCGCCCATATCGCCCAAAGCATAACCAAGCTTATCCTTAAATTTAATTCCGTGCGTTTCCATAAATAATCCCCTAACAAATTGTTAAAATTAGACAATAATATTATACATCGCTCGTTTTTATTGTCAATAATTACAAATAAATTTGTTGACCGATTATGAAATTTGTGATTTTCCGTTTTTGCTGTTTCTTCGTAAAAATGAAAAAACGCCGGAAGCCCTTGATTTTACCGGGCTTTCCGACGGAGTTTTTGGCGTCCCAGAGAGGAGTCGAACCTCCGACCTACCGCTTAGGAGGCGGTCGCTCTATCCAACTGAGCTACTGAGACATATTCTGTTTTTGTTTCCGTCATATTATAGCCCAAAGAAATATTCTTGTCAACAAAAATCATAAAAGGCAGCGGGGCGTCTGAATTATCTTGCAGATTTAAACGGCACCGTTTTAGGGCGCTTTGCGCAACAGTTGCAAAGTGTGCGCTGCTTAAAAACGAGCGGCGGGGCAGGGGGGGAGCGGTGTGTGGCAACCGTTGCATATTTTGTCTGCATATATAATGTTATATATATTATATTTAATAATATTATTATATCTATTATATATGCAATAAATCCCAAAAGGACAGGCTTAGAATGTTACAAAAACTGTTCCTATATATAGTATGGAATTTTTAAAAGTCTAAAAAAACACACAACATATTGTTGAAATGGCGGTTGAAAAATCAAAAGGTTACAATTTCGTAAAAATCTTCTAAGGCATTTCTGGAAATTTGAACAAAAAAACGCTTTCACGCGTTAAATCACGAAAAAGAAAATACACAAGATATTGTTTTACAAACCAGTTACAAATTGTAACTTTTTTGTTTCCTTGTGCAATGTGCACAAAAAACTTATTTTTTTCGCCTTGACACCTTGTGCGAAAATAACTATAATGCCAAGTGCTTGAGAAATACTAAAGGCAGAGCCGTGCGAAAGCTTGTGCTTCAATCGGTTCTGAAGGCAGAATAAATGCTTCTGCCGGCAGGCTTAAACGGCGGTTTTGTGCCGTGCAGGCTTGCTGAATTTCGGCACAGCCAATATTATGGCTCAAGTGCATAACAAAGGAGATTAAGATGATTAACGAATCACATGCGGCCTCCGTAAAGCATATTTCAAGATTTATGGCGGCAGCGGTAATCGCATTTTTGCTTATCATTTGCGTGTTTGCCACAAGCGCATTCGCAGGCATGGCAAGCGAATATAATGTTGTTATTGATGATAACGGCAAGCAATATACGGTTACAACAAACGAAACGGAACCAACCGAAATCCTTAATGAGGCAAATATAGCTCTTGGTTCTAATGATAGGCTTGATATTGCAGGCTTTGAGGCAGGCAACGGCGGCACTATCGTTATAGACAGATTAAATACCGTTAACATTAAGTTTAACGAATCCATCAAGGCATATGATGTTTATGCCGACACGGTGGGCGAGGCTTTTGCAGAGCTGAAAATAAATGTTTCGGGCTGCAAGATCAATTATGATGTTAATGATGCTGTTGAAAACGGCATGGTAATCACAGTGGAGGCTCCGCTTGCGGTTGCTGTGATTGCAGATGGCAACACTTATAATTTAAACACGGCAGGCGGAACGGTTGCAGATGTAATTTCTCTTGCAGGCATCACACTCGGCGATGCCGATTATTGCGAACCGTCTGTTGACACGCCTGTTGAAAACGGCATGGAGATCACTGTTTACAGAACTGTTGTAAAAACAGAAACAGTAAGCGAAGATATTAAGTATTCAACCCAAACAAAGGAAGACGCCTCTATGACCGTGGGCGAAACAAAGGTTGAAACCGCCGGTGAAAACGGCGAAAAAAAGGTAACCTATCAGGTAACCTATGTAAACGGCGAAGAAACCTCAAGAGTGCAGCTCACTTCCGTAACGGTTAAGGAGCCTGTAACAGAGGTTAAATATGTTGGTACTGCTGCCGCAGGCTTTGAGCCAAACGGCGTGCAGTCTAAAAACGGCTTTTCCGTTGGCCAAACAATCAGCGGTAAATACACTCATTATTGCCCGTGCGCAAAATGCTGCGGCAAAAGCACAGGCAACACAGCATCCGGAAAAAAGGTTTATGTTGGCATGCCGGAGCCGTATTATGTTGCCTGCAACTGGCTTCCGCTCGGCTCTGTTATTGATGTAGACGGCCAAACCTACACGGTTGTGGACAGAGGCGGCAGCGGCCTTTCAAAAACAGGCAGAATAGATATTTACACACCGGGCGGCCACGCAGCTGCACTCAGCGCCGGCACAGGCAGGTGCACAATCACAGTTTTGCGCCTCGGTTGGTAATTTAATTTAATGTTTTCAAGCTTAAAGCGGCACAGGATGGAAAATCCATTCTGTGCCGCTTTTGTTTTGCTCGCAAAGCGAAATGTGCCGCAGGATGGTGCCTTGCGGTGCATTCTGCTTTGGCATTATATTATTTTGCTGTTGCTTTGTGCAGTCTGCCGCTTGGCAGGCTGTGCGATTTAAGCAAACTTATTTAATCCAGCCTTTTTTAAACATCAAATGCGCCGCAAGCAGCGAAACGATAACTCCAACGGGAATAAGCACTCCAACAGCCAAATCACCCTTAAACAGAAGCATAAGGCATATAACGGCAATCGGCACAATGCTGATTTTAAAGTGCTTTGCCATATAAGACATTCCGAGAGCACCGAAAAGCGCCGGCACCACCTGCCTGAATGCAGGCGCAAGCACGGAATCCGGCGCAGTTATGCGTGGCAAAAACGGAGCAAAGGCAATAACGCCTATTGCAATAATAAAGGTTGTAACTATTGATGATGCCGCAACTGCAATTGTGGAAAGAATTTCGCCTTCATCGCTGTTTGGGTTAACTCCTGCACTGTCCATTGCGGAAAGGGCGCAGGGCAGTTTTAAATTGTTTATATTGCCTGTAACAAAGGCAATATATGTTGCACCGGAGCCAAGCATCGGCGAATAGGTGCAAACCTCTATAACCGCCGTTGGATAAAACAGCAGCGCAATCGGTGCAAGGCCTTTAAGCACAACGGATGCCTGAGGAAATGCATTAAGCTTTAATGAAATTGCCACGGGAATCATTAAAAACGCAAACAGCGCCGTTATTATCCAAAAGCGGCCGATTATGTGGGTGCGTTCATTATAACTGTTCATATCAGCCCCTCCATTCAAGCAATGCAAGGTTGCCCGGTAAAACAAGGCTTAAAACCGTTACCACGGCAAGCGAAATAAACATGCTCAGCGGCATTGCCAGCGGCTCAAGCCAAGTTATGTTTTTCTTCTTTTGCAGCTTCATAAAGCCAATCATGCACAGCATGGAAACGACAAGCGCAGTAACACTCATAACTCCTGCACCGTCTCCAAGCTGATCCGGCTCGCCGCTGCCGAGCACGGCTCTGCCGATGAATGCGCTGATCAAACCGATAAATGCAGCGGCGCTCATTGTGTTTGCCCATGCAGCATTTTTGCTTGCAACTCCGCCAACCTTTTTTTGAATGAATTTAAGCATAAACGGAATTAACACCAGTGGCATAACGGAGCCGAGAGTCATAACCCATGCAATGGTTGAAAACTGCATCGGGTCCGTAACCTCTTGTGAGAGGCCGCCGATTTGCCCAAGGGCATTTAAAGCGCTTTCTGCGGCAGGCACTTCATATGTTATTGCGCCTATAACCGTAAGCCTTATCCACGGCAGCACAAGGCCGAGTGCACCGGAAAGTGTTATAATCGTTGCCAAAATAGAAATTGACGGGGCAATCGAAAACAGCGAGCTTGAAACGATTGTGTTTTTCATGGTTTTTTCGGATATGCCTATTTTTTTGCCTTGTTTATAAGCACGCACAAGAAAAAATACGGATTGTGCCAAAACAAAAGCAACTACGGCGCCGCCGAGTGTATACATAAATGTGCTTTCTTTAAAATCCATTTAATCACCATAGCCTTTCAGGCAACAAATATTTTATTAAAAATCACCTTAAATCCTGTGTTGCCCTAACAGGTGTAAACGGTGTTTTCTGCCTATGCCTTCGGAAAACAGCAAGGGCAATATAATTCGAGCAGCGAAAGTTTTTGCGTTATTTTTCCTCGGCTGTCATTGCTCTTATATAGCGCTTGAAAAAGCTTATTCCTTCGCCAAGCTGCTCAATCGGGCATCTTTCGTTTGTTGAATGTGTGGTAAGCAAAAGCTCTGTGGGCACGGTAAACGGCGCAAAGCGATAAATGTTTTCGCAAATCGGCTCATAGTGGTAAGCGTCAGTACCGCCCATAACAAGAAACGGGGTTACTATTGCCGTTGGGTTTGTTGCCTCAACGATTTCTTTTATTGTTTTGAATGATTTGGTATCCGTGGGTGAAATAAGAGAAGGCTCTTTGCCCTTTAACAGCTCTATTTCAATATTGTTGTTTTTAATTGCTTTTCTTATGTGCTCCTCGGTGGAAGCAATTGTTTCGCCCGGCATAATGCGGCAGTTAACCGTTACGCTTGCGCTTTGCGGCAGCACATTTGCGGCAGGGCTGCCGCTGCTCATTGTAACGCCCATTGTGGTGTGCACCATTGATGCTGCCGGCGGAATTTGCAGCATTGCTATTTTAACAAGCGGCTGCAAAAGCTTGTAATTGCACATAACAAATCTGCCCGGATATGTGCAGTGCCTGCCAACCTCCATAAACATTTTATTTAAGTAATCGGGAATTTCACCCTTAAATTGATTTTTTTCAAGGCGAACAACGGCTTTGGATATTTCGCCTATTGCTGTGTGCTTCGGCGGCTGCGATGAATGGCCGCCTTTTGCTTTGATTGAAAGCCTGAAATCGGCATATCCTTTTTCGGCAACGCCTATTCCCGCTAATTTGCCGTTTAAAATGCCTTTTACTTCAGCAGGCAACATTGCTCCGCCTTCATCTATAATGCTGTCTAATTCAATTCCACGGGCTCTCAGCGTTTCCATAAGGTCGTTTGCGCCGGAAGTGGCAGATGCAACTATTTCCTCGTTGTGGCCAAAGCAAAGATAAACGGTGCGTGCGGGCACAAATCCCTCTTCAAGCAAGGTTTCAATGCTTTCCATAAGGCAGATAAGATGATTTTTCATGTCAAGTGCGCCTCTGCCCCAAACAAAGGTGCCGTCAATATATCCTTCAAACGGCGGATGCTCCCAATCCTGCTCTGTGCCCTCTGAAATCGGCACAACATCCATGTGCGATAAAAATGCAATCGGCTTCAGGCTTTCATCCGTTCCCTGCCATTTATAAAGCAGGCTTGCCGTGCTCACATTTTCACGGCTCAGTGTTTTTGCTATCAGCGGAAAAGCTTCTGCCAAGAAAGCGTGAAATTTTTCAAATTCGTTCCAGTCCACCTTGCTGTAGTCATCGCTTGAAACGGTTTTGATTTGAATTGCCTGCGAAAGATGCTTGGCGGCTCTTTCAACATCAACATTCTCCGGCGGCAGCTGAGCTGCGCTTTTTTTCTCTGCCTTAAAAGCGGCTGCCTTAACAGCCGTTGCCGCAAGGCCTGCACCTATTGCGGCGGGAATTGCCAATAATGCTTTTTTCATAGTAATCACCATAGCCTTTCAGGCAACAAACAGTTTGTTAAAAATCACCTGATTGCCTGCGTTGCCCGAACAGGCGTAACGATGATTTCAGCCATTCAAAAATTATGCCTCAGGCAAATTTTGAAGGCAATATAATGTAAATAGTTTGATTTTTCACACTGTTACCTCCAAACCGATTTGGCTTTGTGCGGCGATATTCGGCACCGCTCTGCGCACAGCAAATAAAATCGGCATAATAGAAAATATTGTGCGTACAATAGCATTATACACCCGTGCAGTCAATGTTGTAAAGAAAAAATATATTTTGTGCGGCTTCGGTTTTGCAGCGCACGGCAAAAGCAAACACACAATCTGCAAAAAAGAAAAGGCTGCAAATCACTTTGCAGCCCGTGCGTTATTCAAATGCTTCTTTGTTTTTCATAACGAAGTTTCTGATATAAATATCATAACCCGAGGCGATACCGCCGATGAGTCCGCCCAAAATAATATTAACAACAAGGAAAATGATATTTGTTGTGCCTTGCTTTTCATAATACTCATATATTCCGGCAGGCATATCGGCAAGGGTTTTGCTGTGTTTGATGCGCTGAATTCCCGTGTAAATATTCCAGCAACCCACAAGAACAGGGGCGTAATAGGTAAATATGCCGCCGATAATTTGCAGCGCGGCTATAACAAACCAAATGATTGCCGCTGTTTTTTCGTATTCGGCAAGCTTTTTATATGCCTCTTCTTTGCTCAAAACCGCACCAGCTTGGGGCTGTGCGATTTTTTTGATTGCAACGCCGCAATGCGTGCAAACGGCGGCGTTTTCGTTCACCGGCTCTCCGCAGTTTGCGCAAAATTTATTGCCGCACCCGGCATTTACGCCGCAATTCAAGCAGATTGCCTGATTATCATTCATCGGCTTACCACAATTTTTACAATACATAATTTTCTCCTTTTATCAAAAAATAATATGCATATGCATACCCAATATATTGAATATATATCATTATACTCAATATATTGAGTATTGTCAAGCTGTTGAGTATGATAAAATTACAACGGTGATAATATGATAAGTTATAAGCCGTTTTACGAAACGCTGTTTAAAAAGAATATAACGGAATATTATTTAATATATAAGCAGGGCTTTTCGGCAAACACATTTTACAGAATGAAAAAGGGCGAGGCAATAAGCACAAAAACCTTGGATGCGCTTTGCTATGCGCTTGATTGCGAAGTCGGCGATATTATAAAGTTTGTTAAAGAATAATCCGCAGCACGGGAAACATTTTCGGAGCTGCGGATTTTTCATATATAATCAAAATATTATGTTTGCATGCTTTGAGATTATTGCCTGAAGCTATTGCCGAATAAGGCAGAATAACTTTTGGCAAAGAGCATTGCAGGCAAAGAAAAAGAGCACCTCCGAAGAGGTGCTCTTAATTTTTTAAGCTTTTGCTTTATTCAATTTGAATTAAGCAAGAGTTTGAAGAAGTCCGCAAAGATCGGAGATAACTTTATCCGTGTCGCCGGAAAGCATTCCGAGAACCTGATCAATTACCTGAGATACGGAGCTGCTTGCGCCGCCGATGAGGCCGCCGATGAGGTTGCTGATGGTGCTGTAGTTATCCTTATAGTTTACTGTGTTGATAAGGTAACGAAGGAATGCAATAAGAACTTCGCTTGGATCAGCCTTAACATAAATTCTCTTGCCTGTGGTGGAAGCCTGAGAAGCTTCGTCAACGATGAATTCACCGTGGGAAGCAAGCTGAAGCCAATCAATAGGCATAAGCTCTATGCCAAGCGGAGAACCGCCGATCTTGATTAAGCCAAGAATCTTATTAAGAAGGCCAACGATGTTTTCAGAGCCGATGAGCGGCTTGAGTGAAGCAGAAAGATCATAAATATTAAACTTATAATCGCTGCCTACAAGGCCATAGCCCGAAAGAAGCTTCTGAATATTGAGGCCGGCAGCCACAAGAATGTCGTTAACATTTGCAATTGGCTTAACCGCATCAAGAAGAGCTCTGATCGGAGTTGTAAGGTTTTCGATAACCTGAAGCAATCCGTCATTTGCGAAGAAGAGTGAAAGGTTCGGAAGCATGCTCATAAGAGTTTGAACAGGAGCATTGAGGATATCCTCAACCTTGTCAAGAAGCGGGTTAAGAATGTCAAGAAGAATAGCATCGTATTCCTTGCTCATATCCTGTCTGTACTGATACTGAGTCTTAATGTTGTAAAGACCGAATGCCTCCATGATCGGAACGATTGTGGAAGTATATCCGTCCGAACCCGGAAGATAGATAAGATTGAAGAGGCCAAGTGAGCCGTCGTTAAGAAGCACATCAAGCACGCCGTAAATCGGGCGAAGTGCTGCGCAAAGAGCATGCAAGAAGCTGTCTCTGTCTGTTACGCCCCAAGAAAGCTTATCAGCCTTAACATTTGCCCAAGAGCCTGCGCTCTTAATTGTTTTGGCTGCTGCTTCAAAGCTTTGGCCGTATGTCTTATCAGTAAGAAGTGAAGCAACATTGTCTGTTGAGAAATCAATGCCTGTTTGTGCAAGAAGATCGGTAAGGCTCATATTGCCAACCTTAACCTTTTCAACTGCGCCGTAAAGGCCTGTTGCCAAAGAGCTGATGATGTTGTCTTTGTAAACATTAGCTGTTACAAGGCTTGAAAGTCCGCCGGGAACAAGGCCGCCAACAAGGCCGTCAAGCATCGGGCCGATAACGGTTAAGAAATCAACATCAACCGTTGAAGGATATTCAAACGGATATTCCTTGTATTTGAAGTTTGAATAATCAAAGAATGTGTCTGTTGGCTGAGCAAGAAGGAAGTAGAAAATTGCAAGAACAATATCGTCTCTGTTAGCTGTTGCAATTGTTGCAAATACGCTGTCAAGGATGCCGCCTATTGTTGCATTTTTCTTGATTGCATCAATGCCGCCAAGAAGCTTGTTGATAGCAGAAGCGTTGTTGATAAGCACATTTTCGATGTAGCGAAGCAATGTAACAAGCACCTGGCCTTGGTTGGCTGTGATTTGTTTTGTTGTGCCTGCTGCGCCGTAAACTGTGTTAAGATCGCCAAGGCTTGCAAGGAATGCAAAATCAATCTTGCTGATCTTGATGTTGAGATTGTTGCTCTTAAGAACAGCATTGATAATGTCTGCAAGGTAATCCTGAATGTTGCAGTTTGCAAGGTTGCCGATTCTTAAATCAAGGCCGCTGAGGTTTGCACCGATGAGGCCGCCGATAAGATCGGGAAGTGACTTGCCTGCAATTGCAGAAATGATTGTGTCTACGCTTACACCGTTCTTTTCAAGCACCTTAACGATGTCTGTAACGGGTGAAAGCAAGTTATCAAGGAATTGGCCGAGGCCGTTATTGTCGATAAAGTAAGCAAGGTTCGGAAGAACAGCCGTAAGAGTGTCAAACGGTTTGTCTGCAACTTTGTTTACGAAACCGATGATTGGATTAAGAATGTTGATAAGGAGGTTATCCTTAGCCTTCTTATAATCGTTGAGATACTGAGCAGGAGTCTTAATGTTATCGCACATAAGAGCTTCAAGAAGGGGAACGATTGCGCTTTCGTAGCCGTTGCCGCCCTTGATGCCAAGCTCTTTAAGCTGAGCGATTATGTCATTAAGATTAACCTTAATGGTGTTTGTTTGTGCATCTGTTGCAGCGGTGTTATATGTCTCAACATTAAGAATGTTGTTGTTGAGAGAAATTTTAATTCTAACGTCGCCGGAATAAGTTGTTGTGTTGATTTCAAGCTTATCAAGAACAGACTGAAGAAGCTCGCCGATGTTAACATCGCCGCCTGCAAGAAGAGCTGCAACAATGTCGTTTACAGGTCTGCAAAGAGCTGCAAGTGCATTAACGAAGCCCTGCTGTGCAGAAGAAGAGCCGTCTGTGAAGCCCCAGTTAACTGATTTAACATCGCTCCACTTAGCGCAGCCCTTAAGTGTGTTGGCTGCAGATGTGTAAGTTGCGCCGTAGCTTGCATCTGTAAGATATTCTGCAAGGTCGGCAGGGGAGATAAGATCAACGCTCTTTTCGATTGCGCCGTAAACGCCTGTTGCAATGCTTGTGATAAGAGCATTTGTGAAGAGATTGTCGTTGATGATATCATTGAGTCCGTTTGCATCAAGAACGCCGAAGCTCTTGAGAAGCGGGAAGAGGTTTTTAACAAGATCGTCAAGGCTGCTTACTGCGTTGTTGGCATCTGTTGCTGTGATTCCCTTGGGATAAGAGAATGTGTTGCTTGCCTGAGCAGCGTAGTTAGTGAAGGTCCAAACGATTTCCTTAGGATTCTGTGTTGATGCGATAACCTCTTTGATGATTGTGAGAAGCTTGCTCGGAGAGAGCTTAGAAATCATATCAACAAGTCCGGGATACTTGCCGTTGAGCAATGAACTGAGAAGTGAGCTGTTTGTGATAACGCTTACGCCTACAGTGTAAACAAGAAGCAGAAGCTCTGCATTTGATGTGTTGCCAACGAGAGCAAGCAATGAGTTAAGATCAATGTCAATTGCATCCTTGCCTACAGCGGTAAGAATAGCATTGATTGTGTTAACAAAGTAATTGTCTTCTTTAAGAATGTTGGTGTTAACAAAATCATTAACAAGTGTTGCATAGCCGGAAACTGTTTCGCCGAGTGACGGTGAAAGCGTTGAAACTATTGAAGCAGCACCGTTGATTTCGTTTGTAATCGGAGCAACCGCTGCCTTAACCGTTACGCCGAACTTATCGTCTGTAAAGTTAATAGCAAGGCCTCTGATTAAGCCGAGAAGTGAAGAAGCGGGAGCCTCAAGCACTTTGTTTAAAATCTTGGAAACAACATCAATAACTGCGAATGTTGCATCTTTACCGTTTGCATTGGCTGAAAGAGTTCTTGTGTAAGAAACTTCAAGATTGCCGCAAACATCCGAAAGAATCGGGCTTAATACATCGTTGTAGTAGCCTGTTGCACAAAGAACTGTGCCTAATACTGCCGGAATAACACCGAGTGAGTCAATAAGATCTTTAAAGAAGGTGTTCTTATCGCCTGCAACAAGGTTTTTGTAGCCAAGGTCTTTTGCATAACCGGTTGCCGAAAGATCGGTCCAGCTCTGCTCTTTCATGATCTTGCTGTTGATTGAATCAGAGCGAACAGCAATGGCGCTTGGGGAAATAATGCCCTTGATTGCGCTGTTTACAAGCTTATTGGTGTCGCCCTTAACATTGAGCTGGCTGTCAATAATTGTTTCGGCAAGAACATAGGTTTGTGTAACAAGGTTTGAAAGGTTTTCTTTGCAGTAAACCTTCTTGGCATCAACCGAACCGTTGCCTGTTGCAACATTTCCTTCATTGATTGTTTTAACATACTGCATAACAAGATCAAGGATATCGTTTGCAGTGTCAACACCAAAGTGATTAACAAGGAATGTTACTGCGGCGGAAAGGATACCGTCTGCCTTATCTGCGGTGAAACCGTCAATATATGTGTTAGAAAGGAGAGTTGAAAGAAGTTCGTCAACTGCATCTAATAATTCGTCCGCAGCTTTAACATTTTCGCTGTCGGAAACAATGTTTGAATATTCTTTTGTAATTTTGTTGATATCAATTGAATCAAGAACATCATTTGCCGCTGCCTGAGCAACAAAGTCGTTTCCGAGTGATGCAAGTGAAACCGTATTTCCGTCTGTTGTGCCCTTATTTGCGTTAACAACGCTCATAATGAATGTTACAAGCGGCTCAACATTGCAAAGAAGGAAGTAAGCGGAAAGTGTGCTGATGCCAACATAGCCGTTTGGCTGAGGCTCAAATATGAATGAATCCTTGTGCTCTCTGTTCATAAGGAAGAAGCCGTTGAGCGCATCGGTAAGAATACTTGTTTCGCCGAAGAGGTCAAGAGCCTGAAGAAGAGAAGCAACAACAGGAAGTTTGGTTGTGATTGTGTTGTTTGTTGAAACAACATCGTTTAAGAAATCGGTAAGTGCGTTAAACCAGTTGTTAACGAACATATCAACAAATGTTTTAAGCACTTCAGATGCAGGTGAATTGTTTTTGCAAAGATCTTTGAATTCTTTTGCGGAAACATTGTATTTGCAACCGTTTGCATCTGTTTTAAATTCGCCGAAGCTCCAATCGCTCGGAACATCGAATTGAGCAAGGAATGATTCGCCAATGTTGCTGATGATGCTTGGAAGAGCAACAAGCACATTGTTTAATCCTCTGAATACTATTTGCTTTGTGCCGTCTTGGCCAACAATATATTTGCCAACATCGTTGCCGTGCTCTGCAACATAATTGTCAACATTTTCAACGGCAAGGTTCATAACGGAAGCAAGAAGCTCTTTAAGCATGTCATCCTTGCCGTTTGTAAGGTCTGAAGCGGAAGCGGCCGCAAGAGCCTTATCAACGGCATAAATGTTAAGAATAACGGGAACATGGTTAAGCTCTTTACCGTCATTATCATACTTAGTGCCGAAAGCGCCTGTTGAAGGTGTGTTGTAAATATATTTGTCCGGGTTTGTTGTGTCTACATTATAATAGGTATAGGTGTAGCTGTTATCGCCGTTGAGCCAGTGGAGCAATGTGGGAAGAACTTCATTAAGGTTCCAGCCGATTTTGCCGATGCCCACGGTGCTGCCTGTTGACTGAGTAAGATTTTTCTCGTTAAGCAGGTTTGCAACAATGCCGTTGATCTGGCCGTAATACATATCTGCTTCGTCGGGACCGTCTTGGTTAAAGAGAAGCGGAACAAGTACATCGTCAAGAACAACAACGATTACGGGAACAAGTTCAAATATGGTCTTAACCGGGTCTTCTGCAAGCTTCTTGTAAATGTCTGTAACTTTTTCAAGAAGTGTATCCAATGTAAGCGAATCGGTAAGGTTTGCAATAATGTCCTTTGCGATTGCATATATGTTGATGTTAACGCCGGGGATGCCTTTTCTTACATAATCAACATAGCCGTTGATGTTGTTGTTAACGATTTCGATTGCAAGTTTGTCTGACGGCTTAACGTCATCCCATTTATATGCTGCCGAAATAGTGGGAACAACGGCTTTTGAAAGTGTAAATTCAGAATAGCCTCTGATGATTTTGGCTGCGTGAGTTCCTGCAACCTTCATGGCATCGCTGATGGTTTCCTCTGCACCGTCCCATCCTGCAATTTCTGCAAGCGGAACACTTGAGAATACTTCGTTTAAGAAATAGAATTTAAGGAAGTTTGAGAATCTGCCGTCTGCCGTAACAGCGGGAACAGAACCAACACCGTTTATAAATTCTTCTTCTGTAATCTTTGCAGCCTGCTCTTTAAGGAAATCTGTTTCCTTTGTTTCTGCGGGCTTTACTATACCTTTTGCGGCAACCAAATCTGCCACTCTGTTTTTAATGGCTGTGAAATCCTCTGCGGTGAATTCGCTTTGGAACATCCACTTTGTTGCTTCGTCTTCCGAAGGTACTGAGCCGAAAACATCAAAAATGTTATCAGACCAAACAAAGCTGGTTTCATAAAGCGCATAGTAGAATGAATCCGTTGCAGCGTCTGCAGGGAATACACCGCCGGTTAAACCTGCAAATACATCATATGTAAGGTCTTCTTGCTTACATACATCATAGAAATATTCGCCCGGCTGAACAGTAAAGGTGGTGATACCGCCGTCGCTTACTGTTATTGCTTCGCCGCTGAGATTTGTTAAAACAGCAGTGAGAGTGGCGTTTTTGCTTCTGATAGGCTGATTGTAATACCAGAATGCAGCCTCGCCGAGTGACGGGTTTTCGCTGATAGGAGCATTAACTGCTTTACAAAGTGAAACAACCTTGTTGATGAATGCGGCAACATTTGCATCACTTGAAGCATTGATTTCGCTAAGCTTTTTGCCGCTGAAGCCGTTGCCCTGTGCAACAACATCCTTTGCGTTTGCAAGCGAAGCGGGAATCTTTGTGATTGATCCGCTGAGTCCTGCGTTAAGAGCCTCTGCAAGCTTGCCGGCATCATCTGCCGTGTAGCAGGAAGCACTTAAAAGATAAGGTGCAAAGTAATCAACCTTATTGTTAACTGCAAATTCGTTTTCTTCAAACTGACTGCCGCCGATTACCTGAGTTCTTACATACTCTTCAACCGTTGCGAAATCTGAGTCAACAGATAATTTTGCAACTGTGAAGGCTTCATCGAAAGCTTTAAGCAAATCAATAAGAACAGCCTTGGTATCTTTGCAGTAGTTCTTTAAATCTTTATCATCTGCTTTTTCATTATCCATGCAGAATTGATAAAGGTTCCAGATGCTCATCGGTGCTGCCGCATCATTAAGGTAAGCATATTGAACATATGCAAACTTTACGGCATCAAGCTGATCTGATTCTGCAACATCGTCTCCGATAATGCCGGCATCAAGAAGAATGTCCTTGATAACCTCATCGGTAACAGAGCTGCTGCCCATGAGCTTGATGAGCGCCGGAGAAAGTTGTGCCAAAAGCTCGTAAATCGGCTTATCTGAAGCACAAACTTCATCTACGTTAACACCGAGACCGGTAAGCTTATCGCCGAGAAGCTTAATGATTTCGGGAGCGTAGGTGTTGATAAGGTTGTTAAGCGATTCGTATGTAATATCAACCGCTTTACCCTCATCGGTAACATAGGTGAAAACATCATCGTTCTTATCGGCCGCGAAAGCACTCATGCCGACTGAACAAGTTGTTATCACCATTACCACAGCCAAGAGAAGGCTGAGTAATCGTTTGCTCGTTTTCATAATCATCTCTCCTTTTTTATGATTTGGGAACATAAAACATGCCCTCTGTAAGCGCACAGGCAACTGCTCGGGGAAAATTTGTTAATGAATTTGTGAATAAATCATTAACAAACATGCCCGCAGGGCGCAAAATACCCACGCGCACGAACAATACAATATATTTATACCAAATATAAAAGAGGAAGTCAACACCTTTTTTTGAAATCTTTAACAAACTGTGAACAAAAATGAACGCTCATATGTAAATCATCCCCTAAAAAGAAACAAAAAATGGTTTGTCTTTCGTTACGCCTGCATAAAAAAAGCCGAAAAAGCGGACTGCTTCAGGTCAAGCAAACAGCCTTTTTTGAATTGTTGAATTTTGAAAAAAATTGCAAAAAAATATACAATATGTTGTTGTGTAAAGGGCTTCACATTTACGAAAACTACCCTCTGTAAAGGGTTACGAAGTTGTTACAAAGTAAATTTTCTGTAAGAAATGTATGAACAAATTGTAAATTTTTCGGTGTTTATTTTGCACAAATTGCCGTTTACAATTTCGTCAAAAACGCCGAAAAAGCCGTTTCGCCTTTGTTAATATTGACTTTTGTTTTGCCTTGTGTTTTAATATTTAATGAATGGAGTAGTATTCGCTTTTGTAAATATCTGTTCGCATTGAGGCGTTGCAACGCACGCTTCCGCTCTGTGTGGATTGCCCATGGGTCAGAGAGTCGGTGTGTGAACATTTTATGAATGAAACTTCATTGCGTTTAAAAATTTTCACGGAGGTAAAAATTGTGAAAACAAAATTTGGCAAGAAACTGCTTGCTTTGTTTCTTGCAGCAGTAATGGCGCTCACCGCATTTTCAGGCGCATTTTCTGCTTTCGCAGCCTCTTCCGACCCCAAATATCACGATGAAGCGCTTAAAGCCAATGCTTTGGCTTGGGTTGAGCTTAATGACGAGCAAACCTGTGCAGCTCTTCTTGATTATTTGGACGACATCCTCTATGATCTTAAAATGCCGGTTTCATTAAGCGGCAACTACGTTGTAGTTTCCGTTAATTTGAACGGTACTCTTGACAGTGTCAGCGGTCTTCTTGATATAGTTGATCAGCTGAAGCCAACTGTTGATCAGGCAAACGGCTTGGGTAAGGATCTTAAAAACATTACTCTCAGCCCTCTTGCAGGATTGTCTTACACTAAGGTAGACGGCGGCTATCCGGCTTGCGGCAAGGACTACAGAGCTAATAACTCTGCAAAGAGCATTGTTAAAGCCATTTTGAATGTTCTTTATAACAATGTTTCTAACTGGGACGGCGGCCACGCTGTTATTAACCAGGTTCTCAGAGGTACTTTAAGCCTGCCTCTTAACCTTAACCTTTACAGCATCCTTAACAATGCTGCAAAGCTTGGTATGAAAGACGGCTATGAGAAAAACCTTGTATACAATATTATTGTAAAACTCCTCACCGAGTCTACCACATGGTACACAAGTGATGAAGCCACTAAGATGTATAACAACGAAGCAGGCTATGATCTTGATACCATGCTTTTCAGATCTTTGCAGGATGAGCTCCTCAAGAAGATCAATGTTAATGTAACTTATGCAGACGGCACAAGCTCTCAATCCCGCTTTGCTGCCGGCCAAAAAGACACCGGCCTTTGCTACACACCGGACGGAAATGTTTATCTCTTCCAGTATGATTCAAACGGCGACGGTGCAGATGATGCAAATCTTACATTAACTCCGGGCACATCGCTCTTCAAGTTCTCTTATGATGCTTTGGGCATTGCTTGGAAAACCGTTCTTCAGCCTACTCTCAGGCTTTTGAACAACGCCATAGCCGATTATGACTGGGATTACGTTCAGTGGTTCCTCGGCCAGGGCAAAACTTGGGATTATTCAAATCCCGCAAACAACTATTCCGAAGCAAATGTTAAGGCATGGGCTCAGGAATATAAGCTTGATCTTGATCAGGTTAAGGCAAATCTCACCTTTGACAGAAGCGCTGTAGCAGACGCTCATAACAATTGGAGAGATATTGATTCTACTCAGCTCTTCAACAAGCTGCGCAGAAGCCCGCTCATGGTTTATTACTTCAAGAGCGAAACCGGTCCTCTTAATACAAACCTTAAGTGCACCGGCACCTCAAACCTTGATAGCTTCATGGCAAATGATTACGGCAATTATGATAACATTCTTGCCGGCCTCAATGATTTCCTTATCGCAGCTGTTAAGGATTTCTTACCTGATTATTCAGGCGCATCTTCACTTCAGAAGATCAACACAAATGACGCTAAAACAATTGGTAAAACTCTTGTTTCCAATGCACTCAAGGTTATCCAGTATGTTGGCGATGCAACCGATAAGAACATCCTTTCTTCTTTCTATCAAAAGAACGGTGAATCTGCTGCTCTTTCAGAGTCTAATCTCGAAGGTGCAATGATTCCGCTTCTTATTGCTTGCCTCCAAAACAATATTAAGGATCTTAAACCGATCCACCTTGATAAGTGGGATAAATGTGACGACGCTGAAGGCGTTGCAGGAATTATCCTTCAAGAGCATCTTGCATATATTCTTCCTCAGAACGACTATTCTCAGTTCGTTACTGTTGGCTCAGACGGTTATTATGATGTAACCATGGAAAGCATTTATGCAATGTGCCGTGATGCAGTCGGCTATGTTATGATGCAATATGTTCCGATTACCGATAAAAAGGGCAGCGCATGGAGCATCTATAATGTTAAGGGCGTTGAAACATACGAACAGCAGGTTGCAGCAGGCACAGATATCTTCAGCATCCTTAATTCCGTAATTGCATACTATGCAAACGATAAGGGTGTTGCTTCTCTCCTTGGTTGTTCGGATAATTCGGGTAACAGCTTAATTACCCTTGATAACACCCTTTGGAAGAATATTGATATCATCGCAAACAAGCTTCTTCCCGTTATCGGCGAACTTCAGTTCGGCAGCGCAGCAAAGCGCGGCCAGTGCGATTCTTATGCACTTATTATGGACGATGTTGTAACAGGCGCCCTTAATATTGCAAGCACTCACGAAGTAGACGGCGAGCAGCTCGGCGGTGTAACAAACTTCGTTTACAGACTTGCAACAATCATTAACGCTCCTTCAATTGCAACTAAGGGCGTAGACCTTACGGTTTATGATGTTCTTAAAGAGCTCTTGAACGGCCTCCTTAATGCACGCAGCAAGAATCAGCCGCTGTATGGCAAAAACATTATCCCGGATGCAACCGGCGAAAATGCTAATAAGCCGTTCCACACCCTTGTTCAGAGCAGCGTTATTGCAGGTACTTCAAGCGACGCTTCTAACTTCGGCGTTCTTTCAAGCGCTATTGTAAACCTTGTTCAGTTTGCAGGCGTATTTACCACCTATCCGGACACTGTTTGGAAGGGTGCAATGTTCGCAGTTCAGGCAGTTGCAAACTTTGTTAACGGCTTCCTTCCTCAGCTTCAAAGCTATAAGGTAGGCAACCTTGATTCCAAGCTTGCAACAAATGCAACAACCGGCTACACAGCAGGCAGCGAACTTCAAAACACTATCAACCTTGAAAACCTTGGTAAAGGTATCAACCGTTTCACAATTTTGACAGACGGTTCTACCGAGCGCCTCGGCCGTTCTTGGATCAAGATCAAGAGCGTTCAGGCTGATAAGGGCACATGGACCTTCACAGGCGACACTTCCGCCACCCTCGATCCTGAGGCAAGAGGTTCCATCGGCGTTAAGGGTTCACTTTCGGCAAGCGATCTTGGATCTGCAAACGCAACCGCAGTAACATTCACTGTTACATATCAAATCGTTAATGAATCCGGTCAGGCTTATTCTTCCGAATATGCAAAAGATTTCAGCAGAACAATGAACTACTATGTATCTGCAGAGAAGGATCTTTATTCTCAAACATATAATTCTTCAACAACCGGCTTCGTTGATAATATTACCGCTGCTAATAAGAAAGGCGCAACATCCACCTCAACTAACTTTATCAACGGTAACTCCAGAAAGGGCGACTTTATTGTTGTTCCCAACAATATCGCTGTTTCAACCGCAGCACCTGAAGCTGCTGTAAATTCAACTGCTTACATGGTTAAGAACGCAGGCACAAACATGAGATTTGAAGCTTACATCACTGTAGGCGGTCAAGAATATGTTGCCGTAGCCTGCAACCCTGCAACAGGTGATCTTGTAAACACAGATTGGTATGATTACTATCAATATGAGTACACCGTTCAAAAGCTTGAAGACGGCACTGAAATTAAGAATATCGTTTATGATGAAAACGGTAATCCTAAGGGCGCTTGGGTAACAGCTGCAGATAAGCTTCTCAGCAGAGCTGACGCTGTAAACCTTGTTGCAACCGATAACACAGTTCCCGAATGCAGGCAGCACGTTGTTTGCTCTTATGATGCAATCACAACTTCCGGTGTAAACGGATTCACTCCTGCAACAATCCTTGCAGACAGAAATAACGACGGTTCTTATAACTGCGTTTATGTTTCAACAAACGGCTCGGGCGATTACAGCTCGGCTATCAATAAGGGCAACAAGGCAAGCGCTTCTGCTTCCACAGGTTGCCAGGGCCTTGTATTCTCATTCAACCCGGGTTCAATGCCTGCAACCGGCAAGATGAACTTCATCGAATGGGATAAGCAAAACAGTGTTAAGCAGGGCCGCAGCGATGTTAAATTCCGTGTTGTAACAAATAAGGGATTCGACCTCGTAACAAATCTTATCGTCAGCGATCTTTCCGATGTATCAACTTCAGAAGCTCTTTACAACACCGGTGCTGCATTCTTGAATGACTATTCATCAGCTGATGTTAAGCCTTCACAGCACTATGATTACTACAGAGAAGCAGTTATGCAGGCTCTTGCAACAACTGCAACCGTTCTTACCGCTGATAACGCAGGCAAGCTCGGCTCTCAGAAAGCAAACTTTGCAAAAACTTCAAACACAACTAACGTTGTGGGCGAATTGGCTTATGCTCCTGCAACAGCAGATGTTATGAGCGCTGCAAACTTTGTAGGCCTTAAGGCTTCTGCAATCGTTAAGGATGGCGTATACTATCTTACTCATTACACCGATGCAAACGGTGAAGAAGTATATGCTAACCCGATTTACGGCAACACCAAGATCACTGATTCTGATGTTTCCGCAACTACTGAAACCGTTTCCGTAATGGTTAACGGTTCTGCAACAGACCTTCCTGTTAGCACTGTTAAATCAACAGGCGTAAAGGTTGTTAAGGTTGAAGGTGCATGGCATTTGGTTAATGATGCCGCTTATGAAACCGAGTGGAAGGATGCAGGATCCGGCACAGCTCCTTATTTTGAAGCTCCGTATCTTACAACAACCACAACTCAGCTTAAGAACAGCGCCGGCAATCTTCTTTACAATGCTGTTGAATACACACACAATGATGCCAACAACAAGGCTGTTACCGCTTCCGATGAATGGGTTGTTATGTATGCAAATACAGAAAACAAAATCGTTCCCGGTGCAACCACAAGAGGCACTGTTGCTGCTGTAAACGATAAGGTAACTTATGCAAGAGAAATTCTTGATGCAGGCCTTAACGTTGGTGCTGCTCAGGACGTTTATAACGACGTTTATGTTCTTAGAAACGGCCTTGAAAGTGTAAACTTTGATGTTGTTAAGTATGAGCAGATGGCTACTGCAGGCCGTGATGCCGAATCACTTATCAATATTGATCTTTACAGAAATTATACTTACACTGATCAGTCCGGTGAAACTGTTAATGCATTCGGCACAGTTGATTCCAAGAAGGATGATGCTCTTGCTGCTTACAATGCACAGAACGGCACTCACCTCACTTACAGAGATCTTGTTGCAACTGTTGATTTCGCTAAATCAGTTGTTACATCAACCGCTTCAAACTTCGCCCTTATAGAAGCTCGTCGTAACTTCAACGACTACATGCTTAAGGTTCTTGAGCGCGGTTATGTTCCGAATCAGCTTGAAAAAGAAATTCGCTGCGCTGCTGCAGGTAAAAACAGCACAGGTGATGCTTCACTCAGCATTTCTGATATCGATGTTGATTCCACAAACTACACTTATTCTGTTGGTTCAAACACTTACACTGCTGCTTCCAACCCGGATGGCGTAACCTATTCGGATGCAAGCTGGCAGGCATTCATCACTGCTCTTGATGATGCAGTTGATGTTGTTAACTTCCAGTCCGGCCTTTATAAGCACGGTTCACTTGCTCCTTATGTTCCGGAAGATAAGGAAGGCTACACTCTCAGCATTTCAAATCTTTTCTCAATCAGACAAAAGCTTATGCTTGCTGAAAACGGCCTCACAGAAGCTTCCGCTGAACCTCCGGTTGTTGAAACCGGCCACAGCGTATCTGCTTATATCGGCGCAATGTCCGCACCCACAGATGCTGCAGGTAAGTATGCAGTAACAGGCGCTGTTGTTTCAATCGAAGCAAACGGCAAAACCATTACCGCAACCACCGATGATGCAGGTAAGTTCACTCTTACCAATGTTCCGGATGGCACTTACACAGCAACCGTAACCTATAAGTATGGCTTTGACAGAACCTTCACCATCACCGTAAAAGGTGCTGATGTTAATTCTGCAACCATGGTAGGCATCGTTGCTTGCAACTGGGATGGTAACACAATCGTAAACGCAAAGGATAAATCAACCTACTTGGCTGCTGCCGGCACAAGAGAAGGCGCTGAAGGCTATGATGTTGGCGTTGACCTTGACAGAAACGGCACCATCAACACCAAGGATAAGGCAATTTATCTTGCATTTGCAGGTCTTAAAACAACCGACATCACATATGCAGATGTTACTGTTAAATAATCAGGTTTAACTGACTTCTGAATATATTAAGGCATTCGGCAGGGAAACCTGCCGAATGTCTGCTTGCAATTCGCGCTAAGCGAAAATTTTAATAACGGAGAATTATTAAATGCAGCTCGAAAAATTCAAAAGGATAATATCGGTTGCATTGGCATCCGTTCTTACCTGCGCTTTATTCATATCATGCATTTCTGCCGGAGCGGCAGAGGAATACACTTCCTCAATAGGCACTCAAAAGCCGGTTATAACGGCTGAATACAGAGATGCTTCCGGCAATGTGGCAGATGGCAATGCGCTTTCTGCCGGCACATATGAAATGGTGCTGCGTGTTGATGATCTTGCTTCAATTTCTCAAATGCAGTTCACCGCTTCTTATGATGCAAATGTGTTGTCTTTTTCAAATGGAATTTTGCCGCTTGCAACAGACAGCAGCCTGAATTTAAATGCGGTTCATCTTGAATCGGCAAACGGCTCGTTTGTGTTTGCTTATAATTCGGGCAATTATGATTCTTGTTCGGTTTTGCCGGATAATGGCGCAGAATTGGTTAAGATTAGTCTCACGGTGTTGGGCAGCGCAGTGGATACCACAATTGATATAAATTCTGCCTTAACCTTAGATACTAATCCAAACCGCACTTTTATAGAAGTAGATTACAGGGATGCAACCGTTTCAGGTTTGTCCCGTGTCTATAAATGCTATGCTTTAAGCACGGCAGATGATTTCACGGGAGAGGTCTTTCCAATGGAATGTGATCTTTCTCCCGAAATATCAAATGGCTATTCGGTATCTGCATACATCGGCGCATTAGTTTCGCCGAATGAAAAATATGGTTCTTATCCCGTAACAGGCGCACAGGTTTCAATTGAAGTCGGCGGCGAAACCTTGTTTGCGGAAACGGATGAAACAGGGAAATTCACTTTTCTTAATGTTCCCTCCGGGTCTTACACGGCAACGGTTTCCTATAAGTACGGCTTCACTCGCACGTTCACCGTTAAGGTGGAAAATGCCAATGTTGAATCCGCAATCTTGGTTGGCATTGTTGCTTGTAATTGGGATGGAAACACTATGATCAATGCAAAGGATAAATCAAAATATTTAAGCACTCTTGGCTTAAGGGCTTCTGATGCAGGATATGATGTTGGCGTTGATATAGACAGAAACGGAACCATAAACGCAAAGGATAAGCAAATATATCTTGCTTTTGTGGGATATAGCTCTGATCTCATTACTTACGCAGACACTGTTATTAGCTAATGGAGGTAATTCAATGAAAAGATTGAAAAAAGCTTTGGCTGTTTTGCTTTCTGTATTGATGGTTGCTTTCAGCTTCCCTCTCACCTCGTTCGCACTTCCGAACCCGAATAATACAGACGGCAGATACAGTTACGATGATGACGTAATAGTTCACACATATGTTGTGGATTATGACGGCACCGATTCTTGGGGCTACAACTCAAATGACTACTTTGATAATCATGATGGTGCGGGTGAAGTTCCGACTTATGATTTGAAACATTTGAAAAAGTCAGACCTTGCTTCCGCAGACGGCACATTTGCACTTGTTGTTACAGTTGAAAATGTTGACACTGCAGACTGCCTTTCAATGATTTGGAGCTATCCGAAAGGTCTTGCAGACAATGATGTTGTACCTGCAAACTATTCAGGCAAAAGAGATAAGCTTACAACAGGCGAAGCTGCCGGTAGGTCTTGCGTTCTTGCAACATGGGCAGATTCAGACACTTATATTGATGCTTCTGATACAAGCGGTATCAATATTGCCGCAATGAAGCAAACTCTTGCTGTTATTCTTAACAGGACTCCTCATGAGCCCTGGCCTAATTCTTATCAGCAAGATTCGGAAAATCCCGATTCAGTTTTCAAGGGTCAAATGCTTGCAGTATTCGGCCTTCAAATGAAGACAGATGAAGTTGATTTAACTCAGGCACTTGCTCTTAAACAAAATTCAGGTGATACATTTATTAACACAACTCCCGGCTCTGATGATAAGGACCTTGTTGTTTATAACTCACTTAATGATATGGTTACAGGTCCCTCTCCAAGAACTCAGTTCATTATGCCCGAGTGGGGTCTTCAGCCTGAAGAAACTTCAACAGATGTAACTTATACTTACAACTATGTTGGCGGCAAGAGCACAACTGTTACTGTTCCTGCCGGTCAAACACCAACAGCTCCGGAGAACACACCGGCAGTCGGACCAACATCTGACAAAGCAGGTAAACACACCACCAAGACTTATTCTTGGCCGGATTTCGTTGAAGGCACAACAACCTATGATGAAATCGAAACAGTAAACACCGTTTCTTGCGCGGATACAATGGTAGAAACCGAAGCTGCAGTTCCCGCAACTCACACAACACCTGGTAAAACAGCTGTTCAAAAGTGCTCTGTTTGCGGCTACACCACAGGCGGCGAGGTAATTCCTGCAGATCCAAGTGCTCATGTTTGGACTGTAACAAGCGAAACCGATTCAACCTGCACAGTTAAGGGCGAAATTCACTACAGCTGTGTTTGCGGTGAAACAAAGACAGATTATAAGGATCTTGATCCTAACAACCATACAAATATCGTAACAGACGATGCTGTTGCTGCAACTTGCGTTGCAACCGGTTTAACAGCAGGTTCTCACTGCGCAGATTGTAATGTTGTAATCGTTGCTCAGCAGCAAACTCCTATTGATAAGACCAACCATGTTGGCGAAATCAAAACAGGCGTTAATGCTAAGGAAGCAACTCGCGGCGAAGACGGCTACACAGGCGATTCTGTATGCGCAGCTTGCGGCGATGTTGTTGCAAAGGGTCAGGTTATCCCTGCAACAGGCGTTATGATCACTGTTAATGCTTCCGATAAGGGCACAACAACTCTTAACGGCGAGGCTACAACGGGCGCAGCTCAGAAGGTTGCTTATGAGAAGGAATACACCCTCACCGCAACTCCTGCTGCAAACGCTAAGTTTGTTGGTTGGGAAGTAAACGGCAAGCTCGTTTCTAACCAGGCAACTTACACAACTGCTGCTTTCGCAGATGTAACTTACACACCTGTATTCGCAGCAGATGAGGCTAAGGCATTCAACGTAACATTCGTTGACCAGTTCAACAATGTTATTGCTAAGATGAGCAATACTGAAGTTGCTGCTCTTGATGCAATGCCCACACCTTATGAATATAAGGGCTTCACCTTCAAGGGCTGGAGCATGGATCTTGATGCAGTTAAGGCTCTCCAGGGTGCTGCAACAGTAGTTGCTTCTTACTCTAAGGATGAGGCTGCTTCTTACACTGTAACAGCTCCGGAAGGCTGCACAATTGCTGTTGCCGGCCAGGATATGGGCACAACGGCAACTGTTTCTCATGATGCTAAGGTAACTGTTAAGGCAGCTAACGAAGGCACATGGAAGATTAACGGCAAGGATGCCGCTTACGGCAGCGAATACACATTCTTCGTAACAGCTGATGTTAATGTTGAATTTGTTGAAGGCGCTGTAACAGCTCAGCCTGTTGTAACTGCAGTTGCAGCTGAAAAGCTTGCTGCAAACAAGGCAAGATTCCTTGCAACACGTTCAGTTCCCGAGGATTACAATCTTCTTGAATCCGGTTTCGTATTCGGTAAGGATGTTGCAGATTCTGCAACTCTCGTTCTTGAAAATGTAGGCAACGGTGCTTACCTCTACAAGAACAGCAACACCGCAGCAGACGGCCAGTTCGCTCTTACTCTTAAGACAACAGCTGCATCTGTTACGGCTCGTGCTTACATCATCGTTGAAAAAGCCGGTGTAACACAGGTTATTTACGCAGAACCTCAAACTGCTTCTCTCAGCGCTTAATTAGTTTAAGCAATGTTTACGGCAGGGTTCAGGCTCTGCCGAATCCATAAATTAAACGGAGGTCTTTCACAATGAAAGAAGTTTACACAAAGCCCGTTGTAGAAGTTGAACAGTTCCTCTCTGTTGATGTTATCACAACATCCACAGAAGAAGGCTACATTGAATTCTAATTAGCTTCTGCAACATATTTTCCGATATCCCGCAACGATATCCTCGGAATATATAAATTAAATCGAAAGATTTGGGAGGGCGCTTCGGCGCCCTCTTTTTTTGTGCCCTTTTTCAGAAAACCATTTGCTAAAAAGCTTTTTGTTGCCCAAATCTGCCGCTGCCGCGCTAAAGAAAAGCTCTGATTTGGGCGCACTGCATAATAAGTAATTGATTTTGCTTTGCGGATTTGCCCGGTGCAATATTAAAAAATCCGGTTGATGCGCAAATGCTAAGGGCTTTTGTTAATGCGCATCGAACAAATCAGCTTGCTTAAACTGCTTTGCTCTCAAAAATCAAAAAAGATAAATGATAAAGCATAATTTGCAAGCAGGCTTACCGTATGCACGGCAAATCAACACGCAATTTGCTGCCTGTCTTATTTTGAGTGCTTATTTTTTATAAAGTGTGCGCCAAGGGGGGCGCATTTCATAAAGAAAAATGTTGTTTCCGCCTTCCATTCGTTGCCCGTTTGTTCCGCTTCGGCGGCAAAAAATTGCGTGTTTTGAAAAGCAATTGCATAAAATCAAAACCGCTTCTTCAGCCACCGAATTTTGCTGTGTGCCGCTTGACCTTGCAGTGCGTTTATGATAAAATAAAAAAGCGGCAAATGCCGCCTTGCTCCTGCACGGCTGCGCAGGGCTTGCATTATTTATTTCGCAGCCGGAAAGGTTAATGCGCCTAATGGCAAATAATAAAAAAGCGGTAAAAACCGCTTCTGTTGATAAGCAAATCATAAAACAGTCTTTTAAAGATATGGTAAAAAGAAATAAAGGCGGCGTCATTGCTGTTGCCGTGATTTTTGTTGTAATAATTGCCCTTATAGTGGTTGCTTCCTGTATGTCTACAGACAGTAATCAGTATAAGCTCTTCAATATGTTTGTGCCGTCTAAGCTTACGGATGAAGTAACGGGAATCACTTTCTATGCAGAAAAAAACCCCGATTTTGTTTATGATGCCGAAACAAGCAATGTGCTTAATTCAATGAAATATTATTATTATCCGAACGGCGATACTTCTCACGAAAAAATATATATTTCAAACGGCACTTTTTATTCTGAAGATAAAGGCACCGTTCATGTTGATTTGGGCTTTACCTTTGCTGCTTTGCAAAAAGTTAATAAAATCAAAACCGGCCTTGAAATAGGCGCAGGTGTTCTGGCAGCAGTTGTTGTGGCTGTTCTTGTTTGGCTCTATTATCTTTCTTTCAAAAGGCAAGAGCAGGAAGAAAAAGAAAAAATCAGAAAGCGCTATAATAGAAAGCCAAAAGAGATTAAAGGCAAATCAAATAAATAATAAAATATTAAGCAAAGGAGTCGCTGTGCAAAGCGGCGCACTCCGTAAAGAATAATTGCTCAATAAATCTAAATAAACGGCAAAATCTGCGTTAAAATTGCAGCGAAGTCGGTTGGCTGCCATGTAATTTATGCCGTGCCTTTATGGCCTTTTTGATTTTTGAGTGCAAAGCAATTTAAGCGAAATGATTTTGTTCGCAGTGCATTAACATAAATCTGCCAATACGCAAGTGTTGGCAGATTTTTTTAATTGTGCAACGGCAAAACTCGAAAAGCTTAAACCTCGTTCTTTTGCGGAGTGCGCCCCAAGCGCCTCCTTTTATTTTTTTTGCGGGAATTTATTAAGCTGTTTTTTCGGCAAGCCGTTCACGGCACGGTTTAAAATATTTGCACCGCACGAATGCAAATTATATTTAAAAACGGCGCACTTGGCAGTTGCAGATAAATATGTGTGCTTTTGCCTGAAATATGCCTTTTGGCTCACCAATCAAAAGTTTTTGAAATGCGCCTAAATCATGTTTTCGGCATAGAAATAAAAAAGCAGCCGGCGAAAACCGCCGACCGCTTAAAAATTTCAGTTGATTTTACTTTCTGTTTTATTAAACAAGCTTTCTGCCCATCAAAACGCCGTGAACGGAAGCCATCATCAAGCCTCTTGTCCATCCGCTTGAATCGCCAAGGCAATGCAATCCCTGAATGTTTGTGTTGAAATCCGTATCCATCTTAACTCTGTTTGAATAAAACTTCAGCTCAGGGCTGTAAAGCAGGGTTTCGTCTCCCGCAAAGCCGGGCACAACATGGTCCATTGCGTGAATAAAGTTGATGATGTTGGTCATTGCACGATAAGGCATTGCCGCCGTGATGTCTCCTGCAACCGCATCGGGAAGAGTGGGGCGCAGGTTGCTTTGCGAAAGCTCCTTTTGCCAAGTGCGTTTGCCCTCAAGAATATCACCGAAGCGCTGCACAAGAATATGGCCGTCGCCAAGCATATTGGTAAGCTCGCCAACCTTTTGCGCATATGCAATCGGCTGATTAAACGGCACCGAAAAATTGTGAGAGCATAAAATTGCCAGGTTTGTGTTTTGGCTTTTAAGCTCTTTATATGAATGGCCGTTAACAACGGCAAGGTCGTTATCATAATTTTCCTGCGCCACAAAGCCGCCGGGATTTTGGCAGAATGTGCGCACCTTGTTTTTAAACGGCTTCGGATAGCCAACAAGCTTTGATTCATAAAGCACATCGTTGATTTTTTCAATAATTTCGTTGCGCACTTCAACACGAACACCTATGTCTACCGTGCCGGGCTGATGGGCGATACCGTGGTCTGCGCAAAGCTTTTCAAGCCAATCCGCGCCTCTTCTGCCTGTGGCAACAACGGTGTCTGCCGCATAAATTTCCTCGCCGTTTTCAAGGCGAACACCAAGGCATTTTTCGTCTTTCAAAATCAAATCGCTGCATTGGCTGTCAAACAAAATATCAACACCCTGCGCAATCAAATATTTTTCAATGTCAAAATAAAGGTCGTGTGCCTTTTCCGTGCCTAAATGGCGGATCGGGCAGTCAACCAATTTAAGACCTGCCTGAATTGCACGCTTGCGGATCTCCTTAACCTCTTCTGTGTTGCCGATTCCCTCAATATGAGTGTCTGCACCGAATTCAAGGTAAATCTTATCCGTGTAATCAATAGTTTCCTGAGCCAAGTCCTCGCCTATAAGCTCTGGCAAATTGCCGCCCACCTCATAGGAAAGTGAAAGTTTACCGTCCGAAAACGCACCTGCTCCGGAAAATCCTGTTGTGATGTGGCAATAGGGCTTGCAATTCATGCATTTGCCGGTAATTGCCTTGGGGCATTTTCTTTTTTCAACGGATTTGCCTTTTTCAATTATTATAATGCTTTTTTTGCTGCCTTTTTTTATCATTTCGATTGCGGTAAAAATACCGGCAGGGCCTGCGCCCACTATTGCAACATCATATTTTTTCATAATTTCACCATTTAAAAAATATTTAAGCATAAAATTAGCTGCCTTTGCATTCCGTTGAACTGAGGAATACCTGGCAGCTTTGCTTACGGCTATATAATATCATATCTTATTTTACTTGTCAAACCCCAAAAGGTGTGATATTATTGTATGCGAAAAAGTTTGGCGTTTTTTTGCGCAGAAACGGGGGAAACGAATATGAAAGAATATAATGTGCTGCAATACGGCGCCGCCGGAGACGGCAAAACAAATGATGCCTTTGCAATTCAGCACGCAATTGATGATTGCGCAAAAAGCGGCGGAGGCACGGTTGTGCTGCAAAGCGGCTTTGTGTTTTACAGTGATTCGGTGCGCCTTAAAAGCAATGTTGATTTGCACATTCAAAAGGGTGCGGTGCTTAAAGCCACTTCTAATATAGATGGCTATATTCGCCCCAATAAGCTGATAAATGACCCAAAAACGGCACTTATCGGCAACCCTGTAACCGGCAAGCCGAGCTTTGTTTTTATCTATGGCTTTGAGGCGGATAATTGCACAATCAGCGGCGAAGGCACTATTGATGCAAACGGCCACGCCTTTGTGCAGCGTAAAGACAGATATTATGTTACGGGTGAATTCTATCCCCGCCCAACGGTTATTTATATTGAAAAAAGCAATCATATCACTTTTAAGGATTTTGTGGTTAAGGATGCCCCGTTTTGGACTCTTCATCCGGCAGGCTGTGATGATGTGCTTATAGACAGAATCAGAATTTTAAATGATCTTGATGTTGCAAACAGCGACGGTATAGACCCCGATCATTGCTCAAATGTGCGCATTTTGGGGTGCCATGTAACCTGCGCAGATGATTGCATTTGCCTTAAAACCTCAAAAGGAAACAGTGAATACGGCCCAACAGAAAATGTTATTATAGATGGCTGCACGCTTGTGTCCACCTCCGCTGCAATAAAAATCGGCACGGAGGGAGTCGGCGATTTCAAAAACATCATTGTTTCAAATTGCACCATCAGCCGTTCAAACAGAGGCCTTTCCATTCAAATCAGAGACGGCGGCAATGTTGAAAATGTTTCCTATTCAAACATTGTTATCGAAACACGCCGCTTTTGCCCGGATTGGTGGGGAACGGCAGAGCCGATAACGATAACAAGCTTCAACAGAGATGAAAACACAAAAAGCGGCAAGGTTAAAAACATTCGCTTTTTCAATATCACGGCAAAGGGCGAAAACGGTGTTTTAATTCACGGCAGCCCGGAAAATCCGATAGAGGATGTAACATTTGAAAACTGCCGAATTTGCTTAACCAAAACAAGCAAATGGCCCTGCGGTGCTTATGATTTGCGCCCGTGCCTTGATTGGGGCGTTGAAAAATATGAAAACTCGGCGTTTTTTATAAGAAATGCCAAGGATATAACCGTTATGAAAACAAAAACCACTTGGGGTGCTCTTTGCGATGAATATGCAAGCGCAATTGATGCCAAGGATGTTGAAAATCTGGAGCTTATCAGATTTGAAGGCAGTGCGGCAAGGGCTCAGGCAGAAGATATAAGGCTTGAAAATGTGCGCCTTGTTAAGTGATTTTGCGTTTATTGCGATAATATAAATTATTTTAAGATTTCTTGATTTATCCTAATTTATATATTATTATATAATATATAGTGTTCTGAATATGAAAGTGCGGTTTAAATGAAAATACTTATTGCGGGGTTGGGGCTTATAGGCGCAAGCTTGGCCAAAACCATTAAGAAAAACACAAATCATTATGTAATGGGCTGGAACAGAACGCAATCCGTTTCCGAAAAGGCGCTTGAGGACGGCGCCGTTGATGAAATCGGCGATCTTTCCGAGCTTATCCCAAAGGCAGATATCACCTTTGTAAATTTCTATCCGGATGCGATTGTTCCTTTTATAGAAGAGCATAAATCGCTTTTTAAGCCGGGCAGTATTGTAACAGACAGTTGCGGAATTAAAACAAAAATATGCCGTACTCTTGAAAAAGAAGAATTCAACTTCAGCTTTATCGGCGCTCATCCCATGGCGGGCAGAGAGGTTTCAGGCTATGAAAACAGCCTTGCCACCTTGTTTGACAATGCATCGTTTATCTGCACCCCCACAAATGCGCCTAAGTCAAAAACAGATACTTTAACGGAGCTGGCCCGTGAAATGGGCTTTGCCCGCACGGTTGTAACAACGCCGGAGCACCATGATGAAATGATTGCGTTTACTTCGCAAATTGCGCATGTGCTTGCCTGCTCTTATGTGCTCAGCCCGCTTGCACCGATGCACACGGGCTTTTCGGCAGGCTCTTATCGTGATGTTTCTCGTGTTGCAAGAATAAACGGCGAAATGTGGAGTGAACTCTTCATTGCCAATAAAGAACCGCTTATTCGTGAAATAGACGATCTTGTTCAAAATCTTGAAAAATTCAGAGCGGCCATTGATAAAGAGGATTCGGCAGAGCTTGAATCGCTTATGGCAAGCGCAAATAAAATTAAAGAGGAGATCGGCTGATGCGAAAAATCAAGGTAAATGTCGGCACGGGTTATGATATCCTCATTGAAAGAGGGCTGCTGCAAAAATGTGCGGAATATGTTAAAGCCGCAGTTCCGCAGGCCGCAACGCTTGCTTTGGTAAGCGATGATAATGTGGCTCCGCTTTATATGGATTGCGTTGCAAATCAGCTTAAATCGCTCGGCTTTAAGGTTGTAACATATGTTTTTAAGGCGGGTGAAAGCTCAAAAAACACGGCACAGCTTATAAAAATCGTTGAATTTTTGGCGGAAAACGAGCTGAAAAGGAAGGATGCGGTTGTTGCTCTCGGCGGCGGTGTTTGCGGTGATATGGCAGGCTTTGCCGCAGCCGTATATTTAAGGGGCATAAAGTATATTCAAATTCCAACCACGCTTTTGTCGCAGGTGGATTCCTCGGTTGGCGGAAAAACCGCCGTTGATTTGCCGCAGGGCAAAAATCTGTGCGGCGCATTTCATCAGCCGGCATTGGTTATCATAGATCCCGATGTGCTCTCCACTTTGCCGCCGCATTATTTCAGCGACGGTATGGGCGAGGTTATAAAGTACGGCTGCATAAAATCGGCGTCTCTTTTTGATGCCGTTCAAAATCGTGATGCTCACGAATATATTGAAGATGTTATTTATGAATGTGTGGATATTAAAAGAGGCGTTGTGGAGCGAGACGAAAAAGAAGCCGGTGAAAGGGCGCTTTTGAATTTCGGCCACACGGCAGGCCATGCAATAGAAAAACTACATAATTTTACGGGCGTTTCTCATGGCGAGGCGGTAGGCATCGGCATGGTTATGATTTCAAAAGCAGGCGAGTCTGCCGGAATCACAGAGCCCGGCACGGCAGACAAAATTGCCTCGGTGCTGAAAAAATACAATCTTAAAACAGATGATGAAAACAGCCTTTCGGATATTATTTCCGCAATGGCATTTGATAAAAAGAGCACAGATGCCGGTATAAACTTTATTGTGCTTTCAAAAATCGGCAGCAGCTTCATCAAGCCTGTTGCCACGGCAGATATAAAGAAGCTTTTCGGTGTTGAATCTTAATTTTTGTGTGAATCGGGCTTTTATTGTGCCGGTGTTTAAGATTAAATTTGTTTTGTTGGGGCGGATGTTATGAAAACCGTGTTGTTAAAAAATTCAAAGCCAAACGGCACGGTAGTTGTGCCGCCAAGTAAATCTGCGGCTCACAGAGCGCTGTTTTGCTCATTTTTGGCAGGCGGCGGCAATGTGTCGCCGATTATAGATTCAAAGGATATGAAAGCCACCGTCGGCGTGCTTAATGCGCTGAAGGGCGGCGCTCAAGTTCTTGATTGCATTGAAAGCGGCTCCACGCTTCGCTTTGCGGTTCCGGTTGCGGCTGCACTCGGAAAAAGCGTTCGTTTTGTCGGCAGCGGTTTGCTGCCCCAAAGGCCGCTCGGCGAATATATTCGCCTTTTGCCGTTGCACGGTGTTTCGGTTAAAAGCGGCGGCGGATTGCCTCTTGAAATAAGCGGAAGGCTTCAAAGCGGCATTTATGAAATTAGGGGCGATATCAGCTCTCAGTATATCACAGGGCTGTTGCTTGCGTTGCCCGTGCTTAACGGGGATTCGGAAATCCGAATAACCACAGAGCTGCAATCGCAATCATATGTTGATATGACCTTGCGTGTGCTTGCACTTTACGGCATAGAGGTGCGTAAAACGGATTGCGGCTATTTTGTGCCGGGTAATCAGAAATATGAAAAAAAGAATTTAACGGTTGAGGGCGATTGGAGCCAGGCGGCATTTTTTATGAGCGCAGCGGCAATCGGCGGTGATGTAACCTTGCAGGGGCTTGATTATTCCTCGGCTCAGGGCGATAAGGCCGTTGTTGATGTTATGCGGCAGTTCGGCGCCGATGTTTTCGTCGGCGAAAACAGCGTTCGCTGCAAAAAAAATCGTCTTTGCGGCATTGATATAGATTGCTCCGATATTCCGGATATGGTGCCTGCAATTGCAGTTACCGCTGCATTTGCGCAGGGCAAAACCGTTATTCACGGAGCAGAAAGACTTCGGTTTAAGGAGTCAAACAGATTGGCGGCGGTTGTTTCCAATTTGCGGCTTATGGGCGTTGACGCTCTGGAAACGGCAGACGGTATGATAATTACTCCCTCGGGCAATGTGCACGGCGCAAGCCTTATGGGGTACAATGATCACCGAATTGTTATGGCTTTTTCGGTTGCTGCAATGTTTGCGGCGGCAGACACGGCAATTTCCGATGCCGAAAGCATAAATAAGTCATACCCGTCATTTTTTGATGATTACAACAGCGTGGGAGGAAAAGCATTTGTCTTCGATAACAGGTGAAAAAATCAAGCTTTCCGTGTTTGGCGAAAGCCACGGTTCGGCAATCGGCTGCGTTGTTGACGGGCTCCCTGCCGGAATTAAGCTTGATATGCAGGAAATAGAGCGTGAAATGGCTCGCAGAGCTCCGGGTAAAGATAAAACCTCAACTTCACGCAAAGAGGCGGATTTGCCTCGTATTTTAAGCGGCGTTTTAAACGGCACCACCACGGGTGCTCCGCTTGCAATGATAATTGAAAATACAAATACACGCAGCGGCGATTATGAAAATGTGCATCTTGTGCCACGTCCGGGCCACAGCGATTATCCCGCTTTTGTGAAATACGGCGGCTTCAATGATGTCAGAGGCGGCGGGCATTTCAGCGGCAGGCTCACGGCGCCGATAGTTTTTGCTGGTGCAATCGCAAAGCAAATTTTAAGAAAACATGAAATTTGCATCGGCTCTCATATTTTGCAAATCGGCAATGTTCATGATGATGCCATTGACCGTGTTAATATCTCCCCTAAAACGCTTGAGGGCCTAACTTATGACTTTTTCCCCGTTCTCAGAAAAGAAGCAGAGCAGGAAATGCGTGATTTTATTGAAACTGCTCGCCTTTCGGGCGATTCCGCCGGCGGTGTTATAGAATGTGCCGTAACGGGGATTCCCGTTGGCTTGGGGTCCAATATTTTTTCAACCGTTGAAAGCAAGCTCTCGGCAGCGCTTTTTGCAATTCCCGCCGTTAAGGGAGTTCAGTTCGGAGCAGGTTTCGGCTTTGCCGAAATGCTCGGCAGTGAGGCAAATGATCCTTATGAAATCAAAAACGGCAGCGTTGCTTTTAAGTCAAACAACAACGGCGGAGTGCTCGGCGGCATGAGCAGCGGCGCACCGCTTGTGTTTTCAATTGCCGTTAAACCCACACCCTCCATTTCTAAGGAGCAGGACAGTGTTGATTTGGCAACAATGCAAAATGAAAAGCTTGTAATTAAAGGCAGGCATGATCCCTGCATTGTGCCGCGTGCCGTTCCGGTGGCAGAAGCAACTGCGGCGCTTGTGGTTTTGGATTTGATTATGCAGGATGGTATAAAAGGATAATTGCTTTAATGGATTTACTTGATTTAAGAAAACAGATTGATGAAATTGATGAGCAGCTTATTCCGCTGCTTTTGCAAAGAATGGAAATTTCAAAAAAGGTGGCCGAATACAAGGTTAAAAGAGGGCTGCCTGTTTTGAATGAGCAGCGTGAGCGTGAAATTCTTGATGATGTGCAGAAAAAATGCGGCGAGCAGGGCGACACGGTTGCAACTGTTTTTGCAGCCACCATGGATGCTTCCCGTGCATTGCAGCACAAAATCATCGGCGGCGGCAAAGAGCTGAGAGAACTTATTGAAGCATCGGAATGTGAAAGCTTCCTTGCCCCAAACACAATTGTGGCGTGTGCCGGCGAAAACGGCAGCTATGCGGATAAAACCGCACTTTCGCTTTTTAAAAATCCTCAAATTAAGCATTACAGGTTGTTTGAAGATGTGTTTGAGGCGGTTAATAAGGGCGAGGCTCCGTTTGGCGTTATTCCGGTTGAAAACTCAACAGCAGGCTCCGTTCATGAGGCTTATGATTTGATTTTGAAATACAGATTTTATGTTGTAGGCTCCTATTCGCTTGAGGTTAATCATTGCCTTTGCGCAAAGCAAGGGGTTGAATATCAAAATATAAATGATGTTTACAGCCATCCGCAGGCGCTTTCGCAGTGTTCTGATTTTCTTAAAAACTTTGATTTTACGGGGATTAACTACACAAACACCGCAGCAGCGGCAAAGTTTGTTGCAGAAAGCCCCAGAAATGATATAGGTGTGCTTTGCTCTGAAGAGGCCGCAAAAAAATACGGCCTTAAAGTGCTTAAAGCCTCTGTGCAAAATGTAAGCAACAATAAAACAAGATTTATCGTTATCTCAAAAAAGCTGATAATTGAAAATAATGCAGATAAAATTTCTTTGATTTTTTCATTGCCGCACACCACGGGCTCACTTTATCGTGTGCTTGGCAGGTTTTCAATGGCAGGGCTCAATTTAACAAAAATTGAATCACGCCCAATCGGAAACGGCGATTTCAGCTATTATTTTTACATTGATATTATGGGCAATATTAAGGATGAAAAAACGCTTGATTTAATTTGTGCGCTTTCCTCCGAACTGCCCGATTTTACATTTCTCGGAAACTATCACGAGTATTGATTTTTTGAATCGGAGTGATGTGTGTGCGTAAAAGTAAGCGCCGCCAAACAAATTTAATATCTCTGATAATCGTGCTTGTAACGGTTGCCTGCATTGTGGCGCTTATTATTGCAATGGTGCATCAGGCAAGCCTTGAAATGCGATTTGATGCAATAATAAATTTTCTTAAAAAAATTGAAAAAGCGGTTGCGGGGCTAAACACGCACATGGAAATTTTGGCGTGCATTTTTGCTCTTTGGCTTGCAAAAACGCAGCTTCCTTTGCCGGTAAGCGTTCTTTCCATTATAGCCGGCATGGTGTTTCCGCTTTCCACCGCATTGATTATAAATCTTTTATGCAGCCTGATGTTTTTTGCTATAAAATATCAAGAGGGCAAATTCATCGGCGGCGGTTGGGCCATGATGATTTTGAATATTCATCAGGCTCGCTTTATAAAAAACTGGGTGCTCTTTAAGGGCAGCGGCAATCCCTATATTCTTGCCGTTTCCCGCCTTGTGCCCACTGTGCCTTTGGGCATGGTGTCAAAGCTTTACGGCTCTATGCATTATGATTTTATCTATTATATAATGCTTAGCCTTTTGGGCTTTTTTCCCCGCATTTTTGTTTACACGAAAATCGGCGCCGAAATATATAATCCTTTTTCAAAAATGTTTATAGCGCTTGCAATTTTAATTGTGGCGTTCACGGGAATTTCAAGCCTTATTTTCAATATTTTTTATGGCATTAAATCCCGCCAAATGAATCAAACTCTTTTGATTTATTCTCAAAAACAAAAGTATAAAATCGTGCTTTGATTTCAGCTTTGTGCAGTTAATTTTCAATTTGATTTGCACAGCCGAATCGGCCGTTTATTAAATATTAAGGAGTAAAAATTATTATGAAACCACAAGAACTTATTCTTGCCATTTCTGAAGGAAAAATGGATTCGCAGTTAAAGGCGGTTTATGTAACCGATTCAGAGGTTGAGCAGCAAAGAACCAGATATATTGATTTGGTTAATGAATTTGTAAGGGTGTTTGATGATGAAAGAGATGTTATCATCACCTCGGCTCCCGGCAGAACAGAAGTTTGCGGCAACCACACAGATCATAACAACGGCAAAGTGCTTGCCGCCTCAATAAATCTTGATGCAATTGCGGTTTGCGCAAAAAATGAAGACGGCATCGTGCGTGTTAAATCAAAAGGCCATTCAATGAATGTTGTGGACACAAGCGAGCTTTTGCCGAATGAAAAGGAATTCGGCCGCTCAACAGCCATGGTTCGCGGCGTTGTTGCAAAAATCGCAGGCATGGGCTATCAAATCGGCGGCTTTGATGCCGTAACAACATCCGATGTTATGGGCGGAAGCGGCCTTTCGTCATCGGCAGCATTTGAAGTTTTGCTCGGCACCACCGTTTCTTATCTCTATAATAACGGCACTATAGGCGCAGTTGATATCGCAAAAACAGCGCAGTATGCAGAAAATGTTTTCTTCGGCAAGCCTTGCGGATTGCTTGATCAAATGGCATCCTCCGTCGGCACATTCGTAACTATTGATTTTGAATCAACAGAAAATCCCGTAATTAAAAAAGTTGATTTTGATTTTTCAAAAAGCGGCCATTCGCTTTGCATTCTTGACACGGGTGGCAACCACAGCGATTTAACAGATGATTATGCCGCAGTAAGAGCCGAAATGGAAAGCGTTGCTCAGGCAATGGGCAAAACCGTGCTTCGTGAAATTAAATTTGAAGATTTCAAAAAGGCTGTTCCGGAACTTACTTCTAAAGTGAATGATCGTGCTTTGCTTCGTGCATTCCATTTTTATAACGAAAATCGCCGTGTCGAAAATGCGGTTTCCGCATTGGAAAATAATGATTTTGAATCGTTTAAGTCCACAATCACGGAAAGCGGCAGATCTTCATTTATGTATAACCAAAATGTTTACACCCCTAAAAATCCAACAGAGCAAAAGCTTTCGCTTGCGCTTTGCGTAACAGAAGATATTTTGGCAGGCAGGGGCGCATTCCGTGTTCACGGCGGCGGCTTTGCAGGCACAATTCAGGCATTTGTTCCCAATGATATTCTTGCCGAATATAAAGAAAAAACAGAGCAGATTTTCGGCAAGGGCAACTGCCATGTCCTTATTATTCGCCCCGTAGGCGGCACCCGTGTAATTTGATAAAGCTTTAAATTTCTTTGATTGTGGGGAAAGAATTATGAAATATGTTTTTATCGAAAATCCGATTGCAGGAAAAAAAGGCAAGCAGCTTCTTTTCAGGCAGGTTCAATCTGCTTTCAGAATGCTTGATGATGAAATGATTATTGAGGAAACACGCTATAAAGGCCATGCCAAGGAAATTGCGGCAGAATATGCCGCAAAATACGGCAAGGATTGCGTTATTGTTTCGTGCGGCGGAGACGGCACTATTCATGAAATAGCAAACGGACTTGCTCACACGGAAACCCCCATAATGATTTTGCCTTTCGGCACGGGAAATGATTTTGCCAAAAAGATTTACGGCAGCAAAAAGCTGGATGCGCTTAATGTTGTTAAGGCTTTCGGGCTTCACAGCGGCAAAATCAAATATAATGTTCAGCCTGTTGATTTAATTGATTATAACGGCGAAAAATGCGTTAATGTTATGAGCTTCGGTCTTGATACAATGGTAGAAACCATGGGCCGTAAAATCGCCGCCAAGGCAAAATTCCTTGGCCATCAGGCTTATAATATTGCCGTTTTGCCGGCACTTATGCACCTGCATTATCAAATAAATTTTGAAATAGATGTTGCCGATAAAGACGGAGATACTTATAAATGGTCTCTTACCCCTGCGGATTACACTCTTTTTGCAATTTGCAATGCAAGCTATTACGGCGGCGGATTTTGCCCTGCTCCGAATTCGCTTATTGATGACGGCTTGCTTGATTTTTGCCTTGTTGAAAATGTTAATTTGGCTCAGGCTTTGCCGCTTGTTCCTAAATACAGCGCAGGCACAGCCAATGAAAACACATCAGAATTTTTGCACAACGGCCATGTAGTGTCGGGCAGAATTTGGTCTGTAGACGGTGAGCCGCTTCTTGGTAATTGTGACGGTGAAAATTTTAATTATCCCGAGGTTAATTTCAAGGTGGAAAAGCACGCACTTAAAATTTGCGTTCCCCAAATATAATAAATGTTTGTTGCCCCGCAAACCTGCGGGGCTTTTTTTGCGCCTGCTTTCGGCAAACTTTTATTCATGCGCTTTTGCACGTTTTTTCTGCCGCCGAGCGGTGAAATTTTAGAATTTAAGCCCTCTTGTGTAACAAAAGATTGCTTTTGTAAAGCAAATGCGATTTTGTTAACGCCGCCGCTTTTAATTTGATTGACAGTGCCGCCTCCAAAGTCTATAATGATACTATGGGGTAAAAATTTATATTTTTTGCAAAAAATTCCGAATTCGGATTTCGGAATTATTTGTAAGCGCGTGCTACTCGGCGTGCATTGGGGGTATTTTATGGCTAAGGTTAAATCCGCCCTGCCGGCGGAAAACACTTACACAAAAAAAGAAGCCGGGATGTTTTTAACCGGTATGTTCGGCCAAAATATGATATATAATATCGTGGCAACGGGGCTTTATTATTATTTTCAAAATGTTATTTGCCTGCCCGCCGTTGCGCTTGGCTGGATTTTTGCGCTTGCCCGCGTGTGGGATGCGGTAAACGATCCCATGATGGGCTCAATAGTTGATAAAACAAAATCAAAATGGGGCAAGTGCCGCCCCTATCTGCTGTTTGCTCCGCCCGCGGTGTGCCTTATCACATGCGTGGCCTTTTTAAACGGCAATTATGCCGCCGCAAAAGAAAGCGGAAATTCCGCTGCCATGGTTTTAATTGTGGCGTGGGCGGCAATCGCTTATGTGCTGTGGGGCATGAGCTACACGGTGGGCGATATTCCGCTTTGGGGCATTATCAGCCGAATGAGCGAAAATGAAAAAGACAGGGCTAATTTGATTTCCCTTGCCAGAATAGTTGCCTCCGTGGGTGCGGCGTCCGTTATCGTTTCGATAGTTGCGCTTTCACAGGCGGCAAACGGCGCTTTCGGGCTTGACCGAAATGCTCAAAAGGGCTTTATCGTTGTGGGCATGGCGATGACGGTGGTTGCTTCGCTTCTGTTTGAATTGGCGGGAATAGGCACAAGGGAACGCGTGCCGAATTCCGGCGAAACAAAAACTATGAAAGAGAGCTTTGCTCTTATGTGGCGCTGCAAGCCCTTCAGAAGAATTCTTATCAGCGGTTTGCTTCGCTCGCCCATTCAGCTTATGATGACGGTGGTTATGACCCTGTTTTCATATTATTATTGCGAGGGCGATCTCACCACCGCTTTCACGGATGTGCACCGCCTTGTGATTGTTATAATAGTAGGCGGCGGGTTCTTTGTCGGCCAGTTTGCCGCCACGATAATTTGCCCCGCACTTATGAAAAAACTTGATATTAAAACAATGTATAATTTAACCGGCCTTGCAGGCTTGCCCACCGCTTTGGTGTTTGCAACATTTCTTGTTGCTCCCACGGAACTTGCCAAAATCGGCTGGGTGGCGATAGACGGCGTGCTTTTGCTTTGCTCGGGCGCGGGCATCGGCGCGGTTAATGTTTGCCAATCCGTTATGATTTCCGATTGCATAGATTACGAGGAATATACAAACGGATACAGACCGGACGGTATTTTCTTCAGCGGCCAAAGCTTTATCACAAAGTTTTCGGCAGGCATTGCTTCCATCATTTCGGCTTATGTTTTTGCCGCCGTCGGTTACACGGATGTTAATATAGACGCCATGAATAAAGCTCTTGCAAACGGCGCAAGTTTTGCAAAGGATTACGGCGAATATTCGTGGGCAATGTGGTTTCTTATTACCGTTCCGCCCGCAATCGGAATGGTGCTTGCGATTTTGCCCACCCTTAAATACGAAATCACAAAGGAACAGCATCAAAAAATGCTTTCGGAGCTTATCGAGCGCCATAAAAAAGAGAAAAACACCTGATTTTATATGCATTATATTATCGAAGCCGCCGGCATGCGTGTCGGCGGCTTTTTTGTGCGCTGCGTTTTTTGCATATTTTTCTGTTGACAAGGCACGGAGTTTATGTTATATATAAATTGAAAACTGTATTATTTAGTATAGTACAGTGTAGGTTTATGTAAAAAGGAGGGATGGCTTTGTTTTCGATAGATGTTTCGGGGCGTGTGCCTATTTATGTGCAAATAGAAAAATCAATAATCAAATATATAAATCTCGGCATTTATGAAGAAAACAGCCCTTTGCCCTCTGTTCGTTCTCTTGCAATGGAGCTCGGCATAAATCCAAACACCGTTTCAAAAGCTTATAAGGAGCTTGAGCAGCAAGGTGTTATTTACACTGTTGCCGGCAAGGGCGTATTCGTAAGCAAAACAAACCTTGAAAGTGTGCACGAAAAATTCGGCGATCAAATCAGAACGGTTGTTTCTGATGCCAAGATGGCGGGTATGAAAAAAGAAAGTGTTATTGATATTGTAAATAAGGTTTGGAGGGAAAGCGATGATTGAAATTAAAAATCTAACAAAGCGCTTTGGCAATTTTGCTGCGCTTGATTCAATTTCTTTTTCTGTTGAATCGGGTTCTATTTTTGGGCTTGTGGGTTCAAACGGAGCCGGTAAAAGCACACTTTTGCGAATTCTTTCCGGGGTGCTTAAAGCAGATGAAGGCTCTGCCTGCCTTTTCGGTGAGGATATTTTTGAAAATGTTTCCGCCAAGGAAAAAATCGCTTTCATTTCCGATTTCCCTTATTTCTATCCCGGAGCAACGCTTAATTCCTCTGCATTTTATTACAAAAACAGCTTTTCGCTTTGGGATTCAGCCGAATATGAAAGGCTCAAAAAGCTTTTTAAGCTTAATGCAGAGCAAAAAATATCCACAATGAGTAAAGGCATGCAAAGGCAGGCGGCTATTATATTGGCGCTTTCGCACAAGCCGCAGCTGGTGCTTTTTGATGAAATTTTTGACGGGCTTGATCCCGTTGTGCGAGAGCTTGTTAAAAAAATTCTTATTGAATATGTTTCCTGCACGGGGGCCACAATTGTTATTTCCACCCATAATTTAAGAGAGCTTGAGGGCTTTTGCGATCATATCGGAATGCTGCATAAGGGCGGCTTGCTTCTTGAAAAGGATATAGATTCCGGCAGCATCGGTGTGTTCAGGGTGCAGTTTGCAATGGATGATGATTCATATGCTGCTCTTAAACCGAAGCTTAATTTGGTTAAAGAACGCAGAGTGGGAAAAATGGCAGAGCTGACCGTTAAGGGCAATGAAAACGAAATTCTTGCACTAATAAATAATTCAAACCCGCTGTTTTGCGAAATTCTTCCGCTCACCCTTGAGGAGCTGTTTATCAGTGAGATGGAAGAAGCCGGTTATGATATAAATAATCTTTTTGCATAAAAAAAGCCTGCCCGAAAATCGGGCAGGGCAAAAGCTTGGCAATCAAGCGTTTGTATCGGCGGTTTGCTGTTTTATTTCAGGCTTTTTTGTTTTCCATATTTTTGAATAAATTGCGCCTGTGCAGCGATCAAAAATCTCGGCAAGCAGCACGGTGATAACAAGTGATGCAAGCAAAAATGCATATTTGTGTCTTTGCGCAACTCCAAGATGAGTAAGCAAAATCATCGGCAGGCGCTGAAGCATATAAACGCTGAAAACGTGGTTTCCAAGCCATTCAAGAACGGGATTTCCGATTTTAACCTTAAGAGTCATCATCACAATTCCAAGTGTGAAAAGCACAGCCCAAGCTGTGTAAATAAAAAGTCTGAAATCTGTTCTCATGCGAATGTTGTATGCTTCAAGATAGCCTAGAGCAACAATGGCAAAAACAGCAAAATAAATCAAATCGTTTTTCATTAAAACCTTTTCGATTATGTTTTTGAAGAAGGAATACCACATTCCGAAAGTATACAGAATAAGAGTGTCGTACCAAAAAGCATGGCCGGCTTTGCCCTTTGCAATTGCAAAAATAAGCAAAACGGAAAGCGCGGTTGCAAGGCATAAACCCAAAAACTGAGTTGGCTTGTTGTTTTTCTTCTTTATAACAAGGAAAGATAAGTAAGTAACTATGTAAAGCGCAAGCATAACAAAAATATACCAGTTTGTGTTGCCAACCGATTCCCAGCCTATAAGGGAAAGTAAAATATGCTTTGCGCCGAATGTTTGGCCGATAGCGGCATTCAAAATAATAAACAGCACCACGCAAATATCCATGTTAAGCAAAAGCTGCGGAAAGCGCTTTTTGGGAATTGTGCCTATGTATGCTCCGCCTCTGTGCTTTATCTGCTCCATTATTCCGAAGCCGGAATAAAAGAAAAACATGGAAACAACCATTTGGTCTAAATACCGCTGAATTTTAACATACGGCAAATCAAATGTGCCCGTGGCATCAATATATGTCATGGCGTGGCCAAGAAAAATCAAAAAAACAAATATTCCTTTTATGGCAACGGTGCCGTCCTTGCTGATGTAATCTTTGTTAAATTCATCGTGCTTTGAAAAAGCCGCACCGCAGGATGTTAAAAGAAACTGTGCCGCAATGAAAAAAATCATAAAAATTCTCCTTTATATGCGCTATAACAGAATTTTAGCACATATTTGCGTTGAATTCAATATGCTTGCAGATGCTCAAAAGCAAAACTCCGCTTTTAAGCGGTTGGCTTAATCGTTGCGGCAAAGATCAAATATATATAAATAAAACTGAAAATAAAATCCGATTTCATTCAATTTTGCGCCGGGCTTTGTAACTGCTTCGGCAGTGCGGTTTTTCATTTGCAATGCGCCGCAGTAATTGAAAATTTAAAACGGCAGGTTCGTTAAATGTTTTGCCGAAAACAGAGGAGGCAGGTTATGAATCCTAAAAACAATTTATTAAAAGAAAGCAAAAAAAGCAAGCTTAATAAAGTGCTGCAAATGAATTTCAGGCGTTATTTGCCCGGATTTTTGGTTGCGCTCGGCGGCTGCCTTATCGTTTCCGTTGCCGCAGCTTTTATTGAATACGGCTTTGCGCTTTCGGATGTTAAAATCCAAACATCGTTTGTAAGATACGGTGTAACGGATGCATTTCAAACTTGTTTCACGGTAGTTTTTTTCTTGGTGTTGCTTTATGATGTAATAGCACCGGCTCATTATTTCAGCGAGATATACAGTAAAAGAGCATGCGATTCTTATTTTGCCGCTCCGATTAAAAGAGCAGACAGATTTAATGCCGCATTCATTATGGGCGCTGTTGTTAATATAGCGGCCCCCTTGCTTCCGGCAGCAACCTTCTTTGCGTTTAAGTTTGGCGGTGTGCCGGATAAATTCGAATTTTCAATAGATACAGAGCTTGTGAATCGTTACACTGTTTTTGCTGTTGCCGCATTGCTTTCGGTTTGGGCGGTGTTTATGCTTTGCGCAGTAATTGCAGGCAGGCTTGTGCAATATCTTGTGCTTTGCGGAATTTCGTCTTCATTTGTGCTTATTTCGGCTCTCGGCGTTGCTTCAAGGCTTAATCTTGTTTGGGGAATAAAAGCGGATCTAAATGCCGTTGCCTCCATAACCCCGATCGGTGCGCTCTTTAGCGGAATAAATACGGTGGAAACAACCTACAGAGCATTAAAAATATGCATTCCCGTTTCAATTGTAACTGTTGTTTTGTTTTATGTTGCGGGCTTGCTTGCATTTAAAAGGCGCTCATCTGAAGTTGCGGAAAGCACTTTGTCCGGCAAAATCGTGCCTTATGCTTTCCTTGCTCTTTTTGCCTTTGGCGGATTTGTGTTTTTCCAAGCTTCGCAAAGCTTTCTTAAAACAGCTGCCGTCGGAATTGCCGCAGCCGTTATAAACGGGCTCATATTCTGTGCCGTTTTCTATAAAAAAGCATATACAAAGCAGGGCGCAATAAGCGTTGCCGCAACAGTTGCCGTTGGGCTTGTGTTGCTTGCATTTTCTTATTTTCCTCCGGAAAAATCCTTTGTGTCTTATGTTCCTGAGGCGGACAGTGTTAAAAGCGCCGTGCTTGAAGTGAAAAATTATTCACACGACGATGCCGTGCCGCTTGTGCAATATATAGGCAATGTGCTTTATATGGGCTATTCAAACGAAGATAATTCTTACACAATCACAGAACCTGAAAATATTGAAAAGCTTGTTGCGCTTCACGAAAAAACCGTTTCCGATGAAGCACGAAAAAAAACCGCCGCTTATTACAGAAGCCTTGAAAACGAAGATGTTGATTATGTTGATTATGTTGATTATGATGTTTTAAACAGCGATGACGGCATAATCGGCTTTGCCGTAAAATACACCCTCAAAAACGGCAAAACCGTAACAAGAAGATATGAGGTTTCCGGCCTTGCCGTTATTGATGAATATGTTGCCGCCGTTCAAAACAAAGAGGTGCTTAATCAAACATCTCTTAATGAAGAAAACTTCAAAAATATTTATTTCTCTTATTTCTCACATTATCAAAACGATGAGCTTGGTTTCTATGAAGAAACCGAAACGGAAACAAGCGATGCATCATCCGCTTATCATGATTCCTATAACAATCAGTTAACCGCAGAGCAGGCGGAAAAGCTGCGTGAATTGCTGATTGAAGACAGGCTCAATGAAACAAAATATGAATTTGTTGAAATGCAGGGCGAGCTGTTTTCAATAACTCCGCCTTATTACAGGCAAGTGATTCCGGCTGTTGAGGGCGTGCTTTGCAATTATAAATTCTCTCCGGAGCTTTCGGAGGAAAAACGAAGCGAGCTTATGGCGGTTGAAGAGGAAAAACGAAGCAGCATTATCAGAAGCTATGAAGCAGGCGAGCAAGGCTGCATGGATGAAAGCGGCTGCTATCTGTTTGAAAGCAAAAGCTATGAGATTTTGCCTTATGATTCAAACAGCTGCGAATATTTGAAAACGCTTGGTTTGAAGTTAAAATAACGGCACGGAAAATCAGGTGTGCTCAAAAAAAACAAAGACGGGAGTGTATCCGAAAGGGCACTCCCGTTAATTTTTTGCAAAATTATTTATTTAATGTTGTAAGAATAAAGGCAAAAAATAAACGCACTGCGGCATGAATCGCAGTGCGTAAAACCAATCAAACTATCTTAAAAGAGAAAATGCCACATCAATTGCTCCGCCGAGCAGGCGTGATGTTTTTCTCATTCCCAAAGTTTCAGTTATCCACAAAATAATAAGAGCCACAAAGATTGCTATGAGCAGGGTTTCCTTTTTCATAATTATCCTCCTTTTAACGGCTTTTTGAATTGATGTTTATTTATCGCTAATAATATTATAAGCGATTTTTTAAATAAATCAATAGGCGATGTATAATATTTTCGGTTGTGAGTGATAACTTTTTGTCAATATATATAAAAATAGCGATTTACGGTTGAAAATCTAAAGCGTCTGATTTATAATACTACTAATTTGGATTTTCGGAGGAAAAATTGATGCACGGTGCAGAATTATTGAATATTGCGGCCCCCGTTGCGGCTAAAATAGATTGGGCGCAAACGGCAACGGTTGTTGTTTCGGGCATAGTTATTGTTATGCTCGTTTTGGTTGTTCTTATATTTATTTTTAAAGGTTTCGGCGCTGTAATGTCTAAAACAGGCAAATCGCCGAAGAAGAAAAAGAATGCGGAAAAAGTTTCTTCCGCTCCGGCTAAAAAGCCTGCCGAGCCGGCAAGCAAACCAGCGGCTCCCGTTGCGGCAGCACCCTCTTGCGGCATTGATCCTGCTGTTGTGGCGGCAATTTCGGCAGCTGTTTCCGCTTATGAAGGCGGAGCTTCGTTTACCATAAGAGCCATCAGAGTTAAAAAGCCCGCAGGCAGAAATCCGTGGGCAGCGGCTGCGGCTGCTGAAAATGCAAGGCCGTTTTAACAAGTTCGCTTTCTAAATCGGCTGTTGTGTTAATAACTCTAAGCGGAAAATGAAATGCAAAAGCTGCTTTTTATTGTTACCGCTTGCTTAATCGGAGGACTTTTATTGTGGAAATTTTACAAGGCGTTTGGGGCGCTATAACCGATATTGTTTCAAACAGCGGTTACGCCTATTTCTTTACCGCAGACGGCGGTTTCAAAAATTTAATAATGATATTGGTGGCCTTTTGCTTCCTGTATCTCGGAATTAAAAAAGGCTTTGAGCCTTTGCTTATGGTGCCTATTGCATTCGGTATGTTGCTAGCAAATATTCCCGGCGCAAACCTTGCGGTGCAATATCATGATTTGCAGGGCTTTATAGATTTAATGGCAGGCAGAATGGTGAATGAAACCACGGGTGCGGTGTGCACGCCGGGGCTTATGGATTTCCTTTATTTCGGCGTTAAAGCGGGAGTTTATCCTCCGCTTATTTTCCTTGGCATCGGCGCCATGACGGATTTTGCTCCGCTTATCGCAAATCCCTCAAGCTTTATTCTCGGTGCTGCTGCTCAGCTTGGCATTTTCTTCACTTATGTGGGTGCAATTCTTTTCGGCTTCACGCCTCAGCAGGCAGGCTCAATCGGCATCATCGGCGGTGCAGACGGCCCAACGGCTATTTTCGTAACTTCAAAATTGGCTCCGGAATTGCTTGGCACCATCGCCGTGGCGGCATATTCCTATATGGCACTTGTGCCCGTTATTCAGCCGCCCATTATGCGTGCTCTCACCACTAAAAAAGAGCGCAGCATTGTTATGGGCAATTTGCGCTCCGTTTCAAAGCTTGAAAAAATCCTGTTTCCGATCATGGTAACTGTTATCGTTTCTCTTCTTCTTCCGGATGCTGCCACTCTTGTGGGCATGCTCATGCTCGGCAACCTGCTTAAAGAAAGCGGCAGAACGGAAAGAATCGCAAAAGCTGCTCAAAATGAGCTTATGAATATCGTAACGATTATGCTCGGCCTTTCCGTTGGCGCCACCACAAGTGCACAAAGCTTCCTTAATTTGAATTCTCTTTTCATTGTTGTACTCGGCCTTATTGCATTCTCTGTAGGCACGGCAGGCGGTGTGCTTTTCGGCAAGATTATGTGCGTGTTAACAAAGGGCAAGGTAAATCCGCTTATCGGATCGGCAGGCGTTTCGGCAGTTCCTATGGCGGCTCGTGTAAGCCAAAAAGTGGGCCAAAAAGAAAATCCGTCAAACTTCCTGCTCATGCATGCAATGGGCCCGAATGTTTCGGGTGTTATCGGCTCGGCGGTTGCGGCAGGCGTTTTGCTTACTCTGCTTAAATAATTATTTAACATTCAAAAAGGGTGTGATAAACACACCCTTTTTTTCGGCTTATGATAAAGAAAAACTGATTTAATTTTATGCCGCATTCTTTTGGATTTGGCGGTAAGTTGTTAAGAAAGAGAGGAAAATATGGCTTTAAATGCAATGCAGCAAGAGGCTGTTAATCAAACCGAGGGCCCGCTTTTAATTCTTGCGGGTGCAGGCTCCGGAAAAACCACCGTGCTTGTAAACAGGGTGCAGCATATTATCGGCAGCGGCCTTGCGGCACCGTGGCAGGTGCTTGCAATCACATTCACAAATAAAGCGGCAGGTGAAATTCGTGAAAGGCTTACAAATGCAATCGGCCCGGAGGCTAATGATATTTGGGCTTACACCTTCCATTCATGCTGCGCAAGGATTTTAAGAAGATTTGCAGACAGGCTCGGCTACACTTCTCACTTTACTATTTATGACACGGATGATCAAAAAAGAGTGATGAAGCATTGCCAAAAGGCACTTGAAATATCAGATAAAATTTTGCATCACAAATCAATTCTTTCCGAAATCAGCTCTGCAAAAGACAGCCTTGTTGATTATGAGGAATATAAAAAGCTGGCTCAAAATGATTTCAGAAAGGCTCGCATTGCCGATTGCTATGAGCTTTATCAAAAAGAGCTTTTAAAATCCGATGCAATGGATTTTGATGATATTATTTTCAACACCGTGCGCCTGCTTGAAGGCAATCCGGATGTGCTGGAACTTTATCAAAAGCAGTTTAAATATGTTATGGTGGATGAGTATCAAGATACTTCTCATGCCCAATACATACTCGTTTCCCTGCTTGCGGGCGGATATAACAACATCTGCGTTGTGGGCGACGATGATCAAAGCATTTATCGCTTTAGGGGCGCCACAATAGAAAACATTCTTTCGTTTGAAAATCAATATAAGAACGCCCGTGTTATCAGGCTTGAGCAGAATTATCGCTCAACTCAAAATATTCTTGATGCTGCAAATGCCGTTATCGCAAACAATAAAAACCGCAAGGGCAAAAACCTGTGGACTCAGGCAGGCAGCGGCGAAAAAATTATTTTCAACACTCTTGAGGACGAGGCGGCCGAAGCAAACTTTATAGCGCAGGAAATTCTTAAAAATGTTAAAAACGGCAAAAAAATGAGCGATCACGCTGTGCTTTACAGAATGAACGCTCAATCGCGTAATATTGAAATCACCTTTGCAAAAAGCGGAATACCGCACAAGGTTATCGGCGGCAACAGATTCTTTGATCGCAAGGAAATCAAGGATGTTATATCATATTTTGCCGTTATAAATAATCCGGCGGATAATGTGCGCCTGCAAAGAATAATAAATGTGCCCAAAAGAGGAATCGGTGACACAATGTTTGCAAATGTTATGGAAATTGCAACAGGCCTCGGAATATCTGCTTTTGAGGTTTGCGAGCGTGCCGATGAATTTCAAAAAACGCTGCGCAGCGCCCAAAAATTGCAGGGCTTTGCCGCAATGATAAGGCATTTTCAGGATTGCCTTGATGATGATATGCCGCTTTCGGATCTTTTGCAAGAGGTGCTTGATAAAACAAATTATTTTGATTATCTTGATGAAGATCCCGAATCCGCAGAGGACAGAAAAAACAACATAAACGAGCTTTCCTCAATGTTTATAAAATATCAGGAAGAGGATGCTGATTTTGAACTTTCCGATTTTCTTGAGGATGTTGCGCTTGTTGCCGATATAGATTCTTATAACGAAGATGATGATGCCGTTGTGCTTATGACTCTTCATTCGGCAAAAGGGCTTGAATTTCCGATTGTGTTTATTCCCGGCATGGAAGAAAGTGTGTTCCCCGGAAGCCAATCCGTTTATAGCGAGGAGGATTTGGAGGAGGAACGCCGCCTCGCATATGTTGGAATCACAAGAGCAAGGGAAAAGCTTTATCTTCTTAATGCACGCCGCAGAATGCTTTACGGCACCACAAATCGCAATCAGGCATCTCGCTTTTTGCGTGAAATTCCCGTAAGCGTAACGGATGATATAACGGTGCAAAGCTATGTGCCTCATTCAAAATTCGGCTCGTTCGCTCAGCCGGCGCACAGCACTTCATCTTCGGCAGCGCATAAATTCGGCCAGGTCGGCGGTGCTGCTTCATCATCTCAGCGCTTTGCGGCAGGCGATACCGTTCGCCATAAGGCATTCGGCACAGGCATGGTTATATCCGCAAGAGAGCTTGGAAACGACACCTTGCTTGAGGTTGCTTTTGATAAGGAAGGAGTCGGCACCAAAAAGCTTATGGCAAATTACGCAAAGCTTGAAAAGCTGTAATTGATAATTAAAAAAGCGGCGGTTGCTGCTTTTGCTTTAGTAAAAAATAAATATAAAAACGCTGTTTTAAAACTTCATTAAAATAAAAAAATCTGCCAATACTTTTTTGTATTGGCAGTTTTTATTTGTTTGCTGTTTTGCGGCACTGCTTTTGCGTGCCTTTTTTCGCCGGTGTGATTGTTGATTTTTAAAATCTGCTCAGCAGCAGGGAGCAGGTTGCCTGTTAATCATCCTTTGTCTGCTTCCGTTGCGCAGCAGCAGGCGGGCGCATCATCTTTTTCGGGAGGGAAAAATTCATCAACAGGGAATTCAATTCCTTGGAATGTATCGCATGGGTTTTGCGTGTTGCATTCGCATTCTCTTTCCGGAATGCAATAATCATATGCCGGAATAAGAATCTGCACATCTCTTTCCATTTGCACTATGCTGAAAAGCCCAAGGGTAACAAGCACCGCTTTTGCCGCACCTGCACTTGGCACGGTGTCTTGCGTGCCTTGCAAAACGGATTGCGGAAACGATGTGCAAAGCGGAATGCAGCAATCGCACAAATTAACGGTATTGCACGCAAGTATAACGGGGTCAACAGCCTGAATTTTGCATGCCGGGTTTGTGTATTGCGGTGCTTCCGGGCAATCGGTGGCTTCCGAAACCGGATTTGAAACAAAAACCTTCACCTTTCCGTCAGAGCCGTAAAGTATGCATTTTTTCGTGAATTGGGCATATCCAACGGCAACCTCCGGGGTTGTGCACGGCGCCGAATAAGTATCAAATTCAAGGCGAAAATAAAAGGTGATGTCAACGGAATAATAGCCTCTGTTAAATGGCACCTCCTCCAAATCAACGGAAACGGATGCAACCTCGCATTCTCGGCATTTAACTGTAACAGCTTCGTCAATAAGCCTTTGGCTGCGAGAGAAAAATGTAACCCTTAAATCCTCAAGGCAGTCTTTGGAAACGCAGCTGTCATAGATTCGCTTTGTGTCTATGCAAACGGCTTCGTTAATTCGCTTGTCGCCTGAGTCAATAATGTTGTTTGCCATAAAAAAACTCCTTTGCAGAATAATTGAAGCGAGCTTCATATCATTCTATGCACAGGCTTTTTTGTTGACAACGTTTTTTAATCAGCCTTCAAATTTTGCCAAAATAAAATCCCCCTTTTGCTTTTTTCGCATTAGGGGGATTTTTGCTTATTTGTTGTTTTGGTCAAAAACAGGATACATTCTGCGATAGGTTGAATTTATCTTTCTGAAATAATCGGCGTCTGCGCTGTCTATCGTTTCCCTTGTGGTGCGAAAGCGCCAATTTTTGTTTGGCACTCCGGGAACATTCATTCTTGCATCGGCGCCAAAGCCGCACATATCCTGAAATGCTATGATTGCCACATTTGAAGAGCTGCGCCAAACACATTCTATTATTTTGCGGCAAGATGGGCTTTGAAAGCCGCCATCGCCCCAATTTTCGCCTTCAAAGCCGGCGTAATCAAGTGCAAATCTGCGCTCTTGCTCGCTTGCCTCCCAAAGCCAACCAAGCAGGGTATTGTTGTCGTGCGTGCCAACATAATTTATGCTGTTTTGCGTTGCGTTGTGCGGCATATGGCTTGAATCCGAATTCGGGTCAAAGCCGAATTGCACCACCTTCATTCCGGGAAATCCCGTGTCTTTCAGCAGCTGCGTAACATCCTCGCCGAAAACTCCCAAATCCTCTGCAATAACGGGCGCATCGGGGAATTTTTCAAACACTTTTTCAAATAAATCCATGCCCGGGCCTTTTACCCATTCGCCTGTTTTGGCGGTTTTGGAATCGGCAGGCACTTCCCAATAGCTTGCGAATGCTCTAAAATGGTCTATGCGCACAATGTCGTATGTTTTAAGGGCAGCACCAAGGCGTGAAAGCCACCATTTGTATCCGTCCTTTTTCATGGCATCCCAATTGTAAATCGGGTTTCCCCAAAGCTGGCCGTTTTCGCTGAAATAATCGGGCGGCACACCTGCCACTTTTTCGGCGGTAAGCGTTTTTTCGTCTATCTTGAAAAGCGGCAAATCGGCCCAAACATCAACACTGTCCATAGCCACATAAAACGGCATGTCTCCTATAACGGCAATGCCCTTTTCGTTGGCATATTTCTTTATCTTAAACCATTGCTTAAAGAAAATATATTGCACAAATTTCCAAAATGCGGCGCTTTCTTCGTAAGTAAAAATATCTTTAATGCAGCTAAAATATCTTGCTTGCTTTTCGCCCCATTTCCACCATGGTGCGCCGCCGTTTTGCTCTTTAACCGCCATGAAAACGGCATAGTCGGTAAGCCACGGATTTTCAAGCTCAAATTGTTTTATGCTCTTTGCGGTTTCATCGTCAATGTTTAAAAATGCTTTTTTCAGCAGCTTGTATCTTTGCTCTGCGGCAAATTCGTAATCTGCCGTGTATGGCGATCCCGTGTAAATATTGCTCGCGGCATCGGCTTGCGAAACAAGCCCGTCTTCAACAAGCCCTTTTGGGTTTATAAAAAGGTAATTGCCGGCAAAAGCACTTGGCGAGCAATATGGGCTGTTTGCACCGTCAAGCGGGTTAAATGGCAGCACCTGCCAATATGAAAATCCCATTTCGCTTATTTTATCTATAAAATGCAGGGCGTTTTCATCAAACACGCCAACGCCGTAATCACCCGGAATGGAGCTGATGTGAAAAAGCACTCCTGCGCCTCTTTTTTTTAACATGATTTCCGCCTTTCGTTCGGCAAATGCCGATTAAAGTTTTTGCAATCAATAATTTTATCAAATATGAGCAAAAAGTGCAACCTGTAAATCAGCTTTTCAAGCTTGTATGTTTCTTTGCCCGCTCGGCAATGCGCACTCAAAATAAAAGCTGCCCAAATCGATTTTGTATATAAACGAATCGGCGGTAAGCTTTCTAAAGCTTTCAATTAAGGAATGGCATAACATAGTAAAAGCGGCACACACAAGGTCCTGCCCTTTTGGGGCGGTGCCTGCGTGGCCGCTTGCCTTAATTCTGTTCTTTTCGATTGTTACAGTTATCATATAGTTTCCTTTTGGGCATAAGAAAAACACCGTGCTTTGCGCATGGTGCTTCTTTAGCCATTGATATTTTGTTTTACAGTCTGCCGATTATTCCGCCGATGGTGATTTTAAACGCCTCGCCGAGTGTAGTTTTGTGCCTTGCCTTAATGCTTTCGTAAAGATATTTCAGTATCTTGTATTCAATCACTTCGATATCATCTTTTGACATAGGCTATTTCTCGTCTTTGTATTTTTCTTTTATTCCCATAAATCTGTCGTACCATTCCTTTCTTAACACTCTCATTTCGGGTGTGTTACATTCGCCTATTATCATGTGAGGATTTGCCTCTTTCCATTTTTTGATAATTTCCTTTTCACGCTCCACCATTTCTTTATCGAGTTTTTTATATTCTAACTGCTTATTTTTATTCACTTTCTCAACCTCCTGTAATACTTGATGCCGCATTTTCTACATGCTTCCTCTATTATCAGGTGAAGCCTTTGTTCTTCGTATTCTTCTTCCGTATAGCCACGCTCAAACATAATATTAGAAACATCTAGTTCTGCCTTAATGCTTTCGTAAAGATATTTCAGTATTTTGTATTCAATCACTTCGATATCGTTTTTTGACATGGGTTATTCCTCGTAAAAAAACACTGTGCTTTATTTTATTCCTGCATCTTAGATTTGAGCAATTTGTAAAATGAATCATTAACTCTTTTCTCGACATTTATCATAAAAAGATTGTTATTCAGAAACTCAAGCCCGGCATTCGTTATTGTTACTTTTCCTGCTTCAAGAAAGTTACGTTCATTTTTGTCTGTAACAACTTTAATTCCGCTCACATAATTGTTTTCTATATAGAATTCGATTATCTCATTCCAATATTCTTTAGGAATTTCAAAAAAATCGCATTTCCAAGAAAAAGCTTTAAGTGTTGCGGTGCAACCCTGTTCCTTGCATTCACTCAAATATCTTAAAATTTTATATTCTGCAAGTTCAACTTCTTTATATTTTTCAGATATTTCGCCATATCTCATAGCTTCTTCTTTTCGTAAAGTTTTCATTTCAGGAGCGTTACACTCACCTCTCATCATTTCAGGCAATTTGGCACGCCATTTCTTTATAATTTCTTTGCTTAATTCAGCATACTTTTTCCCGGCAGCCAACAATTCCTCTCTTTCACTTGGTATCAACTTTTATTCCTCCTGCAATATTTCATTCCGCATTTTCTATATGCTTCCTCTATTATTAAGTGAAGCTTTTGTTCTTCGTATTCTTCTTCCGCATAACCACGCTCAAACATAATATTAGAAACAGCTGGTTCTGCTTTAATGCTTTCATACAGATATTTCAGTATCTTGTATTCAATCACTTCGATATCATCTTTTAACATAGGCTATTCCTCTTTGTTAAACAAGCCTTCTTTGGCATGCCTTTTTTTAAAATCACTCACCATCTTTTTTTCTTCTTCAGTGATTTCTTCATGCCCTATCACTATGCATTGAGGTATATCAGTCCACCGTCTGTCACTGTATGGCTTTTTTTCGCTCATTTATTCCATCTCCGTTAAAATTATATTATAAACGCCTTTTTCTTTGAACTTTTCTATCACAAAAAATTGACTGTTTCTCGAGTACAAAATTTCTTTTTCTTCATCATCAGTTAATTCATTTGCAGCAAATGCAGCAGTTTTATTTCGAGCAAAATTTGAAGTGATTCTTTTTGCGGATTTTTCTGTTTTTCTTGCTACGCTGCTTTTCGATCTTTCGTCGCCGTGCTTCTTAACATATTCATCCTGCCACTTATCCCAATCGGCAACGGCAACGCCGTAATGGCAGCGGCACCAAGGATGCATCGGCGGGAAGTTTCGCCCCGGAACACGCTGCGAAAACTTGAATTTCTTGCCGTTCAGCGCCTTGCACACGGGGCAGGCGTATGCTCTGTTGCAACACCTCCGGGCGGTTGAGTTTATATATGCTTTCCCTTATAGGCATTAAATCTGCATATTCGGGATATTTTTTCTAAAACCCATCCATTCTTTGGATTAACAACATTATATCACTGTCCGGCAATTTTTTAAAGAAATTCGCATATTTGATAGCGTTATCTTTGAAAATTGCTTACAATCTGTCGGCACCGCTTTTTAGTCCGGCACGGATTATTTGCCGCCGCAAAAATAAAGGCAAAAAGCTTCGGCTGCATATTATATATTATTATTTTAAATTATTTAATAAATAGCAGTTGAATATGCACTCGGTGTTTGCTATAATTAAAAATATTATGGAATAGTATGAGTAACTGTAATTTTCAGATGAAAAAAGCAGAAAAGGAGGGGGATTTAATGGAAAAAACAGGCAGAAAAACGGCTGTTGTAAGCGAGTATGAGCTTATGCGCCAGCGTGAGTTTTGCTCAAAGGTTAATTCCGTTATTTCAAAAAGATACAGCGCCCCGCCGCTTGCTTGCGTAGTAACTTACGGCTGCCAGCAAAATGTGGCAGACAGCGAACATATTAAAGGCATGCTTGCCGAAATGGGCTATGGCTTTACGGAAGAACGCACAAAGGCACAGCTTATTATTTTTAACACATGTGCCGTGCGAGAGCACGCAGAAGACAGGGTTTTCGGAAATGTGGGCATGCTTAAATCGTATAAGCTTGAAAATCCGGGCGTTATAATCGCTTGCTGCGGATGCATGATGCAGCAAAAGCACATTGCGGATAAAATTAAAAAAAGCTATCCTTTTGTGGATCTTGTGTTCGGCACGCATGTTGTTTATAAGCTGCCGCAGCTTTTGTTTGAGGCGCTAACTCGCAAAAAAAGAGTTTTTGAACTTCCGGATACGGACGGTGCCATCGCAGAGGGCGTTCCCGTGCTGAGGGATAACGACAAAAAAGCATGGATTCCCATAATGTACGGCTGCAATAATTTTTGCACTTATTGCATTGTGCCGTATGTCAGAGGCCGTGAACGCAGCCGAGAGGCGGCTGATGTTGTTAAAGAGGCAAAAGAGCTTGTGGAAGCCGGCTATAAAGAAATAACGCTGCTTGGGCAAAATGTTAATTCATACGGCAAAGATCTTGAACCCCGTGTTAGCTTTGCACAGCTGCTGAAGATGATAAATGATATAGACGGCGATTTCAGAATAAGGTTTATGACAAGCCATCCGAAGGATTGCACCAAAGAGCTTTTGCAAACAATGGCATCGTGCGATAAGGTGGCAAAGCATTTGCATTTGCCGTTTCAAAGCGGAAACAATCGTGTGCTGCGGGCAATGAACAGAAGCTACACAAGAGAAAAATATTTAGAACTTATTGATTATGCAAAGCAGCTTATGGGCGATGAGCTTTCTATAACCTCGGATATTATAGTGGGCTTCCCCGGCGAAACATATGATGAGTTTTGCGACACTCTTTCCCTTGTGGAGCAGGTTAAATTCACATCATTGTTCACATTCATTTATTCGCCGCGCAAGGGCACTCCCGCCGCAGAGCTTGATGATCCCGTTCCGGCAGCGGAAAAAGGTAAGTGGCTTAGGGAGCTGCTTGATTTGCAGGAAAAAATATCTGCGGAAAACATGAAAAAATATGCCGGTAAAACCTTTAAGTGCTTTGCTTACGGCAAGGGAAAAACAGGTGATAATTACATTGCCGCCAGAACAGACGGTAATTTGATTATAGAATTTGAGGGAAGCGAAGATATGATCGGCTCTTTCCTTAAGCTGACGGTTACAGAGCCAATGACCTATGTGCTCAAGGGCCGCTTGGCAGAATAAAAAAGAAAGGAAATCACAATTATGGGTTTAGAAGAAACTCTCCGCCAGCTCGGCAAGGAAATTCAAAGCGATCCTCGCTTTGCAGCTCTTAAAGCCGCAGCGGCAAAAAACGATGCAGATGAAAGCCTTCAAAATCAAATGCAGGAAATGCAGCTTTTATCGCTTAAATATCAGCAGGAGGCAGGCAAGGGCGAAGAGGCAGACAATGCCAAGATAGAAGAATTGCAAAAGCAATATTCCGCTCTTTATGAGGAAATCATGAAAAACGAGAATATGGAGGCATATTCCGCTGCCGCTTCTCAAATGGAAGAAATGGCTCAGTATATCAGCAAAATGATCGGCCTTTTCTTTGACGGCCAAGATCCCGAAACCTGCGAGATTCCCGATGAATCCTGCACACACAATTGCTCAACCTGCGGCGGTTGCCACTGATTGCAATTAAAACGGCAAGAGCCGGGCAGACGGCCTATTACGGCGTGCAACGGCTTTAGCTTAATTTTATAAAAATCACGGGCATTGCCCGTAAAACAGAGGAGGAAAAATATGGCAGCAAAAAAGAACGGCGGATTATCTCCCATGATGGAGCAGTATTTTGATATCAAAAGCCGATATCCCGGCATGCTGCTGTTTTTCCGCCTCGGTGATTTTTACGAGATGTTTTTTGACGATGCCAAAACAGCTGCTGATGAGCTTGATTTGGTGCTCACCGGCAAGGAATGCGGCATGGACGAGCGTGCGCCGATGTGCGGCGTGCCTTTTCACTCTGCCGATTCCTATATCGCAAAGCTTGTTAACAGGGGCTATAAGGTTGCGATTTGCGAGCAACTTGAGGATCCAAAGCTTGTTAAAGGGCTTGTTAAAAGAGATGTTGTAAGAATCATAACCCCCGGCACGGTTATAGAGGGCAATATGCTTGATGATTCCACCAATAATTATCTTTGTTGCATTTGCCGAGACGAAAAGGAAACCGGGCTGTGCTTTGCCGATGTGTCCACAGCAGAATTTCATTTAACGGCGGTTAAGGGCGCAGACAGTGAAAATAAAATAATAGATCAGCTTGCGGCATATATGCCAAAAGAGGTGCTTGTTAATTCGGCAGCGCTTGATTATGCCCGTGCCGCAGATTTTCTTAAGGCAAGAAACGGCGCCAAGGCGCAGTTGCTTGAAGACGAAAAATTTGATTATAACGCTGCCACGGAGCTTATTCTTGAAACTCTTAAAAAGGATGAAATTTCAAGCCTTTCCCTTGGAAGCAGCAAGCCGGTTGTGCGTGCACTCGGTGCGGTTATCGGCTATCTTAAAGAGGTTCAAAAGAAAGACGAAATCGAAACACCGGCAGATATAGATTATTTTGAAAGCGATCAGTATTTAAAGCTTGATATGAATGCTCGCCGCAATTTGGAGCTCACAAAATCCATGATGACGGGAGATAAAAGGCATTCGCTGCTTTGGGTGCTTGATAAAACAAAAACTCCTATGGGCCGCAGAATGATAAGGAATTGGCTTGAAAGACCTCTTATGTCTGCCGCACAAATAATCAAAAGGCAGAATGCCGTCGGCGAGCTTGCGGATAATCCGGAGCTTCGTGATAAGCTCAGAAACGCATTCTCCGGCATCAGCGATATGGAAAGGCTGATGACTCGGATTGCTTATTCAACCGCAAATGCAAAAGAGCTTAAATCGCTGCAGCAAACGGTGCAAAAGCTGCCGCAGATAAAATCGCTTTTAAGCGGATGCCAAAGCGCCTTGCTGAAAGATATAAATTCGGGCATTGATCCCCTTGCGGATATTGAGGAGCTTGTGGATCGGGCCGTTTCGGATGAGCCTCCGCTTACGGTGCGTGAGGGCGGAATGATCAAAGCGGGATTTAATTCTGAGGTTGATGAGCTTCGCTCCGTTATGCAGGACGGCGCAGGCGTTGTTGCCGCAATAGAAGCCCGCCAAAGAGAAGAAACAGGTATTCCAAAACTTAAGGTTGGCTATAACAGAGTTTTCGGTTATTACATAGAGGTTACCAATTCGTTTAAAGATATGGTGCCCGAAACATACATAAGAAAGCAAACCCTCACCAATTGCGAAAGATATATCACCCAGGAATTAAAAGAGCTTGAGGGCAAAATAGTGGGTGCAAAAGATCGCTTGGTTGCACTTGAATATCAGGTTTTCTGCAAAGTAAGGGAAACCATATCTCAAGAAACGGGCAGAATTCAAAAAACGGCAAAATCTCTTGCCGTGCTGGACACTTTGGCAAGCCTTGCCGAGGTTGCCGTAACAAATAATTACTGCTGCCCGCAAATTTCAACAGGCGGCGTGATTGATATTAAAGACGGCCGCCATCCCGTTGTGGAGGCTATTATGAACGGTGCTCCGTTTGTGCCTAACGATACCGTGCTGGACACCGCCGATAACCGCTGCATGATTATAACCGGCCCCAATATGGCGGGTAAATCAACTTATATGCGCCAAATCGCCATTATAGTGCTTATGGCTCAAATCGGCTCTTTTGTGCCTGCCCGCTCTGCGGATATAGGCATTGTTGATGCCATATTCACAAGAGTCGGTGCTGCCGATGATTTGGCAACGGGCCGCTCCACTTTTATGGTTGAAATGAGCGAAGTGGCGGATATTCTTAAAAATGCCACTAAAAACAGCTTGATAATTCTTGATGAAATCGGCAGGGGCACTTCAACGTTTGACGGTATGAGCATCGCCAGAGCCGTGCTTGAATTTGTTTGCAAAAAGAAAACACTTGGCGCAAAGGCACTTTTTGCCACTCATTATCACGAACTCACCGCTATGGAAGGCTTGTCGGAGGGTGTTAAAAACTATTCAATTGCCGTAAAAAAGCGAGGCGACGATATAACCTTCTTGCGCAGAATAGTGCGCGGCGGCGCAGATGAAAGCTTTGGCATTGAGGTTGCCAAGCTTGCAGGCGTGCCGGATTCCGTTGTGCGCAGAGCCAAAGTAATTTTAAAAGAGCTTGAGCAAAACAAAACAGCCATCGAATTTAAGGCGGAGGAGTCCGTAACGGAAGATGAAGAGGATATTCAGTATAACTTTACCGCAAACGGTAAAAATGAAATCCTTGAAATTTTAAAGGCCACGGATGTAAACACACTAACGCCTATTGAAGCAATGCAAACACTTTATGATTTAAAGAAAAAAGCAGAGGAGCTTTAACGCCCCTTTGATTTAGAGAGGTGAGAAATAAATGTCTGTAATAAATATTCTGCCGAAAGAGGTTTACAGCCTTATAGCCGCAGGTGAAGTGGTTGAAAGGCCCATGAGCGTTGTTAAGGAAATGATTGAAAATTCAATTGATGCCGGCGCAAAGCACATAACGCTTGAAATTAAAAACGGCGGCACAACTTATATCCGAATAACGGATGACGGCTGCGGAATTTCAAAGGATGATGTGCGCAAGGTGTTTATTTCTCATGCAACATCAAAAATCGCAAAAAGCGATGATCTTAATTCAATAGGCACTCTCGGCTTCAGGGGCGAGGCCATGGCTTCCGTTGCTGCGGTTGCAAAGGTGGAAATGCTCACCAAAACGCAAGCTGAGGAAATCGGCACGCGTTATGAAATTTGCGGCGGCGAGGAAGTTGATTTTTCGCCGGCAGGATGCCCGGCGGGCACAACAATAATTGTGCGTGATATTTTCTTTAACGTGCCTGCAAGAATGAAGTTTCTTAAAAAAGATGTAACAGAGGGAAATGCCGTTCAGGGCGTGGCAGACAGAATTGCTCTTTCACATCCGGAAATATCATTTCGCTTTATCAGAGACGGTAAGCAGGTTTTGCTTACTTCCGGAAACGGCGATTTAAAGAGCACGGTTTATTCGGTGTTTGGCTCCGATTTGTCCGATACTTTGATTCCCGTTGATTATTTCCTCAATTCAATGCGAATAACAGGCTTTGTTTCAAGGCCGCATCAATCAAGAAAAAGCCGTGCAATGCAGTTTTTCTTTATAAACGGCAGGCTTGTTAAAAGCGCAACCGCAATGGCCGCACTTGAGCAGGCTTATAAAAATTCAATAATGGTTGGCAGATATCCCGCCTGTGTTTTGAATATAGAAATGGATGCAGCCCTTGTGGATGTTAATGTGCATCCTGCAAAAACAGAAGTTCGTTTTGTAAATGAGCGCCCTGTTTTTGATTTGGTTTATTACGGCGTTAAAACCGCCGTTGAGGCCGATAACAGCGTTAAAGAAGCTGCTTTTCATTCGGATGGAAGCGGCAAAAATTATAAAAATCTTGAAAAAAGCTCTGCTAAAACAGATTTCGGAGTTAAGCCCGTGCAGCCGGCTCAATTGAAATTCGGCAAGGTTCGTTCGTCTGATTGGAGTTTGGCAGATTCTTCGGAATATACGGTGCATCGCAGAAAAGAAAGCTACGGTAATCCGTCAGATTATAAAATATCTTCGGATTCTGTTTTTTCGGCGGCCGAAACACTGCATGATGACGAAAGCAAAACCGTTGTTGCAATTGATTTTTCGGATTCTAAAGAATCAAGCTCAGATGTTGTTTACGGCGGCGGCACGGATTCCAAAACAAACACCTCTTTGATTGCAAACGGCGGCATTGATTTTGCTGCAAGAAACGAATCCCGTGCGGAAAGTGCATCGGAGCCCTCCGGCGGCGATGAAGTTTCAATTGTTGAGCAGGGCGAGGCAATGCCCGAATTCAAAGTGGTGGGCGAAGCGTTTAGCACATATATAATCGTTGAAACAGAAAACAGTCTTTATTATATAGATAAGCATGCAGCGCACGAAAGAATGAATTTTGAGCGCTTCAAGGCAGATGCAAGGAAAAGCGGAATTGCATCTCAAATGCTGCTTGTGCCCGTTGCCGTTTCATTGGCACCCGATGAATATGATTGCATAATCTCAAATCTGAATTTGCTTTCAAAATGCGGATTTGCGGTTGAGGATTTCGGCAGCAATACGGTAATTGTGCGTGAAACCCCATCGTTGCTTGACGGTGATGATGCCAAGGATTTAATTCTTGAAATAGCACAAAAACTGCTTGAGCATAAAACGGATATTGAGCCTGACAGAATGGATTGGATTTTTCATTCCGCATCGTGCAGGAGCGCCGTTAAGGGCGGGGATTACACATCGCCGCAGGAAAGGGAGCTGTTTGTTAAAAAATTGTTCTCAATGCCGGGCATAAAATATTGCCCCCACGGCAGGCCGGTTATGATTAAGGTTTCAAAATATGAAATAGAAAAGCAATTTGGCAGAATTCAGTGATATGGATAAAACTAAGCTTATAGTTGTTGCAGGCCCAACGGCAAGCGGCAAAACAAATCTTGCCGTGCAAATCGCAAAGGCGGTGGGCGGCTCGGTTATCTGCGCCGATTCAATGCAGGTTTATAAGGGCATGGGAATAGCAACGGCAGCGCCAACAAAGCAGGAAATGCAAGGTGTGCCGCATATGCTCAATGAGTTTTTGGATCGCTCTGTTTCCTTTTCGGTTTCGGATTTTTGCAGTGCGGCAAGAAAAGCCGTTTCGCAAATAACGGCATCCGGTTCCGTTCCTGTTATTGCAGGCGGCACGGGGCTTTTTATAGACAGCTTTGTTGATAATGTTTCTTTTTCCTCAGCCGCTCCGGATGAGGAGCTTAGGGCAAAGCTTATGCAGCTTGATGAGGATGAATTGTTTGCAAGGCTGCTGCAAACGGATCCGGCAGAGGCACGGAAAATTCATAAAAACAATAAAAAGCGTGTTGTTCGCGCGCTTGAAATATATTACTCAACAGGCAAAACAAAAACCGAGCTGGATTTGCTTTCAAGGCGGCAGTCGCCATATGATGTGCTTTATCTTGTTATCGGATTTAAAAACCGGGATTTGCTTTATTCCCGCATAAATGCCAGGGTGGATCAAATGGCTGCGTCGGGGCTTGAAGAAGAGGCAAGAATCAATCTTGCGTCGGGCGGCAAAACGGCTGCACAGGCCATCGGCCATAAAGAGCTTGCACCGTATTTTGCAGGCGAAATTTCATTTGATGCCGCTTTGGAAAAAATAAAGCAGGAAACACGCCGCTATGCAAAGCGGCAAATCACATGGTTTAAAAGGCGTGAAAACGCCGTGTGGCTTTATGCGGATGAGCTGGGTTATGATAAGCTTGCCGAAAAAGCCGTTGATTTAAGCAGGGATTTTTTAAATGGAAAGCAATGAAAAGGAAAAAAGCGTTAAAAGAAAAAAAACGCCTAAATTAAATAAAGAATGGCTTGCAATGGGCTTTGTGGTGTTTTTAATCGTTGCTTATCTTGCCGTGCAGCTTTACGGCTTGTTTAATGTGCGCCTGAAAACGCAAACCGCCGTTGTGTCCACCGTGTATGAAACGGTGCAGGCAAAGGCTCTTGCCGTAAGAGATGAAAGGCTTGTTTCCGCAGATGAAAACGCCGTAACCTCCGTTTCAATCGATGATTGCGATAAGATTAACAAGGGCGGCGAAATCGCAAAGGTTTTTTCAAGCTCCGAAAGCGCTCAGGAATATTCAAATTATAAAAGTCTTGAGCAGCAGCTTAAATATTATGATGATATGGAAAATCAAGCCGTTGGGCAAGCGGCGGATGTTGAATCGCTTGGCAAGGATGTTATCAATGATATAAACGGCCTTGTGCGTGCAAATGCGGCAGGTAATTTTAAAAGCTCTGCCGATTATTGCTCCGAGCTTAACGATAAATTCACCAGAACTCAAATTTTGGTGGGCAACAGTATAGATTTTTCTTCCGTAATGAAGGAAATCGAAGAAAAAATAAATGCAATAGATGAAAATGCCTGTAAGCCGGTAGGCTATGTGAAAGCAGAGGAATCGGGGATTTTTTCAAACTACACGGATGGGCTTGAAACCGCATTTGATTATTCCTCCGTTTCTTCCGGGCTTGATGTTGAAACTTTGCAGCAATGGATCGATCAATCGGAAAATGTGCAGTCAACAAATTCGCTCGGCAAGCTTATCACAAGTTTTGAATGGTATCTTTGTGCCGTTGTGGATACACAGCAGATAAAAGGCTTGGAAAACGGCGAGAATATAGATGTTTCCGTAGATGGCACGGATCATGTTTACACATGCAAAATATTAAGCGGCGCCGAAAATCAGCTCGGTGTTGAAAAAACGGCACTTGTGCTTGAATGCAGCGAAATGAACAGCGATATAGCCTCTTTAAGAACGGCGGATATAGAATTGCGCGTCAATAAATATGAGGGAATAAAAATGCCCGCAAGCGCAGTTCATATGAATAACGGCGAAAAGGGCGTTTATGCGCTTGTGGCATCCGTTGTGGAATGGCGCAAGGCGGAAGTGCTTTATACTCAGGGCGATTATGTTGTGCTTGCTTATGATGAAAAAGATGAAGACGGTATTCGCCTTTATGATCAAATAATAACCCGCGGAAAGGAGCTTCGTGATGGGAAAGTATATAATTGATGAAGAAAGGCTTAAAGCCGTTGAGGAAAATTATAAGCGAATTCTTGAATCCGTTAAGGAATGCGCAGTTAAAGCCGGCAGGGCAGAGGATGCCGTTCGCCTTATGTGCGTTACCAAAACGGTGGAACCGCCTTATATAAACAAGGCTCTTGAGCTTGGCGCAGATTTGATAGGCGAAAACAGAGTTCAGGAATATTTGGGCAAAAAGGACGAACTTAATCTCGGCGGTGTTGAGCGCCATTTGATAGGCCATCTGCAAACCAATAAGGTGCGCCAAATAATCGGCGAGGTTGATATGATAGAATCCGTTTCCTCGTTTAAGCTTGCAAAGGAAATATCCAGAGTTTCCGCAGCAAAGGGCTTGGTAACAAATTGCCTTGCGGAAGTTAATATAGGAATGGAAGAAAGCAAAAGCGGTTTAATTCCCGCAGAGCTTGAAGAAACGCTTTGCATGATTTCGGAATTACCCAATATTAAGATAAAGGGCCTTATGGCAATTCCGCCCGTTTGCGAAAGCGAAGCGGAGGCACGCAAATATTTTGCCGCACTTCGTCAATCTTTCATTGACATTAAAGGCAAAAAAATAGATAATATAGATATGGAAATTCTCTCAATGGGCATGAGCGGCGATTATAAGGCCGCAATTGCAGAGGGTTCCGATATAGTAAGAGTAGGCTCCGCAATATTCGGCGCCAGAAAATATTATTGAGCAGGGAGGAAAAGTAATGGGTTTTTTAGATAAATTCACCGAGATGCTTCGTGATAACGACGAAGATGAATTTGATGATTTTTATGATGAAAATCCGGGTTATTCCATGCCGGCACCGCCAAAAAGGGAAAAGCACAGAAGCACAAGAGTGCCAAAGGAAGAAAAACCCGAAAAAATTCACCGCACCCGTGCGGAATCGGACAAGGTTGTTAATATTCACACAACGGCGCAGCTTCAGGTTGTGCTGGTTAAGCCCGAAAGGTTTGAAGAGGCTGCTTCAATCGGCGATAATCTTAATGAAAAGCGCACGGTTGTGCTCAATCTTGAATCCACAAACAGGGATATTGCCCGCCGCCTGCTTGATTTTTTAAGCGGCGTTGCATATGCGAATAACGGCCAAATTAAAAGAGTGGCAAACAGCACTTATATCATCACCCCTTATAACGTTGATGTTATGGGCGATCTTATAGATGAGCTTGAAAACAACGGCATGATAATGTATTGATTGCCAAATCATTAAGGAGGAGAGGTATCTTATGATTACGCCTGCGCAGATCAGGGAAAAGGTGCTTTCAAAGGCACAATACGGCTATGATATTGATGAAACAAATGCTTTTATCAGAGAAATAGAAGAATCATTCACAGCCATTTATGATGAAAATAAAGAGCTTTACAGAAAAATGGAGATCCTTGCAAAAAAAATAGAGGAATACAGAGAAGAAGAGGATTCCATTAAAGACACCTTGCTCACAGCTCAAAAAGCTGCGTCCGAGGTTAAGAAAAACGCTCAGGAAAAGGCAGATGATTTGCTTGCCGAAAGCGCACGCACAATTCAAATAACCGTAACCGATGCAAAAGAAAAAGCGGAAAAAATAGTTTCCGATGCTCGTGAATATGCTGCAAGGCTCACCAAAGAAAAGGCAGATGCAGCCGGAGAAATTCTTTCAGAGGCAAGGGAAAAGGCAGATAAAGAAATGGCAGATGCCAAGGCTGATTCCTCAGCACTTTTGCAAGAGGCAAAAAGCATTTCACAGCAGCTTATCTCAAAAGCCAAAGAGGAAAAAGAGCATTACGGCAATTTGAAAGACTCTCTTAAAGCAGAGGCTGAATCTTTTAAGGATCAGCTTGTTTCGCTTTATGAGGCTCAGCTTGAAAGGCTTGCTGATATGGAGGCCTGCCCCGAAGCTTCCGTCGATGAAGAGCTTGAAAGCGTAATCAAGCAAACAGCTCAGGATATAGATGAAGTTTCCGCAAAGATTGATGATATGCAGCAATCATTTGAGCAAGCCGAAGCTCCGGCAGAAAGCGAAGATGCGCCTGAAGAAGATTTGGCGGAGCCGCAAAATGCTGCCGAGGATGAAGCAGATGCCGATGCGGAAAAAGCCGAAACGGCAGATGATACCGATAATACCGAATCAAATGATGCGGTAAGCGGCGCAGAAGAAGCTCAGCCTGCGGAAGAAAGTGCAGATGAAATTGTTGATATAAACACAACCGAGCCTGAAAAGATTGCTCCGGCAGAGGTTGAGTATGAACTTGAGGAAACAGAGCCGGAAAGCATTGCGGCCAAAGAGGCTCAGCCGGAAGAAAATGACGAGCCGGCAGATGTACATAGCGCAGTGGCTGCATTCTCTCAGGATAATTCCGCTTCCGATGAAAAAGAAGAACATCTTCCGTTTGAAGATTTCTTCCATGTTAAACCCGAAGGTCAGTTCAGAACAAATGAAAAAATAAGCCTTATCCCGCCTGATGAGGATGAGGAAGAAGAAGGTTCAAAATTTAAGGGCTTCTTCAAAAAGAAAAAGAAATAATCTAATAAAGGTTGATGATAACAATGGACTATAAAGATACACTGAATATGATGAAAACAGAATTTCCCATGCGTGCTTCGCTTCCGCAGCGTGAGCCGGAAATTCTTAAAACCTGGTATGAAAATAAGCAGTATGAAAAGCTTATGGAGCTTAATGACGGCAAGCCGCTTTTCGTTTTGCACGACGGCCCTCCATATGCAAACGGCGATATTCATATCGGCCATGCGCTCAATAAAACCTTAAAGGATTTTATTGTAAGATATAAGAATATGACGGGCTTTAAATCCCCTTATGTTCCCGGCTGGGACACTCACGGTCTTCCCACGGAGCTTAAAGCCAGAAAAGAAGCCCACATTTCGGCAGAAACGAATATTTCTGATTTGGAACTTCGTAAAATCTGCCGTGAAACAGCGCTCGGCTTCGTTGATATTCAGCGTGAAAGCTTTAAACGCCTCGGCGTAATCGGCGAATGGGATAATCCCTATATCACCCTCACAAAGGATTTTGAAGAGGAGCAAATTAAGGTTTTTGCCGCAATGGCAACAAAGGGCTATATCTATAAGGGCTTAAAGCCCGTTTATTGGTGCCCGGATTGCAACACCGCTCTTGCAGAGGCAGAAATCGAATATGCAGAGGATCCTTGCCATTCAATTTATGTTAAGTTTAATGTGTGCGATGATCTCGGCAAGCTTTCGGCAATGGGTGCGGATATTAAAAACACCTATTTCGTTATTTGGACAACCACAACGTGGACCTTGCCCGCAAACGTTGCAATTTGCGTGGGCCCAAGCTTTGAATATTCTCTTGTTAAATACGGCAGCGAATATTATATTATGGCAACAGATCTTGTGGCTTCTGCCATGGAGGCAAAGGGCGTTGCCGAATCCGATTATGAAATCGTAGGCACAATTATGGGCAGCGAGCTTGAATATATGAAGTGCCGCCATCCGTTTATAGACAGAACTTCTCTTGTTATCGTCGGCGATCATGTAACGCTTGATTCGGGCACCGGCTGTGTTCACACTGCTCCCGGCCACGGTGTTGAAGACTTTGTTGTTTGCAAAAACTATCCCGAAATTCCTATCGTTGTGCCCGTTGATGCAAAGGGCAGGCTCACAGAAGAAGCAGGCGAATTTGCCGGCCTCACAACGGAAGAGGCTAATAAACCGATTGCAGAGCATCTTGAAAAAACAGGAAATCTTTTCGCCCTTCAAAAAATCATCCACCAATATCCGCATTGCTGGCGTTGCCACAAGCCCGTTATCTTCAGAGCCACTTCTCAATGGTTTTGCTCTGTTGATGATTTCAAGGAGGATGCTGTTAAGGCTTCCGAAAGCGTTAAATGGTTCCCTGAATGGGGTAAAGACAGGCTTCAGTCAATGGTTAGAGAGCGTGCAGATTGGTGCATTTCCCGCCAAAGAAAATGGGGCGTTCCCATTCCCGTGCTTTATTGTAAGCATTGCGGCAAGGAAATTATTGATAATGATGTTATGATGAAGGTTTCCGAAATCTTCGGCAAAGAAGGCTCTGATGCTTGGTATGCGCACGATGCCGAATATTTCCTTCCTGAGGGCTTTAAGTGCCCTCATTGCGGCAAAGCAGAAGGCTTTGATAAGGAATCCGATATTATGGATGTTTGGTTTGATTCGGGTTCAACTCATCAGGCCGTTCTCGCAAAAAGGCCCTATCTCGGCAGACCTGCCGATGTTTATCTTGAGGGTGCAGACCAATACAGAGGTTGGTTCCAATCCTCGCTTCTTACCTCTGTTGCTCAGGGGCTCGGCGCTCCGTTTAAGCAAATCATCACTCATGGATGGACTGTTGACGGCGAAGGCAAAAAAATGTCTAAATCCCTTGGAAACGGCATTGCTCCGCAGGATATCATTCAAAAATACGGTGCAGATATTCTTCGCCTTTGGGTTGCTTCTTCTGATTATCATGCAGATATCAGAATCAGCCCCGAAATCCTGAAGCAGCTTTCGGATAATTACAGAAAAATCAGAAACACGGCTCGTTTCTGCCTCGGTAACCTTTATGATTTTGATCCGAATAAGGATCAGGTTGCAAATGAAAGCCTTGAAGAGCTTGATAAGTATGCTCTTATGAAGCTGGATGAACTTATCACAACAGTAAGAAACAGCTTTGAAATTTATGAGTATCACACTGCGGCGCATGCAATTCACAATTTCTGCGTTGTTGATATGAGTAACTTCTATTTTGATGTGCTTAAAGACAGACTTTACACCTCTGTAAGCACATCAAACACACGCCGTGCGGCCCAAACCGTTCTCTATAAAATCCTTGATGCGCTCACTCTTATGCTTACTCCGATTCTTGCTTTCACGGCAGATGAAATTTGGCGCTTCATGCCGCATGATTCTTCAAAAAATGCGGAATCACCGCTCTTTAACGAAATTCCTAATTCCGATTTCATTGAAACCGATAAAGCATTTATGGATAAGTGGGAAAGAGTTCATGCAGTTCGTGTTGATGTTCAAAAGGCTCTTGAGCTTGCAAGAAACGAAAAAATCATCGGCAAATCGCTTGAGGCTAAGATTACCCTCGGTGCAGACGGAGAACTTTATGATTTCTTAAAGGCAAATGAAGCTGCATTGCCCGAAATTTTCATCACTTCTGCTGTTGAAGTTGTTTCGGATAAGCAGGATTTTTCAGGCGATGTTGAAGGACTCACAGTTTCCGTTGCCAAGGCAGACGGTGAAAAGTGCGAGCGCTGCTGGAAATTCTCCTCCACAGTCGGAAAAGATGCAAATCATCCGCATCTTTGCGCTCATTGTGCCGAAGTTCTTGCACAAATGCAATAATAATTAAAACTTTTATCAAGGCGGGCAAGAGATCTGCCCGCCTTGTGCTTTGTTTTTTTACGGGAGTGATATTTTGCATAAAAAAAAGCATATTTGGTGTGCAATAATGATTTTTCTTATTGTCGCTTTTGATCAAATAACAAAATATTTTGCCGTAAAGGAATTAAAGGGCGGCGAGCCGGTTAATTTTATTAAGGGTGTTGTTCGCTTTAAGTATGCCGAAAACACAGGCATGGCATTTTCACTGTTTAACGGAGCCCGTTGGGTGTTTGTTGCGGTCACTGTTGTGGCTTGCTCGGCGGCGCTTTGGTATATTTTTTCAAATCGCTGCAAATCGCTTTGGCTTTATTGGAGCATTGCAGTTATTGTGGCGGGCGGTATCGGTAATTTAATAGACCGTGCTTTGTATGGCTTTGTTGTTGATTTCATAGAGCCGGTTTTTGTGGATTTCGCCGTTTTCAATATTGCCGATTGTGCCGTAACGCTCGGCGCGGTTTCTCTTGTTATTTATCTTCTTTTGGATTTGTTTAAAAAGGAGGATAAGGCTGTTGAGTGATGCTTATATTTTTAATGTGCTGCCGGAAAATGCAGGCGAAAGGCTTGATAAATTTGTAAGCGACAGCGCAGAAGGGCTTTCACGCTCGGCCGCTGCAAAAATTATAGATGAAGGCGGCGTAAAGGTTAATTCCTTAACACAAAGCAAAAATTATAAACTCAAGCAGGGTGATATGGTGGCACTGGTTATTCCGCAGCCCGTTGAGCTTGATACACGGCCGGAAAATATTCCCCTTGATATTGTGTTTGAAGATTCGGATGTGCTTGTTGTAAATAAGCCTAAGGGCATGGTTGTGCACCCCGCCCCCGGAAATTACAGCGGCACGCTTGTTAATGCGCTGCTTTATCATTGCGGCAGCTCACTCAGCGGCATAAACGGAGTGCTTCGCCCGGGAATAGTGCACAGAATTGATAAAGACACATCAGGCCTTTTAATTGTTGCCAAAAACGATTTTGCCCATGCAGGCCTTGCAGAGCAAATAAAGGAGCATTCTTTTGAACGGGCTTATGAGTGCGTGGCTCACGGAAATGTAAAGGAAGATACCTTTACAATATCGCAACCGATCGGCAGAAATCCCAAAGACAGAAAAAAGATGGCAGTCACTTTTAAAAACTCTAAGCCTGCCGTAACTCATGTTGGTGTGATTCGCCGTTACGGCAATTTCACTCATTTGCGCTGCACTCTTGAAACGGGGCGCACTCATCAAATCAGAGTGCATCTTTCATATATAGGCCACCCAATCGCCGGTGATGAGGTTTACGGCCCCAAAAAGCCCGTTAAGGGGCTCGGCGGCCAATGCCTTCATGCAAAGCATATCGGTTTTGTGCATCCACGCTCCGGAAAATGGCTTGAATTTGAAAGTGATTTACCGGAATATTTTACATCATTTTTAAGCAAACTTGAAAACGGGCAGATTTAATTCTGCTAAAATAAATCTCATCTTTGCAATGCTGTTGCAAAGCAAATAGTCCATTTGGCTTGCTAAGGAGAAAAGTATGGCTCAAACATTTGAAAATTGGCTTGTTGTTTCGGATATAGACGGCACATTGAAAAGTAAATTCAGAACTTTGCCAAAAAGAAATTATGATGCTATAAAGGAATTTACGGATAAAGGCGGCAATTTCACTCTGGCTTCGGGCAGAATGGTTTCAAGCCTTAAAAGAAATTACGACAGGGTGCCTGCTAATCAGCCTGCCGTAATTGTAAACGGCGCCGGAGTTTATGATTATAAGCGGAAAAAAATGCTTTGGCGCAGCACCATCGGCCCAAAAGGCAGGGAATTTGTTAAAGAAATATCGGAGCTTTTTAATACGCATGGCCACAGTGTTGATGTTGGCATATTTTTTGATGATTTTGTTTATATAGTAAAAAAAGGCTTGCTTTCCAGAGGGCAAATGTTTTTTGATAAATCTCATTATGAGGTAACAAGCATTGATGATGTGCCGGAAGAGGGCTGGATGAAGGTTATTTTTTGGTCTAATCCTCTAACTATAAACGAACTCGAAAAATACATAAGCCGCCATGAAAATCCGGATGCAAATTTTATGATGTCTTCAATTTGGAGCCTTGAAATGCTGCAAAAAGGCACTCATAAGGGCATGGGAGTTATGTGGCTTGCAGATAAGCTCGGCGTTGAAAAAAGCCATGTTGCCGCAATCGGCGATTATTATAATGATTGGGATATGCTTAAAACGGTTGGCCTTCCGGCGTGTGCCGGTCAGGCGCCAAAGCCCATTCACAAAATTTGCAAATTTGAGGCATGCCATTGCAATCACGGTTGCGTTGGCGATTTGCTTGAATATATAATGAGCGGCAAGGCAGAAGAAGATATCGCTGCAAATGCCGCAAAAGGGATTGATTTAAAATGATTATCGGCGCACATTTAAGTGCTTCAAAGGGCTATGTGCATATGCTTGATGAAGCCGTCTCAATCGGCGCAAACACATTTCAGTTTTTCACACGCAATCCGCGCGGCGGCAAGGCAAAGGAACTTGATTTGAATGATGTTGCGCTTTTTAATGAAAAAAGCAGGCAATGCAATGTGAATATAATTTTGGCCCATGCGCCGTATACTTTGAATTGTTGCTCTGCTAAGCCTGATATAAGGCGGTTTGCGGCAGAAACATTTGCCGATGATTTAAAAAGAATGGAAGCAACTCCCGGAATGCTTTATAATTTTCACCCCGGCTCCCATGTGGGGCAGGGCGAAGAGGAGGGTATCCGCCTTGTTGCAGAGGCGCTGAATTCCGTGCTTTTTGAGAATATGACAACTACTGTGCTGCTTGAAACAATGGCAGGAAAAGGCACTGAAATCGGCAAAAACTTTGAGCAGCTGCAAAGCATAATAGAGCGTGTTGAACTTGCGGATAAAATCGGTGTTTGCCTTGATACCTGCCATGTTTTTGATGCAGGCTATGATATTGTTAATGATTTGGATGGCGTACTTGAAAGCTTTGATAAAGTTATCGGATTAAAACGCTTGCGTGCTCTTCATTTGAACGACAGCAAAAACCCATTCGCCTCGCATAAGGACAGGCATGAAAAAATAGGTGAGGGCACCATCGGCAAGGCAGCTTTTGAAAAAATAGTAAATAATAAATATCTGCGTGATTTGCCGATGTATCTTGAAACGCCCAATGAGCTGTCCGGCTACAAGGCCGAAATTGCGCTTTTGCGTTCACTTCAAAAATAATTTTCCGTAATGCGCATCTTTAGCGGCGTTTTCGTGCTGTGCGGGATGTTAAATGGCTTTTTGCGGCCGATTTTGCGTGCGGCTGTTGCCGTGCGCATTTTTATTATGAATTGTTTGGTGGTATTCGTTTGCATTTGTTTTTTGTTTTGCTTGGTTGTGCGCTGCTGATTTGGTATCTTGCTCCGCTTGCGGCTGCAATATTCAATGTCGGCAATGCCGCCGGCTCTGCGTTTTCGGCATATTTAATATTATTCGGCGCATTCTTTAATTCATTGCCGTGTTGGCTTCAAATTTTCGGTTGTTGCATTGCAATTGCGGTGTTTGCAGCCGCCGTGCCCGTTTCAATAAAAATGGCAAAGTATTCAAATTATAAAACAAATTGCGGCGCTGAAACGGTTATTGTGCTCGGCTGCCGTGTTAAAGGCACCAAGCCAAGCCTTTATCTCTATAAGCGCTGTATGGCAGCAGCTGCTTATCTGAAGGAAAATCCGGATGCGGTTGCCATTTTATCAGGCGGTCAGGGAAAAGATGAGGATATAAGTGAGGCTCGGTGCATGCAAACCGTTTTGGCGGCAGAGGGCATAGATAAATCACGCCTTATAGCAGAGGATAAATCAAAAAACACAAGAGAAAATATTTTCTTTTCAAAGCAGATTATAGAAAGTTTGGGGCTTTCAAGGTCTGTGCTTATCGTAACAAATGAGTTCCACGAATATCGTGCAAAAATGCTGTGTGATGAAGCAAATCTTGAATTTCATTCCAAATGCAGCTATTCAGCAAAATACACTTTTTTAACCTTTTATACAAGAGAGCTTATGGGCGTTTACAGAGATTATTTTTTAAAGCTTAAAAGGAAGTTGAATAGCAATGAACAAAAATAAATGGCTTGATTGGGCGGTAGAACTCCAAAGCCTTGCGCAAGCCGGGCTTAAATACACAAATGATGTTTTTGACCGGGAACGCTTTGAACGAATTCGTGAAATATCGGCCGAGATAGTGGCTCATCAAAGCGAGATTCCGATTGAAAAAGTGCGTGATATTTTTTGCTGCGAGCAGGGCTATCAAACCCCGAAGCTTGATTCCCGTGCATCCATAATCAAGGATAATAAAATTCTTCTTGTGCATGAGAAAAACGGCACTTGGTCGCTTCCCGGCGGCTGGGTTGATGTTGATATATCGGTTGGTGAAAATGTTGTTAAAGAGGTGCGTGAGGAGGCAGGCTTAATTGCCGTGCCGGAAAAGGTTGTTGCCGTGCAGGATAGAGAAAAGCACAATCGCCCCGTTTATGCAAACAAAATCTGCAAGGTGTTTGTGCAATGCTGTGTCATCGGCGGAGAATTTAAAGAAAATCCCGAAACCACGGGCTTTGATTATTTCGGCATTGATGAATTGCCGCCGCTTGCAACGGAAAAAATCAATAAAGAGCAAATTCAAATGTGCTTTGATGCATATAACGATGATAATTGGAAAACTCTGCTGGATTGATTTATAACCGTGTTTTTGTCGGCAAAGCAAAGCGTGGCTTGCTGTATATTCGGCAAACAAAAAAACAGGCAAGAAAAAAGAGGAGTCATTGACTCCTCTTTTCTATTGCTCAAATAAAAGTATTCGGCTGTTTTAGCGGTTTATTGCCTTTAAAAAATTTTTGCGGCGTTCTGTATAAGCTCGTTAAGGGTATGCTCGCCGCATTTTTTTATGATTTCCTTTGCTCCCGGCTCGTATTCCGGCGGCCGTGAGCTCATGTTGTGGCAATCGCTTCCTATAAGTGTGATTCTGCCGCTTTCAAGATATTTGAAAAGCCTTTTCTTGATGTGGCGTGATTCGTTTGCAAATGAGTTTATGTTTACCTGCGCCACGCAGCCCAGGGAAAGCAGGTAATCAAGCTTATCCGGCTTATCAATAAGCGATTTGTATCTTTCTATGTGCGCCAAAATCGGCGTTATTCCGTGATCGCAAATCAAATCAATCAGTCTGTTGCAGGCACGCTCCGAAAACTCCTCCGCAAAGGGATGCTCAATCAGTGCATAATCCGTGCCCTCAATTTTGATTTTGCTTAAATCCTCGTTTGAAAAAAGATATTTGCTTATATAAACCTCGGCACCGAGCTTTATTTCCGGGCTTTCGGGAGGCAATGCGGCTTTCAGCTTTGCGGCAGCCGCATTACGCTTTTGCAGAAAATCATCAAGCGAAATGGAATCGCTGTAATAATGCGGGGTGCAAACAATTTTTTTTGCGCCCTGTGCGGCAAGCTTTGCAATCATTTTAAGGCTTGTTTCCACATCGCATGCCCCGTCGTCAATTCCGGGCAAAATATGGCAATGTGTTTCCGTTAATCCGTTTAAAACCGTGGCTGTCATCTCCTTGATTTAAGCTGCAATGGCGGCTTAATATGTGTAGTCGCCGTAGCCGTATTTTGAATATCCGTATTTTGAATTGTATTTTGAGCCGTATGCGCCGCTTTCGTTTTTCTCATAGTTCACAACAAATCCAAGAATTTTTGCATCTATGAATTTAAGCGAATTAAGCGCTTTTTGCAGCTCCGGATGCGTTGAAGAATATGAACGCACCACAAGCACAACTCCGTCCGATTCTCTGATAACGGGTAATGCGTCGGAAACAACATTGATCGGCGGTGTGTCTATAATAATATAATCGTATTTTTTTGAAACCTCTTCAAGAAAATCCGCCATCGGTTCGCTGCCCAGAACTTCTGCCGGGTTTGGCGGAATAGAGCCTGATGTTATAACGGATAAATTGGGGTATTCCGTTGGGTGAATTATTCCGAAAAGATCTGCCTGCTGAGCCATGCGGCTGTTTACCGAAGCACTAAGGTAATTTGTGAGCCCCGGTGCGCTGGGGATTGAAAAATAATGGTGGATTTTCGGCTTTCTTAAATCGCCGTCTATAAGGAGCACACGCTGATCCGCCTGCGCTATTGAAACCGCCAAATTAACGGTTGTGGTTGTTTTGCCCTCGTTTGGAGCAGAGGAGGAAACAACTATCGTTTTGCATCCTTTTTTTATAACGGAAAGCATAATATTTGTTCTTATGGTTTTATATGCTTCGTCAACTCTGAACTTCAAGCCCGGATCCATTATTGAGTTTTTCAGCAGAAAGCGAGATGAGTTTTCGCTTGATTTGTTATTTTTTGCCATTTCGCCCTGCCTCCTTCTTGGATTTGTTTAAACAAAATTCGGGAATGGCGCCCAAAACCGGAATGTCGTATGTACCTTCAAGATCCGCACTGCCTTTAATTCTGACATCAAGTAAATCCTTAAGCACGGCATAAAGCCCTGCAAGGAAAATGCCGGCGGCTGCACCGATCAGGCACTTTTTGGGATAATCCATGCTTTCTGCTGCCGTTGCTCTTATCGGCGGATCTTCAACGGATGCAAGCACAAGCCCCTTGTTAGTGTTTTTCATTCTCTCCGGCACACATTTTTCAAGGCATTGCGTTATGTGATAGCTTAAATCGGCATCATTTGTGGTTGTTGTAAATTCAAACATAGCCGTGTTATCTATGCTTTCAACCTTTGTGGAATTTTTGATGGTTGCGGCAGGGTAATTCGTGCCGTATGTTTTGTTTAATTCGTTTGCCACATCCTGGTAAAATTCATTGGTTGAAAAGATTTCAATATATGTGTCAAGCATTTTCATGGCATAGTTCATTTTGCTTGTTTGGCTTGCCTGTTGCGCGTTGGCGGCTTCATGGGCAGAGCCGGATTGAGCTGTTGCCGTGCTTTCCGCAAGTTCTTGATCCGAGTCGTTAACATAAGCCAAAAATTCAATCGTTGAGGTGTATGTAAGCTTTGTGAATTTTGCGGTTGCAATTCCTGCCAAAACGGCACCTATTATCGCAAAAATGATTATCAGCTTCCATTTTTTTACAAGTGCGGAAAAAACCTTTTGCACATTTGCGTCTATGTTCAAAAAAACCCTTCCTTTCATAAAGGCATTTGTTGTTATCTAAAGATAACAGCTTTGTATAACACTTATATAATATACATTTTAGTTTATCTTAAAAGAATTGCTTTGTCAATAACGGCAACGCCCTTTTTTTTCTATTGACAAATTAAAAAAAATAAATAATAATATATTAAAAATAATAATATCGGCAATTGAAATATTGCTTTTTGAAACAGAGGTAGTGCCTTATGATGCTTGAAAAAATGCCCGTTTGGGGACCGTATTCCAAAAAATATATGGGAATTTCCCGTGTGGTGGATTCAGCGCCGCAATCGGGTGCAAGATTTGATTTTTCCGTGCACCCAACCGTGTGGAATTCATCAGTGCCCGTGCCGAATGTAACCTTCCCCAGCAATTATCATCTGTGGCATTGCAACGGCGATTATTCGTTTTATTCATATCGCTACGAGCTTATGTGGAAGGATATGATTTATTGCGATGTTTCCTTTTCAAAAATCAGCGGCAAGGCTTATCTTATGCGCTGCGAATTTTTTAATAACACCGATTTAAAGCAAAATTGCATTTTGAATGCTTATTCGGCAATGGAATTTCCAAAGCCGCTTTATTGCGATGTAACTCTGCCGAAAAAATGCATTTTTAAAAGCGCAAACGATTATGTTAAATACAGTTATGCTAATCCGCGCCCGTGGGATACCGAAAATCCGGACGGTATGCATAAGGGGCAGTTTTCGGATTATCGCTTCACAGGCGGATTCGGCCTTGGCGACAGATGTGAAAATTACCATGTGCCGGCGCTCGGTTTAAAGCCGTTTGGCTGCGAAAAGGGCGATTTTGTTTCGTATGATTTTGATATATCGGAATTTGATAATCCCATTCTTACCGTAAGATATAAATCCGTAACGGAAGATGATGCCGAATTTTTGCTTTCCGGCGAAAAAATCACATTTTTCCGAAGCAGCGATCTTGCTCTTGCATCTTTTCCCATTACTTCCGGCAATCTTGAATTTGTAAGCCTCGGCAAGGGCGGTGTTGAATTTGATTTTGTTGCCGTAACCGAAGCCGGTGAAGAAAATTCTATTAAAACGGAAATTAAAAAGCACGGTTTTACTCCCGAAATAAAATCAGAGCAATGCGGCAACGGAAAAAGAATTTCACTCACCTATCCCGAAACGGGAGACACATATTATGTGCTCACTCACAACGAGCGCACAAGGGAGCGCACCCTTGATTCCGGCTGCCTTGAAGACGCTTTGCCAAACAGACTCTCAAACGGCGACCATACTTATGATGAATTAAGGCGCACTTTCTCGGAAAGCTTTTCCGAAAAGAAAAGCGATGAGGGCTTTTTCCACAATGCTCTTATCCAATCTATTTTTATTGATCCCCATTCAACGCATATAGAGTATATGGTTGTTTCGGAGGAGGCGTTTGAGCCGCTTTCCAGCAGCGAATATGAGGCAATCTACAAAAAGGCAAGCTTAACCGATGATGCAGGTTATAACGAAGAAGGCAAAAAATATACTCTTTCAACAGAAATTCTTAAATCAACATTGCTCACAAATGTTGTTTATCCCGTATATAAACACGGTGAAAATGTTATTCATTTCACACCCGGCAAAAGATGGGATAGTTTCTATACTTGGGATAGCGGCGTAATCGGCACGGGAGTTTTGGAATTCAGCCCCGAAAAAGCAAAATATATTCTTGAAACATATCTTTCCGATGATGATAATTCGGATTTTGCCTTTTTGCTTCACGGCAGCCTTGTGCCAACTCAGTTTGTGCAGTATCTTGAAATGCTTAAGCGTGAAAATGATAAGGAAAAGCTTTTGGCGCTCTATGATAAAATGATGCGTTATTATCGCTTTCTTGCAGGCGAAAACGGCTCCACTACGGCAAAATTCAAAAACGGATTGCTCACCACTTACGATTATTGGTATTCTTGCTCGGGAATGGATGATTATCCGGCGCAGGTTTATATGATTGATAAGCAGATGATGAACAGAATTTGCCCTTGCATTTCAACATCGCATATCATTCGTGCGGCAAAGATTATGCGTATGGCGGCAACTGCTCTTGGCAAAGAACAGGATGTGCAGCGCCTTACGAAGGATATCGAGCAATCCACGGCGGCTCTTAACGCCCTCGCTTGGGATGAAAAAGCGGGTTATTATTCTTACACGGTTTATGATGAAAACAACAAGCTTTGCGCTTATTTAAGAAATGAGCAGGGCGAAAATATGAATAAGGGTATGGACGGCGTTTATCCGATAGTGGCAGGCGCCGCTCCGGCAGACAGGGTTGAAAGGCTTCTTGCCCACATTAAAAATCCAAAAGAAATGTGGAGCAAAAGCGGCATTTCCGCCGTTGATATGAGTGCTTCTTATTATTTTAACGACGGTTATTGGAACGGCAATGTTTGGATGGCTCATCAGTGGTTTTTGTGGAAAACGATGTTTGATCTCGGTGAGGCGGATTTTGCATTTGAAATTGCAAAGCGAGCTCTTGATATGTGGAAGGCGGAAACGGATTTCTCTTATTGCACATATGAATGCTTCGGCATTGAAACTCAGCGAGGCGGCTGGTTCCATAATTTCGGCGGCCTTTCGGCGCCCATATGCGTTTGGGCCAATGCTTATTATAAGCCGGGCACGGTAACAAGCGGCCTTGATATTTGGGTGGATAAGGAAATCACAACGGCATCAGATGCAGATATTGAGTTTAAGTATTTCGGCAACAGCGATAAATATACTTTGCTTGTGTGTCTTGACGATAAAAATAAATATTTCGCCGAGTTAAACGGCAAATCCGTGCCGATAAACGAAAGATCGGCGGGAATAATCGAAATCACATTAAGCGGCGATGTTAAGGGCGGCAGGCTCTGCATTGCGGCTCTGAAATAATCGCTTTTGGAAAGGCAGCGTGAAAATTTATGGCAGGCAAAATTTGGGGCAGCAATAATGAGCCGCTTAAAATTCAGTTTATAACGGACACTCATTATTATTCAAGAAAAGGCGGCGATCACGGCGCCGCATACGATAAGGCGGAATCAAAAAGCCAAAAGGTTATTAAGGATACGGATCTTGTAATCAAAAAAGGCTTCGATATGCTTTGCGAGGATAATTCCACGGATATTGTTGTTCTTTCGGGCGACACCACTAAAGACGGCGAAATAGAATCCCACAAAGAAATGATAGAACTTTTGCGTGATTTAAAAAAGCGCGGCAAAAGAGTTTATGTAATCACATCCACCCACGATTTTAAAGAGGACGGCAAGGCAGAAGGATATAACGGCGATGAAACCGTAACAGTTCCCGCTGTTGAAAATATTCATGATTTGTGGGATATGTATTATGAATTCGGCCCGAATGAGGCGATTGCGTCTTATGAGCCTTCGCTTTGCTATGTTGTGCAGCTTGCACCGGGCTACAGGCTTTTTGCGCTGAATGATGATAAAAACGGAAATCCGGATGCTCCCGGCTCCGGCTACAGCGAAGAATGTAAAAAATGGATTTTGGAGCAACTTGAGGATGCACGCAAAAATGATCAATTTGTTATTGCAATGACTCATCACCCAATGATTGCGCCAAGCCCGTTTTATGCAATAATCGGCAAAGGCGATATGCAGCGAGGCTGTGAGGAAACAAGAGAGATTTTTGCGGATAACGGAATTTCTTGCATGCTTTCCGGCCACACTCATATTCACGATATTTCTTACACCGTTTCAAAAAAAGGCAATGTTTTTTATGATGTTTCATGCGGCTCTTTAATAGGCTGCCCTCCGGTTATGCGCACGGTAACGCTTGATCCCCGTGCCGCCGAAATCAGGGTGGATACTCAGGTAATCAAAGAAGTGCCCGGGCTTGACACCGGCGGAAAGCCGTTTGATGAATATATGAAGGGCTTTTTCTTCGGTATGATAGGCGAGGTTATTTGGGCAATGGGCAATGATATAAATCGCCTTGCAGAGCTCACTCCCGCTTTTTCAATACCGGGTGAAAAGGTTAAAAAGCTTGCGTGGCTCATTAAACCCATAGGAAAATGGCTCAATAAGCTTACCATTAAAAAAGTTTGGCGGCTTTGCAAAAAAGAAAGCGGCCTTAAAAAAAGCGATATTGCGGATATCGCAAATAATAAGGTTGTGGATTTCATTCTTGAATTGGTGCAAAATCTTTATTGCGGCGATTCGCCTTACGGTCCGGAAACAAGAGAGTATAAAATAACCTGCGGCTTCCTTAATGTTATAGACAGCTTTTTAAACACTATAGGCTTTAAGCTCGGCAAAGTTCTCAAGGGCGCCACAACGGCAAGGGCGCTTGTGGAGCCGTTGCTTTGGAATAACGGCATTTGCGATGAAAAAGCAACCCTTAAGCTTTATCCGCTTAATGAGGGAGAAGCACAATCGGCAGAGCCTAAGGATTTTTATAAACGTTTTGAAGATCCCGTTAAAAAGAGCAAAAAAGGTCCGCTCGTTTTGCTCATATTGATTTTGTGCGTTATTTTGTTGCTTGCAATTGTTGCAGGCGTAATTGCGCTTGTTGTTTGGGCAATTATTGCAATTGTGCATGCCGTTTCCGGCAATGCAGCACTTGGCCTTTTGTGCTGATTGCACAAAAAATATGCAAAACACGGCTGTGTGGCAGCTTAAAACTATGTTAAATATTTTAATATATTGTTAAAATATTCTTGCATATTAAGAATGTATTTGATATACTTTAATAGATAATTATTTTGAGGCGGCAGTGTTCGGATTTATTGCCGCTTCGCAATTTGCATTAAAGGAGCAAATCTTATGGCAGAAAAAGAAAAGAAAAAATTCAGCCTCGGCGGCATTGATGATAAGGCCGAGGGTAAGGGCTCGTTTTTCAAAACACTGTGGCAAATCGTAAAATTCCTTGTTGTTTCAGGCCTTGTAACGATTATCCAGCTTGCGCTTGCAGCATTGCTTCCGCTTGTTTGTGATCAAATTCAAACATTGCTTCCGGAATTTTTAAGAGGTATTTTCACCCCCACAATGTTCACAACAGGCTCTGCAGAGGCTCATAAATACGTTATTGACGGCGTAGTAACATGGGGCTATGTGCTTCCGTTCTTGCTTTCAAATCTTATTGCAAACATCTATGGTTTCTATCAGAATAAGAAAACCACATTCAAATCTGATGCACCGTGGTATAATTTCGCAGCTTATATTGTGCTTCTTCTTGCGCTTATCCTGTTCTCAACTTGGATGCAGGGCGCAATCGTAGGTGCTCTCTTAAAGGTAGAGCCCACAAATTGGTTCCTTAATATCGTAACAAACGAATCCGTTGCCCGCCTTATTGCTTCAATGGCAGCAGGCTTTGTGCAAATGGTTGTTCTGTTCCCAATGGAAAAATTTGTTCTCCTCAAGGAAAAGAAAAAAGACGGCGAAGATGCAGCTCCCGCCGAAGCAGCAGTGGCAGAATAATTTATATCGGCTTTTCAAACCGCTCTTGCCGGTCGGCAGGAGCGGCTTTTTTTGCCTTGCCGCTTGCTTTTGGGCTTTGCAAAAAGAGGACGGTGCAAAAATCTGCTTTTTGCAATTATGAAAAGTATGTTTTGCTTTTGCAAAATGCCGGTTAAATCTTTTCTTTCGTGTTGACTTTTTTGCGGCACTGTGTGATAATATGCCCGTCAAACAAATAATATCGCCTTTTGGCGGTTTTTCAGCCGTGTTTTGCACCCGATTCTTAAAAAGATGCAGAATACGGTCAATCTTTTATTAAGAGGCTGTAAAATGAAAAACAAAAGTCTTGCTGTTTTTGCAAAATATACATCTCTGAATATAGTTGGTATGATAGGAATGTCTGTTTATATTTTGGCAGACACCTTTTTTATTGCAAACGGCGTTGGCCCAAACGGGCTTACGGCGCTTAATCTTGCCCTGCCTGCTTTTAATCTTGTAAACGGCACAGGGCTTATGCTTGCTATGGGCGGTGCAACCAAATATAATGTTTGCAAAAGCCGCGGCGATGCTTGCGGCATGGATGCCGCATTCACAAACACGGCTTATGCGGCGGCACTTTTTTCTTTGATTTATATGCTTTGCGGTGCGCTTTTTTCAACGCAAATTGCGTCTGCACTTGGGGCAAACAGCGAGGTACTTGAAAGCACGGCAATTTATTTAAAGGTTATTATGCTGTTTTCACCGGGTTTTATATTTAATAACATTGCTATCGCTTTTGTCAGAAACGACGGCGCACCCGGCCTTTCCACTGCCGCCATGACGGTAGGCAGCCTTTCAAATATAGTGATGGATTATATTTTTGTTTATCCTCTTGCACTCGGAATTTTCGGCGCCGTGCTTGCAACGGGATTTTCTCCGTGCATCAGCATGCTTATTTTATCCGCTCACAAATTTAAGCATAAAAACGGTTTCCATTTTCGCAAAATTGCTCCAAGCCTCAAAATCATAGGCAATATCTCGGCACTCGGTATTCCGTCGCTTGTAACGGAGCTTTCCGTGGGTGTGGTTATTCTTGTGTTTAATATGATCATTCTGCGCCTTGCAGGCAACATCGGTGTTGCCGCTTACGGTGTTGTTTCCAATATGTCGCTTGTTGTTTCGTCTGTTTACACCGGTGTGGCGCAGGGAATGCAGCCGCTTTCAAGCCGTGCTCACGGCGAAGGAAACTTTAAAGCTGCCTGCAAATTCTTTAAATATGCTTGCGTAACGGCGGTGCTCGGCTCGGCTGTTATGTATCCTTTGCTTGCAATTTTTGCAAATCCGATAACATCTGTTTTTAACAGCGATAATAATGCCACCCTTCAGCAAATTGCGGTTCAGGGCTTGCGGCTTTATTATACGGCGGCTCCGTTTTTGGGATTTAATGTGGTGCTTACGGTGTTTTTAACCTCTGTTGAAAATCCGCGCCCGGCGCATGTGCTTTCTGTTTTAAGGGGTGTTGCGGTTATTGTGCCTATTGCCTTTGCACTGTCCGCCGCTTTCGGAATGGCAGGTGTTTGGTGCTCTTTCCCCGTTTCCGAATTTATCTGCTCTGTTTTTGGCGTAATCGTGTTCGTTGCATTTTATAAAAAACAGCGGCAAAAGCAAAATCTTAAAAACTGAAAAATATCGGCTGATTCGGCACAGAGCTTGCTCTGTGCCTTTTTTTGCGCAAAAAAGCAAAATATATATTTTTGCAAATGATTTATGCTTAAAAATAATAATGTTTCTCTTTAAAAAGTGCCGTTTCACGGATGTGGCAAATAATTTGGGCAAACTATTATTACAATTCCTATTGACAAAGTAGGAAATAATGATTATTATTTAGTTGTGCAAAAAAAGCATTGCTCAGTTGATTGCCGCTTGCCTTGCCGCAAGCTGCAAAGAGCAGAAAGGATGGCTGAAGAATGGCTGAAAATTTACTTAATGTTCAAAATTTGCGGGTTTCCGTTGGCGATAAGGAAATCCTTCACGGTATAGATTTAAAGGTTAATAAGGGCGAAACTCATGTGCTTATGGGGCCTAACGGAGCGGGAAAATCAACTCTTGGCTTTGCGCTTATGGGCAATCCGCTTTATAAAATCACAAGCGGCAGCATTTTGTTCGGCGGCAAGGAAATAAATTCGCAGCCTGCCGATGAGCGTGCAAAGCAGGGCATTTTTCTTTCTTTTCAAAATCCGCTTGAAGTGCCGGGAATAACCCTGAAGGGCTTTATACGCAGCACCTTGCAGCAAAGAGGCGGCAAAAGAGTGCCGCTTTGGGAATTTAACAAGCAGTTTGAATCCGCTGCCGGGCTGCTGCAAATGGATCCGTCTTACGGCAACAGAGATTTAAATGTCGGCTTTTCGGGCGGCGAAAAGAAAAAAGCGGAAATTTTGCAAATGCTGATGCTTCATCCCGCTCTTGCAATATTGGATGAAACAGATTCGGGCCTTGATGTTGATGCGGTGCGCACCGTTTCGCAAGGCGTTAGGGAATATCAAAAAAGCAAAAACGGCGGCTTGATTATTATAACTCACAGCACCAGAATTTTAGAGTCTCTCAAGGTGGATTACACTCATGTGCTTGTAGGCGGAAAAATAGTTAAAACAGGCGATGGCTCGCTTGTTGAGGAAATAAACAAAAACGGCTTTGAAGCTTTTGAAAGCGCTGCCGATTAAAGCTGCAATGCGCTTTCAAAGGAGGGATAAATTTGGCAAAGAAAGTTAACGTTTCGGATATAGACCGAAGCGTTTATGATATAAAAGACGAAGAAAAAGATTCATACAGAATAAATGAGGGCTTAACCCCGGAAATAGTGCAAAAAATATCGCAGGAAAAAAATGATCCCCAGTGGATGCAGCTTTTCAGGCTTCAGGCACTTCAAATATATAATGAAATGCAGATTCCGGATTGGGGCCCTTCAATAGACGGGCTGGATATGAATCATATTGTAACCTATGTTAGGCCAAACACCAAAATGAGCGCCAAATGGTCTGATGTGCCTCAGGATATAAAAAACACATTTGAGCGCCTTGGTATTCCGCAGGCAGAGCGAAAATCGCTTGCCGGTGTCGGCGCACAATATGATTCGGAGCTTGTTTATCACAATGTGCGCAGCGAGGTTGCAGAGCAGGGTGTTGTTTATACGGATATGGAAAGCGCTCTCAAAGGTCCTTATGCAGAAATGGTGCGCAAGCATTTTATGAAGCTTGTAACTCCGCATGATCATAAATTTGCGGCGCTCCACGGTGCGGTATGGAGCGGCGGCTCTTTTGTTTATGTTCCGCCCGGTGTTTCGGTCACAATTCCTTTGCAATCGTATTTTAGGCTTAATGCGCCCGGTGCGGGCCAGTTTGAGCACACTTTGATTATTGTGGATGAGGGTGCATATCTTCATTTTATTGAGGGCTGCTCGGCGCCTAAGTATAACATTGCAAACTTGCATGCCGGATGTGTTGAATTATTCGTTGGCAAAAATGCCAAGCTGCGGTATTCAACAATTGAAAATTGGTCTAAAAATATGTATAACCTAAACACAAAGCGTGCTCTTGTGGAAGAGGGCGGCACAATCGAGTGGGTTTCCGGCTCGTTCGGCTCTCATGTTTCATATCTTTATCCAATGAGCATTTTAAAGGGCAAAGGGGCAAAAATGGAATTCACCGGCATCACCTTTGCCGGCAAGGGTCAAAATTTAGACACGGGTGCAAAAGTTGTTCACTGCGCACCCGAAACTTCATCGTATATGAATACACGCTCAATTTCAAAGGATGGCGGTATAAGCACATTTCGCAGCAGCGTTGTTGTAAATAAAGAGGCGGAAAACAGTAAATCGTCTGTTTCGTGCCAATCGCTTATGCTTGATGATGTTTCAAGGTCGGATACAGTTCCTGCAATGGATATTCGCACAAAAAATGCCGATGTGGGCCATGAGGCCAAAATCGGCAGAATAAGTGATGAGGCTGTGTTTTATCTTATGTCTCGCGGAATAAGCGAGGAAGATGCAAGGGCAATGATAGTAAGCGGCTTTGCGGATGATGTTTCAAAGGAATTGCCGCTTGAATATGCGGTTGAAATGAATAATCTTATTCGCCTTGAAATGAAAGGCAGCATAGGTTAAGGGGGGCTTGGCAATGAATGATAAAAATATAATCGGCGTAAATCCTTTGCCGGCGCCAACGTGGAATTGGCTGCATATGAATAATTCGCAGGCGGAATTTCCGGCAGAATTTGAGCCTGCCGCCGTTTCAATTTCAGGTGCAGCATTCGAAAACGATGATTGCGCAGAATGGAATAATTATCCTTCAGGTATGGGAAGCGGGTTTTCAAAGGCTTTGTCTGCTCAAAATTGCGGCATTGTGTCTGCTTTCGCAGCCGAAAACGAAAGTGCGCAGGCAAGGCTCAGCTTTGATTTAAAGGGTGGAAATGCTTGCCGCAGAGTCGCAATCAAAGCCAAGGCAGGCGCTGATTTGGTTGTTTTTATGAATTATGTGTCAGCTTCGGATTGTGCCGCCGACTTGGCTGTGCAAACCGAGGTCTCCGCAGAAAAGGGCGCAAAGGTAAAACTTGTTCAGCTTCAGCTGCTCGGAAAAGCATGCACTGTTTTTAATGATATCGCAGCCAAGTGTGAAGACGGTGCAGAGTTATCTGTTGTTCAGCTTTTTTTGGGAGCGGAAAAAACTTATTCCGGCTGTGAAGTGCGTCTTGCGGGCAAAGAAAGCAGTTTTACGGCCGATGTGGGTTATTTCGGCAAGGAAAATCAGCGTTTTGATATGAATTACAATGCCGTTCACACGGGCAAAAGCACTCGCAGCAAAATAAATGTAAGCGGCGTACTTGCTGATTCCTCGGAAAAGCTTTTTAGGGGCACAATTGATTTCAAAAACGGCTCCGCCGGCTCAAAGGGCGATGAAAAAGAAGATGTGCTTCTTCTTGGCGATGATGTTGTGAATAAAACAATACCGCTTATTTTGTGTGCCGAAGAGGATGTGCAGGGCAACCACGGTGCAAGTATAGGCAGGCTTGATGAGGCATTGCTGTTTTACCTTGCTTCAAGGGGAATAGATGCAACGCAGGCAGAAAAGCTTATGGCAAAAGCAAGGCTTGATGCACTTTGCGCAAAAACAGGTGATGACGAAGCACAAAAATTACTTGAAGAATATTTGGAGGCGGCAGAATGATTGAAGAACAGGTTTTGAAATACAGAGAGGATTTTCCTATATTTTCTCAAAACAATGTAGCCTATCTTGATAATGCCGCCACAGCCCAAAGGCCCGTGCAGGTTTTGGAGGCTGTTAATGATTTTTATGAAACAAAAAACGCAAATCCTTTGAGAGGCCTTTATAAGCTTGGCGTAAACGCCACCGAGGCTTATGAAAGCGCTCGTGAAACGGTGCGTAAATTTCTTAATGCCCCGTCTGCCGCAAATATCGTTTTCACACGAAATGCCACGGAAAGCATAAACCTTGTTGCTTACAGCTATGGGCTTAATTTTATTAAGCCGGGCACGGAAATCGTTGTTTCAATAGCAGAGCATCACAGCAATATGCTGCCCTGGCAAATGGTGGCAAGGCAAACGGGCGCAACGCTCAAATATCTTGAATGTGATGAGCAGGGAGGGTATTCCGATTCTGCTCTCGAAGCCGCAATAACGGATAAAACGGCGCTTGTTGCAATGGCGCAAATATCAAATGTGTTCGGCAGGGAAAATCCCATAAAAAAAATAGCGGCACTTGCTCATAAGCACGGTGCTGTTATGCTTGTGGATGCAGCCCAAAGCGCACCCCACATAAAAATAGATGTTGCAGACTTGAATGTTGATTTTCTGGCGTTTTCGGGGCATAAGCTTATGGCTCCTATGGGAATAGGTGTGCTTTACGGCAAAACGGAGCTGCTTGAAAAAATGCCTCCGTTTTTGTCCGGCGGTGAAATGATTGAATATGTAACAACAGAGGGCGCCACTTATGCCGAGCTGCCGCATAAATTTGAAGCCGGCACGGTTAATGCGGGCGGTGCCTGCGGCCTTGCTGCGGCGATTGATTATATTGAAGCAGTAGGCTTTGATAATATATCGCAATGGGAAAATCACCTTTCGGAAATTGCAATTTCGGGGCTTAAAAAGATCGGCGATGTTAATATTATAGGCTCTGAAAATTCTTCGCAGCATTGCGGCATAATAACATTTACGGTAAACGGAGTTCATCCTCACGATATAAGCGCAATTCTTGATGCAGACGGAATTGCAATTCGTGCAGGGCATCATTGCGCTCAGCCGCTTATGAAATATCTCGGCACGCCGTCCACGGCAAGAGCAAGCTTTTTCTTTTATAACACAGAGGAGGAAGTGCGCCGCTTCGTGAAATCCGTTTCGGAATTGAGGAGGAAAATGGGCTATGGAGAATAGAAGCTTTTATAATGAAATTTTAACCGAGCATAATCTGAACCCTTATCACAAGCACGATTTGCCCGATGCAAATTTGGTGCTTGAGGGTGTTAATCCAAGCTGCGGAGATGATATCTTTTTAAAGCTTAGGGTTGAAAACGGTGTTATAGAGGACGGTGCTTTCGTTGGAGACGGTTGCGCAATTTCACAGGCGTCGGCAGATATTATGCTTGATCTTGTTATCGGCAGAAAAAAAGAGGATGCTCTGCATCTTGCAAATCTTTTTCTTAAAATGATTAAAAGCGGCGTAACAGAAAGCGAATTGCAGCAGTTGGAAGAAGCGGGTGCTTTGCAGGATGTTTCGCATATGCCCGCCCGTGTTAAATGTGCCGTGCTCGGTTGGCATACCATGGAGGAAATGCTCGGCAATTCCGAAAAATAAAGCAAATACAATTTCTTTTGCTTTGTGCAAACAAAAAGCTCTCCGTCGGTCACGCTTCGCAAAGAAATAACGGCTTAAGTTTTATGAGCCGGATTAAGTATTAAAAAAATCTGCCGATACGCAAGTATTGGCAGATTTTTGTTAATGCCCTCTTTAATATCGAGGACGTTTTTTATTTTGCGCCGGTTTGTTTCGGCACCGCAGTTTAATCGTTTGCTTTGTTTTTGCTTTTTGTCGGCGCTGTGTTTTCCTGGTTGCGGAAAACAACAAATTTGTCGTAAAGAAATTCCGTTATCATGTTGCAGGCCATTGTGCAGCCGAGCACAATGTAGTTGATTGCCGTAATATCCGCAAATCTTGCCGTGAAATAATTGCCCAAAATTGTTGAAATCGGCGTGAAAACAAGATAAAAGGCAAAAACCTTAAGCATTGCAATCGGAATGTTTGCCGCAGATTTAAAAGTGAATTTTCTGTTGAATGTGAAATTCCACAAAACAGATAAAATAAGTGCAATCAAATACATCGGGCCGTATTCGTTTTGCATTATTTTTGCAAATGCATCATTTGTTTTCATCAGGTTTTCAAAAAACGGCAGCTTTATAATAACCTCGCTCATAAGGGTGAAGCTTGCTATTTGAATTATGCCGGCAGATGCCGAAAACAGCGCAAATTTCACAAATTGCCAAATGTTTTTTGATTTTTTCTTTTCTTCGCCCATAATATGAGCCTCCTTATGCCGCAAATTATATATTTATTTTATCACACAAAAATGCAGTGTTCAATAAAAATCATATAAGCGGCACAAAAAAGTAAAATCGGGCGAAAACAAATAAAAAAGAGATACTCAAAAGAGTATCTCTTTCATGGCTCCCCAAGTTGGACTCGAACCAACGACCCTGCGGTTAACAGCCGCATGCTCTACCGACTGAGCTATTGAGGAATGTTTACTTCAATCTCAAGTGCTCCAATATAATAACAAATTATATCGGCGTTGTCAATATCTTTTTTCAAATTTATTTTCAATTCTTTTAAAAATACGGTCTTTTAATTTTGCGGCCTTTGTGGTAATATCAAATTATGGAAGAAAAGCATATAATTCATCCGTTTGCGCCCGTATATGATTCACAAAGCAGAGTGCTGATTTTGGGCACAATGCCGTCGCCCAAATCGCGGGAAAACGATTTTTATTACGGCAATGTGCAAAATCGCTTTTGGCGTGTGCTTTCAATCGTGCTCGGCTCTGAAATCCCTGCCGATAACGAGGGCAAAACCCGCTTTTTGCTCAATCACAAAATTGCTCTTTGGGATGTGCTTTGCGAATGCGATATCTGTGGCGCGGCGGATTCAAGCATAAAAAATGCGGTGCCCGCGGATTTGAATGTGGTTTTGCGCTCGGCACCCGTTAAAGGAATATTCGCAACGGGTAAGGCAGCCTATAAATTTTATTGCAAATATCAGCTGCCCAAAACGGGAATTGAAGCCGTTTGCCTGCCATCCACAAGCCCGGCTAATGCAAGAATGGGCATTGAAGAGCTTGTGCGCGAATATTCCGCAATAAAAAAATATTTGCAGTAATTTATGATTTTTTAAGGGGGAATCATTTTTATGCAGCATGAAATCACAAGGCCGCAAAGGCTGCTCGATGATACGGGGAATATCGCCGAGCCGGGCTTTGCGAAAAAGCTTTATTGGCAGTATTCAAGGGCAGATATCAAGGCACCCGCCATGCGAATAAAGGAATGGGATTATTACTATATAGGCACTCAGAATTACGGCATTTGCCTTACTGTTTCGGACGCGGCTTATGTAAGCTGCGTTTCGGCTTCGATTTTGCGTTACGGTAAAAAGCCAAAGCAAATGAACGATTCCGAAATCGGCGCTCTTCCTATGGGCAAGCTTCATATGCCGCTTTCCTCAAAAATCGGCGATGTGCATGCCAAGGTGGGCACGGCGGAAATGACCTTTGAAAACGACGGTAAAACAAGGCACCTTTATGGCACATACGCAAATTATTGCAACACGAAAAAGCCGCTTAAATTCGATATTGTGCTTTCGGATATTCCGCCCGAAAGCATGGTTATCGCCACGCCTTTTGATAAGGATAAGCATTTTTATTATAATCAAAAAATAAATTGCATGCGTGCCGAGGGTTGGTTTTCGTTTGACGGAAAAAGATATGTTTTCAATTCGGAAAATGAAGCTCTTGCAACCCTTGATTGGGGCAGGGGAGTTTGGACATATGATAACACTTGGTATTGGGGCTCCGGCCAAATGATTTTGGAAAACGGCATTAGGTTTGGTTTTAATATCGGATATGGCTTCGGAAACACAAGCGCCGCAAGCGAGAATATGCTGTTTTATAACGGCACTTCGCATAAGCTGGCGGATGTTTCCTTCAATATCCCCAAAAACGGCGAGGAATATCTTTATATGCAGCCGTGGACTTTCACTTCGTCCGACGGGCGCTTTGAAATGACCTTTGAGCCGATTATAGACCGTCAGGCTCCTCTTGATATTAAGTTTATGTGTATGCTGCCTCACCAGGTATTCGGCAAAATGAGCGGCACGGCAATCCTTGATGACGGCACAAAAATCGAAATTAAAGATAAGCTTGTGTTTGCGGAGCGTGTGCATAATAAATGGTAATTCTGTTTTGCACGCCTTGTATATATCAAAGCGCAATATTAAAGAATTAAACAGTAAAAACAAAAGCGGATGCTCCTTTTAAAAGAGCATCCGCTTTTTGTAAGCATTTTTTGCATTGCCTGCAATATTTAATTATATATTTTTACATATTATAAAGGCGGCGGGCATTTTCATTTGTAATGTTTAAAAGCTCTTGCGCGGAAACATTAAGCTCCGGTGCAAGCCGTTCGGCTATATAAGCTATATAAGAGCTGTCGTTTCGCCTGCCCCTGTAAGGCTCGGGTGCCAAATACGGGCAATCCGTTTCAAGCACAAGCCGCTCAATCGGAATTGCCTTTGCAACCTCAATGCTTTTGCGTGCATTTTTAAATGTTGCCACTCCGTTTAGGCCTATATACATCCCAAGGCGAATAATCTCTTGCGCCATTTCTTTTGAGCCTGAAAAGCAATGCACAACGCCTTTTGGCTTTGTTTGCTTTAATATGTCAAGCGTGTCGCCGTGAGCTTCTCTGTCGTGCACTATAACGGGCATATCAAGCTCGTTTGCAAGCAGGCATTGGTGCATGAAAAATTCGCACTGTGTTTCTTTTGAAGAACTCATCCAATGGTAATCAAGCCCTATTTCGCCGATTGCAACGCATTTTTCGTGCGCCGCATATTCCTTGATTTTTTCAATCTGCGAAAGCTGTGCGCCTTCCAAGTTTTCGGGGTGAAAGCCGGCGGCAAAATATATATAATCATATTTTTCGGCGATTTGCCTGTTTTTTTCGCAGGTTTCCAAATCGCAGCCGCATGAAACGGCAAGCTCAACTCCCTTTTTGGGCAGATTGCTCAGCAGCTCATCTCTGTCTGCATCAAACTGCGCATCATCGTAATGGCTGTGGGAATCAAAAATATTTTGCAGCATAAATCAGTGCAGCCTCATTCCGGGCTCCATGCCGTCTGCAAAAAGCACTTTTATTCCGCCGTCTGCCGCATCGCCCGCAAGCAACATTCCGTTGCTGATTTCGCCGCAAAGCTTTGCGGGCTTCAGGTTTGCAACTATTATAACGGTTTTGCCGATAAGGTCTTCGGGCTTATAGTATTCTGAAATTCCGGAAACTATCTGCCTGGGTTTATCCGAGCCGTCGTCTGCCTGAATTTTGAGCAGCTTTTTTGATTTTTTAACAGGTTCGCATTCAAGAATTTTTGCGGTGATCAGCTCAACCTTGGCAAAATCTTCAATTCCGATTTGTGCAATGCCCTCCGGCGCCGCTTTCTTGCCGGATGCTTTTGCCTCCGCCTCCTTCATTTGCTTTGAAATCAGCTCGTTAAGCTCATCTATCTCTTTTTCAACATCAATTCTCGGGAATAATGCCGGGCCCTTTTTAACAGTAACATCTGCAGGAAGAACTCCGTATTTGCCAGCGTTTTCATATGTTATAAGGCTCTTTGATGCGCCTATTTGCTCCCAAACCTTTGGCATTGTGGTGGGCATAAAGCAGGAAAGCAGTGTTGTGCTGAGCCTGATTGCCTCAAGCAAATTATAAAGCACCGTTGCCAGGCGTGCTTTTTTGCTCTCGTCCTTGCCGAGAACCCAAGGTGTTGTTTCGTCTATATATTTATTTGCTCTTGAAATAACCTTAAATATTTCTGCAAGCGCATTGTTGAGCTGTGTTAAATCAAGATATTCGTCTGTTTTGCCGCGCAGTGCAAGCATTGCGTTGATAAGCTCGTTGTCTATCTCCTCGGGCTCTCTGTCTTTCGGCAGGGTGCCTCCGAAATATTTCTCAACCATTGCCACCGTTCTTGAAACAAGGTTGCCAAGGTCATTGGCAAGGTCGGAATTTATTCTGTTTATCATGATTTCGTTGGAAAAAGAACTGTCTGCTCCAAGTGCCATCTCTCGCAGAATGTGGTATCTGATGGCATCGCAGCCGTATCTTTCGCCAAGCACAAACGGATCAACAACATTGCCTATGGATTTGCTCATTTTTTGGCCGTTAAAGGTTATCCAGCCGTGAACCGCAAGGTGCTTTGGAAGCGGAAGCTCAAGAGCCATAAGCATTGCCGGCCAAATGATGGCGTGAAAGCGCATAATGTCTTTTGCAACCATGTGCACATCTGCGGGCCAGAATTTATCAAAATCGTCATATTTGCCGTTTTTATATCCAAGTGCCGTGATATAGTTTGAAAGTGCGTCTATCCAAACATAAACAATGTGCTTTGTGTCAAACGAAACGGGAATGCCCCAAGTGAATGATGTTCTTGAAACACAAAGATCTTCAAGGCCGGGCTTTATAAAGTTGTTAACAAGCTCGTTTGCCCTTGTTTTCGGCTGCAAATAATCTGTTTCGGTAAGCAATTTTTCAATGCGCTCTGCAAAAGGCGACATTTTGAAGAAATATGCCTCCTCAGCAGCCTCGGTAACTTCTCTGCCGCATTCGGGGCATTTGCCGTCTATAAGCTGGCTTTCCGTCCAAAAGCTTTCGCAAGGTGTGCAGTATTTTCCTTTGTATTCGCCCTTATAGATATAGCCCTTGTCGTAAAGCTCTTTGAATATTTTTTGCACGGCTTCAACATGGTAATCGTCTGTTGTGCGGATATATCTGTCGTAGCTGATGTTCATATATTGCCAAAGGCTTTTGAATTTTTCAACAACCTTGTCAACATATTGCTTTGGTGTAACGCCCTCTTCGGCTGCCTTTTGCTCTATTTTAAGGCCGTGTTCATCCGTTCCCGTAAGAAACATAACCTCTTTGCCCTGCAATCTTCTGTATCTTGCGATTGAATCGCAGGCAACTGTTGTGTAGCAGTGGCCGATATGCGGATTGCCGGAGGGATAGTATATAGGTGTGGTTATATAAAATTTCTCTTTTTCAGCCATTTTGTTCCTCTCCTTATGTTTGTTTATTTGATTTAAAAAGCTTAAATAAGCGATGCTGCACCCTTGTCCAGCATAAGGGTAACATCTGTGTGGAATTGAAGCACCGATGCCGGGCACATGGGGGTAACATTGCCGTTAATAACCTGCTTAATGGCTTTTGCCTTGTGCTCTCCAAGTGCTATAATAAGGATTTTCTTTGCCTGCATGATGGAACCTATGCCCATCGTAACTGCTTGGGTCGGCACTTCTTCGATCGATTTGAAAAAGCGGCTGTTGTCCTTAACCGTGCTCTCTTTAAGAGTAACCACATGGCTCCATCTTTGAAAGCAGTCGGCAGGCTCGTTAAATGCAATGTGGCCGTTTGAGCCTATTCCCAAAAGCTGAATGTCTATTCCGCCGGCTTTTTTGATTTTTTCTTCGTAATTCTTGCATTCTTCTTCAAGATCTGCAGCATTTCCGTTAAGAAAATTTATGTTATCTTCGGGAATGTTGATTTTGTTGAAAAGATTATCGTGCATAAATCTGTGGTAAGAATTAACATCGTTAACATCTAAATTAACATATTCATCAAGGTTAAATGTGGTAACCTTTGAAAAATCAACAACGCCTTTTTTGTAAAGCTCTGCCATTTGGCCATATGGCTTCAGCGGGGTGGATCCTGTTGCAAGCCCTAAAACCGAATTCGGCTTTTGAAGCACTTGGCCGCACATATAGTTGCCGGCAGCAATGCCTATTTGCTCTTCGTTGTCATAAACAAGTACATTCATATTCTTTCTCCTCAAATGCAATTATAACATATAAATAATATATAGTGTAGTTTAATTAAACATTATATTCCAATTGGCTGCGCCTGTCAATCAAAAGCCGAAAACATATGCCGTGCCGATTTTGCCTTGGGCCGATTAAAGGCAGTTTTTCTAATGCTTCCGTATTAGCCGTCGGCTCTTTAAGATTTTGCAGGATTATGCATCCGAATTGCCTCTGCTTTTTTCGCTTTTCTTTGTTTTTGCTTTTGCCGCCGCAATTGCTGCAAGCAACACAAAAATTGCTCCCAAGGCGGCTCCGCAGGTGTCGATTCCCCAATCAAGCAGTCGGCAGGCTCTGCCCGGCACAAATATTTGGTGAATTTCATCCGTTGCGGCATATATTGAAGAGCATATAATTGCCGTTGGCGTTTTTGATTTTCCCGTTTGCACTTTCAGCGCAATTGCAAAGAGAAGCCCAAGTCCTGCAAACTCTGTGAAGTGAGCAAACTTTCTGATGATGAAATCGGAAAAGCCGCCGATGCCGAAAATTTTTGTTATCAGCATTGTAAAAAAGCCGCTTTGCTGCTCCGATTCATCCGCCGTGCGTGATGAAAAATAAAAAATTGCCGCCATGCAAGCCGCTGTAAGCACCCAGCAAATTATCTTTGCCGCCGTGCCTCTTTTGTTATGATCTTGTTGCATTTATAAAGGAAACCCTCCCCGAGCCGGGATGAAACTGAACTCCGCTTACTCCTTTTGCCTGCGCATAATAATTGGATTCGTAAAAAACGGGGATAAAGCAATAAGTGTCATAAAGCGCAACCTCGCATTTTTCACAGGCGGAAACAAGAGAAGCAGAATCGGCTGCGTTTGCCTCTTCAAGTGCTTTTTCAAAATCGTTTCTGTAAAAATCCGTGATTTTAAGGCTGTCTATATCGCTCAAAAATGTTATCGGGCTTGCGGAATTTGAAACAAGCGGGTAAAGAACAATGTCGTAATCTCCGCTTGCCGCCTTTGTTTTAACTTCGCTTTCTTTTGCCGTTTCAAGCTTCAGCGCAAGCTCTGTGTCGTGGCTGCCAACCTTTGAAACGGTGCCGATTCCGGATTGAACGCCCTGAATCAGTTCCTTTGCGGCGTCTTTCATTGTTTCGGGTGCCAAAACAGTAACCGCCACATTGTATGTTCCGGAATCCTTCAGCGCTTTCTTCCAAAGCTCTATTGCTTCTTCTTTATCTTTTGCGTCAATCGTTGCAGAGCATTGTTCCGTGTATGATTTTCCGCCTGCCGTGCAAGAAGGCGGCACATAGCCCTTCGGGCTGCTCAAGTAGTCATATTCTTTATAATCAATATCGGAAAGGGAAAGGGCAAATGCCTTGCGAGCATCTTTTTTTGCAAAAACGCCCTTTGATGTGTTTATGATAAGGCTCCAGGTTGTGTTGCTGTACGGCACAAGTGTTATTCCGCTTTTTTTGCCCGCTTTATCACTCTCATATCCCCTTAAATAAGCGGCGTCATAATATCCGCTGACAAGCTTGTCGGCAACGCTTTCGTCGGAGCCCACGATTTTTAATGTTAAATCGGATGCCTTTGCCGGTGACGGACCCGCATAAGCTGTGTTTGCTCTCATAATATATGATGCCTCAAGCACGCTTGTAAGCACAAATTGGCCGTTAAACATTGTGTATTTCAGGTCAAGCCCGTATCTGCCGTTTGTTGAATTAAAGAAATCTTTGTTGCAGGGCATTGCCACTGCCGTGGAAAGAGTTTGCAAAAAATCGTTGTTAGGTGCAGTCAGGTTAATTTGCAGCGTGTATTTGTCTGCCGCATATGCGCCAAGCTCGCTCTCGTCTTTGTATCCGGAGTGAATTTCATTTGCGTTTTCAATGCCGGCAATGGTGGAAAACAGCGGGCTTTGCGTTAAATCATCCGCAGCTCTTTGCAAGCCGAAAACAAAATCCTCCGCCGTTATTTCCGGATTGTAGTCTTCTCCCATGGCTTTTTTTACAGACGGAAAAATATACCACCTCAGCCCTTGCTTCAGCTTAAAAGTGTAGCTTAATCCGTCATCGCTCACCTGCCAGCTTTCGGCACAGCCGGGTGTTATATTGCCTTCGTCATCGCAACGCACAAGCCCTTCAAAGCAGTTTTCGACAATCAAAAATTCATCCTGCGTTGCCGCCACCTGCGGGTCATAGCTGTTTACATTTCCCGAAAACGGGTATATAAGGTCTATTTTTTCTTTGCTTTTTGAGCAGCCTGTAAAAATGCAGGCCGTCAGCGAAATGCAAATTAAAAGGGAAATCAGTTTTTTCATAATTCATCACCACATTTTTCAGTTATAATATTATAACAGATTGCGGCGTGTATGAAAAGATAAAATTGCTAATAAAACTGCTATTTATTTTAATACTCAGATTGACAAGAAAATGCGCAAATGCGCAAAGCGTAAATCGTGCTTTTCCGCAATATTAAAAATCAATGCTTGCATCTGTTGCGTTTGCCGCCGTATTAAAGCCCGAAAAAGTCCTTTTTTGCCTCAAAATTAAAAACACACGGAGCAGTGTAACAAAAACTTTTCAAAAATCGGCCTGTTTTTTCAAATATTTAAAAAATTTTTATTGACTTATTAAATACATAAGCTTATTATAATAGCACGCTAAAAATGGAAAGTGTGCCCTTTTTGCAAAGGCACCTGCCGAAAGCAGGCGCAAAAATCGGCAAGATATCAGCTGCTGTGCGAAATTTCGCCGTTGCGGCAGAAAGTGCATTTTTGATTTTTACAGTAATCTACAAAGAAACGGAGTGATTACCTTTATGGTAAATGTGAAGGACGTTCAGCTCGGCACCACAACAAGGAAAAGCTTTGCTAAAATCAATGAGGTTATGCCAATGCCTAATCTTATTGAGGTGCAGAAGAAATCCTATCAGTGGTTTCTTGATGAGGGCTTGCAGGAGGTTTTCCGCGATATCGGCCCCATCACCGACTACACGGGCAATCTTGTGCTTGATTTCATCGATTATTCAATGGATGATGCCCCTAAGTACACTATCGCACAGTGCAAATCAAGAGACGTAACTTATGCAAAACCCCTCAAAGTAAGGGCTCGCCTTCAAAACAAGGAAACAGGCGAAGTTAAAGAAAATATAATTTATATGGGCGATTTTCCGCTTATGACGGATGCAGGCACATTCGTTATTAACGGTGCGGAAAGATGCATTGTTTCTCAGCTCGTTCGTTCACCCGGTGTTTATTATCATATGGATCATGATAAAACCGGTAAAGAGCTTTTCACAAACACGGTTATCCCAAACAGAGGCGCTTGGCTTGAATATGAAACAGACGCAAATGATCTTTTCTATGTAAGAATTGATAAAAACAGAAAAATCTTTATAACCACATTCCTTCGCGCTCTCGGCCTCGGTTCGGATGATGAAATCCGTGAATTCTTCGGAAACGATGAAAGAATTGAAGCCACAATAGAGAAAGACACCACTAAAAACACGGAAGAGGCGCTTCTTGAGGTTTATAAAAAGCTGCGTCCGGGCGAGCCTCCCACTCTTGAAACGGCACAGGCTCACCTTGACGGCTTGTTCTTTGATGCTCACAGATACGATCTTTCCAGAGTCGGCAGATATAAATATAATAAAAAGCTTGCTCTTTCAGACAGACTTGCAGGCAAAACTCTTACCCAGCCCATCATTTCTCCTCAGGGTGAATTCCTTGCAGATGCAGGTGAAGTTATCAGCGAGGAAAAGGCGCTTGAAATCGAAAATGCAGGCGTTATGAATGCATTTGTTGATGCAGAGGGCAAAGAGGTTAAAATCGTTTCAAACGGCATGGTTGATATTGCTAAATATATCTCCTTTGATTGCAAGCCGCTTGGCATAAACGAAAAGGTATCTTACAGAGTGCTTTCCGAAATTCTTGAAAAATGCGGCGATGATGAGGAAGCTCTTAAAGAAGAAATTCAAATCAGATGCGATGATCTTATCCCCAAGCACATCATCATCGATGATATTTTCGCAACGGTTTCTTATCTCATAAATCTTGCTTGCGGCGTTGGCGTAACCGATGATATAGACCATCTCGGAAACCGCCGTATCCGTGCGGTGGGCGAGCTGCTTCAAAATCAAATCAGAATCGGCTTTTCCAGAATGGAAAGAGTTATCCGTGAAAGAATGACTCTTCAGGTGCAGGATGATGAGGAATCAATCACTCCGCAGGCTCTCATCAATATCCGCCCCGTTGTTGCGGCTATCAAAGAATTCTTCGGCTCTTCTCCGCTTTCGCAATTTATGGATCAAAACAATCCGCTTGCAGAGCTTACTCATAAGAGAAGACTTTCAGCCCTCGGCCCCGGCGGTCTTTCAAGAGATCGTGCCGGCTTTGAGGTTCGTGATGTTCACTACACACACTATGGCAGAATGTGCCCCATCGAAACTCCCGAAGGCCCCAACATCGGCCTTATCTCTTATCTTGCTTGCTACAGCCGATTAAATGAATACGGCTTCATTGAGGCTCCTTATCGTAAAGTTGATAAGGAAACGGGTTGCGTAACATCAGAGGTTGTTTATATGACTGCCGATGTTGAGGATAATTACACCGTTGCTCAGGCAAACGAGCCCCTCGATGAAAACGGCAGATTCCTCAATAAGCGTGTAACCTGCCGCCATAAGGATGAATTCCTTACCTGCGAGCCGGAAAAAGTAGATTATATGGATGTTTCGCCTAAGATGGTTGTTTCCGTTGCAACGGCGATGATTCCTTTCCTTGAAAACGACGACGCAAACCGTGCTCTTATGGGCGCAAACATGCAGCGCCAGGCAGTTCCGCTTCTTAAAACAGAAGCTCCAGTTGTAGGCACCGGCATGGAATATAAAGCAGCTTACGACTCAGGTGTTGTTGTTGTTGCAAAGCGTGGAGGCACCGTAACGGCAGTTGATGCCGAATCAATCGAAATCACTGTTAAAACAGGCGATGTAGACAGATATGATCTTGTTAAGTTCAGCGGCTCAAACCAGGGCACCTGCATAAATCAGCGCCCAATTGTTTCTCTTCATCAAAAGGTAGAGGACGGACAGGTTATTGCAGACGGCCCGGCAACCTGCAACGGCGAGGTTTCGCTCGGTAAAAATGCTCTTATCGGCTTTATGACCTGGGAAGGTTATAACTATGAGGATGCTGTTCTTATAAATGAAAAGATGGTTCGTGATGATGTTTACACTTCCATCCATATTGAAGAGCATGATGTTGAATCAAGAGATACTAAGCTCGGCCCGGAGGAAATCACAAGAGATATTCCGAATGTGGGCGAGGATGCTTTAAAAGATCTTGATGAAGACGGTATCATTCGTGTGGGCGCAGAGGTTCACAGCGGTGATATTCTTGTCGGCAAAGTAACTCCAAAGGGCGAAACAGAGCTTACCGCAGAGGAAAGATTGCTTCGTGCAATTTTCGGCGAAAAGGCAAGAGAGGTAAGAGACACCTCCATGCGTGTTCCTCACGGCGAATACGGCATCGTTGTTGATGTTAAGGTGTTCACCCGTGCAAATTGCGATGAACTCAGCCCCGGCGTAAATAAAGTTGTTCGTGTTTATATAGCACAAAAGAGAAAAATTCAGGTCGGCGATAAGATGGCAGGCCGCCATGGTAACAAGGGTGTTGTTTCCCGTGTTCTTCCGCAAGAGGATATGCCTTTCCTTCCGGACGGTCGTCCGCTCGATATCGTTCTTAACCCCCTCGGCGTACCTTCCCGTATGAATATCGGTCAGGTGCTTGAGGTGCATCTCGGCTATGCCGCAATGGCACTCGGCTGGAAAATGTGCACACCCGTATTTGACGGTGCACACGAAGATGATATTCGCGAATGTCTTAAACTTGCAGGCCTTTCGGAAGACGGTAAAACCGTTCTTACAGACGGCAGAACGGGTGAAAAGTTTGATAACCCGATCACCGTCGGCTATATGTATTATCTTAAATTGCATCATCTTGTTGATGATAAAATCCATGCTCGTTCCACCGGTCCTTACAGCATGGTAACGCAGCAGCCTCTCGGCGGTAAAGCTCAGTTCGGCGGCCAGCGTTTCGGTGAAATGGAAGTTTGGGCACTTGAGGCTTACGGCGCAGCTTACACGCTGCAGGAAATCATCACCGTTAAATCGGATGATGTAACAGGCCGTGTTAAAACTTACGAAGCAATTGTTAAGGGCGAAAATATTCCGCCTGCCGGCACTCCGGAATCCTTTAAGGTTCTTTATAAAGAGCTTCAGGCTCTCGGCCTTGATACCCGCCTTTATGATAAGGACGGCAATGAGGTTGAACTTAAGCAGGATATTGATGACGGCACGGAAATTCAGCCGATAGACAGCAATGCCTTTACAGAAGTAAACGACTTTGATTCAAACAGCGAGGGCTACACCCTTGAAGATGCTGATGAAAAAGCCGAGGAAGCAGGCCAGGATTCCGAATTTGACGATATGTTCACGGATTCGGATATTGATGAAGATGAAGAATAATTTTCAGGCCGATTAACCTGCATTACATTATATATAAAGGAGTGCTTCCACATGGAAAAAAACAGTGAATTCAATTCAATAAAAATCGGTCTTGCCTCTCCGGAACAGATCCGTGCTTGGTCTTACGGCGAGGTAACAAAGCCCGAAACCATAAATTACAGAACTCTTAAGCCGGAAAAAGACGGCCTTTATTGCGAAAAGATTTTCGGCCCCACGAAGGACTGGGAATGCCATTGCGGTAAATACAAAAGAGTTCGCTACAAAGGCAAAGTCTGCGAGCGCTGCGGTGTTGAAATCACACGCTCAAAGGTTCGCCGTGAGCGTATGGGCCACATAGAGCTTGCTGCTCCCGTCTCTCATATTTGGTATTTCAAGGGAATTCCGAGCCGCCTCGGTCTTGTGCTTGATATAAGCCCTCGCTATCTTGAAAAAGTGCTTTATTTTGCACTTTATATTGTAACCGATCCCGGCGATACCCCTCTTGAAAAAATGCAAATTCTTAATGAAAAAGAATATGCCGAAATGAGAGAGAGATATGAGGATGATTTCCAGGCAGGCATGGGCGCAGAGGCTGTTAAAAAGCTGCTTCAGGATATTGATGTTGAGCAGCTTCGTGCAGAACTTACCGCAGAGCTTGAAACCGCAACAGGCCAAAAAAGAGTGCGTATTCTTAAAAGGCTTGATGTTGTTGATGCTTTCTATAAGAGCGGCAATAAGCTTGAATGGATGATTATGGATGTTATTCCCGTAATTCCTCCCGATATTCGCCCGATGGTTCAGCTTGACGGCGGCAGATTTGCCACATCCGATCTTAATGATCTTTACAGAAGAGTTATAAACAGAAATAACCGTCTTAAAAGGCTCCTTGAGCTTGGCGCACCCGATATTATTGTAAGAAACGAAAAGAGAATGCTTCAAGAGGCTGTTGATGCCCTTATCGATAACGGCAGAAGAGGCCGCCCGGTAACAGGCCCAAGCAATCGCCCGCTTAAGTCTCTTTCCGATATGCTTAAAGGTAAGCAGGGTCGTTTCCGTCAAAACCTTCTCGGTAAGCGTGTAGACTATTCCGGCCGTTCCGTTATCGTTGTAGGCCCTGAGCTTAAAATGCATCAGTGCGGCCTCCCCAAGGAAATGGCTATAGAGCTGTTTAAGCCCTTCGTTATGAAGCGTCTTGTTGCCACAGGCGCAGCTTCAAATATTAAATCCGCAAGAAAAAAGGTTGAAAGAGCGCAGGATCCCGCAGTATGGGATGCTCTTGAGGTTGTTATTAAGGATCATCCGGTTATGCTTAACCGTGCTCCCACACTTCACCGCCTTGGTATTCAGGCATTTGAGCCGGTTCTTGTTGAGGGCAGAGCCATTAAGCTTCATCCTCTTGCTTGTACTGCATTTAACGCCGACTTCGACGGCGACCAAATGGCCGTTCACGTTCCGCTTTCGGCAGAAGCTCAGGCAGAGGCACGCCTCCTTATGCTTGCCGCAAACAATCTTCTTAAGCCTTCAGACGGTAAACCCGTTACCGTTCCCACTCAGGATATGGTTATCGGCTCTTACTATCTTACAATGATAAAAGAGGGCGAGCCCGGCCAGCCGAAGTTCTTTAAGGATGAAAACAGAACAGAGGAAATTGATTTCCAAGATGTAAGAAAGCTTGTTGCAGGCAGATTTGATGATTCTCAAATCCTTACGGATGAAAAGGATTCAGAGCTTGAAGCAGATTTCTCAATCTATAAAGCATATAATATTTACAGAGATAAGGACGAGGCTATGATGGCATATCAAGAGGGCTCTCTCGGTATGCATTCTCCCGTTAAAATCCGTTTCTCAAAAGAAGAAAACGGCAGCACTCGCAGCGCTGTTGTTATAACCACAATCGGCAGAGTAATCTTTAATAACCCGATTCCGCAGGATTTGGGCTTTGTTGATCGCTCTGTTGCGGAAAATGAATTTAAGCTTGAAATCAGCTTTGTTGTTAAGAAAAAGCAGCTTGGCCAAATTGTTGATAAGCTTATTGCAACTCACGGTGTTTCCGTTGCTTCCGTTGCTCTTGATCATATCAAGGCACAGGGCTATAAGTATTCCACCGTTTCAGGCACCACTGTTGCCGTTTGCGATGCGCTTATTCCGGATGCCAAAAAGACTTTCCTTGATGAAGCAGAAAAGCAGGTTGATGAGATCACAATGAATTACAACTATGGTCTTATCACAAATGAAGAGCGTTCTTCCGCCGTTATTAAGGCTTGGGAGGATTGCACAAATAAGGTTACAAATGAGCTCACTTCAAACTTTGACGGAACTCATAACCCCATCCACATGATGGTAGATTCCGGTGCCCGCGGCAGTACTGCTCAGCTTCGTCAGCTTGCAGGCATGCGCGGCCTTATCGCAAATACAGCCGGTAAAACAATTGAAATTCCCATTAAGGCAAACTATCGTGAAGGCCTTAACATTTTGGAATACTTCATTTCTTCTCGTGGTGCTCGTAAAGGTCTTACGGATACGGCACTTCGTACGGCAGACTCGGGTTACCTTACCCGCCGCCTTGTAGATGTTTCTCAGGATGTTATCATCCGTGATGACGATTGCAAGTGCAAAGAGGGCATAGTTGTAAAAGCAATTATGGATGGTAACCGTGAACTTGAATCTCTTAAGGAACGCCTTATCGGCCGCTTCCCGCTTGAGGCAATTTGCGATCCCGCAACCGGCGAGGTTATTGCTTCTCCGGATGTTATGATGACTAAGGAAATAGCCGATAAAATTGTTGATGCAGGAATCACTGAGGTTAAAATTCGCTCTCTTATCACCTGTAAATCGCATCACGGTGTTTGCCGCAAGTGCTATGGTTCAAACCTTGCATTTAATGAGCCTGTTCAGGTTGGTGAGGCTGTCGGCATCATCGCCGCTCAGTCAATCGGTGAGCCGGGCACTCAGCTTACAATGAGAACCTTCCACACCGGCGGTATCGCAGGCGGTGAGGATATTACTCAGGGTCTTCCCCGTGTTGAGGAATTGTTTGAGGCTCGTAAGCCTAAGCAATATGCAATTCTTTCGGAAATTGACGGCGTAGTAAGATTTGAAGAGGTTAAAAAGGCAAACCATATTGTTGTTACAAACAGCGACACTATGGAAGAGCGCAAATACCTTGTTCCTTACGGCTTCAGAATTCGTGAAGAAATCACGGAAGGCGCACATGTTAAAAAGGGTCAAGAGCTTACTTACGGCTCTAAGAATCCGCATGATGTTCTTGCAATTCTCGGTGAAGAAGCTGTTTATAATTATCTTATTCAAGAAGTTCAGTTCGCTTACCGTACTCAGGGTGTTGATGTAAACGATAAGCATATTGAGGTTATTGTTCGCCAGATGCTTAAGAAGTGCACCGTTGATGATTCGGGCGACACAGATCTTGTTTCCGGCACAATGGTTGATGTTTCTGCCGTTGATGAAGCTAATGAGGCAATTGATGCCCGCATCGCAGCAGGTGAGGCAGATCTTAAAAAGGCAACCTATATCCCGATTCTTATGGGTATCACAAAAGCTTCGCTTGCAACGGATTCATTCCTTTCGGCTGCATCATTCCAGGAAACAACAAGAGTTCTTACCGATGCTGCAATCAAAGGCAAGGTTGATCCTCTTATCGGCCTCAAGGAAAATGTTATCATCGGTAAGCTTGTTCCCGCCGGCACAGGCATGGATGTTTTCCGCGATGTTGATGTTATGCCAAGCTATCTTACTTCTGAGGGCTTTGAGGAAACATTAAACCTTGAACAATTACAAAAATTGTTGACAAATAGTATGTCAGAGTGATATAATTGATAACTGTGTGAGCACGGCTGATGCCGCTTTGCACAAATAAATTCGGTTAATTTGTCACAGTTGCACAAAATATTGAGGCAGGCCTTCGGCCCGCCTCAATATGTGCGTATATACGGCGGCTTCATAAACAATGAAACCGCAGTGTATGCGCATATTATTGCGTGTAAATTTTGCAGAAAGGAGATATAAACTATTGCCTACCTTTAACCAATTAGTAAGAACAGGCAGAAAGTCTGTTGAGAAAAAGGCAAAAGCACCTGCACTTTTAAAGAGCCTCAATACCAAGAAGAACGTTATGAACGATAACTGCTCTCCTCAAAAGCGTGGTGTGTGCACCGCTGTTAAAACAGCAACCCCGAAGAAGCCGAACTCTGCTCTTCGTAAAATCGCCCGTGTTCGTTTAACAAACGGCATGGAGGTTTCCGCATACATCCCCGGCGTTGGTCACAACCTTCAGGAGCACTCCGTAGTAATGGTTCGCGGCGGCCGTGTTAAGGATCTTCCCGGTGTGCGTTACCACATCATTCGCGGCACTCTTGATACTCAGGGCGTTAACGGCAGAATGCAAAGCCGCTCTAAGTACGGCGCTAAGAAGCCGAAGGCTGCGAAGAAATAAGCAGCTCATTTAGGATAAAACAATAGTTTATACCTTATATTATATATATGCGGTATAGCCTACTTGTTGACTCCACGGAAAAACCGAGTACCTATGAACTCATTAAATTTATGAAGGAGGGAAGCGAAGATGCCAAGAAGAGGCCAAATCGCTAAGCGTGATGTTTTGCCGGATCCGCTTTATAATTCAAAGCTGGTAACCCGTCTTATCAACAACATCATGTATGATGGAAAAAAAGGTGTCGCACAGAAAATCGTTTACGGTGCATTTGACATCATTAAAGAAAAAACAGGCAACGATCCGTTAGAAACTTTTGAAGCTGCTATGGAAAATGTTATGCCCGTTCTTGAGGTAAAGGCTCGCCGTGTCGGCGGTGCAACTTACCAGGTTCCGCTTGAAGTTCGCCCCGAAAGGCGCCAAACTTTGGGCTTGCGCTGGATAACAGCATATTCACGCCAGCGTTCCGAAAGAACAATGAAGGAACGCCTTGCTGCAGAAATCATGGATGCCGTTAATAAAACCGGCGGTGCAGTTAAGAAGTGTGATGATACACATAAAATGGCAGAAGCAAACAAAGCATTTGCTCATTTCAGGTATTGATCCCAGTATTAGGATTAGGAGGATATTATGCCAAGAAAAGTGTCGCTTGAAAAGACAAGAAATATTGGTATTATGGCGCATATTGATGCCGGTAAAACAACAACTACCGAGCGTATCCTTTATTACACGGGTATAAACCATAAAATCGGTGAAACCCATGACGGCGCCGCTACTATGGACTGGATGGCACAAGAGCAGGAAAGAGGTATCACAATCACCTCTGCTGCAACAACTTGCTTCTGGAAAAAACATAGAATCAATATTATAGACACACCGGGCCACGTTGACTTCACTGTTGAAGTTCAGCGTTCCCTTCGTGTTCTTGACGGCTCTGTAACCGTTCTTTGTGCAAAAGGCGGTGTTGAGCCTCAGTCTGAAACCGTTTGGCGCCAGGCTGATGAATATAATGTACCCCGTATGATCTATGTAAATAAAATGGATATTATGGGTGCAGACTTTTACAATGTTCTTACCATGGTAAAAGAAAGATTTAAATGCAATGCAGTTCCGATTCAGCTTCCTATCGGCTCTGAGGATACCTTCAAAGGTATTGTAGACCTTATTAACATGGATGCCGAAATTTATTACGACGATCTTGGAAATGATATTCGCCGTGAAGAAATTCCGGAGGATATGAAGGATCTTGCTCAGGAATATCGTGAAAAGCTTGTTGAAGCTGTTGCAGAGCAGGATGAAGCCCTCATGGATAAATATTTTGAGGGTGAGGAGCTTACCATTGATGAAATCAAAAAGGTAATCAGAAAGGCAACTTGCGAATGCAAGATGGTTCCGATAACATGCGGCACATCTTACAGAAACAAGGGCGTTCAGCCGCTTCTTGATGCTATCGTTGATTTCATGCCTGCTCCCACAGATGTTGAATCAATTAAGGGTGTAAACCCCGATACAGATGAAGAAGAATATCGTCATTCTTCAGATTCAGAGCCGTTCTCGGCTCTTGCATTCAAGATTGCCACAGACCCGTTTGTAGGTAAAATTTGCTACTTCCGTGTTTATTCCGGCACACTCAATGCAGGCTCTCAGGTTTACAACTCAGTAAAGGGCAACAAAGAAAGAATCGGCCGTATTCTTCAAATGCACGCAAACCACAGAGAAGATATCGAAACAGTTTATGCAGGTGATATCGCTGCCGCAGTAGGTCTTAAAAACACCACCACCGGCGACACTCTTTGCGATGAAAACAATCCGATCATTCTTGAATCAATGAATTTCCCGGATCCCGTTATCCGTGTTGCTATTGAGCCTAAAACAAAGGCCGGCCAGGAAAAAATGGGTATCGCTCTTGCAAAGCTTGCAGAAGAAGATCCCACTTTTAAGGCTTACACAGATGAGGAAACAGGCCAAACAATTATCGCCGGAATGGGCGAGCTTCACCTTGAAATTATCGTAGATCGTATGCTTCGTGAATTTAAGGTAGAGGCTAATGTAGGCGCACCTCAGGTTGCTTATAAAGAAACAATCACCACAGATTCCATGTCAGACACTAAGTATAAGCGTCAGTCAGGCGGTTCGGGTCAATACGGTCATGTTAAAATCCGTATGTCGCCAAACCTTGATGAAGACGGAATCGGCAAGGGCTATGAATTTGTTAACTCCGTTGTCGGCGGTGCTATTCCCAAGGAATACATCCCCGCTGTTGATGCAGGTATTCAGGGCGCTATGAAGAGCGGTGTTCTTGCAGGCTATCCTATGGTTGATATCAGAGTAGAGCTTTATGATGGTTCTTATCACGAAGTAGACTCCTCTGAAATGGCATTTAAGATTGCCGGCTCCATGGCATTCAAGGATGCTGCCAAGAAGGCTAAGCCCGTTATCCTTGAGCCTATGATGAAGGTAACTGTTATCGTTCCCGAAGAATACATGGGCGATGTTATCGGCGATCTTAACTCTCGCCGCGGCCTCATCAGAGGTATGGAAGACAGAACCGGTGCTAAGCAAATCAACGCTCGTGTTCCGCTTTCCGAAATGTTTGGTTATGTTAATGATCTTCGCTCTAAAACTCAGGGCCGTGGTCAATACACCATGGAACCGGATGGTTATGAGCCTGTTCCGAAGTCAATCGCAGAAGATATTATTTCTTCCCGTGCTAAAAAAGACTGATTAACGCATTATTAACAATAAAATCATTAAAAAGCCTTGATATTTATTCAATGCTTTGATAAAATAATTATAACAATTTATTCAACTTAAATTTTTAGGAGGAAATCCCAATGGCTAAAGAAAAATTTAACCGTTCCAAGCCGCATGTTAACATCGGTACGATCGGTCACGTAGACCACGGTAAGACCACTCTTACAGCTGCTATCACAAAGTATCTTGCAAACGAAGGCCATGCTAAGTTTGAAGATTATGCTGATATCGATAAGGCTCCCGAAGAGAGAGAACGTGGTATCACAATCAATACTGCACACGTTGAGTATGAAACAGAAACTCGTCACTATGCACACGTTGACTGCCCAGGACATGCTGACTACATTAAGAACATGATCACCGGTGCTGCTCAGATGGATGGTGCTATCCTTGTTATCGCTGCAACAGACGGTCCTATGGCTCAAACCAAAGAGCACCTTCTTCTTGCTCGTCAGGTTGGCGTTCCTTACATCGTTGTATTCATGAATAAGGTAGACCAAGTAGACGATGAAGAACTTCTTGACCTTGTTGAAATGGAAATTCGTGATACTCTTAACGAGTATGAATTCCCGGGCGACGACACCCCGATCATCAGAGGTTCTGCTCTTCTTGCTCTTCAGGCTCCTTCAAATGACGATCCTGCTTGCGATTGTATCAGAGAGCTTCTTGAAGCTGTAGACACTTATATCCCCACTCCTGAGCGTGACGAAAACCTTCCTTTCCTTATGCCTGTTGAGGATGTTATGACCATCACCGGTCGTGGCACCGTTGCAACCGGTAAGGTTGAGCGTGGTATCCTTAAGCTCAATGAGGAAGTTGAAATCGTTGGTATTAAGCCCGAAATCAAGAAAACTGTTTGCACAGGTCTTGAAATGTTCCGTAAGTCTCTTGACTTCACAGAAGCAGGCGACAACGTAGGTGCACTTCTCCGTGGTATTCAGAGAACAGAGATCCAGCGTGGTCAGGTTCTTGCAAAGCCCGGTTCAATTCATCCGCACACAAAGTTCAAGGGCCAGGTTTACGTTCTTACTAAGGACGAAGGCGGCCGTCATACTCCTTTCTTCAACAACTATCGTCCTCAGTTCTATTTCAGAACAACAGACGTAACAGGCGTTATCACTCTTCCGGAAGGCACTGAAATGTGCATGCCCGGCGATAACATCGTTATGGATGTTGAACTTATCACTCCTATCGCTATCGAAAAGGGACTTCGTTTCGCTATTCGTGAAGGCGGCAGAACAGTAGGTTCAGGCGTTGTTACAGAAATCGAAGAGTAATTTATAATAATTATTCGCAGGCAGGGTTTTCCCTGCCTGTTTTTTCTTGTAGGAGGGTTTAGGGTGTGTTATAATAACCTAACAGCCTCATGAACAAAGAGCGAAATTAAAGATTTTGTTTGTATCGAAGAACATTTAATTTTTATTTTGCCTTTCAGTTTGTTAAAGCATTAAAACACGGTATCATAAATTTGCTGTTTGTTTTAACAAATATAAATGATTCTCGGTTTTGCCGTGAATTATAATCATTAAATCATCTTTCAAAACACCATCGGAGCAGTTATGGCAGAAAATCAAGTCGAAAAAATAAAGGGCACTGTTGAAGAAATAACCTATTATAATGAAGATAACGGCTACTGCATTTTCAAAGTTTTAAGCGAAAACGAAGAAGTAACAGTAGTTGGCAATTCACTGCCTCTTGCCGCCGGTGTGCAGATAGAGGCGGTCGGCAAATGGACTGTTCATCATATTTACGGCATTCAGTTTTTGGCGGAAGAAATAACAATGACGATGCCTGAAAATACAGCCGGAATGCTTGATTATCTTTCAAGCGGAATTATAAGGGGAATAGGCCCCGGGCTTGCTCAAAAAATTGTTGAGGAATTCGGAACAAACACATTTGATGTTTTGCAAAATGATTTAAACCGCCTTGCATCCGTGAAAGGAATAAGCAGAACTAAAGCCCGTGAATTTCAAAGGGCGTTTATTGAAAAATTCGGCTCCCGAGAAACTCTTACGGCGCTTATAAATAACGGCCTTACTCATAAAGAGGCACTAAATGCTTATAAAATTTTTAAAGAAGAAGCTGCCGAAGTGTTTTGCGATAATCCGTTTTCTTTTGTTTCCTGCGGAATTATCAGCTTTGAACGCTGCGAGGATTTGGCGGATGAAAACGGTATTTCCGTGCAAAGCTCCGTGCGTGCAGAGGCGCTTGTAACTCATATTGTTGAATTTAATATAAAAAACGGTCACACCTGCTTGCCGAGATCAAGCGTAGTTAAAACTGCAATTTCATATCTTGATTGCAGCGAGGACGATGCGGAAATTGCAATAGATACTGCCATTGATGATCATAAGCTTGTGAATGATGAAATAGACGGCAAAGAATTTTTGTTTATCCCCGCCGCATATGAAGCAGAGCACGATATTGCGGATCGCATAAAGATTATGGTTAATTATCCACCGTCTCAGGTTGAAATATTTCAAAGCGAGGTTTATGCGTTTGAAAGCGCAAACGGAATTTGTTTTGATGAAAAGCAACGCACTGCAATCGAAACTGCAGTCAACAAGGGGCTGCTTATATTAACCGGCGGTCCCGGCACCGGTAAAACAACAACCGTTAAGGGCATGATAGCTCTTATGAAAAATCACGGGCTTAATGTGGCGCTTGCGGCACCAACCGGCAGAGCAGCAAAAAGAATGAGTGAATTAACGGGTTGCGAGGCAAAAACCCTGCACCGCTTGCTTGAGGCCGAATACAGGGAAAACAAATCCACCTTTGATTTTGCAAGAAACAGAAAAAATCCTCTTGAAGCCGATGCGGTTATTATAGACGAGCTTTCTATGGTTGATGTGTTTTTGTTTTCTGCTTTGCTTGATGCATTGCCGCTTCATTCAAGGCTCATTTTGGTTGGCGATAAAGATCAGCTGCCGCCCGTCGGCGCCGGCAATGTGCTGGCGGATTTGCGAAAAAGCGGTCTGATTCCCGTTGTTGAGCTTGATAAAATCTTTCGTCAGGCTATGAAAAGCAGAATAGTTACCAATGCGCATCTTGTTGTTAAGGGCGAAATGCCGGTAATTGATGATAATTCGCCCGAATCGGATTTCTTCTTGGTTCGTGAAAATTCTCAATATTCAGCTTCTTCCAAGATAGCAGATCTTGTAACTCGTCGTATTCCGTCGGCATACGGCTTTGATCCTGTTAAGGATATTCAAGTGCTTTGCCCTTCCCGAATGGGCGAACTCGGTTCTCAAAACATAAATCACCTGTTGCAAAAAAAACTCAATCCTCCGCAAAAGGGAAAAAATGAAATCACCGTTAAAGGTTACACCTTGCGTGAGGGTGATAAGGTTATGCAAATCAAAAACAACTATGATGTTCCGTGGTTTAAAAGCAGCGAAAACGGAATGGGTGTTTTCAACGGCGATGTAGGGGTGCTTACTCGTATAGACAAAACAAGCAATATAATAAATGTTGTGTTTGAAGATAAAGAGGCTATGTATTCTGCTGCAAATGTGCAGGAGCTTGAGCTTGCATATGCCATAACCGTGCATAAAAGCCAAGGCTCCGAATTTGATGCCGTTGTTATGCCTGTGCTTTCAACACCGCCAAAGCTTGCTTACAGAAATTTGTTTTACACTGCGCTTACAAGAGCAAAAAAGCTGCTTGTGCTTTGCGGAAATAAGGAAACTGTTGCCGACATGGTTAAAAACGACAAAAAAAGCAGGCGCTACAGCGCACTTCTGCACTTTTTAACAGTTGACAACGGCAACCGTTTACAGTAACATTTAATTATAGATTTTTTTAAGGAATGACGATATGTTTGGTTATGATCTCGGTATTGATTTCGGCACAAGCTCATTGGTAATCTCCGTGCCGGGCAAGGGCGTTGTTGTTAATGAACCGTCCTATGTGGCATATGATACGGAAAGTGAAAAAATGCTCTACGCCGGCAGAAGGGCTTATTATCTTGAGGGGCGTGAGCCAAGCGGCGTTTCCGTTATTCAGCCCATAATCGGCGGCGCTATCACAAATTATTCAATTGCCGTTCAAATGGTTAGCTTTTTTATAAATAAAATCATAAAGAAAAGCATTTTCAAGCCAAGGGTTGTTGCAGCCGTGTCTGCGCTTGCAACAGATGTTGAAAGGCGCACCATTATTTCTGTTATGATTTCTGCCGGTGCAAGATCTGTTTGCCTTGTTGAAGAACCGCTTTGCGCTGCATTCGGTGCCGGTGTTGATCCTTTGCAGCCAACGGGTGCTTTTGTTATTGACATCGGCGGCGGCACAACGGATATGGCGGTAATCAGCCAAGGCAGCATCAGCCAGGTAGACACAATTCGCATCGCCGGCAACCGCTTTGATGATGAAATAGCTAAGTATATGAGGGATAAATACGGCGTTTTAATCGGCAAAAGAATGGCAGAGGAAATAAAAAACCGCATTGCCGGCGCAGTTGAGCGTGAAGAGGATGTAAGCATGCAGGCAAAGGGCAGGGATATGCTTTCGGGTATGCCGTGTGCCGTTGAAATTACGGGCAATGAAATTTATGAATGCCTGAAGCCGCTTTTTAAGGAACTTACCGATGCGGCACACATTATTTTTGAGCGCACAACTCCGCAAATAGTTGCAGATATAACAAGCAGCGGCATTATAATCACTGGCGGATGCTCGGAGCTTTACGGAATTGATAAGCTTTTTTCAAAAGCTCTTGGGCTTGATGCTTCAATTGCGCCGCGTGCAGAGCTTTGCGTTTCAAAGGGAGCAATGATAGCCCTTAATAAAATGCATATTCTTGATCAATACGGTTATCGTTTTCAAACAAAGCAGGATGTCAGAATAAGATGATTCAGATTTATTACGGCTTCGGCAAAGGAAAAACAACAGCCGCACTCGGCCAGGCACTCAGAGCCTGCGGTGCCGGCAAAACAGCTTGCGTTTATGCATTTTTAAAAGATAATTCCTCAAGCGAAAGATTTGCAAATTGCAGCATAGATTTTTATGAAAATCCGCAGCATCTGCCGTTTCTTTTTAAAATGAGCGATTCCGAAAAGGCAGCTTATGCGAATTTTGCAAAAAAGATGCTTGCAGATGCGCTTTCTTCATCTTATGATGTTATTGTGCTTGATGAATTTTTAGATGTGATTTCGCTTTTTGAGCCTGATTTTGTGAATTCGCTTTCGTTTTCACCGGAAAAAGAATATGTAATAACGGGCCATGCGGAATATGCGCCGCTTTTTGAAAAGGCGGATTATATAACAGAATTTAAAAATGTGCGCCATCCTTATGAAAAAGGCATTGCCGCAAGGCGAGGCATAGAATTTTAGCGCACCTAACCTGAAAATGCCGCAGTTCATATGCGGCTCAAGGCTGCCGATTGTTGCAGCTTAAATAGCTTAATACTATAACGGAGGAACGATATGGATAGATTTGCAAAATTTCATCCCGCTGTCTGCTTCCTCTTTTTTCTTTTTGTTTTTGTGCTAACTCCGGTTTTTATAAACCCTGTGTTCGGCGCAATATCTTTTGCGGCGGCGTTTTTCTATGAATTAAAGGCGTGCGGAAAAACTGCGGCACTCGGTACTGTTAAATTTGCATTGCCGCTTTCTGTGCTTGTTGCCGTGTTTAATATGCTGTTTTGCCGTTATGGCAAAACAACGCTCTTTTCCGTTTTCGGAATTAAAATGAATTTAGAGCCGCTGGTTTACGGCGTTTGCACGGGCTTGATGCTGGGTGCGCTTATTATGTGGTTTGCATCATATAATGAGGTTGTAACAAGTGAAAAAATCGCAGCGCTCTTCGGCGGCTTTGCTCCGTCGCTTGTGCTCACCTTTTCAATGGCAATGCGGTTTGTGCCGCTTATGGTTAAAACGGCCAATCAGATTAAAGAGGCTCAGCAAGGGCTCGGAAATGAAATAAAAGGTGTAAAAAACGGTGTTGCGCGTTTTTCTGCTCTTGTTTCAATGAGCCTGGAGCGAAGTATGGAAATATCGGATTCAATGCGTGCCCGCGGCTTTGGCAAAGGCAAGCACAGGGGCTTTTCACGCTATGAATTCAGAGCCGGCGATGCTGTGCTGATGTGCTGCTTTACGGCTGCTTTTGTGTTTGAAATTATTATGCGCTGTGCAGGTGCATTTGAATTTTTGTATCAAAGCCGAATAGAAATAAAAAGCGCAAATCCTGTTGTTGCGGCAGTGTTCGCCGCCGTGTGTTTTTTGCCGCTTGCAGTTGATGTTTGGGAGGATGCCAAATGGCTGATATTGAAATCAAAAATTTAAGCTTTTCTTATCCGCTTGCCTCAAGTGCGGCACTTTCGGATGTTTCTTTTTCTGTTGATTCAGGCAGGCTTTGTCTCATTTGCGGCAGCAGCGGTTCCGGAAAATCAACATTGCTTCGCTTGTTGAAAAAGGAAATTGCCCCTCACGGCAAAAAAACAGGCAATGTTTCGGTTGGCGGTAAAATCGGCTTTGTCGGCCAAGATGCGGAGAATAATATAATTACGGACACTGTTTACGGCGAGCTTGCGTTTGGGCTTCAAAACACTTCGCTTTCTCGCAGCGAAACAGCACTTAAAATAGCAGAAACGGCAAGTTATTTTAATCTTAATAAATATATAAATGATAAAACGGCAGAGCTTTCCGGCGGCACAAAGCAAATGCTTGCGCTTGCCTGTGCAATGACCGCCTCGCCCGATGTGCTGCTGCTTGATGAACCGTGTTCTCAGCTTGATCCCGTGGCGGCTCGCAATTTTTATTCCGCCGTTTTGCGTCTTAAATCTGAAAGGGGAATAACAATTCTTGTTGCCGATCACAGGCCCGATCTTTTGGCGCCTTGCGATTCTGTTCTTTATTTAAAGCATGGCTCGGCGGCGTTTTTCGGCAGCCCGGAAGGGCTTGCGGAATATTTGTCTGCAAATAATGACCCTATGCGGCAAATGCTGCCTTCGTATACCCAAATTCTTGAAAACCATCCGCTCGATTATGCATCGGCAAAGCGGCAGCTGTGTAATGTGGCTGCAAAAAAAGCAGAATCGAATTACGATTATCCTGTTGCGTTAAAAACGCACGGGTTAGCATTTGCGTATAAAAAAGGTGGCGAGGACGTGCTTTTTTGCCTGGATTATACTGCAAAAAAAGGCTGTATAAATGCCATAGTGGGTGCAAACGGAAGCGGCAAAACAACCCTTCTTAAATGCCTTTGTAAAATTTTAAAGCCATATGGCGGCAGAATTAAAACAGATGGCAAAGCAGCTTATATGCCGCAAAATGTGCAGGCACTTTTTTTGTGCGATACAGTTCGTGAGGAAATTTCGGATGATGCACTTGTGCGCGAATTTGGCTTGGAAAAGCTGCTTGATGCAAATCCGTTTGATTTATCCGGCGGTGAGGCACAGCGCCTTGCCGTTGCAAAAATTGTGCAAACGGGTGCGGATATTTTGCTTCTTGATGAGCCTACAAAAAGCGTGGACGCTGCTTTCAAGGCTGAGCTCGCCCTAATTTTAAGGAAGCTTTGCCTTGGCGGAAAAACGGTTGTGCTTGTTACTCATGATATTGAATTTGCAGGCAGATATGCAGATTTTGCTTCGTTTTTGTTTGATGGTAAAATAGCCGCTTCTGCCCCTCGCAGGCAGTTCTTTGTAGCCCTTGATATTTATACAACCTCACTTTCTGCCATGACCGGCGGACGAATTGTCAGCGTTGATGATGCGGAGGTGAGCCCGTGAGAAAAGGCGCAAATTTACTTTATTTCCTGTTTACCGCAGCAGCCTTGGCTTTTATTATTTTATGGCAGCTTTATTTCAAGGCAGGCACTTCTTTTTATCTTGTTTGCGTAATTGTGATTGTGCTTTCGCTTTTGCCGTTTTTTATCAGCTATGAAAAATCAAAGCCCTCCGCCCGTGAAATTTCACTTGTGGCGGTGCTTTCGGCACTTGCCGTTGCTTCAAGAGCCGTGTTTTATTTTGTTCCTCAGTTTAAGCCTATAGCTGCCGTGGTTATTGCCTCCGCCGTTTGCCTCGGCCCGCAAAGGGGCTATATAATCGGCTCGCTTTCTGCATTTGTTTCAAACTTTATTTTTTCCCAAGGGGTTTGGACTCCTTTTCAAATGGTTGCACTGGGGCTTGTGGGTTTTGTTGCCGGTATAGTGTTTAAGCACTTTAAGCCAAATAGGTGGCTGCTTGCAGTTATCGGCTTTTTCCTGGCTTTTGCGCTTTATGGCCTTATTGTTGATGCAAGTTCTGTTTTAACCATGCTCACGGATTATACCATCTCGGGTGTGCTTGCCGTTTATGCGGCAGGCGCTCCGTTTTCAGCCGCTTTTGGGGGCGCCACGGCACTTTTCCTTTTTATTTTCGGAGAGCCGTTTATAAAAAAAATAAACCGTGTTATCGTGAAATACGGAATTTTGGAGGAATCCGGCAATGATCGGGAAAAAGAATAAAAATAAGGATTCAAATAAGTCTCGTCCGCAGCTTTCTCAGCATGAAAAAGCTGCTCGCAGTGCATTTGTGTGCGGCATAGTTGATATTGCTCTTGCCGGTGCTCTTCCGCCGCTTGCCGTTGCCGCAATAATTGCCTCTTGCGTATTAAAATCCAAACCGCTCGGCCGTGATTATGAATTTATGCGCAAAAGGGCGCTTACTGCGGGAATAATTGCTCTTATATTGTTTGGCATTGATATCGGCATTTACTATTTTATTAAGGCAAAAATTTTATGAAAATATAAATTTAAGAGCAGTTGGCGCATAAAGGCAGTGTTTGCCTAAAGGCGCAAAAAAAGCCCTGCCGGGAATAACCGTGCAGGGCTGCTTTGTTATTAAATTATAACCACTTTGTTTTGGCAAGATGCAGAGCCTTATGTGCCGATTTTTTATTGTGGCAATGCATATGGCTCGTGTGTTTTTATCAGTCCGGATAACCGTTTGGGTTTTGCTTTTGCCAACGCCAGCTGTCTTCGCACATTTCTTCAATGTCTCTTTCAGCCTTCCAGCCAAGTTCTTTGTAAGCCTTGCTTGGGTCTGAATAGCAGGTGGCAATGTCTCCGGCACGTCTTGCAACGATTTTGTATTTAATGTTTACACCGGAAGCCTTTTCAAATGCCTTAACAACATCAAGCACACTGTATCCTTTGCCTGTGCCGAGGTTGTAAATGAAAAGTCCGGTTTCGCCGCCAACCTTTTCAACAGCCTTAACATGGCCGAGCGCAAGGTCAACAACATGAATGTAATCACGCACGCCTGTGCCGTCTGGAGTGTCATAATCATCGCCGTAAACACTTAAATGATCTCTCTTGCCGATTGCAACCTGGGTGATATACGGCATAAGGTTGTTTGGAATGCCGTTTGGATCCTCACCCATGGTGCCGCTTTTGTGCGCTCCGATCGGATTGAAGTAGCGAAGCAGGCAGATAGACCAACTGTTGTCTGAAACATATAAATCCTGCAAAATGCATTCAATCATATATTTTGTTCTGCCATATGGGTTTGTAACGCCGCCAACGGGCATATCTTCGGTAAGCGGAGAAATATTGTTCATTCCGTAAACGGTTGCCGATGATGAGAAAACGATTTTTTTGCAGCCGTTCTTTCTCATAACATCAAGCAGCACAAGTGTGCCCGTAACATTATTGTCAAAATATTCAAGAGGCTTTTGAACGCTTTCGCCAACAGCCTTTAATCCGGCAAAATGAATAACCGAATCGATTTTTTCTTTTTTAAAGACTTTATCAAGCGCTTCACGGTCTCTGACATCACAGTCATAATAGGGAAAATCCCTGCCGACAAGAGCCTTAATTCTGTCTATGCTGGATTTTTTACAGTTGTAAAAGTTATCAACGATAACAACATCAATGCCAGCGTTCATAAGCTCAACGCAAGTGTGGCTGCCGATATAACCGGCACCGCCTGTAACTAAAACTGCCATTTTAATCCCGTCCTTATTCCTTATAGTTTTTATATTAAGCGGATAAAGGCAAAGGTGCCGCCAAAGCAAAGCGGTCGATTGCCATTTTACCGCCTGATATCATAGTGCTTTTAGTAAGCTTTGCCCCAATAGAGCATATGCTTTGCAGGCTTTCCGCAGCAAATGCAGGTGTCTGAAATTTGCTCTTGATCAAGCGGAATGCAGCGAGAGCCAACACCGGTAAGTTCCTTAACCTTGTCCTCGCAAGCTTCGTCTCCGCACCACATTGCCTTAACAAAACCGTCGCCGTTCTTTTCAAGTGCCTCTGTGATTTCGTCAAGCGTTTTGCATGTGTATGTGCGGCGCTCTCTGTTTTCAAGTGCAGCTTCGTATAAGCCGTCACGCACTTCCTGCAGCTTTTGCGGAATCACCGTTTCCAGCTCGTCAAGTGAAACAAAGGTTTTTTCTCTGTTGTGGCGTGTAACGATAACGCATTGATTCTTTTCGATGTCTTTGGGGCCGATTTCAACTCTGATCGGAACGCCCTTCATCTCATATTCTGCAAATTTCCATCCGGGTGAATTTTCGGAAGCATCTATTTTTGCACGGCAAATGTTTTTAAGTCTGTCACAAACCTCGTTTGCCTTTTCAAGCACGCCGTCTTTGTGCATTGCAATCGGAATAACCATAACCTGAATGGGAGCAACAGCCGGCGGAAGCACCAAGCCGTTATCGTCGCCGTGAGTCATGATTATTGCGCCTATAAGCCTTGTTGTAACGCCCCAAGATGTTTGGTGCGGATATTTAAGCTGATTATTTTTGTCTGCAAATTGAATTCCGAATGCTTTTGCAAAGCCGTCGCCGAAATAGTGTGATGTGCCTGCCTGCAAAGCCTTGCCGTCATGCATAAGAGCTTCAATGCAATATGTGCGCTCGGCGCCTGCAAATTTGTCGCTCTCTGTTTTCATGCCCTGCACAACCGGCATCGCCAAATATTTTTGGCAAAATTCGGTGTAAACATTAAGCATTTTTTCTGTTTCTTCAATGGCCTCGTCTGCAGTTTCGTGAAGCGTGTGCCCCTCTTGCCACAGAAACTCCCTTGAGCGCAAAAACGGGCGAGTGGTTTTCTCCCAGCGAACAACGGAAACCCATTGGTTGTATAATTTAGGCAAATCTCTGTAAGAGTGAACTATTTGCTTAAAGTGCTCGCAAAACAGGGTTTCGGAAGTTGGGCGAACGCAAAGCCTTTCTTCAAGCTTCTCGTTTCCGCCCATGGTAACCCATGCGCATTCGGGGGCAAAGCCCTCAACATGGTCTTTTTCCTTTTGCAGCAAACTTTCGGGAATAAACATGGGCATGCAAACATTCTCGTGGCCCGTTGCCTTAAACATTCCGTCAAGTGTTTTTTGTATATTTTCCCAAATGGCATAACCGTATGGCCTGATAACCATGCAGCCTTTAACGCTTGTGTATTCTATAAGCTCCGCCTTGCGGCAAATGTCGGTGTACCATTTTGCAAAATCCTCATCCATTGAGGTTATGTCGTCCACCATTTTCTTTTGTTCTTTTGCCATCAAAAACTCTCCTTAAATATATGTTTATACTTATCAGATTACTATTATAAACTAACTTTGCAAAGTTGTAAACCTCTATTTTCACATTTTCTCAAAGGTGTGTAAAAAAAGGCTGTTTGCGCCGCCGTTATGCGGAAAACACTATGTTTACACTCTGCCCTTTTCGGTAAAAAAACAGGTGGCTGTCTGCGCTCAAATAAATAAAAATGAACCCTGCCGAATAATACAAATTATGCAATTTGCCGATAATCGAAAATAATCGGCAAAAAATTTGAATTTTGTAAATTGTTGGTGTATAATCCAAGTAGCATTAGGTGTGCCTATTATATATATAATAGGCGCACCGGCAAGCAGGTGTCGCAGGCCTTTGCCTCGGCACTATAAAAACAGGAGGTGATTGTACGTTTGCTCCCATCACAATGGATTTGCAGGAAGAATTAACCAAGCAGCTTGAAATCGCAACTTGGAAAGATCTCGGATTTAAAATATTCGGTATTGAGGTTACGATTGATGAATGCACGGTTGTGTCCTGGATCATTATGGCTGTGATGACTGTTATTGCTATTCTGCTTACCCGCAATCTGAAGGTGCAGGGCAAAATCAGCAAAAGGCAGGCGTTGCTTGAACTGTGCTATGAAAAGGCAGAAGGCTTCTTTAAGGAAATAATGGGCCCCAAGGTGGAAAAATATATTCCTTATTTGATGAGCGTTGCCCTCTTTATAGGCATGTCAAACATCATTGGCCTTTTCGGAATGAAGCCACCCACCAAAAGTATGCAGGTGGATGTTGCAATGGCAGTGATGACTATTGTGCTCGTTGAGTATAATGCGTTTAAAGACAAAGGCGTTCTTGGCAGGTTTAAAAACTTCACCAAGCCGGTATGGATTGTAACCCCGATCAATATGCTGGAAGTAATAACAAAACCGCTTTCTCTTTCTATGCGTCTTTTCGGTAACGTTATCGGTGCGTTCACCATTATGGAGCTTATTAAAGCCGTTGTGCCGCTTTTCGTTCCCGTTGTGCTCAGCCTTTATTTCGATATTTTCGATGGTTTGCTTCAGGCGTATATCTTTGTGTTCTTAAGTGCCCTCTATTTGCAGGAGGCTGTGGAAACAGAAGAAGAAACTAAAGCCAGAAAGCAAAAGAAAAAAATGAAAAAGGCAAATAAAAAAGCAAAAAAGCATGCGCTTGATGCTTCAACCGCTGCTTAAAATAGATAAACATTTAAATTTTGATTTTTAGTTTAAGGAGATTTTTATTATGACAGGTTCAATTATTGCAATCGGTGCAGGTATCGCTCTTATTTGCGGCCTCGGCGCCGGCATCGGTATCGGTATTGCAACAGGTAAAGCCGTTGAGGCTCAGGCTCGCCAGCCCGAAATGGCAAGCAAAATTCAAACAACTCTTATTCTTGGTGCAGCTCTTTCAGAGGCAACGGCTATTTACGGCCTTATCGGCGCCATCCTTATAATCTTCATGGTTAAATAATCGGCTGAAACTCAGCACCCGATATTCTTTACGAAAGGATATATGTAAATGTTAAAGTTTGATTTAAATCTGCTTTGGACGGTTATTAACCTTGTTGTGTTTTTCATTCTTATGAAGGTTTTCCTTTTCAAGCCGATAAAGAAAACCCTTGATAAAAGAAAAGCTATGATTGATCAGCAGTTCAGCAATGCGGATGCAGCGCAAAAGCAGGCTGATGAGCTTAAAGCACAATATCAGGGCCAGCTCAGCGGCGTTGAAGATGAAAAGAAGCAAATTCTTAATGACGCAAGGGCAAACGCTAAGGCAGAATATAACAAAATTATAGACCGTGCTCAGGCAGACGCAGATAAAATTAAATCAGATGCAAAAAAAGCATCGGATTTCGAATGCGAAAAAGCAAGAAGCGCAGTCAACGAACAAATTGCCGCTTTGGCTATGGAAACCGCTGAAAAGGTTATCGGCAAAAATGTCAGCGCCGAAACAGACAGCGAGCTCTATAACAAATTTTTAAACGAAAGCAGTGACGAAAAATAATGATTCAGAATATTGAAAATTATCTTAAATCGCTGTTTTCCGCCAATGTAAGTGTGTCCGGACTTGAGGATGCGCTCAAATTGATTAAGGCAAGCAGCGAATTAAAGGCTGTTCTTAATGATCCGAATGTGCCCGCAGCGGATAAAGCCAAGGTTGCGGAGGAGCTTTTTGTTCCTTCTGTAAAAGATTTTATTTTGCAGCTTTCAAAGCAGGGCAATATTGATGATCTTGAAGAGATTATCAATAATTATATTTCGGAAATAAACAAAGAAAATAATGTTGTTTCGGCAAAGGTTTTTTGTGTTAACGCCCCGGATGATAAGCAGCTTGAGGGTATCAAAAAATTTATTTGCAAGGAAACAGGCGCAGAAAAAGCCAATGTTGAAATTGTTAAAAATGAAAATCTTATCGGCGGCTTTGTAATTGATGTGGGCGATAAGGAATATGATTTCAGCATTAAGCATAAATTAGAGGCAATCAAGTCTCAGGTTATGAAATCCGCCCGCTCAGGCGGCGCAGACCCCAAATCCGTAATTGAGGTTTTGCAAAGGGATGTTCGTGATTTTGAAGAGCATGTAAACGGCGGCGAAGAAATCGGCACCGTTATCAGCGTGGGCGACGGTATTGCCAATATTTACGGTATGAACCATGTTATGTACGGTGAAATCGTTGTTTTTGAAAACGGCGTAAAAGGCATGGTGCAGGACCTTAAAAAGGAAAAAATCGGCTGCATAATCTTTGGCGAAGAGGTTGGTATTCATGAGGGCACCAGAGTAACCCGCACTCATAAAAAAGCCGGTGTTCCCGTAGGCGATGCTTTTATCGGCAGAGTTGTTAATGCACTTTGCGAGCCTATAGACGGCAACGGCGAAATCAAAGCAGATGATTATCGTCTTGTTGAAAATGCAGCACCGTCTATCGTAGATCGTAAATCGGTTTCTCAGCCTCTTGAAACAGGCATTTTGGCAATAGATTCAATGTTCCCGATCGGCCGCGGCCAGCGTGAGCTTATAATCGGCGATCGCCAAACGGGTAAAACATCTATTGCTATAGATACTATTCTTAACCAAAAGGGCAAGGATTGTATCTGCATCTATAATGCAATCGGTCAAAAAACCTCCACGGTGGCAAAGCTTGTTGGCACTCTCACAAAAGCAGGCGCCATGGATTACACCGTTGTTGTTTGCTCAACGGCAGCCGATTCCGCATCTCTTCAGTATATTTCACCCTATGCCGCAACGGCTCTTGCAGAGTATTTTATGTATGCAGGCAAGGATGTTCTTATCATTTATGATGATTTAAGTAAGCACGCCGTTGCTTATCGTGCGCTCTCTCTTCTTCTTGAGCGTTCTCCGGGCCGTGAGGCTTATCCCGGCGATGTTTTCTATCTTCATTCAAGGCTTCTTGAGCGTTCAAGTAGGCTTTCGGATGAACTCGGCGGCGGTTCAATCACCGCTTTGCCCATTATCGAAACTCAGGCAGGCGATGTTTCCGCTTATATCCCAACCAATGTTATTTCAATAACAGACGGCCAAATTTTCCTTGAAAGCGATTTGTTCTTCAGCGGCCAAAGGCCGGCAGTAAATGTAGGCCTTTCGGTTTCCCGTGTTGGCGGTGCAGCGCAAACAAAGGCTATGAAAAAAGCAGCCGGTTCGCTTCGTGTTGATCTTTCTCAGTTCCGCGAAATGGAAGTGTTCACCCAGTTTTCTTCCGATCTTGATGAGGAAACAAAGGCAGAGCTTACTTATGGTAAGGGCCTTATGGAGCTGTTGAAGCAGCCGCTCGGCAATCCCATGTCGCTTTCTCAGCAGGTTATAACCCTTGTTGGTGCAGTCGGCCGTAAGTTTATGAATGTTCCCATAGACGATCTTAAAAAGTATCAGGCCGAAATGCTTGAATATTTCGCCGAATCACGCAAAGATATCATTGATGAAATCGAAAGCGGCAAGGTGCTCGGCGATGCACTCAAGCAGGATATACTTGATGCAATAGACGAATTCGGAAAGGCGAACAATGGCTAACGCAAGAGAAATACAGGGCAGAATGAAGTCTATTAAGGACACAATGAAAATCACAAACGCAATGTATATGGTGTCGTCTTCAAAGCTTCAAAAGGCCCGCAGAGATCTTAAAAACACAGAGCCCTTCTTTTTTATGATGCAGGATGGCCTTGCAAAGATCCTTGATGTTGCCCCGGATGCCGGCACCGAGTTTTTTGACACACGCCCGCAGCGTGAAGGCTCGGAAAGGCGAAAGGGATATCTTGTTATCACGGCAGATAAAGGTCTTGCCGGTGCTTATAACCATAATATAATCAAAATCACAGAGGAAAGTGCCGCCATGGAGGCGCACAATATGCTTTTTATCGTCGGCGAGGTCGGCAGGCATTATTTCAGAAGAAAAAATATTCCCGTTGATATTGATTTCAAATACACAGCACAAAATCCCACTATGAACAGGGCAAGGCATATCACAAAAACCCTGATAGAGCTTTTTATTAAGGAGCAGCTTGATGAGGTTTATGTTGTTTACACCAAAATGGTGAATTCAATGACGGTTGAACCCGTAACTCAGCAAATCCTTCCCTTAAAAAAAGAAGGCATTAAGGCAAAGGGCGAATCGAATTATTATGAAAATGCCGAATTTATGCCCGATGCAAAAACCGTTTTTCAAAGCATTGTGCCCGATTACGTTGCAGGCTTTGTTTACGGTGCTTTAATTGAATCATATTGCAGCGAGCATAATGCCAGAATGATGGCAATGCAAACGGCAACGGATGCCGCAAAGGATATGCTCAAGCGGCTCGATGTTGAATATAATCGTGCAAGGCAGGCGGCAATAACTCAGGAAATAACAGAGGTTGTTGCGGGCTCTAAAGCACAAAAAATGAAGAATTAGGAGGAATCCTAAATGAATAAAGGTAAAATTATTCAGGTAATGGGTCCTGTTGTGGACGTTGCTTTTGAAGGGGAACTTCCAAAAATCAAGGATGCGCTTCATGTTGAGTCAGAAGGCAAAACCTTGGTTATGGAGGTCGCTCAGCAAATCGGCTCCGGCGTTGTAAGATGCATTATGCTTGCAGCTTCGGAAGGGCTTCATAAGGATATGGAGGTAACGGCAACAGGCGGCGCCATTTCCGTGCCCGTAGGCGAAAAATGCCTTGGCAGGCTTTTTAATGTAACGGGTGAAACTATAGATGGGCTTGAGGATCTTTCAGGCGAGGAGCATTGGGGCATTCACCGCCGCCCTCCGGATTTTGAAGAGCAAAGCTCAAATGTTGAAATTCTTGAAACGGGCATTAAGGTTATTGATTTGCTCACGCCTTATGCAAAAGGCGGTAAAATCGGCCTCTTTGGCGGTGCCGGTGTAGGTAAAACAGTTCTTATTCAGGAACTTATCACAAATATCGCAAATGAGCACGGCGGCTATTCTATTTTCACCGGTGTTGGTGAGCGTTCAAGAGAAGGTAACGATCTTTGGAACGAAATGAAGGAATCCGGCGTTATCAATAAAACGGCACTTGTGTTCGGTCAGATGAACGAACCGCCCGGAGCCCGTATGCGTGTTGCGGAAACCGGCCTTACAATGGCAGAGTATTTTCGTGATGTTGCTCATCAGGATGTGCTCTTGTTTATAGATAACATATTCAGATTTATTCAGGCAGGCTCAGAGGTTTCATCATTGCTCGGCAGAATGCCGTCTGCAGTTGGCTATCAGCCAACCCTTGCAACGGATGTCGGCGAGCTTCAGGAAAGAATTGCTTCCACAAAAAGCGGTTCAATAACATCCGTTCAGGCTGTTTATGTGCCGGCAGACGATTTAACGGACCCTGCTCCGGCAACCACGTTTGCTCACCTTGATGCCACAACGGTTCTTTCAAGAAAAATTGTTGAAAAGGGTATTTATCCCGCCGTTGATCCGCTTGAATCAAGCAGCCGTATTCTTGAAATCGAAACAGTAGGCGAGGAGCATTATCATGTTGCACGCCGTGTTCAGGAATACCTTCAAAAATATAAAGAGCTTCAGGATATTATCGCAATCCTCGGTATGGAAGAGCTTTCTGATGAGGATAAAACAACGGTTTACCGTGCAAGAAAGATTGAAAAATTCCTTTCTCAGCCTTTCCATGTTGCAGAAATGTTTACCGGCTTAAAGGGCGTTTATGTGCCCGTAAAGGAAACCGTAAAAGGCTTTAAGGCTATTATAGACGGTGATGTTGATGATATTCCTGAGCAGGCATTCTTTAATGCCGGCACTATTGATGATGTGCTTGCAAAGGCAAAGGATATGAAGTAATGAACACTTTTAAGATTAAAATTGTTGCGTCTAATAAGGTGTTTTATGACGGCGAGGCTCAAAGCCTTACCGTGCCTTATATAGACGGTGGCTCCATGACCTTTATGGCGCACCATTCAAATGCGGTTGTGCCGATTGAAATGGGCGAAATGAAGCTTGTTACGGAAACGGGCGAGGTAAAAGAAGCTTTTGTAAGCGATGGCTTCCTTGAATTTCTTTCAAATGAAGCAGCTCTTATTTGTGTTTCTGTTGAATTGCCGGAGGAAATTGATAAGCGCCGTGCAGAAGAGGCTAAGGAGCGCGCCGAAGAAGAACTTCGCCAAAAGATGAGCCAGTTCGATTATTATGTTACAAAGGCAAATCTTTCCCGTGCAATGGAGCGTATTAAGGTTAAAAACAGGCATCGTATATAATGTCTGAATTTTGTGCGGTAAGCACTTTGATTTGTTCTGCATATTATTAAATAAATATTTTAAGCTTTTCGGAATTCCGTTAAGCTGAAAAAGCCGCCCAAAGGGGCGGCTTTTTTGCGTTTGTGTGATTTTTTGTTATAGGCATTTTTGCTCGGTTGAAGAACGGTTTTAATTTGCTTTCTTTTTTATATAAAAAATGCGCCTGCGGTTATCCGCAAACGCATTGTGTGAATTTTGTTGTATGTGCAAAATTCGTTATTCGCTCGGCTCGGTTTGCTCACTGTGCATCCTTGCCGTTTCCTTTATCTGTGCCGCCTTATCGCTTTTTCTGTCTAAAATCGAAATTGCTTCCTTAGACATAGGCACAAGAATAATCAGGTTAATGATCGTCATAAGCCCTATTCCCACATCGCCGAGATCCCACACAATTGTGTATGCCTGCAATCTGTTTAAATCCGAAAGCCTCTTGAAAAATTCTTGAAAAAACTCCCGGCATTAGCTTAATGTTTTTAAGAATAATGAAAATCGTAACGGCAAAGTAAAACACCGCCAAAAGCTTTGAACGGCGATTTGAGCTTTCCGCTTTCTGTGCTTTTATCGGCTTTTACGGTCTAAACCGATAAATATATCTTTCGGGCAATCAAAATAATAAACGGATATGGTTGCCTGCCCGCACGGAGTGCGCCGTATCAGCTTTTACGTGCCGCTTTTTGATGTGGCTGCCTGCTCGTTTATTATAAATTCGGGCGGAATGTGTTTAACCGCGTATTCATGGCGGGAAAACACCTTCATGATTTCGTATTCCGCCGCAAGTGCGTGTGCGTCAATTTTAATCGGCACAAATATCGTGTCTTTTTTTGCCGCAAGCACCTTCCAATGCAGATAGCCTGATTTCGCGATAAATTCGGGGTCATCCGTTATATAAACATATTTTGAATTGCCCATGGGTAAAATCCCGTGTTTTGTTATGCCGTCGGCGTTTTCAATTGCCGTCCAGTGATACATGCATGAATTTTCACGCGGGTAAAACGGCTTTTCAAATTTGCTTTCCTCGCAAGCTTCGTCAAATAATAATTTGTTTGCAAGTGTGCTTGAGAAAAAATATGAAACAGCGGCTCGCAAAAACGCACGAACGTTGCTTTTTGAACGTCTGCCGCCGAGCAGAGCCTTAAATGAAAAAAACAGCTCATCGTGAACGGAACCGCCTTTAATGCGGCAGCGGATTTTGCGAAGCAGCTTTTTGCTTTTGTCGCAGCGTTCGGCTTCGGCATATGTGATTTTTATTGCTTTTAAATCATTGCTCATCTTTATGATCCACCGCTTTGAATGCGATTTTTAAAATGTGTTTTAATGGCGGATATATATAACGGTGTGTAGCCGTTAAAATGTTTGTTGTTTGGGTGTGCGCTGTTCATCGCGATTATCAATTGTGTAAATAATGCAGGTGATTCCCGAAATCAGTGCAAGCAAAATTGCGCCGTCCATCGGCTCGGCAAATGCAGAGCCTGTAAGCGGCCTGCAACGGCAGCGAGGGCCGTAATCATAATCGAAGTTACTGTGCAACCTTTTTTATGGGCGCCTCCTGCGTTTGCTTAATAAAAGTGTATCATATGCCGCACAAAGTGTCTACTTTAAAATCATAATCTGCCGCCTTCACTGCATTTTAAGGCAGTATTTTGCCGTTTGTTTGATTTATTGAGCAATCGGTCTTTGCGGAGTACGCCGCTTGGGGCGCATTCTTCTTTACACAGCGTGCCGCTTCGCCTGAATTTTTTGATTGGTTGCTTAAAATTCCAAACAAACATAAAACTCTGTACAAATATATTGTGATTATATTATTTTATATTGCTTGTTTGTCAAAAAAATGATAATATGGTTTTGGACACACAAAAAATCCAAATAAAGGAGTGTATTCATGAATAAAAAATTCAAAACCATGCAGGCGGTTATTGCAGTAATTTTAGCCGTGTTAACGGTTGCAAGCCCGGTTTCGATAATGGCTTCGCAGCAAAATATCGCCGCTGCGGCAGAATCGCAGGCACAGGAATCCGAAACAACAGAAGATTCCTCCGCCGAAGATGCGTATGTTCTGTATGAAGATACGAGTATGCGCGATGAAAGCACAAAGTATTTCCGTATGAGCGACGGCACTGTGCAGGCTGCGCAGTATTTGACGCCCGTGCATTTTGAGCAAAACGGCAGATGGGTGGATTATGATAACACTCTTTCGGAAACGAGTGCAGATGATGATGAAAACGCGGGCAGAATTGTTAAAAATAAGGATTTGGTAAATCACACTGCCGATTACAGCGTAAGGCTTTCCAAAAAAACGAACGGCAAAAAATTTGTTCGCCTTGAAAAAGACGGCTATGAAATTTCTTGGTATTATGAAGATGCCGAAAAAAGCACTGCGCAAATCGAGAAAAACGAGGTGAGCGACGACCCGACGGTTTTGGAAAATCTCACCTCAACCGTTGACTATAAAAATGTTTATAAAGGCACGGATTTTCAATATATTCTCGGCCCTTCCGGAATTAAAGAAAATATTATTCTGAAAAGCGATAAATCGCCGAGCAATTTCACATCGGTTTATAAGGCAAACGGCCTTGTTCCCGTTCAGATTGACGATAAAACAATAGAAATGCGGGATTCCGACGGTAAGGTGATATACACTTTAACTGCGCCTTTTATGGAAGACGCGCAGGGCAATGCTTCTGCGGGGATAACGCTTGCGCTGATTGAAAGTAAAAACAACACCTTCACGGTTAAAACAACGCTTGATGAAGCTTGGCTGAATGAGCAGAGCAGGGAATATCCCGTTACGGTTGACCCTGTGCTTAAAACAGAGCAAAGTGCAAAAAATGTTCAATCGGCATTTGTGTCGTCTCAAAATCCGAATAAATGCTATAAAGCATCCGGCACGGACGATATGGGCAGCCTTTATGTGGGCAATATTTACGGCTACGGTCAAACCGAAAGCTATATGAAATTCACGGAATTGCCCGCGCTCGGCATTGCGGATAAGGTTGTGGATGCAAAATTGTATCTCGGCCTGCGCAAATGCGAGGTGGGGCTTCCCGTAAATGTTAGAAGGCTTGTTGAAGATTGGAACGAAAAAACGGTAACATGGAACAACGGCCCTCACAGCGCCTCCGATATTTCCGATTATTTGATGCTTACGGAAAAAACAGATTTGACCAAATTCCGCGAGGTTGAAATCACGGATATGGTGCGCAGTTGGTATGAGGATAAAAGCAGTAACTACGGCTTGTCCTTAACAACCACCAAAACGGCTGCGGCAAAGGCTTGGTTTTATTCAATAAATTACACCACTTATCCGAATAACAGGCCGGTAATGACGGTGTCTTACCGCAATATGTCAGGCTACGAGGATTACTGGTCGTTCACGGATACGGCGGCAGGCCGCAGCGGCACGGCAAGCGTTAATAATTATAACGGCAATTTTGTTTTTTCTCAGCCGGTAACGCAGGATGCGGGCGGCAGCTTGATGCCCGTTAACCTTTCGCTTGTTTATAATTCAAATAAAGAGGCTGCCAAATATGCCGATTTCGGCAATCGTATTCAAACCAATTATCAGATATACCTTGTTAAGCAGGGCGGCACTTTTTGGGATAACGGCTATAAATATTATCTTAATGATGCCGACGGCACAATTCATTGGTTTTATTTTGAAAACGGCAACACCTCATCCGGCAAGGATGAAGACGGCCTCGGATACACACTTGATGTTATATCCGTCGGTTCCGATTCAAGCGCGCCAGAAGCAAATTATGTTGTAACGGATAAAGACGATAATAAAATGTATTTCGACAATAAGGGGCGCCTCAGCAGAATCAAAAACCCGTCGGGTGTGTCTTCAACCGTTCAATACGATGATAATTCGCGCATCACTTCAATAACGGACGGTGCAGGCAGAAAATATATTTTTGACTACACGCCGAACACCGCAAGGCAGGTTGCCGGAATAACCGACCCTGCCGGCAGAAAAACCGAGTTTAAATATCAAAACGGATATTTAACCGCCGTTTCGTTTGCAGACGGTAAAAATGTTGAAATAAGCTGGAACGGCTCGCACCTTATTAAATATATCGCCGGGATAGACGGCACAAAGGCGTGCGTTGATTATGACGGCTCCGAGCAAAAAAGGGTTAAAGAGTTGAAATGGTGCTCCGCGGATAATACTGCGCTTGAAAGCTATTCCTTTAAATACCTGCAAAATGAAACGGAAGTTACGGATTTGCAGGGCAGAAGCTACACATATCAGTTTAACGATTATGCCCAAACCACGGGAACGGTTTCAAATACGGACGGCTCTGCGCAGTTCTTTAAGCTTGCCGGCGGCAACAACACAAGCGGCAAGGCAAATAAGCTGATTTCAGAATCCCGCGTTTTAAAAAGCACCGTAAACTATATTACAAACCCGGGCTTCACAAGGGGCTATGCCGGGTATTGGACTTATACAAATAATTCCTCCGGCGCATCCGTTTCAATAGACGCCGCCAAGAAAAATATAACGGACGCTTCCCTTAAAGTCACAAAATCCGCTTCAAACGGCGGCCGCGTTAATGCGGTTCAAAATCATAATAATCTGCCGCAGGGCACATACACCTTTTCCGCCTATATTTATACGGACGGAAAAACCATTCCAGGCGGCGGTGCGCAAATGTTTGCCGAGGTTTATGATTCAAACGGCAAATATGTTTACAGCAAGCTGATTGAAAAAACAAATGCCACAAACGGCTGGGAGCGCAGAAGCGTAACCTTTGATTTGCCCGCGGGCGCAACGCTTAAAGTGAATATGGGCTTTGGGCCTGACGCTTACGGCACCGTGTGGTTTGACGATGTGCAGCTTGAAAAAAGCGATAACGCAAGCACCTTTAATATTGTTGAAAATTCCTCGTTTGACAACGGCTTGACGGCTTGGGAAAATTTCGGCAGCGGCACAAGCTCCGTAACCTGGGCGGGGCTCAACGGCTTTGCAAAATGCGGCAAGCTCACAGGCTCGGTTGAAGGCGATTACAAAAGGCAACGGCAATATTTAAATGTTTCCGGCAAAAAGGGCGATGTTTTTTCCTACGGTGCATGGGGCTATGCCTTTTCCGCTCCGCTGAACGGGGTTAAGGATTCCGAAAGCTATAAGCCGCACTTTGAAATTGCAATCGATTATTACGATAATAACGGCAAATGGCTCGGCTGCATAAATAAATATTTTAACCCGGATGTTAAAAATCAGTGGCAGTTTTTGGCGGATCAAATCGTTATGCCGCAGGATTACGGCAATATCTCCGTTGTGTTTACATACGACCATAATGTAAACAACGCTTATCAAACAGGCGCGTTTTGCTATAAAGAGCAATACGGCCAAACTTATGATTACGATTCAAACGGCAATGTTTCCTCCGTTGTGGATTTGGCAAAAAGCAATTCCACCTTTTCCTATTACGAAAATCAGATGGCAAAAATGCTTAATCCCTCGGGCAGTAAGTATCTGTATAACTATAATAATAAAAAGCAGCTTACTAATGCTTTGTCGTCTGACGGGCTTGAATACGGCTTCAGCTATGATAATAAGGGCAATTTAACAAAGGCAACAACCGTTTCCAGAAAGCCCGCTCAAAAAATCGAAAGCGGCAAGGAATATATATTGATAAATGCCTATTCCGGGCATGCAATCGATTCGTGCGAGGTGCACCAAACGGTTAAAACCACGCCGTATATCCGAGCAGAGGCAAACTATAATTCCTCGCGCAAGCTCACATGGACTCCCGAAGCGGTTTCGGGCAAAACGGATGTGTTCTATTTAAGAGCCTCGGCGTTCAGGGCCGCATATATGGATGTTAAAAGCGCATCTGCGGCATCGGGCACTGAATTGCAGCTTCACGCAGGCAATCAGTCAAACGCGCAAAGATTTAAGCTTGTTAAGCAGGAAGACGGCAGCTTCGTTGCTTACACGGAAGCTTCGGATTTCAAAATGTGCCTCGACGGGCAGTTCGGCGATAAGGAAATTAAAGACAGGCGAGTGCTGAGGCAGTCCGCCTGCAATAATAACAGCCCCGCCGAATCGCAAAAATGGTATTTTTATCCCTATGAACAAACGGATGAATACACCGTATCCACCCAAACGGAATATACGCAAAGCCAAAACTTCGTTGCCAAAACAACGGATGAAAGGAATAACGAAACCGTATATTCCTATGATGAAAATAAAGGCACGCTACAAAGCGTAACAAATGCAAACGGCGTTTCCACGCAGTATGCGTATGACGAAAATAATAACTCCCTGCTCTCCGTTTCCTCTGCGGGAGTAACAAACAGCTATGAATATGAAAACGACCGCCTGCAAAGCATAAATGTAAACGGCGCGCTGCAATACAGCTTTTTGTATGATAAATTCGGCAGAACAACGGCAAACAGAGTCGGCAACGGCAATGCTTGGCGCACGCTCTCCGAGCTTGAATATAACGGCGTGGGCCTGCTTTCAAAGCAAACCTACGGAAACGGCGACACGGTTGAATTTTCGTATGATAAGTTTGACCGCCAAACGGAAAAGCGATATAATGGAAGCGAAAATCAAAGGGTAACATATTCCTATGGCAGCAACGGCTCCGTTGCGCAGGTAACAGACTTTTTCACGGGCACAAACACCAAATTTGTTTATGACCTTGCAGAGCGAGTTGTTTCTCAGCGCGAATATGCGGGCACGGGAAAAAGCGACCTTAATTTAATATCCTACACGGATTTTAAATATGCTGATAAAACAAACTATTTAACGGGCATAACGCATTTTTCGCCGCTCGGCAGGCAGGAAATCGGCTATGCTTACGGCAGTTTGAAAAACGGCGAAATGCCCGATCAGGTATATTCCGTGCAGTGGAACGGAAGCGAAAAGCTCGGCTTTGCTTATGATAATCTCGGCAGATTGGCGCAAAAAAGCTTTGGCGGCAATTCGTTCGGCATTAAATATGCCTACGAAAATTATGAAATCGCCAAAGCGGAGGGCGCAGCGGAAAAGCGCACAACCACGCTTGTTAAATCCGTTGAAACCCCGGCGGGCACATATTCGTATGAATATGATAAGCTCGGCAATATCATAAGCGTGGCAAACGGCACAACTACCGTAAGCTATGAATACGACAGCCTTAATCAATTAACAAGAGTTAATGATGAAAAGGCGGGCAAAACGATAACATATTCCTACACAAACGGAAATATAACCGAGCAAAAGGAATATGAATACACCACGGGCGAGCTTGGAGAGCCGACCGATACAAAAACCTGGAGTTACACGGATTCCGTATGGTCCGATTTGCTCACGGATTTTAACGGCACGCAGATTGCATATGATGAAATCGGTAATCCGCTTTCAATCGGCGGCAAACAGCTTACTTGGCTCGGCAGGCAGCTTCAAAGCATTGCAGACGGCGAAAACACAATTGAATATGCCTATAACGGCGACGGAAACCGAATTTCCAAAACCGTAAACGGAGTTAAAACCGAGTTTGTCTACAACGGCGATATCCTTGCGGGGCAAAAATCAGGCAATGATACGCTTGTGTTTATGTATGATAACAATTCGGATATCTTCGGCTTTGTTCTCAACGGCACAGAGTATTACTATATCAAAAATGCTCAAAACGATGTAACGGCAATTGCGGATAAGGACGGCAATGTGCTTGTAAACTACGCCTATGACGCATGGGGCAAGGTTACGGAAATCACGGGCAACACTGCTCTTGCAGAGCAAAACCCAATCCGCTATCGCAGTTATTACTTCGATTTTGAAACGGAATGGTATTTCCTTAACACGCGCTATTATTCCCCCGATATGTGCCGCTTTATCAATGCAGACGGCTATGTTCAAACAGGGCAAAGCGTGCTTGATAAGAATATGTTTGCTTATTGTGGAAACAATCCTGTTGATCGATTTGATTATAATGGGGATTCTTGGTCGGATGTAAAAAATTGGTTTTCTAAAACTTTCAGCAAAGCGAATCAATGGGTGAAGAATTTAGTTTCTCCACAAAAGTCTCAAAATAATAGCATACAAAAATACAGCTCTCACAAGAAGAGAGGAACTACCAGTCCTCACAATAAGCAAAAACATGAGGACGGACAAACAAGAAAAAATCGCGATGCAGGTGGGGAAAAAGGCGATAAACGACGCACGCCTAATCCAAATAAAAGGAGACCATCTCAAAGTACGGTGGAAACATTAGAAACAGTGGCAATTTGTGTAGTCGCAATTGTAGTGACTGTAGGAATAATATATATCGTTGCAAATGATGCTACCGTGATTGGTGTTGCAGATGACGCTCTAATTGTACCATTAGGTGCAATTCTTTGGGAATGTTCCGCTAAAATAATCGCATGATTTATTGTAATATTTAACTGGAGGATAATCACATGATCAGTATTTTAAAAGAACTTTACAAAACACAAAAATTTGCCGAGTTTTATACAGACGGTGAAACGGATGTGTTTCAAGTGGGAAACATTGTTGCGCTAAGCGATGATATGTTTGCTTTCCGCGCATTTTCGATAAACGGCGATCAAATCGGCGTTGTTGCATATTCCGTCAACAGAATTTCGCAAATTCAAACCGAAACAAAATATATCGAAAAAATCAAAAAGCTTTGCGATCGGGACGATTATGCCGATATATCAAAGGATATTGACGACGATCGTATTATGCAATCTCTTTTGGAAATGGCACTCGCCAGAAAAGAAATCGTTTCGGTTAAGCTTTTGGAAAACGACGATTATAATATTATCGGTTTCCCCGAAAGCGTCGGCGATGATGAATGCAAATTCAAAATAATTGATGAATACGGATTTGAGGACGGTTTCGCTTACGCAAAAATAAGCGATATTTCCGAACTTGCATTTATGACGGAAAAAGAAAGGCGCTATTTGAGGCTTTGGAAAATCAACGCTTCACCCCGCGGATGATATCTGTAATGCAGCACGGCAAATGCAATTTTTATTAACTAACAACCCACCGATATGTTGAAGAGGAGGCGGCATAGCATGAAAAAGCTTGAAACGATCATGAAAATATGCACAGTCCTCGGCTTTATAATATTTTTCGGTGGGCATATTCTTATGTTTATAATTTTTCCCGGTCCTATTATAGATGAGGCAAAAAAGGATGTTTAGAGGATAAAAATGAAAATAGATTATTCAAACGCACAAATAATTAACTCGCCCGATTTTTGCATGCATGATGATTGGTTTGTAAATATGAATTATGAATGTGGCAAAGATACAAACACAATGAATGTTCACTTTATAAAATATTACAAAGTAAAAGATTACATTGTCAAATTTAATAATGTTATAGGTTTTGAAGGCGTATATTGCAAATTTTGGGGAAACGGTTTGGGAGTAGAGCCGGATATAGATTGTGTAAGTTATAATTATCCTGAAGAACAAACTCTCCTCCCAAGGCTATATGAATTAAAAGAAAAGCAGCTTTCGATTGACGATTTTTGCCCGCTTCTTTCAGATGAAAAATTCATTGAAATTTCGTTATATTTTAAAACCGGCGATTCGCTTACAATAGTTTGTGAATCGCTTGAAGTGGATGATGATATGCTCAAATGGGGCGGCGATAATTCCTAAAACAGAATGGGTTTGTATCGGTAATCCGAATTGCAGCATTGAAAGCAAGGCCGTAGAGTTTGCCCAAAATTCCGTTGCAGTGATTGATAATGGACAACTTTCTTCGATATGGATAAAACCGCAATTCGTTTAAGAATAATTTTTACCGGCAAATATCGCTGCTGTGGTATCACTGCGCATTATCCTGGCAACCCGCATACGGTTATTGATTGGAGGGTGAGACGTGTTTATTGATTTGATATGTTCTATCATCACAATATTGCTGTTTTCCGTAAGTGTTTTTTATGCTAATAAAAAAATCAGAAAAAAGGGAATCAGATTTGTTGTTTCAGTAATGCTGTTCTTTATTTCGGCTATGGTTGTTTCTTATGGCTGCACGGCATTTATAAATCTTATTACCGATTTTAAAACCCCTCAAAGCATATTTAAATTTAATCATACTGAGGAAATTGTGGATGTGGTTGAGGGCGACGAATCTTGCATGGTTGTGTTTAGAAAAGATAAAAACAGTTATGGACAGGATTACTATTTGAAATCAGGCGATGAATATAAATTCACCTACAGTTTTCAAACAAAAAAAGTTGCCTCTTCAACGGGTAAGTATGGTATTTGCAGTATTGATAATGTTAGAAGAACAAATGATTATTATGTTGTAGGCGGTGCCACTATAGAAGATGGCAAAAACCTAACTGTTACAGGCAACGATAATCAAGTGTTTCAATACACAGCTGTTGGTGATACGCTTGTTTTGCCCAACGGTAAAAAACAAAAAGATATTTTATTTTACAGTACATTCAATGATTTTAGCGATGATTATTGTTTAATAATAAATGGTGAAAAAATTTCTTTTAACAAATCCTAAAAATTAAAGCCGCAACGGCGACACGGTTGAATTTTCGTATGATAAGTTTGACCGCCAAAGCCCGCCGGCGCCCGGAAAACGAATATATCGGCTCAAAAGAAATATATGCCGCCGATGATAGTCGGGCAAGCAGATAAAAGTATAAATATTCTTTGGAAAATGATTTAATGAAGTTTAAATATACCGCAGATAAAAAGTCACTGTTTACAAAATATGAAAATCAAATATTGAGCGAATACAAAAAAATATATTGAAGGCACGGAAATAATCAAGGCTTTTTATTCGTTGTGCACCAAATATGATTGCGGGGTTAAAATCGGTCTCGGTTGGATAAACGAAATCCGAAACGAGTATTCAAAAAGCAAATTGCCGATTGAAAAGGGCTACTGTTGCTTGGTGTGTTTTGAACTTCAAAAAGAGGGCTCAATACTGTGCGTCAGGTCACAAGACGGAGAAGCCGATTATTACCCTGTTTCTGCTTCATGGCTTATAACAACTGCTTCAAAATCGCCTTTTGGCAAAAAACTATGTGTGGAATTATTCTCCGAAAGCATAAGCGAGGAATGCCAAAACGATTTGCAAAATCTTTTGAATTTGCTGCAAGAAGCGGATAAGAACGATGTTTTCATATTATAGGTTATTAAAAAAACAATCCCGTTTAAACCGATTAGAGGTATATTGTTTATGAGAAAAAGCAAAATTATCGCCGTTTTAATGCTGTGTATTTTCCTGCTCAGTGGCTGTGCGCATTCCGATGTGAACACAACCGAAACAAAGGAAACAAGCACAATGAATAATTCCGAAACAGCTTCTTCGGAAGCTGAATTTACAATCTATAAAATCGGCAGTGATGAGTTTGACGGCTTGCTTGAAAACAACTCGTTTGCCGACATAGCAAAAGTGTCTTCAAAAGCTTTCAATTATCCGCAAGACGGCAATCGTTATGTTACATACGGCACTTTAGCCGTGGAAATTACGGATGAGTATGTTGGCCTGTTCAAAGGCGAAACACTTCAAAATCACCTTGCTGAAAACGGCGTGAATGAAAATGTGCGGCAATTCGTTGCTTTTGAGGCGCCGTATGTTCCGCTCTCGATTTGGATAAAAACAGATAACGGCACATATTTTTTTACCGTCGGGGATGAAGCGGATTGCACCCTTTATTCGCAGGCGAGGTATGCGGAAAAATATAAAACCCGGCAATGTGCTTTGAAAATAAACGGTGAGCCTGCCGCAAGCGGCAAAACCGTAAAAGCTCATTATGATAATGCCGAGCTGCCGCTTTTGGAAATTCTTACTTCTTGCGGCGCAAGCATAAATAAAAAGAATGAAAGCAAAATTCGCATATCTGTAAACGGTGAAACCTATGTGCTTGACACGGCTGCCAACAACCTTTGCAACAAGCGCAATAAGAAAAACAACCTGCTTGCGAATTGCACGGGCGGTGGCCCGTATAATATGTATTATTCAAACGGCGAATATTATACGGACAGCGAAACCCTGCAATATGTTATGAACGAATTAAACGAAAAAATAGAAATAACATACGATACAGAAAATCAAATTGTTGATGTTGTAACAAAATAGTTGCTTTGTTATGATAAGCAAATCTGTGGTGGATTTTATGAAAAGTAAACGACTTGTATATGTTTTAATCGCATGCCTGTGCTTAATGTTGTGCGGTTGTGAGAAAAACTTAGATAATACGCAACAATCAAAAAACACCGCTGTTTCTTCTGCACAAGAAGCAGCGGCAAACGGCTTTGAATATGAGGTTTGCGACGCATATGTTAAAATCACGGGATACAGCAAAAGCGAACCTGCCGTATCTGTTCCCGAAACCATAAACGGCAAGCCGGTAAAAGTAATCGGCGAAGAGGCGTTTTACGGTCAAACCGATATGAGCGAAATTCATTTGCCGTTTGGCTTGGAAGTTATTGAAAACGTGGCGTTTTATCGTTGCAGTGCGCTAAAATCCGTTAATATCCCAGAATCCGTAACTCAAATCGGCAACGATGTGTTTTTCCGTTGCAGTGCTTTGCAAAGTATTACGGTTGATGATGAAAACGGTAAATACTGCGATGTTGACGGTGTGCTTTTCAACAAGGATAAATCGGAAATTATCGCTTATCCGGAGGGAAAAACAGAAACAAAATACACTATACCCGATTCCGTAACAAAAATAAGTGGCAATGTTTTCGGCTATCAATCCGCTTTAAAAGAAATTGTTGTTCCTGCAAGTGTTACGGAGCTTCCGAATCACAACATATTTGTTTATCCCGATGAAATCACTTTGGCAGTGATGCCCGGTTCTGCGGCAGAGGCTTATGCAAAAGAGCAAAATATCAAATATTCGATACGGAACACTTGATTTGTTTTTTTGCAAAAAAAATAAAAATCACTGTGCGCGGCTATTAAAAGGAGTGATTTAGTTGGTTTCTAAACTTATTTATATGTTTTTGATTGCAATTTCTATTCTTATTTCTGTGCTTGTTGCCGAAAAAACAGTCAAAAAAAGAAAAGGAAAAATCCCGGTTGCTTTTGCGCTTTTTGCTTGCCTGATGATTGTTTTTTCGGTTGTCTCAAATCCTGTAATAAACCACATTGCAAAATTCAAAACGCCGGAAAGTGCATTCAAATTCTCTCATTCTGAGGAAATTGTGGATGTGGTTGAGGGTCAAGAATCATGCATGATTATTTATAAAACAAATAACCACAATTTAGGTCAGGATTTTATATTGAAATCCGGAGATAGATATGAAATTTTGCGTAGCTTTTCATTTAAAAGGGTATCAAATACAGTTGCAGCAAAAGGCGGTATTGATGTCTATAATGTTAAAAAAACAAAAGATTATTATATCACAGGTGTGTTAATTGAAACGGATGAAGATTCATTAGTGGTTTTCAATAATAAAAATGAAGGCGTTAAAAATTTTGTTATTAGCGATCTTGAAACCGGCAATGGCAAAGTAAAACACATATTTTTTATATGATACCGTTTATGGGTCTATAGACGATTATTGTTTAATAATAAATGGTGAAAAAATTTCATTTAACAAATCCTAAAAATTAAAGCCGCAAAGGAGACACGGTTGAGTTTTCGTATGATAAGTTTGACCGCCAAACGGAAAAGCGATATAATGGAAACGAAAATCAAAGGGTAACATATTCCTACACAAACGGAAATATAACCGAGCGGGTCTGCTTTCAAAGCAAATCTAAGGCATGCCTTTTGCGCGCCGAAAGCTAATATAATATTTGAATACAACAAAACGGGAGGAGCGATTATTGCTCCTCCCGTTTAAATATTTTACCTAAGCTGTCGGGAATTGTCCCCCGATATAACTACACAAACACGAAATGAATCAGCAACATATATGTTACCGTGCCGACGGCTATGCTGAGCAGAGTGTTTTTTCGCCAAAGATGAATCCCGGCAGTGAGTGCAACGGCAATCAGCTGCGGCAAAATAAAATTCAGATTGCCCTTTTCAAAATCACGAAGGCAATAAACGATTAAAATTCCAAGAATTGCAACGGGCAAAACAGCGCCCAAATATTTTATAAACTTAGGCACTTCTTTTTTGCCGCCGAAAAGCGCAAACGGAAAAAGCCTTGTTGCAAAAGTGCATATACCTGCAACAACAATCATTGCAAAAAGATGAGTATGAGTCATTTTTTTTTGCTCCTTTCTGCGCCGAAATATCTTTTAAACGAAGAAAGCAGCACCACTGTTAATATAAGAGACGGCAGCAAAAATTTATCTGCGCCGAAAATCACAAGGCAAAGTATTCCGCAAAAGATACCGAGCATGCCGATAATTCCCGATCTGCCTTTTTGATTGCGTATCAAATCAATGAAAATAACAACGAAAAGAGCCGTCATGGAAAAATCAATGCCGGTGAAATCAAGCGGAATAAGCTGGCCGAGCAATGATCCGAGCACGGAGCCGAGGATCCAATAAAGATGATCAAGCTCGCCTATTATGAATCTTGCCTTTGCCTCATCAACATTTTTCGGCACGGCCAAAATTGATGAATTAACGGAATAAGTTTCATCTGTGAGCGTGAAAATCATAAAAGGATAGCGCCATCCGCCCGCCTTAAACTTATCTATATACGAAAGCCCGTAAAACATATGCCTGGTGTTTATAAAAACCGTCATCATTGCCGTGGTGGCAAGATCCGCACCGGATTCTATAAGCGACACAAGCAAAAACTGCCCCGAGCCGGCATAAACAATTACGGAAATAATAATTGCCCACATCCAATTATATCCTGCTTTATAGAGCATAATACCAAATGCCGAAGCCAAAAAAAGATAACCGAATAAAATGGGCAACGATTTTTTTAAAGCAAACTTAAAAGTTGCTGCGTTGCTTTTCATATGTCCCTCTCAAAAATAAACATAACATTTATTGATTATAACAATCTTTAACAAACAATCTGTTGCGTAAATAAATTATAACACTCTTTTACATATAATCAATATGCTTTTGCAAAATAAAGCCGGGCATTTCATTTTAGCCCGGCTGTATCTTATTTATTTAAATCAAATTTGATACCACTTGATTTCATTTGCTTCAAGATGAAGGTCGAAGCCGTTTCCGTCGCCGGTATAAACCGTGGTGTCTTGCGGCTCATAAGTATTGTTTACAACACAATATTTGCCGTTTTTAACATAAGCATGCACTTCAACATTATAGTTTGTGGAGAACCATTTATTAAGCTCATCCTCCGAATTTGAACTCCAAAGCACGGCTCTGTAAAGCACACGGCTGTTTTTGAAGCTGTAAGGCAAGCCGCTGATATAAACGCCTCTGCCCTTGCCAAACGATTTAACAGCCATTTGCACTTCCTCGGCATGCCTTACGGCAAACGGAAGCTCGCTTGCATTTTGGATGAGCACGGTTGTGCCATCAAGCGCAACAATATTCTTTTTTCCCTCGCCGAAATCAACTTCGCCGTTTGCATCAGCAAGGATAAAGTGATCACGATGCTCTTGTGTGTTGTATCTGCGGGTATTAAGCGTGAATCCGTTTTCTCTTTCAACGCCGAGAATATCATCAAGCTGGAAGAATTTGCCCTGCCACTGATGTGCAGCCGGCTCACCGACGCCGATAAAGCCGCCGCCGTTATAAACAAACTCTTTAACTGCGGTAATAATTTCTTCATCACACCAATATTCACCGCCGCTTTGAGCAGTGTCTGCATCGCCCACATTGATAACAACATCAAACTGATTTAAGAAATTCTTATTTTCTTTAATATCATCAAAGCTGATAAATGAAACATCGAACGGAGTACCGCTGAGAGCCTCAATAACACCGAAATATGAATAATTCTGCCTGTAATAAAGGCCATGGTGCACCATATGATTGCTCCAAGCGCGCATTTTGCCCCAGCAATTAAGCACTGCAACCTTTTTAACGCAATAAGGAGTTGTGCCTTGAATATTATCATAAAGCGTGCGGAATTCATCACAAACGCCCTTGATATAATCAACAAATTCGGGAAATTTAAGCGCCAATTTAAGATAGCCGCCGTAGCCTATACGCTGAATTGGGCTTCTGAGGATTGCACGCCTTGCCGTTACCCAATTTACCTTTGCCTCATAGATCGGGTCACCGCCCTCGTGGAAAACATCCGGGAAGAAATACGGCAGGAATCTGCCTTCTGTGTATTTAAAATTTTTAATATCGCTGAACAATCTGAGGGTTGCACCGTTTCCGACGCTGCCGACCACCGCATCAAGGCCTATTGAGGCAAAATCATCTATAAACGGCTCCATGCCGATCCAATGATCACCCATAAACATCATGGCTTCCTTGCCGTATTCATGAACGATATCCACCATTTCCTTGGCAAGCTTTGCAACCTCGCGCCTTTGGAAAGCCTGGAAATCCCTGAATTCCTTAGAAGGAATTCTGTAAGTATTGTTCATATAACCCTGATCAATAATAAATTCGGGGCGGAATTTATAGCCGACCTCTTCTTCAAACTGCTTTAAGATATACGGGCTTACTGATGCAGAATAGCCAAACCAATCAACGAATTTTTCCCTTGCAAGCTCATCAAAAATAAGAGTGAACTGATGAAAAAATGTGGTGAAGCGAACAACATCAACATAATCATGAGTATCAAGAAAGCGGCGCAATCTTTCAAGGGAATGTGCCCTTGTTTTTGGCTGGCGAACATCAAATGTTATTTGCGGCTCAACATTCCATTCATTTACAACCGCATTATACATATGCACCGGATCCCACATAATATAAGCCAAAAAGCTTACGGTATATTCATGAAACTTTTTAACGGGGTTGATAACAACATTTCCGCTTTTTTCATCGTAGCTCCATTCATCTGTGGGCACGGGCTCACCTATGGTGCGATCCATAACCTCCCACCATCTTTTGATATCATCTCTTGTGTTTACGGCAAGCATATCCGGATAAAGATGATCCATTAGATGAATTTCAAGTTTTTCTTCAACTGCCGTGTGGAAAGATGTCATAATATACATCTGCTGAATTTCATCCGGATTTGCCTTTGCCCAAGCGTTATCCTTTCTTGTGGTGTAATAAGTGGCATAGATTTTTGCGCCCGTGTTTTTAAGCTCTTGCGGAAATTCCGTTCCGTCGCAATCACGAATTGCATCTGCGCCCCAAACATCCATAATTTCAATTGTTTCCTTAACCACATCCATATCGGTTGGTATTGTTACTCTTCCTCTTTTTTTATCCATCAAATTACCTCACTGTGTGTTGATTTATTAAAATTTATATTTCAGTTATTGTGTTGTTTTTAAGAGTTCTTTTGCCGTGCATTCTTTTGCGAATAAGCGGCACTCCTTTGCGCTTATAAAAATGATTGTTTGCAATATAAGCGTCCGGGTTTTGAGAGGGACTTAATGTGCCTCCCAAATCATCGTAGCTAACATTGTTTGTGAAGGTGTTGTGAACAGCCTCTTGCATACAAAACATTACGCAACCGCCCTCATTGAGCCTGCTGTAATTCTGATCGTAAACAGTGCCGTCGCCGGAATCGGCATCATAAGCCATACCGTCCTGATTAAGCTTTGTATCCGTGCATTCATTAAATCTGAACATTGCATTTTTGCATTTCCACGGCCAAATTGCGGCAGCCACCTTGCCCATTCGCTTTCCTGCTTTATTATAAACTCTGTCGTTCATCTCAAATGCACAGGAATCTGCAATATTATATTCCGTAAGCGGTTCAAGAGCATACATTGGAGTTAATGCATCGCCGCCGGCGGCTTTTATATAATTGTTTCTGAGCAAAAAATGTTCGTTGCCGTATTTTTTAAATGTTTCTGCAGAAAGTTCTTTACTTGAGAATTTTTCCCAATTATATGTGTAGCCTACCGCTATTCCCCAACGGCTTACATTTTTAACAAAGCAATTTTGAATTGTTACACCGTCGTATCTTGCAACGCCGGTTTCGGCTTCGTTTGCCGGCTTAAATGCCGTCATATAAATCCCGCCGTTATTCATATGCTTATCATAAACATTGCCGCTGACATCATGAATATATAAATTATCAAGCGTTATTGAATGAATTGTGCCTCTGTTTTGCGCCACTGCGGCAAGGCCGGTGCGTTCAAGCTTATCCGGGCTTGAATATGCCTTTGCCGTTGTGTAAGGCTCAAAGTTTGTGATTTCAATATTTTCAACCAATATATTTTCCGCATCATAAAGCAAAACGGCAGATGAAACATCGCCTTTATAAACATGGCCGGCATAATCAAGCTTGGTGCCGTAATCCTGATACCAAATTCCGCTGCCGTTTGCGTTTATACAAGGAAGCGCATCTCCCTCGCCGTATGCCGAAACTTCAATTCTGCCGCCGTTTATATCGCCGCAGTTTTTAATGTGCAAATATTCATTTTCAAAAACAGAGCCTTTTTCAAGCAAAACCCTGTCTCCCGGCATAAGCTTAATTTTGTTTATTGCATCAAGTGTTTTGAATGCTTCTGTTTGTGCCGTGCCGCTGTTTGAATCGTTGCCGTTAAGAGAGCTTACATAATATGTTGTTGATTTCATTATCATATTCAGCCTCCCTTAATTTCTTTTTGATAATAAGCTTAACTTCCCTGTATCTGAATTTATCGCCGTTATACCTTGTGAAAAGATCTTTATTGGCTTTATAGTAAGCTTTCATCTCTTTTTCGGTTATTTCGGCAAATTTATAAGCCTTTTTAACCTGCTCTGTTTCCGCAGCAAAATCAAGCCTGAATCTTGTTAGCTCATATTGCAGATAAGCCGGTGCGGAAAAATGCCGCAAGCCATAAAAAACCTTGCCCTTTTCGGCTGCTGCGGCTCTCTTTTCATTTTCCGCGTTTCGCCTTTTTTCAAGGTCCTCAAAGCTGCTGCTTGCAATCAACCCAAGCTGCTGCGCAAAAGCAAGGCAAGCCTCTGCACGCTTCAGCTCGGCTTCGCCGATGCAGTAATTCATATTCATATTCTCACTCCTGTGTTGCAAAAAGCAAAGCAGAAAATCACAAAGCAAAATTCCGCCCATGCTTAACGCACATTTCTTTACTATATAATATATTGTTTGAGGCTTTATTTCAAGGTTTATTTACAGGCAACGGCAACAAAAAAACGCCGTTGCCCTTTTTATTTTAGCGCGCTATCACTTTGAAGCACTGCATTGAAAAAGCGAACTTTATATGATAAAATAGAGCAACAATAAACTTGCGGTGCTTTTGCGCCGCCTATGAGAGGTTTTTTATGGCAGAGAGAGAAAAATTCGGCTCACGCCTTGGATTCATTTTGGTTTCCGCAGGCTGTGCGATAGGAATCGGGAATGTTTGGAAATTTCCCTATATTTGCGGAATGTACGGCGGGGCGGCATTCATTTTGATGTATCTTGTGTTTCTTGTTGTGCTTGGGCTTCCGATTATGGTGTGTGAATTCACCGTTGGCAGAGGCAGCCGCAGAGGAATGGGAAAAGCCTTTGAGCAGCTTGAGCCAAAAGGCAGCCGCTGGCATTCGCTTAAATGGATAAGTATTTTAGGCTGCTATCTTTTAATGATGTTTTACACCATGGTTGGCGGCTGGATGCTTTATTATGCCTATCTTGAGGCATTCGGCAAGCTTTCCGGGCTTGATTCCGGCGGAATTGCACAGTTTTTCACAAATATGCTTTCACAACCCGGCACGCTGACAATATGGACCGTTGCGGCAATTGTTATTTCATTTGCCGTTTGCGCACTGGGCCTTAAAAACGGCGTTGAAAAAATCACCAAAATCATGATGTCGCTTTTAGTGGTTTTAATGCTTGCGCTTGCCTGCAATTCGCTGTTTCTTTCAAATGCGGCAGAGGGTGTTAAGTTTTATCTTGTACCCGATTTTAAATCCGTTGCGGAAAACGGAATAGGCAATGTTGTGTTTGCCGCAATGTCGCAGGCATTCTTTACACTGAGCCTCGGCATCGGCGCAATGGAAATATTCGGCAGCTATCTTGACAGACAGAAGCGCCTTACGGGCGAGGCTGTAAGCATTGTGCTGCTTGACACCTTTGTTGCTCTTATGGCAGGATTTATCATTATTCCCGCTTGCTTTTCTTTCGGCGTTCAGCCTGATTCCGGCCCATCATTGCTTTTCATAACACTGCCGAATTTATTTAATAGTATGCCCGGCGGCAGGCTTTGGGGCACGCTGTTTTTTGTGTTTATGTCTTTTGCGGCGCTTTCCACCATTATTGCTGTTTTTGAAAACATTATAGCAACTTATATGGACATGAGCGGATGGAGCAGAAAGAAGGCTGTTGGAGTTAATTTTGTGCTTATCACGGCACTTTCTGTTCCTGCTATTCTTGGATTTAATTTGCTTTCGGGCTTTCAGCCGCTCGGCGAAGGCTCAACAATTATGGATTTGGAAGATTTTCTTGTTTCATCAAATCTTTTACCGCTCGGCAGCCTTGTGTTTGTTATGTTTTGCGTGCGCAAAAACGGCTGGGGCTTTGAAAATTTCATTAAAGAAGCTAACACGGGCAACGGATTAAAATTTCCAAAAGGCACGGTTATCAGGATTTATATGCAATACATTTTGCCGATTATCGTTACCGTTATTTATCTTAAAGGATATTACGACACATTTTCCGCTCGCCCAAAGCCGCTTCTTGCTTTTTGGATGTGCTTTGCGGCGCTGCTGCTGATTATTATTTTCGGCGTTTCGATTTTTGGCGGAAAAGGAAAAGAGAAAAAGGCAAAATAAGCCTAAAAAGCAGAGTTTACTCTTTTCAAACAAAAGCCACATATATCGTGATAAATCGATTGGCAAAATAAATAAACTTGACTACAAACTAAAATCAAAGAAAGATGCGGCCGAAAGGCGCAGGAGTGGTTGTTATGACTAAAGCTAAGATTAAAAAAGTAATAAGCGGCGCAGTTGCCGTTGCGGCAGCGGCTGCAATAATAGGCGGAAGCATTGGAGCGGTGAACGCACGCAAGCCGATTTTCGTTGCCGAAAGGCCTGCCGCAGTGAAAACAAACGATCAGCCGTTTGTAACCGAGGTGACGGGAAAAAGCAAAAATTTCAGAATTCCCGCAATGATCACTTTGGAAAGCGGAAGAATTGTGGCGTCTGCAGATGCGAGATATGACACCACGCTTGACGGCGGAGGGCTTGACACCGTTGTGGCTTACAGCGATGACAGCGGCGCAACTTGGACATCATACACTGCCAACCATCTTGGCGATAACGGAAACAAGTTTTCAAAAAAATCATCTGCCTTTATTGATTCTGAGCTGATTGCAAACGGAAACAATGTGTGGATGATGACAACATTTTATCCCGGCGGCCGCAACCTTGCAAGCTGGACGGGAATTAAGGCAGCTGTTGCAGAGCCTGCTTTCAATGAAGACGGCAGCCTTAAGATTTCTGATAATCACGGCAAAAGCTATGATTACAAGGCAGACATAAATCATTTTGAAAACGGATATTCGCAAATAACCGACGGAAACGGAAAAGACAGCGGCTATAAAATAGACGAATATTACTATCTTTATGATGCAAACAACAATTTGCTTGGCAATATTTTTTACATTAAATCAAAGATGAAGTTTTCCGTTGTGCCAACCACATACCTATATATGACAAAATCGGAAAACGGCGGCGAAAGCTTTGGCGCGCCTAAGCTTATAAACCTTAAAAAGGCAGACGAAGCATTTTACGGGGTGGGCCCCGGCAGAGGAATCTGCACTTCAAACGGCACGCTGATTTTTTCCGCATATATTTGCGATGTTAAGTCAGGCACGCAGCAGGCCTCGTTTATTTATTCAACAGACGGCGGAAGCACGTGGCAAAGAAGCCGCGATATTGAATCAAACGACACTTTTGAATATTCAAGCGAAAGCCAAATAGTTGAGCTTTCAAACGGCGATTTACGCTGCTTTTTCAGAAACAACAGTAACAGAATCTGTTATGCAGACGCAAAGCTTACGGGCACGGAATATATTTGGGGCGATCCCGTTGTTACGGAAACGGAGATTTCTTCCGCCTGCATGCTCAGCGCAATTCAGTGCACAAAAGGCGGCAAGGATTACATTTTGATTTCCTGCCCCACGGGCACAAGCAAAAAGAAGGGCAAAACCGTTCACGAGCGCAGCTGCGGCAAGATTTTTTCTTTTGAAGTTGACGGTGCCGGAAATATGACGCTTACAAAAACAACGGATATTAACGATTCCGCATTTATGTATTCCTGCATGACTTGCCTTAACAACGGCAGAATAGCACTGCTTTATGAAAGCGCAGAAGGTGAAATAACATATACCGTTTATGCGCCGGGCGAGCTTATTTAGTTTAGTTTTAAATTAAATATGCCGAATCATAAAAAAGGATTCGGCATATTTTTTGCACTGCTTTTGCAGATTTAGGCAGACTTTTTCAATGCAAACTGCAGTTTAAATTTACGGCGGCAATCCACCGCAAAGCCAAAAATCTGCTGTATATTTTGATGTTATATCAAGGGGAATTTATGATATGAATAAAGTTATTGAATGGTTTTACAATTTTCTTTGGGGCGATCTTTTCACTCTGCATTTCGGAGATGTTTCCATAGGAATTCCGCTTTTGGTTCTTTTGCTTATTCCGGCAGGAATTTTCTTTACAATAAGAACAAAATTTATGCCCGTGCGAAAACTTCCGCAGATGATAAGGGCTCTCGGCGATAAAAACGACGATAAAACGAGCCTTTCAACCTTTCAAACGCTGATTGTTTCCACAGCCACAAGAGTTGGAATGGGGAACCTTGTCGGCGTTGTTGCCGCCATTTCAATCGGCGGCGCAGGCGCTGTTTTTTGGATGTGGGCTTCTGCTCTTCTTGGCGCATCAACAGCATATGTTGAGGGCACACTTGCACAGCTTCACAAGAAAAAAGACCCGCTTTACGGCGGTTACCACGGCGGCCCGGCATATTACATTCACGATTTTGTGGAGCAAAAAAGGAAAAAAAAGCTTAAAAAATCTTTCCTTGCAATTCTGTTTGCATTTTTCGGGTTGATTTGCTGGTGCGGAATCAGCCAGGTTATCAGTAATTCCGTTACATCCGCATTTAAAAATGCATTTTCAATTCCGCCGATTTACACAACCGCGGTACTTGTTGCTCTTGCGGCGGTTATTGTGCTCAGAAAGAATGCAACGGTTAAGTTTCTTGATGTTATCGTGCCCGTAATGGCAGTGCTTTACTTTGCCGTTACGATTTTCATTATTCTTAAAAACATTAAGCTGATGCCGGGAGTTTTTTCAAGAATTTTTCAGGAGGCTTTCGGATTTAAACAGATTGCAGGCGGCGGATTTGGTGCCGTGCTTATGAACGGAGTTAAAAGAGGCCTGTTTTCAAACGAAGCCGGCTCCGGCTCTGCTCCCTGTGCGGCAGCTGCGGCAGAGGGAAAAAGGCCGGAAACGGTTGGCATGGTGCAGTCCCTTGGAGTTTTGATAGACACCATTGTTATTTGCACCTGCACGGCAATGATTATGCTGCTTGCTCCCCGTGAAATCACAGACGGATTGCAAGGCATGGATTTGCTTCAGGCTACAATGAATTACCACCTTGGAAGCGGCGGCACAATATTTGTGGCCATAGTGCTTTTCCTGTTTAGCTTTTCCACATTTATCGGAATTTTATTTTATGCACGCTCCAATGTTGCATATCTTTGCGGCAACAATTGGATCAGCCAAACAATCTATAAAATCATTGCTCTTGTTATGCTTTTCATGGGCGGATTGCAGGCATACACAATTGTGTGGGATCTTGGCGATGTGGGAATAGGGCTTATGACGATCATTAACCTGATTATTCTTGTGCCGATGTCAAAAGAGGCAATTGCAATCCTTGATAAAAAGGAAGATAAAGCGGAAAAATTAAAAGAAAAGGCAAAAAAGAATAATCTTAAATAATCGAAAATAATTTTTGGGGCGTGCTTTTTCACAAGGCGCGCCCTTTTTTTGATTGCCGAATATAATAAAGGCACTTCCGATTTTGTGCGAAAGTGCCTTGTTTTTTTTGCTGTGTTTTTTGTTTTTGCGCAGGTGCTTAAATGTGCAAAATCGCGGTTGCCAAGCCGAAATAAATCAAAAGCGAAAGAGCGTCTATAATCGTTGTTATGAACGGAGAAGACATTACCGCAGGGTCAAATTTAAGCTTTTTGGCAAATATCGGCAGCGTGCAGCCAACGATTTTTGCAAAGATTATCTCAACAAAAAGGGTAAGGTTTATAACTAAATCAACCGTAACGGTTATGCCGCTTGTGCCGAGCAGCATTTTGTCAACCAGCCAAATCTTCGCAAAGTTTATAACGGCAAGCGATGCGCCGCACAAAACGCCTACTCTGATCTCTTTCCAAAGCACTTTGAAAATGTCTTTTAAATCAACCTCTCCCAAGGAAAGAGCACGAATAATCGTAACACTTGCCTGGCTGCCGGAATTTCCGCCCGTGTCCATCAGCATGGGAATAAATGCCGTAAGCACAATCATTGCGGAAAGCTTGTCCTCAAATCCTGTTATGATCATGCCTGTAAATGTGGCGCTTATCATAAGCAGCATAAGCCACGGAATTCTTGATTTCCATGTGTCGAAAACGCCGATTTTAAGATAGGGCTTTTCCGATGTGCGCACAATGGCGTTCATCTTGTGAATATCCTCGGTGTTTTCTTCCTGCAAAACATCAAGAGCATCGTCAATTGTGATAATGCCCACAAGTCTGTTTTCCATGTCAACAACGGGAAGCGCAAGAAAATCATATTTTTGAAGCAAGCCGGATGCTTTTTCCTGGTCATCAAGGGTGTTTACGGAAATAACATTCGTTTCCATAAATTCTTCAATTAAATCGTCGTAATCGTGCAGCAGCAATTCCTTAACCGTTGTAACGGCAAGCAGGTGGCGTGATTCATCGGTAATATAGCAGGTGTAAACGGTTTCTTTGTCAACACCTGTGCGCCTGATTCGTTTAAACGCATCTTCAACCGTCATATTCCTCTTCAAATCAACAAACTCCGTTGTCATAATCGAGCCGGCGGAATCATCGGGATATTTCAGTAGCGAATTTATTGTTTTTCTTGTTTCAAGGTCTGTGTTTTTAAGAATTCTTTTAACAACGGACGCAGGCATTTCCTCAACAATATCTGCGGCGTCGTCGGCATAAAGCTCATCAAGTACTTCTTTAAGCTCGGCATCAGAGAATGCGGAAATCAGGTTTTCCTGAGTGTCGCTGTCAAATTCAACAAATGTTTCGGCGGCGTTTTCTTTTGTGAGCAGCCTGAAAAAGAAAATTCGTTTTCGTTCATCTTCAACCTCCTCCAGCAGCTGCGCAATATCGGCCGGGTTAAGCTCATTTAAGTATGCTTTAAGCCCTTTGATATCTCGCTTTGCATGAAGCTCATAAATGTGTTGCGTCATGTCATTCAATTCCACGTGCTCACATCCTTTCATTTTATTTTTGCGGCAAGCGCCGCTTTATTTATTCAACCGGTGAGTAAAACGGCTTTTCATCGCTGTCGTAAGGATTTACGGCAATTCTTTTAATGATAAGCAGTATTATCAAAACGGCCGCAAGCCCTCCCGCAACGGCACAAACCGAAACTGTGAAAATAGGCTTTTGGTAAAAAAGTTCGCCTGTCACAAATGAAGTGTATCCCGGCTCTGCCATCTCGGCCTTAACATCTTCAACCGTTTTGTTTACTCTTTTGATTTTAAAGGTGTATTTCTTTGTTGTGCCGTCCGAAGCCGTAACGGTGCTTGAAAAATCGGTTTCCTGCCCGGCACGCAAGGTTAAATTTATCGGAGCCGCAAAGGCATTAACATCGTCCGTAACGGGAGTTATGCAAAGCTCTGTTAAATCGCTTGGAATATAAACCTTGTAAACGGTGTCGTTCTTGTTGATTTCGGGCTGCACCTCTGCATATTCGCAGTTCAATGCTTTTAAATCGGCATTTGATGAAACGGCATAGTTTTGCACATTTGAATAATTAAAGGTGTAAATAACGCTGCCGTTTTCAAAATTCAGGGAAACGGTTATTCCCGTTTGGTGATTAGAATTGTCATATAAATATGTGGCAAAAACATCTGCCTTACCGCTTACCTTGTAGCCTGAAAGCACCGCACTTTGATTTGGGTCTTTAAGGGTAAGCGAATAAAGGGTTTTATCTTGCCTGAAGCCGCCGTCAATTTCTGCATTTGAAAACTCTATGTTCTCTAAAAACGGGGCGTTTTTTATGGGTGCTTCAGCTGCAAAAGCACTTGTGCAAATGCTTATTGCCGCAAGCAGGGTTATGATAAATGCAATTGCTTTTTTCATATTGTTAATTTGCAAGAATATAAGATGATATTCCGCATTCCTCCAACACAGATTTTGTTTTTGCTTTGTCTGCCGCAGTTGTTATGAAATAAACTTCCTTGCTGTCGTCAAGCGGCGGCAGTAATTCATTTATTTTGTTTTGGGTGGTGGATTCGGTTTCTTCCTTTTCAGCTTTGCGCTTTTCGCTCTTTTCTTCAGAAACTTCTTCCGCCTCGCTTATGCCGATGTCACTTGCCGAAACAGAAACATCAATTCCTTTCACAAATTTTATATCTGTGCCCAAATCATCATAAAGTTTTGCCGCAAGCTTTTCAAATCCGCCTGAATATTGGCTTGCAATCGCATCCGGTAAATCCGTGCCCTCAAGCACAAAAACGGTTATTCCTGCTTCGGCGGCTTCGGCAATAATGTCTTTAATATACTTATATGCGGTTTGTGAATCGGGATTTAAATATGTGTTGCCCTTTTTGTCTGTATACGGAATCCCGTTTGAATCAAGAATTGCCGTTGATCTGTCTTTTTTCGGCACAAGATTGTCCATGTAGCAGTAAACTCTGCCAACTGTCAGTAAATCCTGCTCTTTAAGCTTTGAAACAGAGCCTTTTAAATCCGCTGCCGGAAATGCAACGGAGCCATAGGTGTCAACCGTGGCAAGCGCATTTTTAAAGCCAACGGAGCCGTCATCCCGCTTAATATCTATCATAACTCCGTTGTAGCCGCCTTCGGTAAGCTTTGATATAACCGAATCAAGCATTATAGAGCCGTCCATTGAAATGCTTTCTTCATAAGATGCTGTTAAACTGAGCTGCATTTCATTTATGCTGCCGCCCGTTTGCCTGTTTTGAATTTCGGAATATTTTACGGGCATTCCGTGGCGCTGCATATAAACATCCATTCCGGTGTATCCGCACCCAATGATAAGCAGGCACAGCAAGGCGATTCCCAGCCTTTTTGAATGGTTCTTCGCCTTCTCCTTTGTGCGCTTTTTCTTTTTTGTTTTTGGGCGCATATAATCGAATTTGTCGGTGTAAATGCCCTCGTCGGAAATGTATTTATCCGCAAAATCAATAGGGTATCCATTTTCCTCTTCGGTCCATTTACTGCCGCGCTTTATGTTTTTGTAAAAGCGCTTTTTCTTCATTTATTATCCCACATTTCCTGCGTTTTCTTTAAGAAGTTTTATTGTTTCTGCAGGGTTTTCGCTTTTGAAAACAGCGCTGCCTGCCACAAACACATTTGCCCCTGCCTTTGCGCAGGTTTTAATTGTTTGCGAATTTACTCCGCCGTCAACCTGAATGTCTATATCGGGGCATTTTGCACGCAGCTTTTCAATTTTCGGCATCATGTCTGCCATAAAGCTTTGGCCGCCGAATCCGGGCTCAACCGTCATCACAAGCACCATGTCAAGCTTTTCAAGATAAGGATAAACCGCTTCAATTTCGGTTCCGGGCTTAACTGCCAAAGCCGCCTTGCATCCAAGTTCGGTGATTTTGTCTATCGTTTGCTGCGGATCGCTTTCGCTTTCTATGTGAAATGTTATAAGATCGGCGCCGGCGTCTGCAAAATCCTTAATGTATTTCAGCGGCTCCGAAATCATAAGATGCACATCAAACGGCACATCGCAAACCGCTTTCATGGCCTTGATAACCGGTGCGCCTATTGTGATGTTTGGCACAAAGTGGCCGTCCATAACATCAAGGTGAATAAGCTCTGCACTTTCGCATTTTTTTAATTCGCTTTCAAGATTTGCAAAATCGCTTGCAAGCATGCTGGGTGAAATTTTTATGCTCATAACGAACCTCCGTCGGCGCATTTTCGCCTTTTTTCCTTCTAAAGTATTATACATTTGCACGCCGCTAAAATCAACCTTTAAATATAAATAAATAATACTTGTAATTAAATAGTAAGTGTAGTAAAATATACCAAGTTATCTAAAAGAAGTTTATATTATTTTTCAGAAAGGCAGTGCGAATTTATGATTCAGGCAAGTAATGTTACGGTGCAATTCGGCGGCAGGGCTCTGTTTGAAAGAGTTAATGCTGTTTTTTCCGCAGGCAATTGCTATGGTATTATCGGCGCAAACGGCGCAGGAAAATCCACTTTCTTAAAGGTTCTCAGCGGTGATCTTGAGCCGCAAAAGGGCGAGGTTATTATTACGCCCGGCGAAAGACTTTCGGTTTTGGAGCAAGATCACTTTAAATATGATGAATATGAGGTTGTGCGTACGGTGTTAATGGGCAATCCTCGCCTTATAGAAATTATGGAGGAAAAGGATGCGCTTTATGCAAAGCCTGATTTTTCGGAGGAAGACGGTATTCGTGCAGGTGAGCTTGAAGCGGAATTTGCCGATTTAGACGGTTGGAATGCAGAAAGCGATGCTGAATTTATGCTTAATAAGCTTGGCGTAACGGATGAATATCATTATATGAAAATGTCTGAATTGCCGTCTGATTTAAAGGTTAAGGTGCTGCTTGCAAAGGCTCTTTTCGGTAATCCGGATATTCTTTTGCTTGATGAGCCAACAAACCACCTTGATTTGGCTGCCATTCGTTGGCTTGAAAATTTCCTTTTGGATTTTGAAAACACGGTTATTGTTGTTTCGCATGATAGGTATTTTCTCAATAAAGTGTGCACTCATATTTGCGATGTTGATTTCGGCAAGATTCAAATGTATGCCGGCAACTATGATTTTTGGTATGAATACACTCAAATGAGGCAGCGCCAAATGCGAGATCAAAACAAGAAAAACGAGCAAAAAATCAAAGAATTGCAGGAGTTTATTCAGCGCTTCTCTGCAAATGCTTCAAAATCAAAGCAGGCAACAAGCCGTAAAAAGCAGCTTGATGCTCTTGAAATGATAGATATGCCCGTTTCATCTCGCCGCTTTCCTTATGTTGATTTTAAGCCGGATCGTGAATGCGGAAACGACCTTTTAAGAGTTGATCATCTCACCAAAACCATAGGCGACAGAAAAGTGCTTGATGATGTTTCGTTTGTTATTCATCCTCGTGAAAAGGTTGCGTTTGTCGGCTCGGATGCCGTTGCAAAAACAACTCTTTTCAAAATAATCATGGGCGAAATGGAGCCTGATGAGGGTGAGTTCAAATGGGGCGTAACCACCTCTCAAAGCTATTTCCCAAGCGACAACAGTAAGTATTTTGACGGTGTTGATCTTTCTCTTGTTGATTGGCTCAGGCAATACACCACTCAAACTCTTGAGGCGGATATTCGCGGTTGGCTTGGCAGAATGCTGTTCAGCGGCGAAGAAGCTCTTAAAAAAGCAACCGTGCTTTCGGGCGGTGAGCGTGTAAGATGCATGCTTTGCAAAATGATGCTCAGCGGCGCCAATGTTCTTGTGCTTGATGAGCCCACAAACCACCTTGATTTGGAATCAATCACGGCGCTCAACAACGGCTTGATAAGATATCCGGAAACCGTGCTTTTCACATCACACGATCATCAGTTTATCCAAACAATTGCAGACAGAATTATTGATATTTCTGACGGAAAAACCACAGATTATAAGGGCAGCTATGATGATTTCCTTGAGAATTTTGATGACGACAAGCTCAAGAAATATTGATGCTCATAATATGGAATAAACTAAAAACTTTAAGGGCTGCGTTAAAAGCGCAGCCCTCTTTTTGTGTTGATATTCGTTTTTGTGCTTAAGCGCATTTTCACATGAGTAATAAGATGCTTCGTCTCGGCTTTCTTATTGCTTTTCCAGCACGAAAACCTCGCTGTCAAGCGGCTTGGTGTATTCAATGTCTATGCCGTGCTCGGCAAGATATGCGCCGCTTTTTGTGAAGCTTCTGTATTCCGATTTTGCCTTGTAAACGGCATTTTCGTCAAGCCCCGTGAATTTTAAATTCACATATTTATCGCCGAAAAACGAATTTGCGCCCGTGCAGGCAAAATAAACCGCCTGCGATTTATCGGCGTTTACATAGCCGTTGAAATAAATTTTGTCTTTTTCAAAATCCATAATTCTGTAAAGGCTGCCGAATTGCACGGTGTGCCTTATTTTTTTGTAAAGCGCAATCTGCTTTTTGCATTCAAGCAGCTCGCTTCGCTTGAGCAACGAAAGATTTGCCCCTATTGAAAGCGAGCCTTGCATAGAAACGGCAAATCTGTATTTCATCGGCTCGGGGCGCTTGCGTTTGTTTGTGTCCGTAACCCAAGCCCTCATGCATTTGCGTGGGTAAATAAGGCTGTATCCTTTTTGAATTTCAAGTCTGTCTAGAGGGTCTGTGTTGTCAGACGGCCACACAGAGTCAAAATGCGAAAGTGCTCCTAAATCCGTTCTGCCTCCGCCGCTTGCGCATGCCTCAAAATGCACATTAGGGTATTCGCTTTTAAGGGTGTCAACAATATCAAAAACGGCATCGGTGTGCCTAAACCAAAGCTCTTTTTGATTTTCCAAATTCGGTGCTCCCGTTTCGGAAAACGGCCTGTTCATATCCCATTTTATATAGCTTATGTTGCAAGATGAAAGCAGCTTTCGCATAAAGCCCAAAATATATTCGCGCACCTCGGGCAAGGTTAAATTGAGCACCAACTGATGGCGCATTAAATTCGGCTTTCTGGTATCGTAAAAATAAGTCCATTCCGGGTGGCTTTTGTAAAGCTTTGAAGCGGGATTTACCATTTCAGGTTCCACCCAAATACCGAAATCCATGCCAAGCTTGTTTACGGCGTCGGCAAGTGTTTTAAGCCCGGTGGGGAATTTTATGCGGTTCACTTCCCAGTCACCGAGGCCGGAACGGTCCGAAATGCGGCTTGAAAACCAGCCGTCGTCCATAACGAAAAGCTCACAGCCGATCTTTGCCGCCGTTTTTGCAAGCATAAGCTGCTGAGCTAAATTCACGGTAAAGCCCGTTGCTTCCCAACTGTTGTAAAGCACGGGCAAATCCTGCTTTGCAAACTTTTTCGGCAAAATGCAATCAATCGCAAAATCGTTTATCGTGTTGCTCATGCCGCAAAGTCCTTTTGCAATTCCGCAGTAAACGGGCGGCAGGGCAAAACTCTCGCCGGGTTTCAGGGTTTTTGAAAAATCAAAATCGTTAAGCCCAAGCACCGCTCTTGTGTTTCCCAAAAAATCACGGCTTGCTTCAATTTTGAAATTTCCGCTGCCTCCGAACACGGCAAAATAAACCTTTCCGCCGTTTTCCTGCGGGTTTTCTGCGGCAATCAAGGCGGGCATATGTTCGTGCCCCGTGTCGCCCTTTCTGCTTTCAAAAATTATACTGCCGCTTTCAAGGCGTTGCTTTGTTTCTCTGAATTCGCCGCCCCAGCTGCCGTTTGAATTTATAATCGTGTAAGGCCTTTGCCCGGGCAGATTTATCTCTGCGCTTGCGGCTTTTTCCAAAATAATGTCGTTTGCGGAATTGTTTTTCAGCACGCAGGTGCGCTCTATTATGTTGTGCTTTTCGTGGGCGATATAAATCAGCGTGGCTTCAAGCGAATAAGCCGAATCAATCATCGTGATTTTAAGTGTATTGCCTTCGATTTTAAAGCCGGAATATTCAAGCTTTGTTTCTCTGCAACCGTCTGCAAACGTGCATTTCAGCGCACATTCTCTGTACATGGTGCCTCCAAACGGCACATATTCGGTTTTTGTGAAATCAAGCGGTGAGTGGTTTGAATTTTGTTCGCTCTGATTCATAATTTCAAAATCTTCAAGCCTGCATTTTTTGCCGAAATGCAAGTGCTGCAGCTCGCTGCCTTTGCCTATAGCAACGGCATATTGTAAATCTTTTGTTTCTATTAAAAATACGCTCTTGTTTTGTTTAATCATATTGTTTTCACTGCCTTTTGAAAAACGAAATCAACATAATAATACCAAATCTTTTAGTAATTGACAATAATTTATTATCTTGTTATACTATATTGTGTATTATCTAATATATAATTTGATGCAACGGAAGTGTTGATATGGCTAAAAATAAAGTTCAAATTAAAATTTACGGCGCCACTTATTCGATTTTAACGGATGATGATGCCGAATATGTTGAGGGCCTCGGCGAGTTTATTGATGAGGAAATGAAAAATATTGCCTCTGCAAATCCAAGCCTTTCCTCAATTCAATGTGCGGTGCTCGTTGCACTTGATCAAGCAGATGCTTGCAAAAAGTCAACTGCCGCTGCGGATAATCTCCGTGCGCAGATTAAGGATTATTTGGAAGACAGTGCAAGGGCTCGTATGGAAGTTGATGTTGCCCGCCGTGAAATCGAAAGGCTTAACCGTGAAATCTCCAACCTGCGTGAAAAGCTCAACAGCTGATTGGGCTTTTTTGTTGCGCCTTTTCGGCAAAAAATCAGTTTAGCGAAAGCGAAAGTATTTTTATGAAATTTGAAATTTTGGCTCCTGCAGGCTCGCAGGAGGCACTTGTTGCCGGCGTAAGATGCGGTGCAAATGCGGTTTACCTTGGCGGTAAATCGTTTAATGCCCGCAGAAATGCCGGCAATTTTGATGATGCGGCTTTGGCAGCTGCCGTTAAATACTGCCATGAAAGAAATGTTAAAGTGTATCTGACTTTAAATACTCTTTGCAGCGATGCCGAAATGCAATCTGCATATGATCTTGTTAAAAGTGCCTTGCTGTGCGGCACGGATGCTTTTATCATTCAGGATATCGGCGTTGCGCAAATGGTGCGTGAATGCTTTCCTCAGGCAAAGCTGCATGCCTCAACGCAAATGAGTGTTATGAATCCCGCAGGGCTCAGAAAATTAAAAGAAATGGGCTTTTGCCGTGCCGTGCTGCCAAGGGAAATGAGCGAGTCCGAAATCCTTGAAATGAGAAAAAGCACGGATATGCAGCTTGAAATGTTTATTCACGGAGCACTTTGCATGAGCGTTTCGGGGCAGTGTTATCTTTCTTCAATGATAGGGGCAAGAAGCGGCAACAGAGGGCTCTGCGCTCAGCCGTGCCGCTTGCCGTTTTCAGCTGATAAAAGCGGCAGCTGCGATTTAAGTTTAAAAGATTTAAGCCTTGTTCGCAGGCTTGCCGCAATTGAAAACGCAGGTGTCTTAAGCCTCAAAATAGAGGGCAGAATGAAACGCCCGGAATATGTGGCGGCGGCAGTAACTGCCGTTAAACGTGCAATAAACGGCAGTTTTGATGAAAAAGATGAATCCGATTTGCGAAGCGTTTTCAGCCGCAGCGGCTTCACAAGCGGTTATTTTGACGGCAAATTGGGCAAATCAATGTTTGGCACAAGGCAAAAGGAAGATGTGGTTTCGGCAGCAGGTGTGTTGAAGCGCCTTTCACATCTTTATGATAATGAAAATCCTCTTGTGCCCGTTGATTTTAGGCTTGAGTTTAAAGAAAATAAACCCGTTGCGCTTTTTGGCAGCGCACTCGGAAAATCTGCCTGTGCAAAAGGGGCAGTGCCCGAAAAAGCAATCAATAAGCCGCTTAATGCGGAAATGCTCAAAAGCAGGCTTTCAAAGCTCGGAGGCACCCAGTTTTATGTAAATGAAACGGATGTTGATTGCGATGACGGCTTGATTTTGCCGGCCGCACAAATAAACGAGCTTCGCCGCAGAGTTATAGATAAGCTTTCAGAAACAGATGAAATAAGCGTTTGTGAAAATCCTCTTGTAATGCCGCCTAAGGTAAACAAAAGCGGAGTAAAATATATGACCGCCCGCTTCGCAAATGCAAAAAGCGTGCCTCGTGAGCATCCGTTTAAAAGAGTGTTTATTCCTATTTGGTCCGATAATGAGGATTTTAAAAGGCTTTGTGCCGGTGTTGAAATTCCGCGCGGAATGTTCGGAATGGAAGAAAAAACCCGGCAGCGCCTTTTGCAGCTTAAAAAAATAGGTGTGAATCAGGCACTTTGCGGAAATCTTGGTTCTTATCAGCTTGCTTCGGAGCTTGGGTTTGAGCCTTTCGGTGATTTCGGGCTTAATATTTTTAACAGCCTTTCCGCAAATCAAATAAATTCGCCGATTCTTTCGTTTGAGCTCGCCGTTGATATGGCAAATGCCGTAAACGCTTTTGAAACGGGAGTTTTGGTGTATGGCAGGCTTCCGCTTATGTTGGCAAGAAACTGCCCCGTTAAAAATAACATAGGCTGTGCCGAATGCGGCAAAAAAGGCAAGTTAACTGATAGAAAAGGCGTTGAATTTCCGGTGCGCTGCTCGCCGTATCCGTGTGTTGAGGTGCTTAATTCAGTGCCTCTTTATATGGCAGACAGAATGAAAGAAGTTAAATCCGATTTCGCACATTTTTATTTCACTGATGAATCGTTGCAACAGGTGGAAAAAATTATTGCTCTTTATCAAAGCGGCTCCAAAGCGCCGTTTGATTACACAAGAGGGCTTTATTACAGAGGTGTTTTGTGATGCTTGAAAACAAAATATTGCTTGCCTCCAAGTCTCCGCGCCGCAGAGAGCTTTTAAAGCTTATTTGCGCAGATTTTGAGGTTTGCGCGGCAGATGTGGATGAAAGCCTGCCGCAGGATATTTCGCCAAGCGATGCAGTGCTTTATCTTTCAAAAATCAAGGCACAGCCGTTTTGCGGCAGCGAAAAAATCGTTATCGGTGCAGATACCGTTGTGGCAGCAAACGGGAAAATTCTCGGCAAGCCCAAAGATGCCCGGCAAGCTTTCGAAATGCTTTCATTTCTTTCCGGCAGGCAGCATTCGGTGTTTACGGGTGTAACCCTTTTACGAAATGATAAGAAAAAATCATTTTTTTGCGAAACAAAGGTCAATTTCTATGAGCTTTCAAAGCAGGAAATAAATGATTATATAGCTTGCGGAGAATGTTTTGATAAAGCCGGCGCTTACGGAATTCAGGGAAAAGGCTCGCTCCTTGTAAGCGGGATTTGCGGCGATTATTTTAATGTTGTGGGATTGCCTGTTTCAAGGCTTGCCCGTGAGTTAAAATGCTTGTGATATTGCCGAAAAATTTGGCGCAAACTTGTGTAATTTGCCAAAAAAGAAATTATTAAGTCTTGAAACAAACAATTATAAATGCTATAATGTTTTTTGTAGGGGCTTTTGCTTGCTTTTTTTGTTACAGGCATGTGCAAAACGCTCTAAGTTTATTTAAGGAGTGATGTTATGGCGGCTGATTTGCATTGCCACACAAAGCTGAGCGATGGCTCGGTGGGCATTGAAGATCTCATCGTTATAGCACAAAAAAGCGGTATAGACACAATTGCCATAACGGATCATGATTGCATAGCCGGCACCGTAAGAGGCCAGGTTATAGGCAAGCGTTACGGTGTAAATGTTATTTCAGGTGTGGAAATATCCGCATTTGATTTTGAAGCCGGAAAAAAAGTGCACATTCTTTCATATCTTGCCGATTCGCCAAACAGATTAGAGGGTATTTGCAAACGCACCTCTGTTGCTCGCAAGCGTGCGGGGCAAATTATGATGCTTAAGGTTGCAAGCCGTTTTCCGATCACATCGGATTTTATTATCGGCCACGCTTCCGGCTCAACAAATCTTTTTAAGCAGCATATTATGCATGCGCTTATGGATGCAGGTTACACAAACAGCATTTTCGGAGATTTGTATAAGGCACTTTTTGATGAAAACAGTGAAACAAATGTTTTGGCGCCGACGAAGTATCCGAGTGTTGAGGATGCTATTAACGAAATTCACGGAGCAGGTGGAATTGCCGTGCTTGCGCATCCGTCAAAATTCAATAATTTTGATGAAATTGATAAATATGTTGAGCTTGGGCTTGACGGTGTTGAGGTTTGGAGTCCTCTTGCAGATGAGGAAACAGTTGAAAAGCTCACTGCAATTTGCAAGAGCAAAAAGCTTTTGATGACGGGTGGCTCCGATTTCCATGGTATTTACGGCGACAAAACCGTAACTCTCGGTGCTTGCTCAACTCCGCAAGAGCATCTTGATAAACTGCTTGGCTATAAAGCAAAAAAGAAAAGAGCTCAGCGCAAAGCAGAAAAGGCAGCCGCAGAGGCTGCGGAAAATGAATAACACCGCTTTTATCCACGGTTTATCCGTGGATATTTTTTTTGCCAAAATATGATTGCCGTGCATTTTTTTCGGCCGATTTGCAATGTTTTTGTTGCGGCAAGAAGCTTTTTATTGTATTATTGCCTTGTTAGATATTTGTTCGGAAAGGCGTGGTTTTGTGTACAAAAAGCCTGCAAAAACAGCTCCTATGGGCTGGAACAGCTGGGATTGCTTCGGTGCGGCGGTAACAGAGAGCAGTTTGATTGAAAATGCGGATTATATGGCAAAATATCTGAAGCAGTTTGGCTGGGAATATGTGGTTTGCGATATTCAATGGTATGAGCCTCAGGCTAAAGATAATGATTATAATAATTTTTATCCTCTTAATATGGATGAATACGGCAGATTGCTGCCGGCGGAAAACCGCTTTCCAAGCGCGGCAGGCGGAAAGGGCTTTAAGCCTATAGCGGATTATTGCCATTCCCTCGGTTTGAAGTTCGGAATTCATATTATGCGTGGCGTTCCCCGCAGTGCAGTTCATCAAAATTTGCCCGTAAGGGGCAGTGAATTCGGTTGCAGGGATATAGCTCATCATTTTTCTGTTTGCTCTTGGAACACTGATATGTATGGCTGCAAAAATTGTGATGCGGCGCAGCAGTATTATAATTCAATTTTTCAGCTTTATGCTTCTTGGGGTGTTGATTTCGTTAAGTGCGATGATATTTGCGTAACGGAATTTCGCAAGTGGGATAATCCGTATTCAGCCGATTATGAAATAGAAATGATAAGAAATGCAATAAATAATTGCGGCAGGGAAATGGTGCTTTCGCTTTCTCCTGGCCCTGCACAGGTTGAAAATGCCGCACATTTAAGGCAAAATGCAGATATGTGGCGAATGACGGGTGATTTTTGGGATTCGTGGCAAAAGCTGCATGATATGTTTGATAAATGCCTTGCTTGGCAATCATATGTGGGCAGAGGATCTTGGCCTGATTGCGATATGCTTCCGCTCGGCAGGCTAACAAAGAATGCTCCGTATCATGGCTCTCAAAACAGATATACTCAGTTCACCAATCCGGAACAACTCACAATGATGAGCCTTTGGGGAATTTTTCGCAGCCCGCTTATGTTTGGCGGCAATATGCCTGAAAATGATGAATGGACTCTTTCACTTCTCACAAATTCGGAATATCTTAAAATGCACCGTGATTCAAGAAATGCACATCAGCATTACAGAAACGAGAAAAACGGCGTCGGCACGGTTGTTTGGGTTGCAAACGGCAAAGCCTGCAAATATCTTGCGTTGTTTAACACGGCAAACAAGCAGTCTTGTATAAAATTTGATCTTTCGGAAATTTTGATGCCCGATAAAGCGTATGATTTGCTTGATATTTGGGGCGGTGAAGTTAAAAAATCACTCAAGAATAAAGTTTCTTCTGTTGTTGATCCGCATGGGGTAAGGCTTTATAAAATCACTCAATCAGAATAAAAATTTAAAATCGTCAAAGTGCATTAAGTGCCGCTTGCATCAGATTTTTAAAAGCTGTCGGCATAGAAAATAATAAGTGCGCAATATTTATAAAAAGCGGTGGCTCGGATGTTGAAACCGGGCCGCCGCTTTTGTGCGCTGAGGTGTTTTGTTATTCGTTGTCTTTGTAATCCTTGCCCTTAATAAAGGCATATCTTGCTTTGAGCACATCTGTTTTTGTTGCATGGTAATTTTCAAGATATTCAATCAAATCTTTTGCCTCGCAGAAGTCCGCAACCAAGTCAAGCGATTCCTGCTGCATAAAGCTTTCGCTTACGGTGTGGCGAAGCATTTTTATCATGTCGTCATAATAACCGTATGGGTTAAAAATTGCTATCGCCTTGCTGTGCCTGTTAAGCTGCTTTAAGGTGTAAACCTCGAAAAATTCCTCATATGTTCCTATTCCGCCGGGTGCAATTATAAAGGCGTCTGCATGGTCTTCCATATAAGTTTTGCGTTCGGCCATTGTTTTTGTTATTTTAAAATCGGTGCAGTTTTCGGAAAAAAGATTGTATTCGCTCATGAATTCGGGCGCAACTCCCAAAATGTATCCTCCGTTTTCGTGAAAACCTCTTGCGCTTGCCCCCATAACTCCGCAAGCACCGCCGCCGAAAACAAGCCCGTGCCCTTTTTTTGCAAGGCTTGCCCCCAAATCATATGCGCTTTTTATGTATTTTTTATCTATAAAATCACTTGATGCGCCGAAAATGCAAACATTCATAATTTATCAGCCTTTCAAAGTTGTAATAAATTTTCAAATTTAATTAAAAATATAATTATATATTATATCAAAAAACATATGCTTATTCAACAGAATTTATTTATGCTTATCCTTTGTTTTTTTTCGTTCTGTGCTTGCATAAAAAAATATGTAAGTATATAATATATACAAATCAGTCATATTCGGAGATGATTTTATGAATGGATTTATGGATAAGGATTTCTTGCTTGATACGGATTGTGCAAAAAAACTGTATCATGAATATTGCGAAAACTTGCCCGTGTGTGATTATCATTGCCATTTAAGCCCAAAGGAAATTTATGAAAATAAGCAGCCGGAGGATATTTCTCAGCTCTGGCTTGCCGGCGATCATTATAAATGGCGTGCAATGCGCTCTTGCGGCGTTGATGAATCTTATTGCACGGGTGATAAAAGCGGCAGGGAAAAATTTGAAAAATTTGCCTATACCCTGCAATATGCAATCGGTAATCCGCTTTATCATTGGGCACATATAGAATTGCAAAAATATTTCGGCATAAATACTCCGCTTTCTGCAAAAACCGCAGATGAGATTTATAACCGCGCAAATGCCGCAATAGCTTCAGGCGATTTCAGGCCGCAAACTCTTATAAAAAAATCAAATGTTAAAATAGTTTGCACCACAGATGATCCTGCGGATGATTTAAAATATCACGCTCTTTTGGCAGCGCAAAAAGATTTTGATTGCAAGGTGCTTCCGGGCTTCAGGCCGGATAAAGCGCTTGGAATTGAGCTTCCAGGCTTTGCGGAATATATCAACAAGCTCGGCGAAAGCGCAGGAATTAAAATCGGCAGTTATAAAGATGTTATCGCCGCTTTGCTTGCAAGAATAGATGTCTTTAATGCGGCGGGCTGCCGTGTTTCAGATCATGCTTTCAACTATATGCCTTATGTGCAGGACAGTGAAGAGCAAATTGAGGCTTCTTTTGAGCGAGCAATGAACGGGGAAAAATTATCACAGCGTGATATAGATGCATATAAAACCGCCGTTATGCAGGCTCTCGGCGAAAAATATCATTCACTTGGCTGGGCAATGGAAATTCATATCGGCGCAATGAGAAACAACAACAGCAAAATGTTTGCCGCTCTCGGCCCGGACACGGGTTTTGATTCTGTGGGAGACGATAAAACCGCTTATATGCTCAGCAGATTTTTGGATTCGCTTTGCAGCCGCGATAAGTTGCCCAAAACCGTGCTTTTCAATCTGAACAGCAAGGATAATATCGTGCTTGCCACTATGCTTGGAAATTTCCAGAGCAGTGAGGTTGAATCAAAGATTCAGTTTGGCCCTGCTTGGTGGTTTCTTGATACTATGGACGGTATGACTCAGCAGCTGAAATGCCTTGCAAATTTGGGAATACTCGGCAAATTTATAGGCATGGAAACGGATTCACGCTCTTTTACTTCTTATGGCAGGCATGATTATTTCAGAAGAATTCTTTGCCGCCTTATCGGCAGATGGGTGGAGGACGGTTGGTATGCCGATGATCCCGAAATGCTGAAAGAAATAGTTTGCGGAATATCTTATTATAACGCAATTAAATATTTTAATTTTGATTAACGGAGGCCCATTTATGGATCTTAAACTCAGACCTAAAGAAGAATGTATGTTTGATGAAATTTCGCTTGGCGAAATTATGCTTCGCCTTGATCCGGGAGAGGGCAGAATTAAAACTGCCCGCGCATTCCGAGCTTGGGAAGGCGGCGGCGAATATAATGTTGCAAGAGGCCTGCGCCGCTGCTTTGGAATGAAAACAGGCGTTGTAACTGCTTTTGCGGAAAATGAAGTCGGTTATTTGCTTGAGGATTTAATTTTGCAGGGTGGGGTTGACACCTCGCTCATCAAATGGGTTAAATATGACGGAATCGGCAGAACAACAAGAAACGGAATAAACTTTACGGAGCGTGGCTTTGGCATCCGCGGTGCGGTGGGCACTTCGGATAGGGGACACACCGCAATCAGCCAGCTCAAGCCCGGCGATATTGATTGGGATTATATTTTCGGCACTCTCGGAGTTCGTTGGCTTCACACGGGCGGCATTTATGCGGCTCTTTCGGAAAATTCGGCTCAGGTTGTTATAGAGGCTGTTAAGGCAGCCAAAAAATACGGCACGGTTGTTTCCTATGATTTAAACTATCGCCCGTCTCTTTGGAATGACATCGGCGGTCAGGCAAAGGCTCAAGAGGTCAATAAAGAGCTTGCCAAATATGTTGATGTTATGATCGGCAATGAGGAGGATTTCACGGCTTGCCTCGGATTTAAAATAGAGGGCAATGATGCAGATCTTAAAGAGCTTAATATGGAAGGCTATGAAAAAATGCTCGGCGAGGTTTGCAAGGCTTATCCGAACTTTAAGGTTATTGCCACCACACTCCGCACGGTTATCACGGCCACGGTTAATTCTTGGAAGGCAATCTGCTATGCAGACGGAAAAATATATCATTCAATTGAATTCCCTCAGCTTGAAATTCTTGATCGTGTCGGCGGCGGCGACAGCTTTGCTTCGGGCTTAATTTATGGGCTTATGACTTATCAGGATGCACAAAAAGCCGTTAATTACGGCGCTGTTCACGGCGCGCTTGCAATGACAACTCCGGGCGACACATCAATGGCTTCGCTTAAAGAGGTGGAGGCAAAGGTAAACGGCGGCACGGCAAGAGTGCAAAGATAATCTATATTAACGGAGGATATTATAATGGCAAATAAAATTGAAACTTTGTCTAAAATACATGAGGTTGGCATTGTTGCCGTTGTGCGTGCCACTTCAATTGAGCAGGCAGAAAAAATTACCGATGCATGCATAAAGGGCGGCGTTGCCGCTATTGAATTAACTTTCACTGTGCCTCATGCGGATAAGCTTATAGAGGCAATGAAGGCTAAGTATAACAACGGTGAAATCATAATCGGCGCAGGCACGGTTATGGATGCCGCCACGGCAAGAATTGCCATTCTTGCAGGCGCGGAATATATTGTTTCGCCGTATTTTGATCCCGAAACGGTTAAATGCTGCAATCGCTACGGAATTCCGTCAATGCCCGGAATTTATACTCCCACAGAGGCTGTTGCCGCAATGGAATGCGGTGCCGATGTGCTTAAAGTTTTCCCCGGCGATATTGCAACTCCCGCATTTATCAAGGATATTCACGGCCCGATTCCGAATGCGGTTATGATGCCGTCCGGCGGCGTTTCCGTTGATAATGTTAAAGAATGGATAAAAGCCGGCGCATTTGCCTGCGGTGCGGGTTCATCGCTTATTGCAGGGGCAAAAACAGGCGATTATGATAAAATAACCGAAACCGGCAAGCTTTTCATTCAGCGCATTAAAGAGGCAAGGGCAGAGCTTGCAAAGTAATTTGCCGCAATAAATTTCACAATGAAAAGAGCAGCAAGGAAACACTCCTTGCTGCTCTTTTTTGTGCGTTTATTCTTGCTTATTGTCAGTCTATTTTATACACTCTGCCGGGTTTTCTTTCGGCTTGCGGTTTCGGCTCGCCGTCTGCAAATCCTATAATGCAATGGCCGATGCCGATGTATTCGCCCTCAATTCCAAGTGATTTGAGGATTTCTTTGCCCTCCTCGCTTTCAAATTCCTCCTTGGCACGGTGAATCCAGCAGCTGCCAAGCCCAAGTGCGTGGGCGGCAAGCATAAGGTTTTCCATAACAAGGCTGCCGTCATAAATTGCCGTGCGGCAATTTTTGTTTGCCAAAACTATAAGCACGCACGGAGCACCGTAAAACGGGTCTGTGTCTGCACCCATAATATCCGCATTCATTTTTGCAAGCTTGTTGCGCATCTCTTTGTTTGTAACCTGAATGATGATCGGCGATTGTGCTCCCATTCCGCTTGGCGCATACAGGCCGGCGTTTATAATTTTGTCTGTAAGCTCTTGCGGCACGGGTGTGCTTTTATATTTCTTTATGCTTCTTCTTGATAAAATATCGTTGAGTGTGCTTTCCATATAACCACTGCTTTCATTTAATTTTAAAGGCTGTTATATATCTAATAATGTTTATATATAACAACTTTAACTTTATTTTAGCACTAAATAATAAAAAGTAAAGCGGCGGCACGAATTTTTTGTGTGCCGCCGCTTTTGTTTATTGTTGCTTTGTATGTTCGTCAAGTGTTAAATAATATGCGGGCAAAAACTCTTTTTTAAAGTATTTCACTTCGGGCATATCAATTTCTTCAATCAGCTTTTCTTGGGCTTCAAGCGCTTTTTCAAATTCTCTGTTGCCCATTCGGGTTTCGTTAATGCATTTGATAAGTGCATCTATTCTGTCTGCCGCTTTCACAATTGCCCACAACTCGGCATCCTCTTCCTTCTTGTTGAAAAGAGGAAAGTAGTCGCTTCTGAATTCCTCAGGCAATAAATTTAAAAGTCTGTTGCCGGCAAGTGTTTCAATATTTTTATATGCGTCTTTAATATCGCTGTTAAAATATTTAACGGGAGTCGGCATATCGCCGGTTAAAACCTCGGTCGTGTCGTGGTAAACGGCAAGCAGTGCGCATCTTTCGGCATTATACCTTTTGCCGAATTTTTTATTGCCTATAATGCAAAGAGCATGGGCAATAACCGCCACGCTTTGGCTGTGCTCGGCAATGTTTTCCTTTGCCGTGTTTTGCATCAGTGCCCAGCGGTCTATCAGCCTCATTCTGCCAACCATTGCAAAAAAGTTACTCATTCTTTTCCGCCTTTGCTATTTCAATTCCAAGTTCTCCAAGCTGAATATCATCTATATCCGCAGGTGCGCCGCTCATAAGCTCGCTTGCATTTTGAACTTTAGGGAATGCCGTAACATCTCTCAGGCTGTCTGCTCCGCAAATCAGCATTGCAAGTCTGTCAAGGCCGATTCCCATTCCGCCGTGCGGAGGTGCGGCATATTTATATGCGTCAACAAGAAAACCAAATTTTGCGTCAATTTCCTCTTGCTCCATTCCAAGCAGCTCAAACATTTTGTTTTGCAGCTCGCAATCAGTGATTCTCATAGAGCCGGATGAAAGCTCGGTGCCGTTAAGCACCAAGTCAAACGCCTGCGCACGCACCTTAGCCTTGTCTGTGTCAAGATAAGGAATGCATTCCTCCATCGGCATTGTAAACGGGTGGTGCATTGCCAGCCATTCGCCGGTTTCTTCGTCATATTCAAAAAACGGCATTTCCGTAATCCAAAGGAAATTCCATTTTCCTTGCGGAATAATGTTAAGCTCTTTTGCAATTGTAAGGCGCAAAGCACCCAAAACGGAAAGCGTAAGCGCTTTTTTGTCGCTGACTATAAATACACAGTCGCCCTTTTCGGCGCCGAGTGTTGAAAGAAGTTCATCAAGCTGGCCCTCTGCAAGGAATTTGCCGAAAGAGCAGTTCGGTGTTTCGTCCGCCCATCGAATATAAGCAAGCCCTTTTGCGCCAATGCCTTTTGCAGCATCGGTAAGCTTGTCTATCTTTTTGCGAGAGTATGTTGCGGCGGCATTTTTGGCAACTATTGCTTTAACCACACCACCCGCTTCAATTGCATTTTTGAAAACGGCAAAGTCTGTTTTGCCCGCCCAATCGGTAATGTCTTCAATAAGCATGCCGAATCTTGTGTCGGGCTTGTCTGAACCGTATCTGTTCATTGCCTCTTCAAAAGTCATCTTTTTAAGAGGTGTTTCAATATCAATGTTTATGGTTTCCTTCATAAGCTTTTTAATGAAGCCCTCTGCCATTTCCATAATGTCATCGGTGTTCACAAAGCTCATTTCAAGGTCAATTTGCGTAAATTCCGGCTGGCGGTCTGCTCTTAAATCCTCATCTCTGAAGCATCTTGCAAGCTGAATATATCTGTCAAATCCTGAAATCATTAAAAGCTGCTTGTAAATTTGCGGGCTTTGCGGCAAAGCATAGAATTTGCCGTTGTGAAGCCTGCTCGGCACAACATAGTCTCTTGCACCTTCCGGGGTTGATTTAATCATCATCGGCGTTTCGATTTCAATAAAATCATTCTCGTAAAAATAATCTCTTGCAATTTTTGCGATTTTGTGGCGCATTAAGATGTTTTTTGTAAGCTCCTCGTTGCGCAAAGCAAGATATCTGTATTTAAGTGTTGTTTCGTCGCCCACTTCATTTGCCTTTGAAATTTCAAACGGCGGTGTTTGTGCTTTTGAAACTATGCGTAATTCGGAAACGCAAACCTCAATTTCACCCGTGGGCAAATCGGGATTCTTGCTTTCACGCTCGCAAACCGTGCCTTTAACGGCAAGCACGTATTCGCTGCGCACGCTCTGAGCCTTTGCAAATATATCCCTGTCTGTTTTATCGCTGAAAGAAAGCTGCACAATGCCGGTTCTGTCTCTCAAATCAATAAAAATCAGGTTTCCTAAATCTCTCTGCCTTTGTGCCCAGCCGAAAAGAGTAACCTCTTTGCCCTCATCGTTAAGCGTAAGTGTGCCGCAGTAGTTCGTTCTTTTAAGTCCTTTTATGCTTTCCATTTCCTGTGCCTCCGCAAATTATTCGGGTTTGTTTAAACCGAAAAGAGAATCAAAGTCAAATTCTTCGCCGTTTATTTTAAGATCGTCAAGCTCGCTCGCAAGAGTGGTGCTGTAATATCCGCTAACAAATGTTTGCAGCGCAAGCTCCGTTTCCTCGCCTGTTTGCATGTTTTTCATAACGGCAAGTCCTTTGTCCACTTCGTCGTCACCAATCACCATGGTGTATTTGGCGTTAAGCTTGTCTGCATATTTCATTTGCGCTCTCAGGCTTCTGCCGTTTAAATCATAAAGGCAGGTGAAGCCTTCTTCACGCATGTCTTTTGCCAGCTCAACGGCTTTAAGGGTTGCTTTGTTGCCGAGTGCTGCAATAAACAAATCCGGCTGAGCCTCTTTGGGGTATTCGCAGCCCTGCGCTTCCATAAGAAGCATAAGCCTTTCAATTCCTATTGCAAAGCCAAGCGAAGGAGTGCTTTGGCCGCCGAGTTCTTCAATAAGGCCGTCATATCTGCCGCCGCCGCAAACGGTGCCTTGGGCGCCGATTGAATTTGAAACAAATTCAAAAACCGTTTTGGTGTAGTAATCAAGCCCTCTTACTATTCTCGGGTCGATAGTGTATTCTATGTTCATGGCGTTAAGATATTTTTTAACGCTTTCAAAATGCTCCTTGCATTCATCGCAAAGGTAATCAAGCATCACGGGTGCATCCTTTGCAATTTCTCCGCAAACGGGCGATTTGCAATCTAAAATTCTCATTGGATTTCTGTCAAGCCTGTCCTTGCAGGTGTCGCAAAGTTCGTCCTTGCGTGCCGAAAAATATTCTTTAAGCGCAGCGTGGTATTTTGCACGGCATTCAGGGCAGCCGATTGAATTTATGTGCAGGCTTAAATCTTTTATTCCAAGTTCTTTAAACATTGTGTCTGCAACGGAAATTATCTCTGCATCTGCAAGCGGGGATGAGGTGCCGAAGCATTCAATGCCGAATTGATGAAATTCACGCAATCTGCCTGCTTGCGGCTTTTCGTAGCGATAGCAAGAGATGATATAGTAAACCTTTTGCGGCAAAGCTTCGTTTGAAAGCCCATTCTCAAGAAAAGATCTTGCGGCTCCTGCCGTTCCCTCGGGGCGCAAAGTAATGCTTCTGCCGCTTTTGTCATCAAAAGTGTACATCTCTTTTTGAACAACATCGGTAGTGTCGCCAACACCTCTTTGAAACAGCTCCGTGTGCTCAAAAACAGGTGTGCGGATTTCTTTGTATCCAAAGCGAGAGGCAACATCTCTTGCCGTAAGCTCTATGTATTGATTTTTATAGGATTCTTTGGGCAGCACATCTTTTGTGCCCTTGATTGCTTTTGTTATTAGTGCCATACTAAGCAGCCTTTCATATTTTGTTGCGGCAAATTGCCTTAATCACAAAAACAGGGCGGGTTTGCACCTGCCCGTTTTTTTGTTATTTATTTGATTGGTTATAGCGTGGGTTAACTATTTCACGCCATTCAAAGTCGCCTCTTTCAACGCCTCTTATCAGTGTTTCCGCCGTTGCAATGTTTGTTGCAAATGGAATATTGTGCACATCGCAAAGTCTGAGCAAATCATTGTCGTTAGGCTCGTGCGGCTTTGGGTTAAGCGGATCTCTGAAGAAAATCAGCAAATCAATTTCGTTGCATGCAATGCGGCTTGCAACCTGCTGCCCGCCGCCGGAACCGCCTGCCAAAAAGCAGCTTATATCAAGCCCGGTTGCCTCGTGCACAAGCTTGCCCGTTGTGCCTGTTGCGCACAGATGGTGGCGGCTCATAATTCCGCAATATGCAATGCAAAATTGAACAAGCAGTTCTTTTTTCGCATCGTGTGCTATAAGTGCAATATTCATAAAAAACCTCTCTTTGAAAGTACATAAATTGTATAAAATAAAACTATATTATATATTATTAAACTATCAGCACTAAAATAATATCACATATAAGTTTTTGTTTCAATAATTTTGCCGAAATTTATACTCAACAAGTGTGTATTTTTCTCTTTGTGCCGAAATTCGGCGCAAAAAATCGTCAGTTGAGCAGTGTTCCCGTGTCTTGAGCCGGGGCTTCATCGGTGTTGTTTGAATAGTAATAATCGATTATTGAAGCCGTAATGTCTGCCGTTGATGTACCTGATCCCGCAAGCTCAATAACAGATGCTATGGAAATTTCCGGCTTTTCATACGGCGCAAAGGTAATAAGAAAACCGTTGTTTACCTTTTGGCCCCTTTTATAAACCTGTGATGTACCTGTTTTGCAGGCAACTTGTGTGCTTATTTTGCCGAAAACATGGCGTGGTGCACCGTCTGTTGCAACCATTCGCATGCCCTCTCTTACTATTCTGAAGGTGTTGTCTGAAATCGGCAAATCCTCGGCAACCGTTGCGCCTGTTTCGTTTATGGAGCCGGTGGACGTGTTGATTATGGATTTCACAAAATGAAGCTCATATCTTGTGCCGCCGTTTGCCACCGTGGCACAATAATTGCTTAGCTGCAATGGCGTGAAAAGATTGTCCGATTGCCCGATACCGCTTTGAATAGTATCGCCCATTTGCCAGGTTCTGTTGTATTTTTCCGCACTTGCGGGGCCGGCCAAAACGCCTGCCGCCTCGCTTATTTCAACTCCTGTTTTTTCTCCCAAGCCAAACATGGAGGCATATTCGTTCATCTTTGAAATTCCAAGCCTGTCTGCACAGTTATAAAAGAAAATATTGCAGGAATCACGCAATGCTTCTTTAACATTTTCATTGCCGTGAGCACGATTGTCAAGGCAGTGAAATGTTACATCAAAGTATTGAAAAACACCCGAGCAGCGGAAGGAAGAGGCTTCGGTAACAACGCCCTCCTCAAGGGCGGCGCTTGCCATCATCGGCTTAAATGTGGAGCCGGGGGCATATGTGCCGAGTGCAAATCTGTTAAAAAGAGGCCTTCTTGAATTTTTGGAAAGTGATGAATAATTGTTGTAATAATCCATCAAGTCATAGCTTGGATAGGAGGCTGCGGCAAGCACTTCGCCGTTTGAAACGTTTTCAACCACAACTGCTCCCGCACTGTCTGCAATGCTTACTTCGTTGCAGGTTTCCTCAAGCTTTTGCTGAGCAAGCCGTTGAAGGTCTTTGTCTATTGTAAGCACTATCGTATTTCCCTGAATCGGGTTTTTTGTAACTTCTTCGCTGATGCTTCCGTCTGCTTCAACGGTTATTGTAAGCTCGCCCGGAATTCCTCTGAGCTCGCTTTCCATTGCGGCTTCTATTCCGCTTTCGCCTATGGAATCGGTTATGCTGTAGCCGCTGTCTTTAAGTTCTGCATATTCGTCTGCATTTATTTTTCTTATTGTGCCTAAAATGTGCGGCGCAAGAGTTGAATCCGCATATTCGCGAAATGAAACCGCCTTAACATCGGCGCCTGCATAATCAACCTTGTCCTCTTTGATTGCCGCCACCGTTGCATCGCTAACGTCGTCTGCTATGGTAACGGGATTTTCAATTGAAAACAGCAGTCTTGTCAGTTCGTATCTTATGCCGCCTATTTTTAATGCCTCTGCCTTGTTGTATTTTTCAAGGCCGTATTCCTCAACCATCGCATCAAAGCAGTTTTGAGCCGTGGCATAGCTTTGCAGGTTAAACATATCTTTGCTTTTCATCGTTTTCACGGCTTTTTCATCGTCCGTAAATTCAATGCTGTCGCCGTTTAATTGCAGCGGAAGATTGTTAACATATTCTTCGCCGTTTTTGTCAAAAAGATTTATAAGATTTGTTATTATTGCATTTCTTGCATCATTGTCTTTCTTGGCAGGGAAGTATGCTGCGTCAAGCACAATGGAATTGCCCTGCCTGTTTGAAACAAGGGAATTGCCGTTTCTGTCCACAATTTCGCCTCTTGCGGCTTCAATCGGCACGGTGTATGTTTTAACTGCATTGTTTTGTGCTTTGTAGTATTCGGCGTTCACGATTTGTATGTCATAAAGCGTGCAGCCGAATCCGAGCAAAAGAGCCACAACAAGAAATATGGCAATTGCCGAGCGTGCGGAAAAAAATCTGCTTTTGTGTTTCATTGGAATTCCCTCCTTCCGATTTGATTAAACAAAGCGCACAAAAGTTAATGCCCCGTGTGCGCAAATTGTTTTTTATGCGGTGTTATTGCTTTGCAAATAATTTGCTTTCAGGTGTGTAAAGCTTTTTCTTTATGCTCTTGATAACGGCATAAACTATCGGCGAGATTGCAATTGTGTAAATTGCGCTCGGAATGTAAAAAGTGAAAAGCGAAAGCTCTGCTCCTTTAACATTTTTTATGATAATAAACATCAGCCAATAAAGGAAGCAATAAAGCAAAATAAATATGGTGCTGAATATAAAATTTGTAATGAAAGTGTTGCGCAAAATGTATGTTATCAGCGCCGCACCGAAAAAGCACATTATGCACATAAATATTGCATTAAAGCCAAGATGCACCGCAGAGCTTAAATCCCACAGCATTCCGCCCAAAAGCGCAAGTGCGGCAGCGGTGCGCTCATCCTCGCCTATGCCTATCATCATGCAAACCGGCAACAGCAAAAAGCATCTTGCGCCGCCTATCTCAAGCGAAAGCCCTTCGGTGTTTTGAATCAGAGCCGCCAAGCACACCAAAATCACATAGCAAATTATTTTGCCTGTGCGTTGCCTGTATGTTTGATCCATTGTTATTGCCCCTCGCTTTCATAATTCGTAAGCACAAGGCAATTTGAAATGTTGTTAACATCCACACCCGGGTCTATAAGGGCATATGATGCAATTGATGCTTCGTCGTTGTTTATTTCCTCAACCGTGCCGATAATCAGTCCCTCGGGAATTTTTCCGCTGATTCCGGCCGTTGCTATAATTGAACCGTATGTAACAGCCGTGCCCGAATCAAGGTTTGCCATTTTGCATTTGCCGTTTTTGGCAAGCGCCGCATCTCCTGTAACATATGATATTTCGCCTGAAACGATTTCATATGCGGAAACCGAAAAATCAGGGTCAAGTATTGTTTTAACAACGCTGTATGTGGGATAGGCTTTGTCTATTATCCCAACAATATAGTTTCCGTAAAGCACGGCATCACCCTCTGCAATGCCGCTTGTTGTGCCCCTGTTTATTGTGTATGAGCCGAAAATATCGGCGGCATCTCGGCTTACGGCCTTTGCCTCCACAAATTTGTAATCGGGGTTATCTTCTTTAAGTTCAAGAGCGTCCTTATAAAGCTTGTTTTGCTTTTGCAAATTTTCATAATCTGCAAGCTGATCCTGCAAAGAGCCAACCTCGTTTTCAAGCTCATTTATTCTGTTTAAATATTCCGAATTGCCCGTGGCTTCGCCGAAAACATAGGAAATACCGTCTGAAATTTTTGTTGCCGCCCAATTGGCGGGTGTAAAAATAGTGCCGATAATTCCCGATTGTGCGGTTTCGCCCCTGCCGTTTGCTGCGCAAATAAGCGCTCCTATAAGAAGCAGGGCAATAATTGCGGCAATCATTTTCAGCCGCCTGCTTTTTAAAAGCTCTTTCATTTTTTATCGTGCCCTTCTAAGTTTAACCGATGTGCCTATTGCCACAACATCCATCGGGTTTTCGGGAATGTGAACCGTGATTTTCGTTTCTTTTGAAATAAGCTCCGGCAGCCCTCTTAAAAGGGCGGTGCCTCCCGTTATGTAAATTCCCTTGTCAATAATGTCTGCGGCAAGCTCGGGTAAGGTAACTTCAAGCGTTTCCCTGATGGCTTCAACTATTTCGCCAACGGGCTCCGTAAGCACATTTCTGATTTCTTCGCTCGTAACCTCAATGGAATTTGGCAGTCCGTCCGCCAAATTACGGCCTCTGACTTCCATTGCGCCCTCGCCGTCATATTCGGAAACAGAGCCGATTTTGATTTTGATATCTTCTGCCGTAACATCGCCGATGAGCAGATTGTGTTCTTTTTTCATGTGGCCGATAATCGCTTCGTTAAGCGCATTGCCTGCAATTTTAACGCTTTTTCTTGCGGCAATCCCGCCAAGCGACATAACGGCAATATCGCAGGTGCCGCCGCCGATGTCAACCACCATTGAACCCGATGCTTCAAAAACGGGAAGGCCGGCACCGAGTGCCGCCGCCATGGGCTCTTCAATAAGCTCAACCTCTTGGGCTCCTGCGGCTCGTGCAGCGTCCTCAACGGCTCTGCGCTCAACCTCAGTAACACCGCTCGGAACGGTGATAACAACTCTTGTTTTTGTAAACATAGAGGTTTTTGATGATCTGTAAATGAAATTATGCAGCATATCCGCCGTCATATCAAAGTCTGCAATAACGCCGTCCTGCAAAGGTTTAATGGCAATTATTGAGCCGGGTGTGCGGCCTATCATTGCTTTTGCCTCGTTGCCTGTTGCAAGCACACGGCGTGATTTAACATCAACCGCAACAACGGATGGCTCCCTAATCAAAATTCTGCCTTTTCTGTCGCAAATCAGCGTGTTTTCCGTGCCAAGATCAATGCCGATATCTTTTGTAAGTATCATTTATAATTCTCTCACTTTCAAAACGAATGCCGCAGCATTCGGTGCGGTAAATTTTAATTACAAATATTATATATTAAATAAGATTATATCACAATACCAAAATTTAAAATTAACAAAATTTTCAACAAATAATTTGCAGTTTCGCAGTAAGAGAAAAAAATGCGTGAAATTTGCTTTTGATGCAAAAAAACAAGCCGCCCCCACTGCAAAAAAGTGTTGCAGCGCTTGCCGCTTGTTTGATTTGTTTGGTAATTGCTCTTTAAGAAAGAGTGCACCCCTCATTTGGGGCACTCTCACTTTTTTTCGTCTGCTGTTTAGATTTTGTCTTGCCGCCTTTTAAATGTTGAATTTTCCCGCACAGATATAAGCGGATTTCTTCGTCGGCGTGTTGATTAAAGCTCCGTTGTAAAGGTGTAGCCTTGATTTTGAATGTCATCTATAACGGCCCCCAAAATATCGGCATTTGTGCTTGAAACGGCGTGCAGCAGCATGATTTCGCCGTCATGTGTGGAAGAAATGATGCGGTCGTAAGCCTCTTTTTCGTTTGGCTGTTTGTCTTTGTCCCAATCGGCATAAGCAAAGCTCCAAAATACGCTGCGGTATCCCAAATCTGCGGCAAGCGCAATCGTTTGCTCACTGAATGCACCCTCCGGAAAGCGAAAATATTTCATTTCGTATTGAAACATCTGTGCCATATAATCGTGCATCATCGTTATTTCGTCGGATGCCGTTTCAAGATCAACCTGTGTCATATTCAGGTGTCTGTAGCTGTGATTTCCCACAATGTGCCCCTCGTTTATCATTCTGCTCACAAGGGTTGGATTGTCCTTAACATAATCATATGTGCAAAAGAAAATTGCCTTTATGTTTTTTTGAGCAAGAGTGTCTAAAATCTGCGCAGTAAAACCGTTTTCATATCCCTCATCAAATGTCAGGCAAATGGTTTTTTCCTGCGGCAAAAGCCATTGCGCATTAAGCTCCGCAAATTTGTTTTGCAGATTTTCCGGGTCTGTGGGGCGCTTGTGATCCTTTATGTTTCCGGGTCCCCAGGTTATAGGCTCGCTGCTGTAGTCTTTTATGTCAAGCCGCACTCCGGATGCCTCCAGCGTTGTTTCCGCCACGTTTGTTGTGCTCTCCTCCGCCTTGCTTGTAGTTGATTGCAAAGCCTCGCCGCCTTGCCTTGCGCAGCCTGCAAAAGCAAGGCAAAAAACAGCTGCACCCGCTATTACTTTTTTAAAAATATTTTGTTTTTGCATAAAAAAACTCCTCCCGCAATTATTTTTTGCGAAAGGAGAAATATTAAATATGGAATTTTTTGAAATTTAAAATTAAAACACAATTATTTAAACATTATTCCGTCAGTTGTTTTCTGCTTCCTGCACGCTTTTTTGCTTCAAATAAGCGTTAATGAAGCCGTCTATATCGCCGTCCATAACGGCATTTATGTTGCCCATTTCATAGCCTGTTCTGTGGTCTTTGGCCATTGTGTAAGGCATGAAAACATAAGAACGAATTTGGCTGCCCCATGCAATTTCCTTTTGGTCGCCTTTAATGTCCTCGATTTTTTCAAGATTTTCACGCTCTTTAATTTCCACAAGCTTTGATTTAAGCATTCTCATTGCAACCTCGCGGTTTTGATGCTGCGATCTTTCGATTTGGCAAGAAACAACAATGCCTGTCGGAATATGCGTAAGGCGAACTGCCGATGAGGTTTTGTTAACCTTTTGCCCGCCGGCTCCGGAGGCTCTGTAAACGTCCATTTTAATGTCTTCATCTCTGATGTCAACATTAACATCATCGTCAATTTCAGGCATAACCTCAACTGATGCAAAAGATGTGTGCCTTCTTCCCGAGGAGTCAAACGGAGACACACGCACAAGGCGGTGAATTCCCATTTCGCCTTTCAAATATCCGTATGCGTTTTCACCCTCAATTAAAATGGTGGCGCTCTTTAAGCCGGCCACATCACCGTCAAGGTAATCAAGTGTTGAAACCTTGTAGCCGTGGCGCTCGCCCCAACGGTTATACATTCTGAAAAGCATTTCCGCCCAATCCATGGCTTCTGTTCCGCCGGCACCTGCGTGGAATGTAAGCAGGGCATTTTTGCTGTCGTATTCGCCGCTGAGAAGGGTGGAAAGAGTAAGGCTCTCAATTTTGCTTTCAATGGAATCAACGGATTTAGTGCAGTCTTCAAGCATGCTTTCGTCATTTTCTTCGTTTGCAAGCTCAATCATCATTAAGGTGTCATCGTAATCGTTTTTTAGCGAATCATAGCTTTCAACCTTTGCTTTAAGAGCACCGGTTTTTTTAAGCACTTTTTGGCTGTTTTCGCTGTCATCCCAAAATCCTGGGGCAGAAGCTTGCTTTTCAAGCTCTGCAATCTCGTTTTTAACATGGTCTATTGCAAGCGCCTCTTTTAAATTTTCAATCGGCTTTTCTGATTCAAGCAGCCTGAGTCTTAAATCTTCAAATTCTATCATAAATTGCTGCCTTTCCGCCCCTTAGGGCTTCGAATATAATAATGTTAATGTTATCTCTGAAAATTGTATATGCTATTATATACAAAATCCTTCTTTATTTCAAGGTGTTATCGTTAAAAATATATTTACTTATTTTTAACTATTATGTTGATTTTGTGTGCTAAATTAAGGTATAATTAAATGACGAATTATATCCTTTAATTTAAGTTAAGCCGTTATTTCGGCAAGCTTTTTAAAATATTTTAAACAGGAGCAAATTATATGTCTTTATATGATAACCAAAAATGCCCCGTTTGCGGCGAGCCTTTTAAAGCCGGTGATGATGTTGTAACCTGCCCCGTTTGCGGCACACCCCATCACAGAAGCTGCTATGAAAAGCTGGGCAAATGTGCAAACGAAAGTCTTCATTCGCAGGGCTTTGTTTATGACAGGCATAAAAACGAGGAAAAGCAGGAACCTTCTCGGCAGGAAAACGCAGATAAAAGAAATCCCTTTGATCCTTTAAGCGAAAACGCTCAATTAGGTTCGGAATCGGGAAACGAAAATAATGCACCCGGAAAAATGCCGCCGTTTATCACATTCCAGATGCCTTCGGGCACAAGTATTCCAAAGGAATATACAGTCAATAAAAATGAAAAAATAGACGGTGTTTTGGTTGCCGATGAGGTTTCGGCAATCGGCCCTAATTTTACCAAGTTTATTTCAAAATTCCGCAAAGGCAAAAAACTGAATTGGAATTGGGCTGCTTTTATTTTCGGCCCGTATTACCTTTTCTTTCGAAAAATGTATAAGCCCGGAATTCTTTTCATTGCAATAGAATTCATTGCAAGGCTTGTTGTGAGCGTTATTTATCAAAAGCCGCTTACGGATTTTTTAAACGGCACGGCTCAGATTATAGGCAATTCGGCAACCGTAACGGCAGAGCAGTCTCAAAAAATCGCAGCTCTTATGCAATCAACCGGTGTTATGGTGCCAAGCCTGATTGTGCTTGCGGCTTTGGTTGTAATCCACATTGTTATAGGGCTTGTTGCGGATAATCTTTATCGCAAAAAAATTGCAGAGCTCGTAAAAAACATTGATGAAAAGCTGTCTTCGGGAGCCGATATCACAATGAATCCGCTTATGGGCGCAAACGGTGATTTGCCGCAGGCGGAAATGAGGCGCCTTTTCATAGCAAGCAGGGGCGGAGTAAGCTTTTTTGCTCCATGCATCGCATATTTTGCAATCGGGCTGTTGGAAAGCCTTATGAATTTCTTTTGATTTGCGTTTTGCAGTCAAAAGAAAAAGCCGGCGGCATTTGTAGCCCGTGACGGCAAAAAATAAAAAAATAATGTTATCAAGGAGGATAATGTTTTGAAAGTAAGAAAAGCTATAATTCCGGCAGCGGGGCTCGGCACAAGAGTGCTTCCTGCATCAAAAGCAATCCCCAAGGAAATGTTGAATATTGTTGATAAGCCGGCTATTCAGTATATAGTTGAAGAAGCTTTTGATTCGGGCATAGAGGAAATCCTTATTATCACAAACAGAAATAAGGGAGCCATTGAGGATCATTTTGATCATAATTATGAGCTTGAGTCAAAGCTTGCAGGCAATGAAAGCAAAAAAGATATTTATGAAGATGTGCTTGCATGCTCAAATTTCGGCAATATTTATTTTCTGCGCCAAAAGGAAACAAAGGGCCTTGGCCATGCAGTGCTTTGCGCCAAAAATTTTGTTGGTAATGAGCCTTTTGCGGTTCTTTACGGGGATGATGTTATTCTTTCAAAAACAGAGCCATGCACAAAGCAGCTTTGTGATGCTTATGAAAAATACGGCAAGGGCATAGTAGGTGTTAAAGAGGTGCCGGGCATGGCAATCACAAGATATTGTTCTCTTAAAACAGAGCATCTTGAGGATAATTGTTACACCTGCACAGATATGATTGAAAAGCCTAAGCCGGAGCAGATAATGGGTAATTTTTCAATTCTCGGCAGAGTTGTTCTTCCTCCTGAAATTTTCGGAATTCTTGAGAAAACTCCGCTCGGCACAGGCAATGAATTGCAGCTTACCGATGCTATGAAAACACTTGCTCAAACAGAGGGCGTTGTTGCGCTTGAATATGAGGGCGTGCGTTATGACATGGGCAATAAGTTTGGAATTTTAGAGGCCAATATTGAGGTTGGTTTAAATCATCCGGACACTAAAGATGAGCTTAGAGCCTATATTAAAAAAATTGCCGCAGAGCTTGATTGAGTTGCTATGGCATATTTTCGGTTAAGAGGATAAGTTTTGAATAATTTTAATAACTTTAACAACTATAACAATTACAATAACAATTATAATAATTTCAATAATTATAACGGCTGTAATTCGGGAAATACCGGCGGAAACGGTTGGTATAATCCGGGTTTCGGCCCAAACGGAAATCCGAATTATAATCAGCAGCTTTATTATCAGCAGCAGGCAAAAGCCCAGCGCAGGCAAATTCGCTCGCTGGGTAATATAATCGGCGGCTGCGTGCTTGCTTTTTTGGCAGTTCAGCTTTTCGCAAGCCTTTTGCTCAGTGCAGATTCGGCCTTTTATCAAAAATATCAAAGTTCTTCTGTTTTTCAGGATTGCTTTGGCATAATTTTTGTTGAGGTGTTGGCTCTTGCCGTGCCGTTTGGCTTGGCCGCGGCAATAAATAAGAAAAAGCTTTCAGGTCCTCTTGTGCCGTCAAGGCAAATGCCTTTTTCACAGCTCTGCCTTTGGGTGGGTGCGGGAATGCTGTGTTGTGTCGGTGCTGATTATGTGGTTGGAATTTTGTCTATGCTTTCAAAGTCAACCGGCTTTGAATTAACACAGCCTGAAACTCCGGATCCCACCAATGCTTTCGCCTGCCTTATTTCGCTTGTTGCCACGGCAATCGTGCCCGCAATTTGCGAGGAATTTTCGCTGCGCTGCTGTGCTCTCGGAATCGTTAAAAAATACGGTAAGGCATTTGGTGTTGTTGCCGTTTCAATAGTTTTCGGTCTTATTCACGGCAATATAATCCAATTTATATTTGCCACTCTCGTTGGCTTGATTTTGGGCTATGTAACCGTGCGCACGGATTCTGTTGTGCCTGCAATATTCATTCATGGTTTTAATAATGCAATGAGCGTTATAAGCAGCATTTTTCAATATGCCGTCAGCGAAAAAGCAGGCGAAATTGCAGGTTATGTGCTTTTTGGCTTTTGGATTGCCGCAGGCGCAATTTGCGTTGTGATTCTTGCACTTAAAAAACAAATAATATTTAAACTTGATGAGCGGGATAACACGCCTTATGCAAACACAACGGCTCAAAAGCTCGGCGCATTTTTCTCGTCTCCGGTGCTTATTCTTTCGGCAGCTTATTTTGTTGTTTCCGTTATCATGAGCATAAAAAAGGTGTAATATGCAGGGCTTTATGCAGCGTGCCGCAGAGCTCGCAAAAATCAGTGCCGCAGAGGGTGAAGTGCCCGTAGGCGCAGTGGTGGTAAAAAACGGAATAATAGTGGGTGAGGGGCGCAATAGGCGAGAGCTTGCCAAAAACGCACTTTGCCATGCCGAAATTGAGGCAATAAATAATGCATGCCGCACGCTTGGCGGTTGGCGGCTTTGGGAATGTGAATTGTTTGTAACTCTTGAACCATGCCCAATGTGCGCAGGTGCCATTATAAATTCACGCATCAAAAAAGTTACTTTCGGCGCATACGATTATAAGGCAGGCTCATTCGGATCTGTAATAAATTTCAATGATTTGCCTTATAATCATAAGCCGGAAATAGTAGGCGGCGAATATGAAAGCGAATGTGCAAAAATGCTTTCGGATTTTTTTTCAGATTTGCGCAAAAAGCGTAAAAACGAGGATAAAAATCTGTTTTAGAAGCGTTTTTGCCTTGAGGTTTGGTTTAAAATTTTATTACTTTTATATGGGTTGTGCTTTATGGAATACAGAAGATTTGAAAACACGGTTATAGCCCGCCTTGATAAGGGCGAGGAAATTCTTGAGCAGCTTGAAAAAATTTCATTTGCAGAAAATATAAAGCTTGCAAATATAAGCGCACTCGGTGCCGTTAATGATTTTACCGTCGGCGTTTTTAACACGGATGAGAAAAAGTATTATTCAAACAGCTTTACCGGTGCTTTTGAAATTGTGTCGCTCACCGGCACGGTCAGCACAATGAACGGCGAATATTATGCCCATCTGCATATGAGTGCGGGTAATGATAAGGGCGAGGTTTTCGGCGGCCATTTGAATAAAGCCGTTATTAGTGCCACCTGTGAAATGGTTATAACAATTGTAAACGGTGCTGTTGAACGCACCTTCAGCGATTCGGTGGGCTTAAATCTTTTTGATTTTAATAAGCATGAAAATTAAAAAAGCAAATTCGTATGAATTTGCCGGGCAGAATTTTATAGAGAAAAAATTAACTGCGTCGGCTGTTGCCGGCGCAGTTTTTTTGTGCTTTGCCTGTGCGGCGTGCACCGTTGGATTGCCGTTTAGCAATCATCATTATAATCTTGCTTCGCTAAATCTTATTTCATTGATTCTTCATAAGCCTTGATCATTTTCTTACTATTACTACCTGCACGGCTCGTAAGGTTTTGAAGGGTTTTAGTGACTGTTGTTCCGGCTTTCAGATGTATCTCAAAGCGTGTTATTTCCTCATCGGGATAGACTGTAATATCGCTTATATATCGGTCAATAAACGCTCTGTCGATTTCCTCACCGTCAATGTGCTTTTCCGCCGCTTTCAGTATGGTTTTGATTTCGGCAAGCTCTTTTTTCATCTCTCGCTCGGTTTTTGATGTTTTGCTCAGGGCGTTTATTTTTTTCTCAATGTCCTTGATTTCATTATCGCAGTCGGCAGTCATTCGTATGAATTCGCTGTCGTTCATTCTTCCGTCAGCGTTGTATTGTAACAACTTCGCTTTCATTTTTTGCCGTGTGATAAGTTCTTGGTTCAGTCTGTTAAGCTCGTCCTTGTTTTCGTTTGTGTCAAGGACTTCGGACACAAGTTTCAGCACACACGCCGACAGTTCCTCAATATGCTGTTGCCCCGATTTGAAAATGTCCTCAATAATCGGCTTGATTTCACTTTCGTAAATCGCTCGACTCGGACAGCTTGACGCTCCGTTTTTTATCTTGCCCGAGCATACCCACTTTGAGATTTTTTCTCCGCCCTTGCTTACTGCGTCCTTGCGATAGTAGGGCATACCGCAGTGTGCACATATCAGTTTGCCTGTCAGCAGGTTTTGATGCACCGTCTTGTGCTGTGCCGTGATTACATCCTGACTTCGCATATAGAGCACTTCGTTTGCCTTGTCCCATAATTCCTCGCTGACGATTGCCGGTACTGTTTCACCGGTTTCATCTTTATACATAACCCATTCTTCCTCGGGCAAAAACTTTTGCTTTTTGGTGAACAGGTCTGTAATTCGCACCTTGTTTCCTGCATAGTAGCCTTTGTATTTTGGGTTGCGTATGATGTTGCTCATCGTTGAGTGGGAGAGCATTTTACCTTTTGAATTTCGTATTCCTTTTTGGTAAAAATGCTTTTCCATTTGCTTCATACTGAATTTTCCCGTGGCATACATTTCAAACAGTTCTCTCACAAAGTCGGCTTGCGTTTCGTCAATCATCAGCTTTCCGTCTTTTTTGATGTAGCCGTACATATTGTTTGTGCCGAGTACAGTGCCTTTTTTGATGGCCTGTTGATGACCGAATCGCACACGGGTTGAGATTTTTCTCGACTCGTCCTGTGCCATAGATGACATAATCGTCAGCCTCAGTTCACTGTCTTCGTCAAGTGTATTTATGTTGTCGTTTTGAAAATACACAGCCACTCCGCTTGCTAAAAGTTCACGGGTAAAGCGAATGCTGTCCAGCGTGTTACGGGCAAACCTCGACACCTCTTTGGTTACAATCAGGTCAAACATTCCTGCCTTAGCGTCCTCAATCATTTCGTTGAATCGCTCACGCTTTGCAGTCGATACGCCCGATATACCCTCGTCAACATAGCCGTCAACATATTCCCAATTCGGATTTTTCCTAATGAAATCGGTGTAATATGTTATTTGGTTATCAAGCGAATTTAACTGAACATTAAAATCCGTGCTGACACGAGCGTAAAATGTCACTCGCAACGGCAGATTCATAAAGTTGATATTTTCTTTTCTGATTTTCTCACGAGTTGAATATATATCCATATTTTTACTCCTTTCCAAGCAGACAATATCACAAATAATTTCTATTATCCAGCTTTATTTTACAGTATTTCACCCCTCTGTTCATTAGGGGATTGATACCTGTTTTGGTAATGTTTTACATAGCTTTTCAGTTTATTTTTCCGTATCTGCGATTGACTTCTACGCTGATTTTGCCCATCAATTTGCGATAGGTTTTGTCGTCAATCGCATTTTGATTCAGTAGGGTATTTGCAAAATGCTGCATCCAAAGCTCCGTGCTGATTCTCTCATCGGCAATGTTTTGTGTATTGATTTTCAGCTCACTCCCGCTTGATTTTTCAATACTATTATTGCCTGATGCTTTAGAATTTATTTCCTTTGCTGCCATAAGGCAACACGCTAACTATGATTTTATATCTGCCTCCTTTAATTTGATTTGCCTTTCATTGTGAATTTGTAGTTCATATTAACCCCCTATTTCGCTCACAGGCTTTCACAAATCGCCTGTAGGCTGTTTTTAGTTTTAGTCCGACGAGTTACTCAATTTTAGAGCGAACTCGTCAATTTTTCCTCACAGCGTTGTCTGATTTATCAAAAATAGTTTTATCATACGGCAACGCTTGAGTGAATACGCAAAAGCCTTGATTTTCTGCGAAAAACAGGCTCAACTGCATACGAATTTGGAATCATACGCAAAAGTATTACGAATCGAAAAGCCGACAGGCTTTGCCGGACGGCGTTTTCGGGCATTTCAAAGCCCGAAAATCATACCCCTTTATCCTGCTTTAAAATCGACGGCTTGAATTTCGCTTCAAAATCCACTCAAAAGCTGCAGATTTTCGTTTCAAAAATCATAAAATTTCCAATTAAAGCTTTTCATATTCTTTGCCGATAAACCCTAAAGCACGGTGCATTAAATTTTGTTGACCGTGTATAGATTGCTCTTTTGCTCGCCGCCGATAAACCGCTTTGATATAGTTATGTACCCGGCACTTTCCAGCGAATGCAAAACTTTTCTGCAAGTGGAAGCACACATCGAACAGCTTTTCGCAATCATTGGCACCGACCAAAAACTTTGCCCCGCTGAGTCCTTTGCCCGAACGAGAAAAGAATAAACAATGAACTCGTTGGGCGATAACCGTTCATCAAAAATCCTGTTCGGCAAAAGAAAAAATTGACCATTGCAATTTTTACGCATACGAAAACCTCCTTCCAAATTATTCGAGAGAATATTTTTATAAAGTGAAAACCAAAAAGAAAAGACACCGTTAAAAAACTCCCTCTACTATACGGAGAAAAATTTCCATTTTGTTCGGGTGTTTTTTAAAATTCTTTACACCTTGTTTACATTTGATTTCATTATAACAAAAAAATACCCCTCTATAATACAGAGATAAAATCAAGTTTTGTTGATGTGTTTTCAGAAAAAATATTTGACTTAGTACTAAAATTTACTCGTTTGTCAATTGCGATGTTGTTTGTAAAATAGAATTATGATATAATTTTTATATTAAGAGTTTTACTAACTCGTGCAAGGTTGGGTATGGTAATTTGCGTGCCGTTTGGTAATGACAATAAAACATCTACCGGCTTTTGGGAGGACAGCACACGTCTTCCGGAGTATTACAATGGAACTTATGAATATTTGAGAAACTTGGGAATTGAAGAAATTTAACGGTTGCTCAAAATCCCGAATTTGCAGAGGTGGATTATGAAAATAACATACATTAACCACAGCGGATTTTTGGTTGAAACCGAGGACTGCTACTATGTTTTTGATTATTACAAAGGCGAGATGCCGAGCCTTGACAAAAGCAAGGAAGTTGTCGTCTTTTGCAGTCACTTTCACCAAGATCATTTCAACCCCAAAATCTTTGAAATTCTTGATGATATAGGTATGAATTATCAAGCTGTTTTGGCAAAGGACATCGGCAAAAAGAAGTATCCTGACGGTGTGAAAGTCACGACGGCTTATCACGATCAAACCTATATTCTTGACAACGGCACACAGGTTAGTACGCTTCTTTCAACCGACAGCGGTGTTGCTTTTATCGTCAAGACAATCGAGGGCGCAATTTACCACGCAGGTGATTTGAACGATTGGCATTGGGAGGGTGAGACGGAAGCCGATAACCGCCACATGGCCTCCATGTACCGTGCCGAGATTGATAAAATCAAGGGCGCTCATTTTGATGCCGCATTCGTTCCCCTTGACCCACGGCAGGAGGAGCATTATGCCGATGGTATGCTTTATTTTTTGAAACATGTCGATTGCAACGCCGTTTTTCCTATGCATTATTGGAACGAGCCAAGCGTGATTGATAGATTTATCACCGAATATCCGCAGTATAAATCACGAATAAAAAACACAGAATCAGCAAAGGGAGAAAAAATATGAGCTTTAGAATGATTCACGAAAACTATAATGTTTCCGATTTGGATAGGTCGATTAAGTTTTACAATGACGCACTTGATTTGCACGAGGTCAGTCGAAAAACCACCGACGATTTTATTATCGTTTATTTGAGCAATGATTCAAGCGATTTTGATCTTGAACTTACTTGGCTTAAAGAACATCCGCAGCCGTACGATTTGGGTGAATGTGAGTTCCATTTGGCATTTAAGGCAGATGATTTTGATTTGGCGCATAAAAAGCACGAAGAAATGGGTTGTATCTGCTTTGAAAATCCTGAAATGGGTATCTATTTCATCGAGGACCCGGACGGCTATTGGCTTGAAATTTTGCCGTAATTAAGTTACACTATAATAAAAAGAGTTGAAGAACACAATTTCTCAACTCTTTTGTGTTTATGCAAGCAGTTCATTTAATTTTGAAACTATTTTTTCTTTTTCGCAGCTTCCTGTTGTGTTCAACCTCATTAGTGGTAAGTCATACTTCGTGAAAATGCTGTCTTTTAAAATATAATTAACTTTACGGAGCCGTTCGAGTAACAGCTTCGTTTTGTTTTGATTTTTTCTTGCTTTTCCCTTATAAATCCGCAATAATCATTGCTTTTAAGCGCTCTGTGTGATATACTAAACTCGTATAATTGTAACTATCTGAAAGCGAGGAAAATCTAATGGATTCTAACATCGAGCGCTGGTACTCAATGAAAGAAATATGCGAATATCTTGGCGTCAGCCGTGATACCGTACTTGATTGGATAGAAAGAAGAAATATGCCCGCAGCAAAAATCGGACGCCTTTGGAAATTCAAAGTCAGCGAAATTGACGCTTGGATGAAATCCGGTATTGCAGCGGATAAATAATCAAATTTCGGAGGCATATATGAGTTTTATTGAATCTTACAAGCATCTTGATAAAATATGCGGAGAAATGTTTGAAACTCAATATGGAGTATCCGCCTATATAGAGGAAATGCTAAACAATCCTCATGGTTCTTTTCTTGTCAGAGGATGGGAAAATGATTTAAAACAACTAAAGCACTATCGTTGGATTAGGAATCAAATAGTACACGAACCTGATTGCTACGAAGAAACTATGTGCGAAGCCGGAGACGATGAATGGCTTGATGATTTTTATGAAAGAATAATAAATCAAACTGATCCGCTTGCAATGTATTTTCAAGCAACAAAACCACATCCTGTCGCAAAATCCGCACAAAATCACGAACCGGCTCAACTGCAATATACATATTCTGAACAACCTAACCGGCCGAAACATAAATCAAAAAAGGTCGTAATATGGATTGTGTTTTCAATTATCGTGGCTATTGTTCTACTGTACTTAGTACTTAAATACTTTATTAATTGATTTTGGAGGTGCAAATATGCCCAGTAAGAATTGGCAATTTGAACTTGAAGAATATATAAAGCAAGGCGAACCAGACAAAGCCGAAAAAAGCGAAGCGTGGCAAACAGCCATCGGTTTGCAGGCTGTTGACGGGCTGAATACATCTGATTATTTGTTAGACACCGCCAAAGAGCATATCGAAGGTAAAATCACAATTGACGAGGCTCAAAAGCGTATTCACAGTTACTATGAGCAGCGTTCTGTACGCACCGAAACGGAAAATGAAACCAAAGAAGCAGACATCGTTTCGGCAAGAATTGCAAAGTTATTAGGAGAAAAAGCGTTTCAGTTTTCCCCTGCCGAGTGGCTTTCGATTCATCGCAGATTGTTCGAGGGCGTGTTCAGTCACGCAGGACAAGTCAGGCAGTATAATATCACAAAGAAAGAGTGGGTACTGAACGGTGACACTGTTACCTATGCGGACTGGAACAGTATTAAGGAAACTTTGGACTATGATTTTTCCACCGAAAAGCAATTTTCTTATGAGGGTTTGTCGGTTGATGCGGCTGTAAAGCATTTAGCTAAATTTGCTTCGGATATTTGGCAAATTCACCCGTTCAGCGAAGGAAATACCCGTGCAACTGCCGTGTTTATGATTAAATATATGAAAACATTCGGCTTTAGCGTAAACAATGACGCTTTCGAGAAAAATTCTTGGTACTTTCGTAATGCGTTGGTTCGTGCTAATTACAATAATTTGCAAAAAGGCGTTCATTCCACGACTAAGTTTTTGGAAATGTTCTTTTCAAATCTCTTGTTAGATACGCATTACGAACTAAAAAACAGATATATGCACATTGATTATGCAGGCGAAAGCAATTCCCAAAGTATCAACTCCAAAGTTTCAAAGTATCAATTTGATACTTTAGACTGTACTTTAGAAGAACTTGCGGTTTTAGAATTAGTGGCAAAGAACCCAACTATAAAACAACAAGAGCTTGTAGAAGCAACCGGAAAATCCATTGCAACTATAAAGCGAATTATGAAATCCCTGCAGGATAAAAACTATATCCGCCGAGAAAGCGGAAAAAGATACGGTAAGTGGGAAGTGCTGGTTTGAGGCACAGGCGAAATGCCGTATGTCGCTAAACCTCATCCCGCATCAGTAGTCCTACCGTAAAGTCACAGATACTGTTTTATCGCCCGTCTTACACAGACAGAAATAATTGAAAAGTGTATAGAGATTAGTTTAGATTATGGAGAAGTAAAAGGGCTTTAAGTGCTTGACCTTATCTTTAAATCCTTGTCCAAAATGGGCAAGGATTTTATTTTAGCTGTTCTTAGTAGTTATTAGTATTAGTTATTTATAGTTAGTAGAAATTCTTGTTGATTTTTCGGACGCCTTGTGGTACAATGACACGATAGATATGGAGGTGCCTTATGGAAAAAGAAGAAAAGTGGGTATCTATGGAGGATATATGTAAGCATCTTGATTGCAGTAGAGATACCGTAAAAAAGATGATTCGCACGCAAGAGCTTCCCGCCTATAAGATAGACAGAAAATGGAAATTCAAAATTAGCGAAGTAGACTCGTGGATGCGTAATAACAATCGAGTTGCTGACGCAGAATAACGAGGTATGGACTATGATAAAAACCATTGATTTATTTGCCGGTGCAGGTGGTTTGAGTTTCGGTTTCCTTATGACGGGTGAATACAAACTTGTTGCTGCTGCAGAAATTAACAATAATGCACAAAAAACATATAAAGCAAACATTGCGAAAAACGATGACAATTTTGAGTTCATTGATAATGTAATTGGTTATGATTTTGCCGCTTTAAATTCGCGGCTTGGGAATTCCATTGATGTGGTTATAGGAGGACCACCGTGCCAGGGCTTCTCGAATGCCAATAGACAAAAAAATCACCTGATTAGCATGAACAACGGCTTGGTAAAGGAGTACTTTAGAGCAATCCGAGAAATTAAGCCAAAAGCCTTTGTAATGGAAAATGTTAGTATGCTCGAATCTGACACACACAGGTTTTACGAATCCCGCAAAGACAACGACGAAATAGAAGCACTTATTGCAAACGGTCATGATATTCCGAAGAGACGGGATACATTATTGCTTTCAGAAGTGTCATATGACGGGATTGATATGCGTGGCTTGCCAGAATCTGATTTAAGTGAAATATTGATTCCGGAGCAACTTACACATCATTTAAGTGTATTGAGAAAGAATATCGGCAACCCCAGGAGGCTACCTAATTTTCTTAAAAAGAACAAGCTTGCGATTAAGAATCTGATTGTATCATATATAAATAGTATCAGTGATACCGATTTTGAGACAAAACAACAATTTATTGCAAAATTGAGAAATATATATAGCGCAATAGAGGAAAATCGTCCAGATAAAGCAATTGAGGAATTAGACTATATAGTTGGCTTGCAAAAATTGATAGAATTCATTAAAGAGATATCTGAAAATGAATTAATCGGACAATATGAATATTCGGTTAAAGACGGTTTGCGTTTTGTAGTAAATTCATATTCCGTAATTGATTATATAAACGCCATTCTTGGAGATGAATATATTCAAAAAGGGGCTGTGTTTAACGCCGAGTTGTTTGGGGTGCCGCAGGAACGCCGTAGATATATCGTTGTAGGAATAAGACATGATGTATATAAAGAAAAAGACATCGAATTAGTCCTGCCCAATGAGCCTGCTGTTGATAGTATCCCGACCGTAGGGGAAGCAATATCGGATCTTTCAATTTATGAAGTCGGTTACAAACCGATTTATACCCCGATACCTTATGTGAAGCAAAGCGATATAAGTGATTACGCTCTTTCTATGCGCAAAGGAAGTAAATCTGTTAAAAATCACATAACGACAAAAACGACTGAAAAATCAATGGAGCGCTTTAAGAAAATAAAGCAAGGAAAGAACTTTCACAGTTTAGAACTCGAAGATAAGGATACATATTCGAAACCTGAAAGAACGCAGAATACTATTTATTTAAGACTTGATCCCAACAAGCCAAGTGGGACAGTCGTGAATGTCCGCAAATCAATGTGGATACATCCTACCCTTAATAGGGCGATAACAGTTCGAGAGGCAGCAAGACTTCAGTCTTTCCCGGATTCTTTTGAATTTATCGGCACAAAGGATTCTCAATATCAGCAAGTAGGGAATGCGGTTCCACCCTTATTAGCAAAAGGAATTGCAACAATACTCATAAAATATTTGAAATAGAAACTGAATATCACAAAAATGCCGTGCATTATTCTTGTAATATTGTGCGGCATTTTGCATTTTGTGATTAAATATAGGTATGCATTTTTAAAATATAATAAATATATTGCAAATATTTTTCAAATATTATTGACGCAAGCAGCTTTATGTGATACACTAATATCAACATATAAACAAGAGGGGGGCTTTCCTATGAGTAAAGGACAAGAAACAAAGCGTGAAAAGTTTGTCAGACTTGCGGAAGCACGCACGAATAAGATAATCGATATGCTTCAGCTTCTTGGTAATTGTTCAAATTCAAGTGCTTATGATTATACGCAACAGGATGTCGATAAAATTTTTGCGGCTATTGAAGCAGAGGTCCGTGAGGCAAAAAAGAAATTCAACAAAATAGAGAGCAAGAAAAGCTCTCGTTTCACATTAGATTAAGGAGGTGTTTCTATGGCTCTCACTCCCATACCGCAGAACTACAGAAACAATGTCGATTGGATCTTGGGCGCATATACCGATGCTGGCGTGACCTTCCCTAACGGGTTTCAGAAAGATGCGATTCAAAACGCTGTCGGCGCAAGAAAGACCAATAAGTGGAAAAACTGGAGATGTGACATCTCTTTGATAGAGAACTCACACGGTAAGTATGTCGTTGTCGAAGATTCTGGAACAGTTGGTTTAACTGGCAGAAACACACCAGCGGAACAGATTAACGATCTGATGGCGCAAGGGAAAGTGCTTCCAGCAGAAGAACGTCTGTCACGCTTCACATCGATGTTTAACTCTGGCGGCAATACAACCGGCGGCGGTCTTTTTGGTGCTGGAAAGAGCGTTTACTCTGTTGCTTCTCAATCTTATACCTATTATTTTGATTCTCTCCGGGAAGATGGGTTATATGTAGCTAATGTTAATAAGAGTGGGCAGGTCAATTCCATTGCATATGAGGGCGAAGAGGCTAAAAAGTATATTCTTGATAACACCGGACTCTCTGAGAAGAAGACAGTTGGTACGCGAATTATTATTGAGTCTCCTAAAGAAGAACTGGTAGCCTCCATAACCAGTGGCGAGATTATTCCGTTTATTCAGGAGTCATGGTGGATAATTATCCAACGTTTGACAGACGATGCCGCAATAACGGTTAATGGCATTAAAATTGATGTACCAGAAGACATAAAAAATGGGACTCATTCGTTTGAACTTCAGAATCCCGAAACATATATGCCTGGTTATAAAGTAAAGCACTTTGGCCTTTACATTTTCGATGATGGCGGTAACCGCTGGAATGGTATATCCTATTACAGGAAGGGTATGAAAATTGGTGAAATTGACATCAAGGACATCCCTAAAAAAATTGAAAATAAGTTCTGGGGTTACATTGAAGTGGATGAACAGTGGGAGGATGACTTGTCTGATATTGAGGATAAGGTCCACTTTGGAGTTAGTAAAGGTAAGAAGAATACAGCTATATACCAGTACCTCAAAAACTACTGCAACAACAAATTTAAAGCAAATCTTATAGAGTGGGGATACATAAAAGACAAGGAAAGCGAAGATAAAAAGCTGAAAGACGAGTTGAAGCAGATTGCAGAGGATATTCAGGATTTATTTGACCGTCTTGGCTTCGAAGACTTGGGAAAAGGTCCACAGAAGGCAGATTTTGATGTCCGATGGCAAGACATATCCTATCCTACTGAAAATTCTGAGCGCGTCACTTCAGGAGACAAAATAGGGTTTACGGTCAGAATAAAGAGCTCCTACGCTACAGATAAGAGATTTGAGTATAAACTGTCCGTTGTTAATCCCCAAACAGGTGCCGTGGTATCCTCTGTTGCAAATGATAAAATAACGGTACCGTCCAACTCTGTAAAAAAGATAGACTTTACACATACGATTTCAAAACAAAACTCTGTTCAATTTGCAGAAAACAGAATCGTTCTTGTGGTAAAGGTTATTGGTAGCGGAAAAGAAAAACGAAAAGATCTCCCGTATTTCTTTGACATTGACAAACCGGATAATTCCCGAGAGACAGTCAACCTTGTGCTTCATGAGTGTATTTTTCCAACAGTCAACAGCCGCAGGGTGAATTTTGGTGAATCTTTAAGGAGCGTATCCTACTTAGTTGAGAACAAGAGGAATCACAAACTGAACTATCGCTTGAATGTAAGCATCCATAATGCAAGTGATCCAACTTGTCCTAAAATAATTGATGTCGCTTCTTTTGAGGGGAATATCGAACCGTTTGAAGAAACGATTACTGCACCCATTGAGAAAATTGTATTTGATCGGCAGACCTATGAACCCTATTTGTCGGAGGGTATCCTTGAACTTCGCGCCAGACTTATTGCTAATTCTGATGATCCGCAATATGAAAAAGGTGACAAAATAGCATCTTATCACTATAAGGTTTTTTTGAACTCTGATGAAAAAAACGGCAAAAACGATTCTTTTGATGTACAAAGCGTTGTAGCTCCCGAGGACTTTAGACGTTCATGGTATACCGCTGGTAATGGACGTACCATCACTCTTAATGTTGGCCATGTAGCCTACTTAAATGTGTCTGACTATCCTGATGTGCAACACGATTATATGAAAGAGCAAATGCTTAAACAGTACGTTCTACTCTATCTCGCTGAAGGTAAATACGATATGTTCGGAGAACAAGGAAAAGATTTTGCAGACCTTGAGCCGCAAGAAGCAGCAGATCAGGTGCTACAAAAAATCGAAAGCGTTTACTTTCAGAGTCTAAGGTGAGGTGATAAGCATGGGACATATAGTTGCATTGGATGATGAAGGACATCTTGTGTATGAAGGCCTATTATCATCAAAAGAAATAGCCACTATAGACGAAATATTGAATGCCCTCAAGCAAGAAATTCCGCAGATTGAATCAGATTTGGAAGAAACCTATGGAAAAAGCGTTTTGTACAAGTATAACCTCGGTAAATTTCTTGGCAGTTTGCTAACCAAGTATAATATTTCTGCATCTGAACGTAGAAAATTCTGGGATGAAATCAAAACCTTTGCCACAAAAGAGAATCGCATTAGAAACGAGGGCACAAATGCTGAAACACGCAGTTTTTATGGACAATGTTACAGGCTATCGCAGTTCGATCAAGAAATAGTCGAAAAACTTTCTTGGCGCCAGTGGCAGGATATCCTCGACCGCGTTGGCAACAGAGAAGATGTGCGCATTTTTGAGTGGATTCGCAATAAAAGGGAGAAGATCCGTGAAGATGACTGGCGAGAATTTGAAAAAGGATTGCATTTGTATTTAAAGGACAAAGATACATCGGTATTTTCTGATGATGAACTGTATGATATTTATGAATCAATTCTAAGCATGAGCCAGTATTGGCGGATTGCCTTCGCTCAGTTTTCCAAAGATTTCCCTAACAGCGCAAAAATCAAATCAAAAGGACGCCGGTCTAAAAAATACCAAGCAACATGCTTTCAACTCAAGAGAGAGTTGCGCAAGTCGCTTGATGATGAGATCTTTGAAAAAGCATTTGAGTCTGCAATGGCATAAAAAGTGACCATGCAGGGGTTGTTTTCCCTTGCATGGTCACTTTTCTCAGCAAATAAATGCTTGCCTTTATTTGCGAAAGCACGAAATATTACAAAAAACCTCACGCACAGCTTTGGACGAGCCGTACGTGAGGTTTTCAGTTTTCATACGGTATATGAAATAACCCAGGTATTTCTTGAATGCATCCTGTGCCGACAGGCAGGTGTCGGTCAGGCATCCTTTTTTCCGGTCCACTCCTGCAAGGACCTGACGATACATAACTTTTTCGGAAGAACGAATATCTCTGATTCTGTCTAAAAGTTCTTTCCAATAATTTCCACCACCGAGATTTTTAAGCCTTTCATCATCCATGGTGAAACCTTTTATCATATATTCCTTTAAGCGTTCGGTTGCCCAACGACGAAATTGAGTAGCAGTGACTGATTTGATTCGGTAACCAAGTGAAATAATCATATCGAGATTATAATATGAAACGCTATAATTTTTACCGTCACTCGCAGTTGTTCGGAATTTCCGAACAACTGAATTTTCTTCAAGCTCGCCCTCTTCAAAAATATTTTTAATATGCTCACTTACATTTGATTTGCTCGTTTGGTAAAGTTCACATAATTGAGCCTGCGTCAACCATACCGTTTCATCAACAAATCGAACATCAATTTTTGTATCACCGTCATCAGTTTGATAAATAACTATTTCGCCTTGATTATTATCTTTATTTATTTCTTTAAGATCAATTTTTTGTTCTTTCATAGCGATTTATCCTCCTTTTATCATAGTACCATAATTGGCTTTTATATACAATATTTTCTTGTCTGCACAATTTGGGACTGTTCACATCAGATGGTGTTCATTGTATTTATTATTTGTAGCTTTTGTATGTTGTTCTTAATTAAATCAATTTATATGGTTTTGTATGCTTTTGCTGTGAGTGAGCTTTTATACCGCTATGCAAAATTCATATGTAATCGGCTGAAGTTGGTTATTTTTAGCCCAATTTGTACGCTGAAATTGCACAGTTCGTACAGGACACATTACATTAACCATCTGGCCGCCTACGGAGCCGGCTTGCTTAGAAGTAAGATCGCCGTTGTAGCCCTGCTTAAGGTTAACACCAACCTCTCAGTGCGTATGTTTACATATTAAAATGCACTGATTTTGGCAAGATGTTCGACTAACTTGCTATATCTTGTCTATTAACTATATTTTCTTGAAAATTTCCGATAAATCGGTAATAGATTGTGATTTTTTGCTTGTAAGGTACATTTTTGCCTGCGATTTTTCTATTTTCGGGCAGTACCTTTTCTTCGATTTCAATTCTCTCTATGAAGGTGCGAACGATTTCTTCCGTCAGCTCATCAATATGCTCATACTGTTTTACGAGTGCAAAGAATTTTTCATAATTGTTTGTTATCTCGTTTCCGTTTGACTGCTTGCGTTCAATTTCGGATAGCTGTTTTTTCAGCTTTGCAACTTCGTCGGACATTTTTGACGCTGTTGCATTCAGCACATCTTCCGAAATTGTTCCTGCTGCATAGTCGTTGTAGAGTTTCATAATGATTCTGTCGATTGTTTCGCTTCTTCCCTTGATAGCAGATTTATTGTCCTCTGAATTTTCGTAAATATTAACTTGTCCCGACCTTTGAATTGCCTGTTTGATAATCTCTTTTTTGTCCTTGTCGGACAGAGAAATCAGCTGGTTAAGGTCGGCTTTTATTATTTCAAGCAAGTCTGTATATTTTATTCTCGCTCCGTGTTCGCAGTGATTTTTGGAACGCTTTGGAATATTGTTGCACGAAAGATACCAATATTTCATTCGCTCGCCTTTATACACTGTTCCCGACGAACACATTGCACCGCCGCAATGCGCACAGAAGGTTAAGCCGTTGAAAATGCTTGAACGGCATTTTTCGTAGCCCTGCCAATTCTTTGTGTTCATTCCCATAAAGTAGGCGGCTTGGTCAAACTGCTCTTTGGTAACAAGCGGTGTGTGCGTGTTTTCTGTGATGAACCAGTTTTCTTCCGGCACGGCAAGTTTCTTTTTTGATTTGAGACTTGCTTTTTTTGTTTTGCCGAGAATTGTGTGACCAAGGTAAACCGGATTTTTCAGTATTCGCTTTACCGTTGTGTAATTCCATTCATCAACAGCTCTTGCAGCACCTCTTTCGCCGAAGTTATCACGATACAGCACACGGTATTTCAACGGTGTTATGTCGCCGTTTTCGGTGAGCGCTGTTGCTATGGCTCTGGCAGATTTTCCATCGTGAGCCATGGCAAATATCTTTTGCACTATCGGAGCAGTTTTCGGGTCAGGCTCAAGTGCTGTGCCGTCTTTATTCTTCATATAGCCAAACGGAGGGCAGGCACAGTATTCGCCTTTGGTCCTTTTTTGATTTATGACTTGCTTGATTTTCCGTGAGGTGTCTCGCAGATAAACATCGTTCATCGCAAATTGAAACGGAGCCATAATGTTAACTTCGTTCGAGTCGAAGTTGTCGCTGATTGCAATATAATGAATTTGATTTTCGGGAAAGTAGGTTTCTGCATAGTAGCTTGACTCGGTCATATCTCTGCCGAGTCTTGATAAGTCCTTGGTGATAACCATATTTGCAAACCCGTCTTTAAGGTGAGCAATCATTTGGCTAAAGCCCGGTCTGTCAAAATTTGAGCCTGAGAAACCGTCATCAACAAATTCTTTTACAATGGTAATACCGTTGTCCTCACAGTATTGCCTGACGATACTTCGTTGGTTTGTAATACTCGATGATTCACCGCCGTTGGCCTCCTCAACGGATAGTCTGTAGTATGCATCGGCTAATTTCAAGTTCGTTTTCATTGGTGAAACCTCCTTGAAAAAAGGATTACATACCCAACACGGAGTATATCACAGGAGGGTTTGAATATCAATTAAAAACCTCCATATTCTTTGCAGAAATATTTTCCTCTATCAAAGATTTAATATCTCTGCTCTTATCAAATATGCGAACCACCTCGTAATGACTGTTGTTAATGTCGTATGATGTTGTTTGCATCACTTTAGAATTATCTTCCATTGACGCACCTCCAACAGTATTATGCGTTTTGTTCGTGCTGTTTATTACTTCGTTTTTTGTTGCCATAAGGCAACACGCTTATTTTGATTTTATATCTGCCTCCTTTAATTTGATGTACCTTTCATTGTAAATTTGTAGTTCATATTAACCTCCGGTTTTGCTCACAGGCTTTTACAAATCGCCTGTAAGTCGTTTTTAGTTTAAGTCCGACGAGTTACTCTGTTTTTGAGCGAACTCGTCAATTTTTGCTCACAGCGTTGCCTGGTTTTTCATAAATAGGTTTATCATACCGCAACACTCGAGTGAATACGCAAAAGCCTTGATTTTTTGCGAAAAACAGGCTCAACTGCATACGAATTTGGAATCATACGCAAAAGTATTACGAATTGAAAAGCCGACAGGCTTTGCCGGACGGCGTTTTCGGGCATTTCAATGCCCGAAAATCATACCCCTTTATCCTGCTTTAAAATCGACGGCTTGAAATTCACTTCAAAATCGATCCAAAAGTCGCAGATTTTCGTTTCAAAAATCATAAAATTTCAAAATCAAAGCCTTTCATATTCTTTGCCGATAAACCCTAAAGCACGGTGCACTAAATCTTGTTGACTGTGTATAGATTGCTCTTTTGCTCGCCGCCGATAAACCGCTTTGAGATCGTTATGTACCCGGCACTTTCCAGCGAATGCAAAACTTTTCTGCAAGTGGAAGCACACATCGAACAGCTTTTTGCAATCATAGGCACCGACCAAAAACTTTGCCCCGCCGAGTCCTTTGCACGAACGAGAAAAGAATAAACGATAAACTCGTTGGGCGATAACCGTTCATCAAAAATCCTGTTTGGCAAAAGAAAAAATTGACCGCTGCAATTTTTACGCATACGAAAACCTCCTTCCAAATTATTCGAGAGAATATTTTGCTGAGTGAAAACCAAAAAGAAAAAGCACTTAGAAAAAACTCCCTCTACTATACGGAGAAAAATTCCCGTTTTGTTCGGGTGTTTTGCAAAATTCTTTACACCTTGTTTACATTTGATTTCACCATAGAAAAAATACCCCTCTATAATACAGAGAAAAATTTGAGTTTTGTTGATGTGTTTTTAGAAAAAATTTATAAATTATTTTCACGCAAAAAGAGGTTTGCCACAAATTGTAGGGTGAACCTCTCTTATACTTGCAACTTATCGTAATTTAAGAAAAATTTGAAATAATTAATTTTTTAGAAATACTATGCTTTTAAACCTTTACAAAATTATTCAACGTGCTTATTTGATATAAAAAAATAATGTGAAATATATTTGAACTTTATATTTATAATTAGGTTTGTTTTCTTAAAGAGTTGTTGATTGACTCGATTGTATTGTGTTATAATTTGGGTAATAAATATAAACATATGAGGAATGCGTTATGTTTGAAAGTGAAGTTAAAACAAAAATCATGCTTGAGGGTTCATACAGAAAATTGAAAAGTTATTATTACTATAATAAAAATTTTATCTTGATGCGTAAAAAAATTGCTAATTTTGAGAGTGATGAAGGAAAAATGGATGAAACATTTTCAATGCTTTCTTTTTGTTTGTGTCACCCTTTTTCAAATAAGTCAAAAATGTATATTGATGGTTTATTAAATCGAATTGATTTTTATGTTTTACCTAAGAAATTTGAAAGCGATGATTTAAAAGAATCAAAAATAGTATCTAACATTATTCCTAAAAATAAAAAAATTAAGACAGTTAATTTTTTTATTAATGCACCTATTGAATTATACATATTGGATACGCTATGGACTGTTTTTCTAGCAAGAATTAATTATGAAGAAAATATACTGTCATATAATGTTTATGGAAATACAATCAATGAATCCTCTTTGTTTTTAAATGATGAAACTAATTTTGATAGCAGAATTCTTTTTAATAGATACTTTGAAAAATATACTTCTTGGAGAAACAACGCATTTGCAAATTTAGAAAGAAATTACAACTTAAAAAAAGATTCTGTTTTGATTTCGTTGGATATAAAATCATATTTTTATTCAGTAGTATTTAAATTCGATAAATTAAAGGACTATTTTAATGATAGCCAAATTCTTGAAAAAATAAAACCACTTACAAGAATAATCAGCAAAATATATGAATGTTACTTGCGGGTTATATCACCATATAGAAAGGATTTACCGGAATTTAAGATTAGACAATACCCTCTCCCGATTGGCCTGTTTAGTTCTATGTTATTAGCAAACATATATTTTTCTGAAATAGATAACTATATTAATGAACTTGAAGATATAACGTATTATGGAAGGTATGTTGATGATATATTAATTGTAGCTCAAAAATCCATTGATGATTATGATAAAGAAACAACAGATTCTATAATTGAATCTGTTTTGGTTAATACAGGTATATTAATTCCTGATAAAGAAGGGTACATATACAAAGATAAGCCAAACTTAAGGATACAATCAAATAAAATTAAGGTTTTATATGTAGATCATACGGAATCAAAGGCAATTATAGATATATATAATGATACAATTAAGTTAATACCCAGTCAATCAGATCCACTTCCAGATAATAATTTGAGTTTATTGAAATTTGATGAGGTAGCATATAATATAGATAATTTTAATAAAGAATCAAAGATTAGAGATATTGGTATCATTGAAGTCGATTCGTTTAATATTGGAAGATTTTTTTCTTCCCTTGTAAGTAAATATTCTCACATTAATATTAATGACGCAGAAGATGATTTATCAGAGCAAATCAAACAAATTGAGGCTTTTTTTACCGGAAGTCAGTGTATAGAGTTCTATTCTAATTGGTTAAATTATATGAACTTTTTAGTTATAACTCAAAGGATAAAACAGCTTAAAGCATTTTATGCAAAAGCTAAAGATGAAATCAAAAGTCTAAATTATAAGTCTTTAGATAGTAAAATATATAAAAACGTACGCAGTATAAGTAAGAGAGTTAAGGATACGCTTAGGGCTCATTTAAATATTTGTTTACATATATCTTTAAGTTTGGATGTATTAATTGCAAAGAAATATTTAAATTCACATTTGCCTAAAATTAAAAAATATGTTTCAGCAAATATGTTTAATAATAATTTGGTGGCTTTTCCATTAGTAAATTATCTTGATTATAACAAAGACGTTTCATATATAAGAATGGGTTTGAGTGATATAGGAAATTATCCCAAAATAGAAACTTCATTTAAATTCAAATGGTCTCCTAGGTTTATTCATTATGATGAATTATTGTTACTAATGTTTTATCATTATAATAAATGTAATAATGGGAGAACCTCTTTTGATTATGTTAAGGAAAACATTGTAGATAAATTTAAAAAAATAAACCATATTACATATAATCCGTTTCAGATTGACCAGAGCAGAATATTATCATTTGAAGATTATTTGGTGAAAAAGGTACATATACATAATGACAATACGGAAACAAATGTACCTGAATATATAAATATTGCAGTTGGTAGTGTGGGAATTAGTAGTAAAAAGTGTATGCAAGGCTATCATAGATGGAAGAACATAACATTAAATGATAAAGAGATTTTTTCTAATATATTAAAAGATTGTTTTATTGGTAGTGACAAAAAAGGAAAGATTCCGATGATTTTAGTTTTGCCAGAATTATGCTTTCCTATTTATTGGATACAAGATTTAATTCGTTTTTCTAAGAAAACACAAATTGCAGTGGTGACAGGACTTCAATATATTTGCGATGTAAAAAAAGAAATTCATAATTATATTGCAACAATTCTTCCGTTCGAAGCAGGAAATCACCGATACAAGAATACTTATGTGCATATTAGAGAAAAAAACGATTATTCGCCAATTGAATTTAAAGAGTTTGCAAAAATAGATAAAAGGTGTAGAAATAGGGCAATCGCAGAATATCAGATTTTTGAATGGAAAAATATGAGAATTGCTCCTTTGGTTTGCTTCGAACTTACAGATATTATGGCAAGAGCATTTTTGAAGGGTAGAGCAGATATTATTACCGCATCTGTATTTAATCCTGATACTACATATTTTTCAAATATTATTGATTCGGCGACAAGAGATTTGCACACATTAATTGTTCAAGCAAACACTTCGTATTATGGTGATTCTAGAGTAACTGCTCCGTACGATAGAGATAGTAAAGATGTTTTTAAAATTAAGGGCGGTGAAAATGACCATATTGTTCTAGGAACAGTTGATTTTAAAAAATTAATTGATTACCAAAATGATTATAAAGAAAATTTTGATAAACAACTTTTGGCATTATCCAAGTATGGAAATAAAACTAATGGTACAAATAATATAAAACACGAAAAGCCAGATATTAAGCCATTATCTGCAAGGTTTAAAAAGAAATAATTCTATGAGTTTAATGCAATTAAAGCTTGTCTACTTTGTTTTGCAAGGGAATGGCTGTTCATATTTTATTACATTTTTTTAAAACATATTAGAATTTTGTGCACAAAGCATCTTTTAATAAAGAATGCTTTATGTTATACTGTTGTTGTAATGTGGAGGTGATAATGTGAATCCAATTATAAAATGGCCAGGTGGCAAATCTAGAGAAATAGAAAAAATTAAGCCGTACATTCCTAGTTATGATAGATATGTTGAACCATTCTTTGGTGGTGGCGCATTATTCTTCAATTTATCTCCTAGAAGTGCAGCAATTAATGATATTTCTCAATCTTTAATTCAATATTACCAACTGATAAAAAATCAAGATAAGCAATTGTATGATTTGCTTGTTTGCTATAACAATAGCTTTAATAATTTAATTAATGTTTGTAGCAAACAAGACGATTATTTGGTAGATTTATTTTTAAAACTAAGAAATCAAATAGTACATGCAGGTGAAATTGATTCAATATTAGAAGACTTTATTTTTAGTTTATCGGATGATATAAATTCTGGTTTTAGTGAAAAACTTTTGTTAGACAAAAATCAATTTGATGATTTATTATTAAAAAATGCACATGATAAATTTGTTAGAACACTAGTAAATTATGATAAAAAACCATTTTCTGATCAAGATCTTAAAGAAAATCTTATTACCGGTTTTGCTAGTGGGTACTATATGTATTTTAGAAAAGTATTTAATGATATCAATCTTGGTAAAATTAGTAATCAAAGTATGCAGTATCAAGCCGCTAATTTTTATTTTATAAGAGAATATTGTTATGGCTCAATGTTTAGATATAATTCTAAAGGAGAATTTAATATACCATATGGCGGAATGTCATATAACAAAAAAAATATGAAGTCTAAAATTGATAATATGTTTAATAGAGAAATTGATACGTTGTTTTCTAATACGGATATTCATTGTTCGGATTTTGAAAATTTCTTTAAAGATATTAAACTCACTGAAAAAGATTTTGTGTTTTTAGACCCACCCTATGATACTGATTTTTCAGACTACGAAGGAAAAGATTTTACTAAAAATGATCAAGAAAGACTAGCGTATTCCTTGAAAAAGACATTAGCAAAATTCATTTTGGTTATCAAAAATACAGATTTTATTAGTAACCTGTATGATAAGGATTTTAATATTTTGAGTTTTGATAAGCAGTATACTTATAATGTCAGAAGTAGAAATAATAGAGATGTTGAGCATCTTATAATAACAAATCTCCCAGTTTGATACTGGGAGACTTGTTTATTTTATAAGCTTTTTTAATTCATTAACAGAAATAGCGTTTTTCTTGTTTCTATGAACCATGCAATGACAATTTGCACATAATGGTTTTACATTTTTTATAGCATCTTTTATGAAAGCTTCAACGCCATCGTCATCATATTGACAAACTGGGTGTTCATGGTGAATTTGAATATAGTCTTTTCCTAAGTTACCGTATGTTTCTTCAAAATCAAATCCGCACACACAACATTTTAAATGTCCTGCTGAAGTTTTATAAAAGTCTATTGCTGCTTTTCGTAATTTGTCTGATCGCGATTTTGTTTTGGTGCTTATATGTCCTGCTTTTCCTTCATTAATAATATCATCTTCTTTATAAATTATTAAATTATGCTTTGTTTTAGATGATTTGTGAATTTTTGTCGCAATATCTATATTCTCATTGTATGTAAAGAAGTTGTTTGAAATATATTCACACTGACTGATGTTTTCTTCAATGAATACTTTTCCTTCTGGTGTTAACGAGAATTTGTTTGCATCTTTAGTTGTTAATTCTCCGAATTGGTTACTATTATAATGCGAACCGGTAAGATTTCTCACAATTTGCGTAAATTTAGTGTCATTTCTACCCTGAAGAATTTCAGCATCTTCTCCTGTAGGTCTAAACATTTCAACAAGTTGTTCCTTTATTATAGTTGTAGTAGCAGACTTGTTCTTATAGATTATATATAATGCCGGTATTAGAATATCATTTTCTGTTATTCGTGACATTTTCTTTATCAATCCTTTCTAAGGCTGCATCAAAATATTCTTTTTCTATTTCGCAACCAATAAACTTTCTGTTGTTTTTTAATGCTGCAACTCCGGTGGAACCAACACCCATAAAAGGGTCAAAAATTACATCACCTTCATTTGAGGCAATTTTTAGTATGTGTTCCAGTAACTTTACTGGTTTTTGTGCCGGATGTTTTGGGTTTGATAATCTTTCAGGCCGCATACATATAGGACTTTCAAAAAAATTATGCATTTCGTTCTGCTTCCCAAAATTCCATTTGTGTCCTTTGTTCCACATACATATAATCATTTCACAACTATTCAAAAATCCGTTTTTATAGATTTTTGGAGCTGGATTAGTTTTATGCCAAATAAAAAATTGAAAAGTATCAAATTCGTTATCGAATACTTCGTGCCATTTCCCTATCAGGTTGTAACTAGTGAAAATAAAGATGTTTCCATCTGGTTTTAATATCCTTTTGAAATCCTTAATGAAATCTGAAGGTTCAATAGTAGTTAAATCCCATTCGCCTAAATCATTGTTTAATGCACTACGCCCTGGAAGATTAATATTTCCAGTTGAATATTGAGCAATGTTATATGGCGGATCGGTAAGTATTAAATCTATGCTGTTGTCAGGAATTTTATCTAGGTAATCTAAACAATTGCCCTGTATAAGTGTATACTTTTTTGATTTGATTTTTTCTATTTTAAATTCAGCCATGATTTATGAAATACAATCCTCTATCATTAGTTTTATTCTGTGATTCAAATCAATTTCTTCCAAAGCTTCCTTGTAAATCTGTTCAAAATCTTCAAATGAAATACCATCAGGCAGTATTTTTGACCAAAAAGTTTTGCCAATCAAAAACATTTCTGGAAAAGCCATATGTTTTTTAACAGCACCTTTCCAAGTGTTTCCTTCTCCGTCTTTATTGTAAAGAGTCCCAAAATATGCTTTGCAATTTTCAATACCCATATCAACATAAATGGTTAAAAGCTTCTCAACATTTGACGGTGCATTTGAACTGTCAAGATCACCACCTGCTTTTAATTCTAATACATTCCAATTCTCGCCATCGAAGAAAGCCAAATCTACAGGCTTTGTATATATGGCTTTGGTTTTGAATTCTGTAGCTAAAGGTAGTAGATTTTCTTTAATACTTTTTTGTGTTACACCACTTTCAAGTCTGTTTTTCCCTCTCCCCGAAGCAACATTATTTGCTCTGAAAGCTGAAATTTTACCTCTTAAATTTCCATTATGTGTATCTACATCAGTAACAATAATTTGACCATTAACTGGTGTTGGTATATTATGCTCAAGATTTCTTGGGTTTACAATTGCAGGAACATTTTCTTCACCAAATTTTAGTCGAGCAATTCTTTTAGCACAAGTTTCTATGGCAAAGCCACTTTTTGATTCGAAACTACTTACAAAAACCATACTAGCTGTGATATTTTCATCCATTTGGCTAAGGAGAAAGTTATTAACTTTGCGTCTGTAATTGCTTTTGAAGTCACTTTCAATAGTGTTGGTTAATTTTGAGAATTCTTCTACTACAATTTTTTTAATTGTATTTCTCATAATTCATCACCTCATATAAAATATAACATATTTTATATTTTTGGTAAAGCAAAAATTACATCAAGTTATGGTAGTTAAAATCAATTTGTATCTTTTAGTATACTTCTAAAGATACTGCTTGTTTATAGATTTGTTATGCTTTTTCTAATATAAGCAATCTTGAATCTCTTAGGTTGCATTGATGAAAGTCATAATTGTTGCCTTTATATTGGCGCTGTTTCTTCTTCAAAAAGCCGGAAAAACATATATAATAGTCGATCGCTTCATCCTTTTTGTTAGGTATATTTTCTAAATCGCTAGATAAATAGCCATAAATATTTTTGGTTATTGATATTTCGCAGATTTCTTTTTTAGTATAACTGTTTAAAACTTTAAGATAATAGTATTTCTGATTGTTTTTATTATTGATGTCATTGGTGTTATTGGTGTCATTGGTGTCATTGATGTCATTGATGTCATTGGTGTCATTGGTGTCATTGGTGTCATTGATGTCATTGGTGTCATTGATGTCATTGGTGTCATTGGTGTTATTGGTGTCATTGGTGTTATTGGGTGATATAATATATAGAGCACATTTTCCATAATAAATTGTTTGTATATCTGAGTCTTTATACAAATTTTCAGAATATAAATACTTGTTAGGTAAGTATTTTTTTCTATTATTTATTACAATATCTAAGAAATTATTTGTATAATTTTTTCTCGTGGAAACGGAAGATGACTCCTTGTCAGCCGTTGTTAATTCTTTTTTTAACATTTTGTTTAAACAGCTCAATAAGCGGCTTTCGATGTCTGTTGTGTCTAAATCTTTATAGAAATATGTAGTTTCTTTTTTTGTTGCTGGATTATTGCGAAAAGAACAATCTTCTGAGTGCTTTTCCATATCGGAATGTGATACTTTAAAGTATCTACGCTTATTACCTTTTACAATAGTTAGCGGCGCAGATTCGCAAATCGGACAAAATACATGTCCGTCATATTTTTTTATTGCAGCTTTTGGGTCTTTATTGTATAGTTGCCAGTAGTCATTTGCAGAGTGAATTTCATTTTCAAAATAAAATTCATTAAATTTAACATCCATATTATAAAATCCTTTCTTGTTTTTTATTGTGCATCTTATTGATTTATGAATTGTTTAGTCCTATTATCATTGTGCAAGTTTTTCAATTAACGGGCCTCCTAATATTTTTCTGGATACGGAATCGGGAAATACGGAACAGTATTTGCTGATGGATAAGAGTGAAATATTGTTTTCTTTAATGTAATTTTCAAGATTTTTTATTTTTATGCTGTCCAATTTATCAAGGTCAATCAACCTAATGAGTTCACAAAATTGCAGCGTTTTGAAATTCGATTTAGTGATTTTTGTCGGCGGTTTGCAGAGATATACGCTTTGGTTACCGACTTCTACTTTTCTTCCACGGGTCGATTCATTGTTTGAAATGACAGTGATGACATTCGGTACCTGTGTTGTAAGTCCAAATGAATTTAATAGGGAGGTGCCGCCAAGATAACCGTATATGTCTTGCGAATTTTGAATATATTTTTTTGTGATAACCTTTCTCGGATTTAATACGGAATCACCGAGAATAGTTTTTCTCGGAATGTAGTAAACACCTGTTGAAAATCGTTTTAACTGTTTGCCGTCAACCAAAGTTTTGATTGCTTTATCAATCCAAGGGCGTGAGCGCTGAGGATACATTTTTTCTATATCCTCGATAAGTATCGGCTCATCGGTATTAAATTTTTCGGATAATTCATTAAAAATATTCATACTATCGCCTCATTTATATTGATTATATTATATTATACACTTAATGTCAATATTTCGTACTTTGAATTTTTTTGTTGTAAAGGTGAAAAAAGCGTTGAAGATTTGTTTTCTCCAACGCTTTTTCTTATAGGTATATAGATCTTTTTTGTTAATTTTATATTTCAAATCTTAAAACAAAAGCTGAAGGCCCATTGCGATAATCCACATATATGCACAGGTTTTTGGAATCATAAGCAAGCCAACCTTTGGCTTTGTTTTGCTGAACAATGTTACAGGGATGTAGCAACCGAATGAAATGATGATTGCGGCAACCATTCTTGTCATATGGAGGCCGTTAGTGTTGCCTGAAATTGCGTAAAGAATTATTACACCGATACCCGTTACTGCAAAAACTGCGTTTCTGATAACAGAAAGTCTCATATTGCCCTCGTCTGAACACCAGTTGTTTTGCGGAAGAACGCAGATTACCATTCTGACAATTGCAGAAATCCAAATCATTGCTTCAACTGCAACAGGCGCTGTCAATTCGGGGAATGTAAGCTTCCAGATATACAGCAAAACAATGTAGAATGCTGTCATTGTGATTGAGGAAACCTGCAAGCCGAGTCCGAGTTGCCTTTTGATTTTGTCGTTGCTTCCGTGAACTGCTCTGATGATTCTCGGAACAAGGTGGAATGCGTCACCGCCGCAAAGTGTTAATGTCAACACGCCGTATAAGATGAACAAAGGATTGCCCTTTGAAAATACGAAGAACAAAATACCTGCGATTAAGTCAAAAATCAAGTATCCTGCATCAAAAATTGCTTCCATAATATCGGGAATTTGCGGTTTGTATTTTTTGTTTGCCATAATTAAAACTCCTTTTTTACTTCAAATAACTAACATTCACGGTGTTGTTTCTTGTTTAAACAATTTTCTGCGTTATTGCAGATTTTTTCAAATATGTTTTTGAATGTTGCGATTTCCTCATCCGAAAATCCTTTGAGCACATCGTGGGCAAAACGCTTTTGCGTGTCGATACCCTCGTAGATTATGCTCTTGGCGCTTTCGGTCACAAAAATTTCTATGTGTTTTTTGTTGCTTTCGCTCTGCTTCTTTTCAATCAAGCCTTTGTTTTCAAGTGATTTGAGCGAGGTCGAAACATGAGATTTTGTTGATTTGCGAATTTTGACAATGTCTGCCGCCGTGTTGAATTCGGGGTTGTCGTGCAAAAACATCAGTATATCATATTCCATTTGGGTCAAATTATACTTGTCACAAATCGAACTTGTGAGCGATTCGTAATAGCCGGTAATTGTTTTGTGCCTGTCCCAAAAATGCATATTGCCACTCCTTGTCAATCGTTCTATTTAGAACTATTATAGTGTGCGATATATGGTTTGTCAATACATACATTTTGGCAATTTGTAAATCTGCATTTTGTGATTGTTGTTATAACGAATTAAAAGTTAAGGTACAATGCATCTAAGTTTTAACAGAGAGGCCGGTTAAATGTTTCTTGTTGAATGAAAATTCGCCAGATTTATAATTTTTATTATACTTTTTATTTACGAAAACGAGCCGAGATGTGCGTATCTCGGCTCGTTTTTCTTATGGGTATGTAGACCTTTTTTCGTTAATTTTATGTTTTTAATGTGTTTGACCGCCCACTATACATATTTTTCGAGTCTCGAAAGTGGCTTAAATAGGGCGTTTTGAAAAATTTTAATGCAAAAAAACACCAACCTCTGAAGCGGCTTCCATCTTAAACCTGTTAAGAGCTTCTTTTGCTTCGGGAACTGTGTTCTTTGCCATTGTGATACACCTCGCTTATAATATTTTTGCAACGGCAAAATAACATTTTGCGTGTTTTGCGCAAAGTATTAAATCGCTCTTGCAAGAATAGTTTGTGAAGCATATCCGTTTTTACAATTGAAAAATTTTAACAATATTTTTATTTTTTGCAGAAAGGCTTTGATTGATAAAACTTTTTAATAATTAACCAAATTATTTATCAGGCATATTTTTGTTTGTTCGGATACTGCATTTGTTGCAGCGTTAATGCGGTATTTAGCGGTTTGTTTAATTTGTTGAGCAGTTATTTTTACGGAGTGCTCTCATTTTGCATATCTTTTCTATGCTGAGCCGCAAAGAAGATTGGCATAGATAAACCTGTGCTTATCATTAAAATAAAAGCAGATATCAATTCATATCAGAATAAATACGGCTTAAAATCAATGAGCCTTTTCCGAAAGTGGCATATTGTTGAGCACGGTTTGAGTATTCCAGATTTCATCGTTATGCTCATATGAATATGTGCCGTTATATTTTGATGCAATTTCTTTAATGATGCCGATTCCGTTTCCGTGATCTCTGTTTTTATGATCATTGGTTTTATTGCTGAATTTATTTTTGCTGTTTATTTTCAGCGTTTTTTCGTCTATTTCAATGCTGATTGAAATTTGGCTTTTATCCTTGGCATTCCGCGTGGCGTTAATTGAATTATCTATGATATTGCTCACCAATCTGCAAAGGTCATAATCATTTATCATTATTGCGTATTCGTCTTTGATTTGGATGTTTAATTTTGTGCCTTCGTTTTCTGCTTCTCGACTTTTTATGTAAAGAATTGTATTTAAAGTTTCGTTAGAGCAAATGAAAAATCCTGCAAGGCCAAGCAAATTATCGCCGGTGTTGTTTAAAAATTCGTATGCCTTTTCCGGCTTCCCTATCTCTATAAAGCCTTTTGCGGTAGTGATTATGTTTATGTAATCATGCTTGATTTTTTTGAATTCGCTTTTTTCTTTTTTAAGCATTTGCATTTGATTGTAGTTGAGCGTGTTTTTCATTATTTCTTTTTGAATTTCTATATTATATTTTTCCACCTTTTCAAATTTGTCAATGAAAAGCACCAAGGCAAAATCTGCAACAAGGCAAATCACGGAAAACAAGAGCACGAAAATATCAATGTTTTTATTGTTTAGCAAGGTGGTTGTGGAGCCGTTTTGCTCCTGAATTGTTATAAACGCACTGCAGGCTTGCATTGCTCCGAAAATATGAGTGATGGGAAAAACTAAAAAAAGTGTGTATTTTGATTTTATTGAAAAGGCATTTTCTTTTTTTGTTTGAATTATTCTTATCAACACAATGAAAATAAAAGAAAAAGAAAAAACAAAAACTATTTGGGTAATGTATATCGAAAGCGGAATTTCAAATTCAAAACCGCTTCCTAAATCAATGCCGAATAAAAGATTGAAAACAATCGAATACATAATAGATGAAGAAAGATATGCTATAAGGCTGAAAACGGCTGCAAAAAATTTTGAAAAAATTGTTCCGTTTGTAACCGCCAGCAGTATGCAAAACATCATCAAATAATAGCCAAACATAAAAAACAGCTCGGTTTTTCTGTCTACAAAGAGCAGTGACACACCGGAGTATATCATTCCGAAGCCAACAATGCTTGCAAGCGTTACGGCAGTGTTATATTTGTTTTTCAATATGGTATTTGAAATGTTAAAAACTATGAGCGCCCTCACTAAATGCATGATGAAGGCCCATGGGAAGAATTGAAGAAGATTTACCGTTTTCAATATGTTGCTCCTAAAGATTTTTGAGATAGTTTTTGTATATGCTTATTACAGAATTGTATTTTTTCGGCGGTATCGGAATTTCACTGCCTGATGCGGTTATGAATTTATAGGGCTCATAGCTTGAAATGTGATTCATGTTAACCGTGAATGATTTGTGGCACCTTAAAAAATTAGGAGGCAGTGTTTTTTGATATTCTTTTAAGCTTGAATATATAAGAATATTGCCAAGGTTTTTAACATGAAGCATAAGGTTGTTGTTGAATGTTTCAAGATAAATAATATCTTGAAAATTTACTATGCTGTTTTTGCTCCCGGATTTGATTATGGTTAAATTCGGGTCTTTTTTTGTGTTTTTTTGCAGCGCTTTTTTTAATGCCCGTGTCAGTATTTCATCGGTCATTTTTGCTTTCATTATGTAATAGCAGCATTTTGCTTCGGATAGATTATATGCGCATTGAGGGTAGGAGGTCATAAAAATAATTTGCGTGTAATTGCCTTTAATGTTTGAGAGTGACCAGTCCATTGAATTTGTGTTGTTTACCATGATGTCCAAAAAAAGAATGTCAACAGTATTTTCATCAAGAAAAGTCTGCAATTTGCTCAGAGAACGGAAGCAAACTGTTTCGTATTCCGCACCTAAAAGCTCATTTATGCATTTTCCTATTTTAAATTCTAAAATACTGCTGAATTCTTCAGAATCATCGCAAATAGCAATCTTAATCATTTGTATCCCTCTTAATGTTGAATGATGCATACATTATATCATAAAAGAATATCGTAAAAGAGTTTTTTTGCTGAGTTATTCGCCCTGCTAAAACAGTCCGTTACCACGAATATATTGCCGATAATTGTTGTATTTAGTAATATTATGAATGATATATAAACAATTATTACATTTTATTCAAATTATTTCAATACCAAAAATGAAAATTGCAAAAATACATTATTTAAATTCGAAAGGAGCTTTTTTCTGAGAAAAAAGCGGAAAAATGATTATTGCTTTAATTCTTGCCGCAGCAGTGGCTTTAACGGTTGGAATTGTTGCAAAAAAATTTGCTTTCTCTCCAAAAAAGCAAATTAAAGAAACTGTTGCAGAGACAGTGTCGGCATATAATTCCGCCGATATGGATGGCTTGATAAATTGCTTTGAGCCGGCTGTTCAATCTGTTTATAAGGGTGCAAATTCCTTGCTTAACAGCACAGTGGGTTTTGATATCGGCACAATCTCTTCGCTTTTGCCTTTTGCATCTTATCTTGATGAGGATATTCCCGATGCTTCCGAGCTTCCTAAGCTGGATATTTCGGTTGATGATATTGACATAACCTCTGATTCAACCGCCGTTGTTTATTGCACTGTGCAATTTGGCAGCCTTGAGTCCGAAAGCAGCACGATGAATATGGTAAAGATTGATGATAAGTGGTATTTTGCCGTTGATTCGCTGTTTTGATTTAAATAATGATTTTGCAAATTGATTGCTTATGCAATTTTATGTTTGATTTTTGCGGCTACACTCAAATCAAAAAATAAATAATTTGTAGCAAGAAAGGTTAGAAAACACTATGCCATTTTGTACTAAATGCGGGCGCCCTCTTGCCGAAGGCGAAATATGTGATTGTCAAAAGCAGCAGGCTGCCCCAAGCGAGCAAGGCGGATTTAATCCTTACGGCAATCCGCAACCCGAAAAAACCATCCAAGCAGATTCAGAAAATGTTGTTATCAATATTGATAAGGACAAAATGAAGCAAAATCTCAACAACGCAGTTGATAAGCTCCAAACGGGAGTCGGCAAAGGCGTTGATATGGTTAATGAAACACGAAATAAGTATGAAAGCTCAGGCGCATTTGAACACGGATTAAAAATCGTGCCTGATTGCATTTCCGCAAATGACGGTGAAATTCCGATTAAGCAATATGATTTTGCAAAGCTCAGAACAAGGCTTATGCTTGAAAAGTCTTACGGCAGACTTCAAATAACAAACAAAAGAGTTATTTTCAGAGCCGCAGGTCGCTCTCCGCTCGGTAAAAATATTTTTCATCAGGAATTCAGCATTGATCAGCTTGCCGGTGTTGAAGTAAGATGCAAGCATGAATTCAATTTGTTTAATTTCTTTCTTGGGCTGATTTTTTCGTTGGTAATCGGAGGCGCTTGTTTCGCTGCAAATTATCAGCTTGACAGTGCGGCAGCAATATCTTTCATATTTGCTTTTTTGGTGCTGGTTGCATGCGGAATATATGAATTCTATTGCCATAAAAACTTTGAATCAAATAAATTATACACCGTTAGGCAGTTGCTGTTGTCTGCGGCAACCGGCGGAATGATAGGCGCTGCATTTGAATCGGACAGCGTTTTCATCTTTGTTTTCACCGCTATTATGTGCTTGGCGGCATTGATAAACCTTGTTTTAATGTCTATCGTGCAAAACCTTGTTGCGATATTTAAAACCGGTGCTGCCGCTGCAATAGAAATTAAGAGAGAGCCTGTTTTGGGCTTGCTTTCGTTCTTGTTTCTTGCCAAGGAAGATAAATATTCCGGTTTCGCCGAAATTCTTCCGTGGACGGATACGGATATAGCCATCAAAGAAGTCGGCACAATCATTGATGATATTAAAACTATGGGCGATGCGGCTATTGAAAAATGGAAGCAAGATTGATTTGCGCCGAATATAAATCGGTATTTTGATTTTTATATTTTATGAAGCAGATGATTTATATTGTCTGCTTTTTAAAGTTTAAAGGTCTGCAAGCTTTTTGCAGCTTGTTAAGATTTTTTCAACAGCAAGCATAAGGCAATCGGCAGATATTTAATTTTGGAGAAAGCAATGGGACTTTTTGATTTTATTTCGGGAAAAAACAGAAAATCGGCAAGCGAAGAAAGCACCATCGCCGAAAAAGCGCCAGTCAATCAAATTCTTTCTCAGCCGTCTGCCGATCCCTTTGATGCTTACAAAGATGTTTTTAAGTCTGATAACTTTAAAAATGCATCCATTCAGGAAAGAATGGATGCGTATCAGGCTCTTGAAAATAAAATGGCGGCAGAGCAGGGCAGAACGCCTCGCAGCGTTGCTTTTGATAATGAAAGCTCAATGGGCTTTGATGAATACGGACCAAAAGATTATTGCGGTTGCTACAGCCCGAATAATGATTGCATTCATTTAAATCCTTACTATATCTCCGATGTGTGTGCAGAGCGAGGCGAGCAATTCGACGGAATGAACACGGTTGTGCATGAGGGAAGGCACGCTTATCATTACGATGCAATGTTTGGTTATATCAATCAGCCCGATAAAAAGTATTTGTTAAACAAAGATGCAATCGAAAAATCATATAATGAAAATGTTTACGGTCAGGCAGCAGCTAAAAGCGAATTGACCGGGCTTGATAATTATAACAATATTCCCTGTGAGCAAGACACTTCTTCATATGCAAATCAAGTTATGCAAAGTGATTATTTTAAGTCCTTATATGGGCAAGATGATGCTTACCGAAATTATGTTGCAAGTGAAAATTTCGCTAAGCAGGCACGGGAAAATTGGGCTTATCAAGATGAGGCGGCGCAAAATTTGCTTGCTAAAAATCCGGAATTAAAAGAAAAGCATATTGCAAATATCAGCAGCGGAATGGATCCGCAGCAATCAATGCAAAATCTTTTCGGCGGCAAAGAAAATCTTCAGGCAGGCATGTATCGTGAAACAGAAGCATTGAAAGCGGAAAATCCGGCAGATAAATATGCCGCAGATTACATAAATAAAGTGTCAAACGAAAGCGGAAATATACCGCCAAGTCCTACTGCGGCGCAATATAAAACGCACATAATGGGTGAAAATGATCCCAAACCCGTTAATTATTCCTCCGTTTCAAATGAAAACAGAAACGGAAGTGTGCCGCTTGATAATAAGCAGTCAATTCAAAGCGCTTTTTCGGGCAGTGAAAAAAATGATTTAAACTCATCAAATGCAAAGCGGGAACATATTGATACGGATAACGCTTTAACAAACAGCGGCAAATATAAATACACCGTCGAAACCGTGCCGGCATCAAGCATAGATACAAGCACAGCTATGGGAATGGACAGCCCGAATTTCTGGAATCATCACGGCAACAGCAAGGAGTCTTATATGGCACTTGCAGAAAAGCTTCCCGAAGTGCAAAAGGAATTTAATTCCGGAAAATCCTATGATGAAATCCACAGTAATCCGGAGCTTAGAGATTGCGTTTCGGCATATTACGCACCGGATAAAATGATTCAAGCGCAGCAAGCAGGCAGCAAATATGAATTTATTGATGATGGGCGGCATCGTCTTGAAGCAGCTCGTGAGTTAGGCTGTGATGTGCCTGTTCAAAATGTGGATAAGCCGTATATAGAAAAGGAAAATTCGGATTCTTTAAAGCAAAGCGGTGAAGCTGCCAATGCAGAAAATGTAAATGAAGAAGCCGTAGGAAACGAAAGCGGAACAGGGTATTCCGATAAAGCAATTACAGATTATTCCGCTGCATACGAGAATTCCCAAGCCATAAATCAGCCAAATAACTATGTTGACGCAAATGATGATGATTATGCAAAGTCATATGTTTTGGGCGGCAGCGGAAATGATTATGACAGTAGGCAGGATCTGGCGGAAAAAGATTATTATGAAAATTATGCCGATATTCCCACGGCAAATAATCAAAACGGTTTAGAAAGCGACAAAACGCAGCAAACCGATAATGATAATGCGGTAAATGAGTATTTGGCAGGCTATGATGCACAGAATGCTCTTGAACAAAGCGGCAAATATGTCGATTCGGAAAACGAAAAAGAAAATCAATCAAGGCTTTCCGAAGAAGCAGATAACGAGGAACAAAGCGCAGGTCAAAAACCGGCACAAGAACAGG